>Ga0180437_10007123_pt1 | contig 14683 bp, 14 predicted proteins | sample SS_ome_4_FD_132410 | JGI IMG/M metagenome (GOLD analysis project Ga0180437, IMG submission 132410) | Hypersaline lake sediment archaeal communities from the Salton Sea, California, USA - SS_3_D_1 metaG | ecosystem: Environmental > Aquatic > Non-marine Saline and Alkaline > Hypersaline >...
AGTACCCCGTCCGCTCGTCGATCTCTCGGTTGAACCGGGGATCCTCGTAGGCCTCCGGGATGTTGAGCGGCCGGCCAGAACGGGCCACGGCGCCCGCAATCCCCTTGGTCACGGGAAAGCGAATTTCCTCGACCCCTTGGGCCACCTTGCTCCTGAGAGTCTCCGTCTCCGGCTCGTAGAGGAATATTGAGCAGCGATCGGCATCCAGCATTCTAGAGGCCTGGCTCGTGATGAGATCCAACAGGTCTTCGAGATCCGTTGTCGCGACCATCGCCCGAGTGGTCTCGAGCAGAGCATGGAGATCGTTGACTTGACGCTGGATGTGCCCGTCGAGGGTCATGACTCAGGAACCCCCTCTTCAGTGTACCGGCCGGAACGTGGAGGGTCGCATGCGCAGCGCCCACTGACAGCCCCAACTCACTGGCTCGATTGTAAACCCACTGCCCCGCGTCTACAACCACCTTCGTCCGCCGCCATAACATGTGTTCCTTGGGATACTACAAGAACGATCCACTGAGAGGGCGCATACAGAGCCGCCGGCCCCTTCGACAGACGGCTGTCCTGGGGTGCCACACCGCGCGGCGAGCCCCAGACCTGCTGCCCTTCAGCTTGCTGACCCCGACCTTCATGACCGCCTCAAGCGATGCCTGTACCTGCGCCCCCCCACCCTCTGGCACCCGGGCACTCCTCCGGGCACCTCTCTGGCAATCTGCGCCCGCACCGGCACTCTGGCACCACGCTGCTGGCACCCTAGCACCCAGGGGACCCCATAGGACTCCATCGATAGCATCTCACAGGACTCCGTGGGACTGCAAACCCGCGCACCTGGCACCTGGCACGGCCCGGTGTGCCGTGCAAAGCCACACCGGGCCTGGCCACAACCATCATGCTCACGCCACATCTCATTCTCGCGCGCCGGGGCCGCGCGGCACAACGCTCCCACCCGGCCCCGGCGCATGGGCGACCTAGCCCCCCTGGGGCTTCGGAGGTCGGTCGGCGAACTCGCGCTTGAGCTCGCTCCACGTCTTCCCCTGCACCCGCGGAGGCGTCGTCAGGTGCACACCGTCCTCCGCCGACTCGTCCGTGAAGATCGTGTCCCCTGCGTCGTCCAGCGAGACAGGATTCTCGGGCGAGCACCCGATGGCGAGCAGGAGGCCCCCAAGCGACAACATCCACGCGATCTTATGGTACATGGTACCCTCCCTCCCCGCCACGTGACCTGTGTGCCTACTTGGCCACCACGATCTTCCGGGCGACCACCCCGTCCGGCGTCTCGAGTCGCACGAAGTACACTCCGGAAGACACCCGGAGCCCGCGTGCGTCCAGCCCCGCCCAGAACGCTCGATGAAGCCCTCGGGCCTGCGCCTGGTCCACCAGGCGGACCACCAAGCGTCCCCTGACGTCGTAGACGTCGAGTCTTGCCCGTCCTTCCCGGGCGAGCTCATACTCCACCGTCGTAGTAGGGTTGAAGGGATTCGGGAAACAGCGCAGTACCGCCCCCCCGAACGCAGACCCCGTCACGGGCACACTGCCCAGGGCCATCCGGGGAAGCCGCGCCGGCCACCCGAGGAAGAAGAGACCCCGGACATAGTCTGCGGTGTCCGGGTACTTCGTGATGCAGCTGTTCTTTGCCCGTGTGAAGCAGTCCAGCACGTCCGAGACACAGCCCGAGAACCGCCAGAGCACCAACTCCCGAGCGAACAGAACGTGGCATGTGCTCCAGTTTCCCCTGCCGTGGGAGACCCATGCCACTGCGGCCGACCTGTCCGGATCGCCGAACAGGAACTCCTCGGCAAGGGTGGGGTCGTACAGGGGGTTATCCCGGTCGACGTCGGCCATCCCGCAGCCCGGACCCCAGAACACGAAAGGATGCGGTCCCGGCGTCAGCCACCCCATGTCCCATTCCGGGTGGACGACCTTCTGGATGAACATGCCCGGTGTCCGGGAGCGATTCGAGATGGCACCCATGGCGAAGACCTCGAGCACTCCCGCGTTGAGATCCGAGGCCACGTCCATTTGCCGGGTCAGGTTGTCGTACCAGTCGTACTCGCTGTCCCTTCTCAACACCGTAGCGATCCCGGCCGCCTCGTACATGCTTCTGACATCCACCAGCGTTTCGTGGAGAGGTGCGGCCAACACGTCGCCCTCGTCCAGATCACCCGAAAGGAAGAGTGCGCCCGCAGAGGAGTCCGCCGAGAGGAAGTTGATGTAGGTCTGGACAGACCGCGCAACTTCCCAGCGGCGGTCGGCGGGAATCCTGGCCAGGTTGACGTCGGCGAGCCCGTCGAAGTCCAGATCGGCCAGGTCATGCTCGGCGGTGCAGTCGTCCGAGAAGTAGCAGGCCCCGTTTTGGTCCGGGAAATAGAGGGTGCCCACGATGTTCTTCGCCGGCTCTCCTCCCTCGTTGGCGTCCCCGACAACCACGATCGTCGGCATGGAGAACCCGAGACTGTCCGCCTCTGCCTCCAGGTCCAGGAGGTAGTCGAAAAGCAGTCACGGGTCATCCCCGGTGGACGAGTGCCGTCGGGCGGCGATTCCCTCCTGCGACCAGAGGGCGATCAAGGGCGAGACCTCGGCCAGCAGGGAGTCCGGCCCGTAGAAGACGTACTCGGGCCACTCTTGCGTCCCACGTCCCTGCCCCTTGTCGCTCATGCGGCCAGCTCGCCGAGTACACGCGCCGGCAGGAGCAGGCGCGGCCCCACCCGCCGCAAGCGCCTCCAGATTCTCCAGAGAGGGACGATGCCGAGGCGCTTGTTCCTCCAGCGGGAACGGTCGAGACCGCGCGACCGAACCCGCCGTGTCCACCTCGGCGACGAAGAACCACTCCGGTCCGAAGGGAACGACAACCGAGTAGGAACAGCCGTGGGTCGAGTGACCTCGGGCCGGAACCTCGGCGAGGACCCGCTCGCCACCCTCCACGATGCCGGAGACTTCGAAGTGGTGAGAGCCCCTCTCCGTTTCGGTCGTCCACTCCACGCGAATCCCCTCGTCCGATGCGAACGCCCAGAGCCCCCCCCAGCGGGTCGCCGGATTATCGGCCAGCGCGTACAGCGTCAGCGAGTACGGGTCCCCGCTGGGGCCGCGGGCGATCGAACCGGGAGGATCGGTGTTCCCGTCCAGCATCATTCCACCGTCGCTCACGGCCGCTGCGGAAACCGAAATGGTGCAGACGCCTCTGTCGTACGGGGCAATCTCGAACACCAGACAGGTGTCGTTCGCCCACGCCTCGTCCCCCACCATGACCGGGCCCAGGGTTTCCAGGACCCGGGCGTCCGTAACGTCCATGCGAGTGTCGAACGCGAACCACTCGCGCGCCCACGTCCGGACGTGCCCACCGTCGTCCAGGGATGCGTCGCACACCGACGGCGACAGGACGGTCGTTTGATCTCCGGGAGGGGATACCGCGTGTCGGAGAAGGTCCCACACCTCCGAGAACGCCACCCGGACCGTTCGGCACACCCGGCAGACAGAGCCATCCATGTGATACCAGAAGAGGTCGGCGTCCTGAATAACCCTGGCAATCGCGATCGAGTTGTCGTAACAGAGGAGATCGCGCGCATCCTGGAACCCGAACTGGACCGTGCAGGAGTGACATGCGCCCAGGTAGACGATCGTGTTGCGGTCGTTGAACCGGCTTAAGATCCCAAAGCCCGTGATGCTGATGCCGTAGGCGAAGCTCATGTCGGTGGCCACGATGTAGCCCTCGAGCCAGCCTGCGTCCCGGTAGGCCTGGAAGGCCTGGTCGCGTCTCGCCAGGCCCTCCGGACTCTTCTCGTACGCCTCCACCACCAGCGCCCCCTCGGAGCCGTGCGTGGCCAGGAAGAGCACACCGCAGCCTTCGAGCGCTTCGGCCACCGCGCCCAGGGTACACGTCGGCCAGCAGGTCAGCTGTTCGTCCCGGTAGATGCACGGCTGGTAGTGCTGATGCTGGGCCGTGAGCTCGGCCCTCCCGTTGAAACTCATGTGGCTGGCGAATGGCTCCAACAGGTAGAAGTCCTTCGATGCCGGCGTCTCGAAGGGTGGAGACTCGGCCCACACTGCGGGCGGGCCTGTCAGAGCGATGGCCGTCACGACGGCGGGCACCCACGTTCTCATCCCCATTCCTCCTCCCCGCCCCGATCGACATTCTGTGCGCTAGGGGCGCACCTCCACGAAATCGCGAGCCAGAGAAGGCGGGAGCAAACGCAGATCCTGGGCCTCCGGATCTCCTGTCCCGAGAAGGCACCCGACCTCACGTTCCAGCGCCGCGCTCGCCTCGGGCGGGAAGTACTTCTCGCCGCGGCTCCCGATGACGAGGATCCACCCGAGCGCCAGGAAGTCCCGGTACCGCCCGGCCGCCTGTTCGCAGGCTTCCGGCCAGGCCATAGAAGCTGGCGGGACCTCGGCCGGGATCAGCACACGCTCCTCCCAAGGCGGTCCTCCCTCCCAGCGGAGGTCGAGGGCCGTGGTATCTCGCACCGAAACCCTAGCGACAAGCGGACTCCCCTCGAGAAGGTGGCGAACCGTGTCCCGGACCGCCGCCCGCGGAAATCCGGCCTCCAGGAGCACCTCGCACCGTCTGAAACAGAGGGCCAGAAACGCGTGGCGCTCGGTCACGTCCCCCGTGATCGCTGCGCGCCCTTGCGGGCCGGGGCTCGGCTTGACGGTGCGGCCGTTGACTCGGAGAGTATCCGCCTCGAAGGTGAATACGTAGGGCGCTTCCAGTGCTTCCCCGCGCAGGAAGAGGGTTCCCTCGTCGACAACCACGGGCCACCGGATGTCCTCGGCCCAGGCCCACGCGGGGGGCAGACTTCCAATCAGGATCCCGAGGGCAATCCACCGGTATCGCATTGTTTCATCTCCTTGGCATGCGTCGATTGCAGAGGGCGCAGAGTGACGAACCGCGCCGCGCTACCCAGTTTCTGCCAGCAGCCCGACGACCGTCACCTCTGGAGCAAGAGTCTTGCCAAGTCTGCGTTCCTAGCTCCGAAATCTGCGGGAATGGCGTAGCTGTGGGGATCACGCGGGGAGAATCCGGGCCGACGGGAGAATGCGGACGGACAGGACCGTCTGGAGAAGACAGGTCCCGGAACCTCGCGAAACCGTCACCGCACCGTGATCTTGCCTGCACCCCGCTCGGTGAACATCCCGATGACGGCGGCCTCGGTTACCCCCCGGTCGTGGAGCGCGCCGACAAGGTCGCCTTCCCGACCGCCACCGACGGCCATCAGCAACCCTCCCGACGTCTGGGGGTCTGCGAGCAGCAGCTGGTCGGGGCGCGAGATCGGGCCCAGCCAACGTACGGCCTCGGAGACAAAGGACTCGTTGGAGAGCGTTCCGCCGGGAACGGCCCCGGCGGCTGCCAACTCCCTCGCGCCCTCCAGTACCGGCACTCGATCCTGGTGGATGACCGCGTCGAGCCCACTCGCCGAACTCATCTCCCACAGATGCCCGAGGAGGCCGAATCCCGTCACGTCCGTGCAGGCGGATACGGGGAACTCGCTTGCGACCTCCGCGGCTTCCCGGTTCAGCGCGCCCATCAGATCGACCGCGCGCCGGATGGCGGGCTCCTCGGCGAGACCCCGCTTGATCGCGGTGGTCAGAATGCCCAGCCCGATGGGCTTGGTCAGGACCAGGGCATCCCCTGGCCGCGCGCCAACGTTGCGCAGGATCCGCCGCGGGTCGCACACGCCCGTGACGGCCAGCCCGTACTTCGGCTCGGTGTCCTCCACCGAGTGCCCGCCGAGGATATGGATGCCGGCCTCGTTGACCTTGTCGAGGGCACCTGCGAGAATGCGCTCGAGGACCCAGAGCGGGAGGCGGTTGGACGGGAAGCCGACAATGTTCAGAGCGAAGAGAGGCCGCCCGCCCATGGCGTAGATGTCGCTGAGCGAATTGGCCGCCGCGATGGCGCCGAAGTCATAAGGATCGTCCACCACCGGGGTGAAGAAGTCGACGGTCTGGATCAGGGCCGTACGTTCGTCCAGGAGATAGACGGCCGCGTCGTCGGCTGTGTCGGTGCCGACCAGCACGCGCGGATCGTCGGGACGGGGAAGATCCGCCAGGATCTTCTCCAGCAGCTGAGGCCTCAGCTTGCAGGCGCATCCCAGACCGTGTGTGTACTGAGTGAGCTTGACCGGCCGATCTGGTCCCGCCGCCTCGCCTCCCACCTCGCCCGACGGACGGAGCCGCCTGACGGCCGAGGACACAGCCTCCACCGCCCGGTCGATGTCCTCCTCTCGGGTCTCCCTCCCCGTCGAGAACCGCACCGTCCCCATGGCGAACTCTACGGGTACGCCCATGGCTTCCAGTACCGGGGATACGTCCACCTGGTCCGAATGGCAGGCGGCGCCCGCCGAGGCCGCGACTTCCTCGATCTCCGAGAGTAGCGTGTTGGCCTCGACCATCCGGAAACTGACGCTCAGGGTGTTCGGGAGCCTTCGCTCCGGATGCCCGTTCATCCGAATCTCACCGAGCTCGCGCTCCAGCCCCCCCGCCAGCCGGTCCCGCATGGCCCGCATGTGTTCCGCGTTCCGCTCGAGGTCCCGGCCGGCCACCTCGCAGGCCATGCCCAGGGCGACGATCTCGGGGACATTCTCCGTCCCCGCCCTCCGGTTTTGCTCGTGGTCCGCCCCGTGGATGAGCTTCTCGAGACGTATGCCACGACGGACGTAGAGCGCCCCGACTCCCTTGGGCGCGTACAGCTTGTGACCCGCAAGGGAGAGAAGATCCACACCGAGATCGTCGACCCTCACCGGAACTTTGCCGACGGACTGCGCGGCATCGGTGTGCATGGGGATACCGCGCTCCCGAGCCAGGCGGGCGATCTCCGGGATCGGCTGGATGGTCCCCACCTCGTTGTTGGCGTGCATCACGGTCACGAGGATCGTGGCGGGTGTGAGCGCCTCCTCGAGGTCGGAGAGACCGACGAGCCCATCTCCGTCCACGGGCACGAACGTGATCCGCAGGCCTTCGGCCTCAAGGGCCCGGCAGACCTCAACTACGGCCGGATGCTCGACGGCGCTGGTCACGATGTGATTCCCGCGCGCCCTGTTGGCGCGCGCGATCCCCTTGATCGCCATGTTGTTGGACTCGCTGCCGCCACTTGTGAAGATCACTTCGTCCGGGGAGCAGCCGAGGAGATCGGCGACCTGGCGCCGGGCGCGCTCCACGGCCCTCTTCGCCTGCACGCCGTACCCGTGCGAGCTGGAAGGATTGCCGAAATGCTCCCTGAGATACGGAAGCATGGCCTCGGCCACTACCGGATCGACGGGGGTCGTGGCATTGTAGTCGAGGTAGATGGGTTTCATCGGGTGATGCCCCGCCGGGACGAGCATCCACAGCGGTAGCCGCCGCCGGGACGACCCTAGTCCGGGGAGTCCTCGGCCCGCCGTTTCACCTTCTCGAGCACATCGGCGAACATCGACAGGCTCGTTCCCGCGCGGCGGGGTTGCCGGTCGGCCTTGTAGGTTTCGTAGCCTTCCCTCTCCCGACGTTCACGGAGCATGTTCATGCTGAGGCGGATGCGGCCCTCATCGTTGACCTCGATCACCTCCGCCTGCAGTCTGCGCCCCCGAGGGAACCTCTTGTTGAGGTTGGCCCCCCTGGGCTCGCCCGTTTCAGAGATGGGGATCAAACCCGACAGGCGAAGATCGGATTTCGCGAATTCTACAAACACACCATAGGGCTTGGTGTTCTTGACCACGCAGTCCACAGTCTCGCCGACCGTCACAGCCGCGGCCGACTCGGCGTCGGTCGGCTCTCCCGGTTTCTTCAGAGAGAGCGCGATCCGCCGGCGGTCGGTGTCGATCTCCAGGATCTCGACTTCGACTTCCGTGCCCTCCGAAACCACCTCGCTGGCGTGCGCGATCCGGCGGCGAGAGAGCGCCGAGAGATGGATCAGACCATCCAGGCCCGGGGCCAGCTCGACGAACGCCCCGAAGTTCGTGAGCCCGACCACCCTACCCCGGACGACACTTCCCTGGTGAAACCGGGACGCCTCCAACTCCCACGGGTCCGGCAGCAGAGCCCGGATCGACAGGGAAATCCGTTCGTTCGATTGCCCGAGATTCTCGACCTTCAGGACCTTCACGCGGACTTTCTGGTCGGCCGAGAAGTGCTGGGCGGGGTTGTCGATCCGGCCGTGCGAGATCTCCGAGACATGGACGAGGCCTTCGACCCCCCCAAGATCCACGAACAACCCGAACGACTGAATACGCTTCACGACTCCGTCCAGCTCCGCCCCCTCCACGATCTTGGCGCGGACTTCTTCCCGGCGCTGTCGCTCCTGCTCTTCGAGAACCGCCCGCCGGGAGAGGACCAGGCTTCGGCCGCCGTCCTTCCATTCGATGATCCGGAAGGAGAGCTTCTGACCCAGGAACTCCGAGGGAGTTTCACAGTACTTGGAGTCAATCTGGGAGAGTGGACAGAACCCCCGGAGGCCGCTGACCTTCACCTCGAAACCGCCCTTGTTGATGGATTCCACCAACCCTTCCACCGGGATCCGGGTCTGGAAAGCCTCGCGCAGCATCTCGCCCGAGAGGACGGTCGAACGACCGCTCAGAGTCAGCAGAACGCCATCGTCGGCCGCCGCAACGATGGCCTCGATCTCGTCGCCGACCTTGTAGCGTTCGGAGCCATCGTCGTCGCGGAGCTCGCTGGCGGCAATGGTGGCCTCGGACCGTCCACCGTAGTCGACGAAGGCATCGCCCTCCTCGACCGAAACGATCCTTCCCCTCACTCGGTCTCCCACCTTGACTTCCTTGAGCGACGACGCTCCTTCTTCGTTCAGCAGCGCCTCGAAGTTCTCTTCCGGTGCCGGGTGCTCTGTGTTGTTCTCCATATGCTCGTTCCGTTCCATCTGGGTTGACCTCAACAAAGGCAGGCCCCGCTCGGACCCGCCGTCGGTAACAATGCGGGAGGGAACGCCGAAAGTCAAGTCACAAAGGCCCCCTGGGCTGAGGTGCGCGTAGCGTCGCTTTGCTCTGGCACCGGTCGCCCCCCGTCGCCCCCGTCCCGCCGGTTTCCTGCGCCCTTCGCCTCCCCCTCAGAGGCCCGCTTGACGCTCGCCCTCGCAGTTGCTATCGTGGGAGATAGGCGCAGCTTGGCTCGTTGTAGGAGGGCAGATGGCCAGGAAGCTGCTTCCGGTTGTGCTGGGGGTTATCGTGCTTGCCGCTCTTCTCGGATGGCTGCGGTTCTCGAGACCGGGGACCGAGGGGCCCAGACTGCACGTACTCCTGATCACTCTGGACACGACCCGCGCGGACCGTCTCGGATGCTTCGGCTGCGAAGGACAAACATCCCCCAACCTTGACGCCCTGGCGCGCGAATCCGTAGTGTTCGACCGGGCCATCGCGCAGGCCGCGGTCACGCCTGTTTCTCACGCCTCGATCCTGACCGGACTCGAACCCTACCACCACGGGCTGAGAGTCATGCACGGACGGGTCGGGAACCGCCTGCGGGACGGACAAACGACCCTGGCCGAGGTCTGGCGCACCGCCGGCGGTCGGACGGCCGCATTCATCAGCGCTTTTCCTGTAGCCTCGGTGTTCGGCCTCGACCAGGGCTTTGGGCACTTTGACGCAGACTTCCCAGGCTCCGACGGCGAGACTCTGATCTCGCCCGACGGAGTTGTGAACACGGAGAAGAGCCAGCGCCGGGCCGACGAAACGACGCGTGCGGCGGTCGAATGGCTGCGAACGCATGTGGACCCCGATCGGCCGCTGTTCATGTGGGTTCACTACTTCGACCCGCACGACCCGTTCTTGGTCCCTCCCGAGGACGTCCTCCGGAGCCTTTTGGCCAGCCGCTTCCCGCCGGCCTCCCAGGAGCGACCCGACGTCCTGCGCGCCGTGTACGACTGCGAGGTGAACTTCATGGACCGGTGGGTCGGCAAGCTGTTGGATGAGTTCAAGGTCCTCGGGCTTTGGGAGAGGACGATGGTCGTGGTGGTGGCGGATCACGGCGAGGGTCTCGGCGATCACAACTGGTGGTCCCACGGCATCCTGTACCAGGAGCAGATCCACGTGCCTCTCCTCGTTCGGGTTCCGGGGGTCCCGGGAGGTCGCCGGATCGGGGGCCTGGTCCGGACGATCGACCTTGCGCCCACGATCCTGCAGGTTGCGGGGGTTCGCCTGGACCGATGGCCCGAGATGGATGGAGAGTCCCTCGCCGATGCGATTGAGTCGGGCGGACTCGAGAGACCCAGGGAGGCCTACAGCGAGGCAGTGAGTATTGTGGCGTACGGTCGCCCCGACGGGACGGGCCATCGGGACCAGAAGGACGACAAGCACTACTGCCTGATCGATGGCGCGCACAAGCTCATCTTCCACCAGCTCAACCCATCCAACACCGAGTTCTACAACCTGCAAGATGACCCAGGAGAATTGCACAACCTGGCTGGGGGAAGCCCCCCCGCGATGGCGCGCCTCATGCAGCGACTCCAAGAACTGGACCCCTTCTCCGACATCATGCCCGGGATGACCGAGACGGATTTGGAGAGGGCCGAACGGCTGAAGAGCTTGGGGTATATCCAGTAGGTAGCCCCACGCGCGAAAGCCCGGGGATTCCCCAGGCTTTCGCGCGTGTGGGCGGAGAGGTGAGAGTGGAAAGTTGAAAGTGGACGAGACGAGAGTCAGGGATCGCGATGACGCCGCACTCTCACCTCGGTCAACTATCGACTTTCTACTCTCGAGATTTCGGGTCTGGCAGTACGAGAGAGCAGGTTAGGGCAAAGCCCCCACCATCGACTTTCAACTATCAACTCTCGACTCTCTGGAATGCCTCGGTCAACTCTCAACTACCCACTTTCGGCTTTCGGCTCTCGGCTTTCGGCTCTCGGTCTTGTCCGTATCTCCGATCGGGCTTGACAGCCGCTCCAGGGAAGACTAGTCTCTAGCATTGACATTCAGCCCTCCCCATCGTCTAGCCCGGTCTAGGACACCGCCCTTTCACGGCGGCGACACGGGTTCGAATCCCGTTGGGGAGGCCCATCTTTCGTGGAGAGCCCTTCGGCGAGTATGTCGAAGGGCTTTCTGTAGGTGGGAGTGACGGTTACACCGTCGAAGGAGTAGTTCAAACCCACGACTCTCAGCATCTCCGCCTTCTTCTGGACGGAATGCTCCAAGTACAGTGAGTAGGCGACTTGCGCGAGTTCGAGTAACTGGAGACCTTCTTCATAGTAGGACTCAGTGGCTCCACGCAGCTTCTCCTGCTCCTCTTCGATGGAGGCCATCTCAGAGCGCCACGTGGATGATTTTCGCTGATAGGTCTCTGCATCCAAGACCCCGGTGATTCTGTCCTCGTAGGCGCAATCTAGCGCCCTCTGGAGCGTCTGGTACCGTCCCTGTAAGCGCAACGTACGTTCCTGCACGTACAGCTTCCGGTCTCCCTGGCTCTCCTCAAGAACGGCTCTCAGCCATTCCACTACTTCCTCGTCTAGCTGGAGTCCCCTGATCACCTCACCAAGTGTCTCCAGTAGCCGTTCTTCCCTTATGGGACGTGCCTCGCACGGTCCCCGGTTCTTCGTACACCGGTAGTAGATGTACTTACCCTTCTGAATCTCGGCCGTGTACATGCACCCGCAGTGGGCGCAATGAACGAGGCCTCGGAGTGCGAAGTTGTGAACACGTCGGCGACGCTTCTCCTTCACGGCCAGCCATTCCTGTACCTCGTCCCACAGGGCTTTCGATACAAGGTTCTCGTGTTTGCCCTTGTATCGGACGCCCTTCCAGTCAAAGTCTCCGTAGTAGATGGGATTCTGGAGGACGCGGTGGACGCGCGAACGCGATAGCGGTTTGCCTGAGCGCGTCTGCCGCAAACCTCGCTCGCGAGCCCAATCGGTGATTGAATATAGCGTGTGGTTCCCGGCCGCAAACTCCTCGAATAGCTCCCGGATAACTGGCGCCCGCAACGGATCAGGAACGATGATCCCGTCCCTATTCAGATACCCGATAGGAGCGGTGCTCGGGTAGTGCCCCTCTCGCGCCTTCCGCTCCATCCCCATCGCCGTGTTCTCCGCCAACGCTTCCAGGAAGTGCTTTGCGAGGCTCACCTGGATTGCTACGAGCAGTCTTCCGCTAGCGTTGTCCGCGTACTCCTCAACAACAAACAGCAGCCTGCGCTTCAGGTCATCGAGTTCCACGTAGGACCGGAAGTTCCTCGTCAGCCGGTCGAGCCTCCAAGCGACGATTCCTTCGATGGTCGGGCGCTTGCGGAGGAAGGTCAGCATGTCCTGGAACCCCTTGCGGTCTTCCTTCCCGCCGGAGTCCACATCACTGAATATGCGGACGAGGTCGTGTTCCCTCTTCCGGCAGAACTCCTCAACCAGCTCCACCTGGGCATCGAGGGAGTAGCCCTCTTCCTGCTCACGGGTGCTGACACGGACGTAACCGACGACCTTCACTGCAACGCCTCCAGAAACCTCATGGCCGAGCGGATGATACTCTCCACCTCGGCGTCGCTCAAGGGCTTTCCGTAACGCCGCTCGAAAACCTGTCTCGTATGTGCTCTCAGAGTATCTGAAGACATCGCCTAACGGCCTCCCGTATATATGCGAGCGGGTTAGGCTCCAACCCCAGGAGGCTAGACATGGCGAAAAAGAAACCACCGCCCGGGTACGAGTGGAAGCTGCAGCGGAAACGGACCAAGACCCTCTTCGACGATCTCTTTGCCCCTGAATGGTGGGTCGGGCAGGTGATTGGCGGCTCCAGGAAGTGCCCTGTTTGCGGCAGGAAGAAGAAGGGGTAGAATACACCCATGGCCAAGAAGTTCTACGAGGTCACCGACGGCCACCCCTTCGGCAGGGCCGTCGTGTCCGAGGAGGATCTCAAGAAGCTACAGAAGACGAGCAGAAGGCGTCTCCGGATCAAGCAGGTGCGGCGGAAGCGGTAATCCACAGTCTCCCATTTGACAGATCTTGTGAGTATGGCAGGTTGACTCTGCCGAGGAGTCGCGTTTTCTATGAAAGTGGCGGGCACCGGCTCCTCGTAGCCCGCCGTTTTCATTATCCGCCCCAATGTCCAGACCAAGTAATGGGGAGTTCTGGATGCTCCCCAAGTGCATTGCACAACACCCCAACCTCGAGCTTCTCGACAAGCTCGTTTTCGCCGTACTCTGGACCCGCAGAAACGGCGAAAACAAGGCATGGCCGGGGCAGAAACATATTGCCAGTGCTATCGGGGCCTCCAGACGTGCGATCGTCACCTCTATTCAACGTCTCGAAGCGGCTGGCTTAGTTGTCAAGGAGAGGATAGGAAAGCGGGCAACGAACCGCTATTACATCCCAGACGGTGAAGTGAACAGACTGCACATCACGGGTGAACGGCCTTCACTTCACAAGTGCACTCCCTTCACATCCAATAGTAAGAAACCATATAAGAGAACAATTACGAGAACAGAAGGGACGGTCAAGATTGACCGAGGAATAGAGCCTCTAGGAGCCATCCTTGCAAGAACCCGGAACTGACAACCGACACCCTATCGGGTGAGCGCGTGTCCGGCTTGCGTACGCTGCGCAGGCGTCCTGCAATAGCCGATGTCTTATCCACAGCCGGCGGATTTGCGCCGCCGCGGATAATCGGCTATCCTAACCTCGCTTACGCGCTTTTCCGCCTGCTCGCTACATGCAAGCCTGAAGTAACCACTCCCTACCCTACGCTGCGCTATCGGTCGGGCTAACGGACTCACGCCAGTGCTTCCTTCAGGCTTGCCTGCCTCGCAGTCCCTTGTCACTTGAGCTGGCTGCCTAACACGACGCCATCTAAGTGAGAGGACTGCGGGCGCCAGCCGTCCACGCGCAAGAACTCAAACCGAGGAGGCAGGCCATGAAGACCTACGGAACGCCAGTCGTCCGTTACGATCCACAACAAGTCCAAGCAAGGGGGCAAGCCGTGAAAACGTACCGAATGCCACTCGCCTGTTTCAACTGTGGGCACGCTCGTCCTGGAAACTCGTGGTACGTCATCTGGGTAGACATTCCCAAGGGGAAGAAGCCAGAAGAGGTACCGTGTCCACACTGCGGGGTCGTCGGCGATCTCATGCACCTCAAATCGAACCACCAGAATCCTTACCCGATAGAGAGAAGGTATGGCCTCATGCCGCCACCGCCACAGGAGGACGAAGAATGAGCCGTGCAAAGAGCATCTCCATGAAGTACCTCCTGGGCCTCAACGAGTCCCAGTTCAAGGCCTTCATCAGAGCAATCGAACTCTTGAGACAGACCGATGACCAGACTACTCAAACTGAATAAGCGGCAGGACTACCTGCTCCGCTTCCTCTACTACGCCCAGGTGATCTCCCCTGAGCTCGTCTTTGCACTCCTCAACGAGATGGGTGAGAAGAAAGGCCAGGCGATTCACTTCGGGTGTGCCAGGTCGTTCAAGAATTCCTACCTGTACGTCTCCGTGAGGCGACTGCGGAATGCGAGGATTCTGAGGAAGCACGCGTATGGCGACTTCTACATGCTCGGGCGGCGAGCGTGGCCGTTCCTCGAGGACATCGGGGCCATCTTTCACGGGCACCAGCTTAGGAGGGCCCGTGGGCTCGGGCAGAGCAACCCAGGACTGGGGCAGGTGAAGCATGACTGTCACCGGTCAGTCAAAAGCGGCCAGGTAGGAACACTTCAGAAGCGGCCACTCCGGGCAGCGCGTGGAGTATGGCTGATCGCTCGTTGATTCTGCAAGGTCTGATTCTTCTGCATAGGTCC
>Ga0180437_10007124_pt1 | contig 14683 bp, 11 predicted proteins | sample SS_ome_4_FD_132410 | JGI IMG/M metagenome (GOLD analysis project Ga0180437, IMG submission 132410) | Hypersaline lake sediment archaeal communities from the Salton Sea, California, USA - SS_3_D_1 metaG | ecosystem: Environmental > Aquatic > Non-marine Saline and Alkaline > Hypersaline >...
CCCCTTGTTCGACAAATACATCGTGACAGCCGCCGTCAACGTCGTCTTCCCGTGATCCACATGTCCTATCGTACCTATATTCACGTGCGGCTTCGTCCGCTCAAACTTCGCCTTCGCCATCGAACCAATCCTCCTTAGATACGTTTTTTATGCAAAGCCTCTTACCTTTTCTAATATTTTTTGAGACTCGACTTCTGATAGTTCCTGATATTGGTAAAATTCCATCGTATACACCGCCCGGCCCTGAGTCTTACTTCGGAGATCTGTCGCATACCCGAACATCTCACTCAACGGAACCGTGGCGGACACCACTTGCGCATCTTTCCTGGGATGGATACCGCCTATTTGAGCTCTTCTGGCGTTTAAATCTCCCAGTACGTCACCCAGGTATTCCTCGGGAACGACGACATCAACCCGCATCATCGGTTCCAGCAGAACGGGTTTTGCCTTCTTAAGACCTTCCTGAAGGGCCATAGAACCGGCGATTCGAAAGGAAATCTCGGAAGAATCCACCGGATGATACGAACCGTCGATTAATGTGACCTTTATGTCAACGAGAGGATATCCCGCAAGAAATCCGTTATTCATGGCCTGGCTTATGCCTGTCGATACGGCAGGGATAAATTCTTTGGGGATAACGCCACCTATAATCTTGTTTTCGAACAGGTAGCCTGTGCCACGGGGAGCGGGTTCCAATTGAATCACCACATGACCGTACTGTCCTTTACCCCCTGTTTGCCGTACAAATCGTCCCTCTGCCTGTACAGATTTTGTGATGGCTTCCTTGTAAGCGACCTGAGGACGGCCCACGTTCGCCCGAACCTTGAACTCCCTTACAAGCCGGTCTGTGATGATTTCCAGATGTAGCTCCCCCATTCCTGATATGATGGTTTGACCAGTATCTTCATCGGTGCTGACCCGAAAAGTGGGGTCTTCGTCCATAAGTTTGGAGAGAGATTCCGAGAGCTTGTCCTGATCTGCTTTTGTCTTTGGCTCGATGGCCACGGCGATCACGGGTTCGGGGAATCTCATCGATTCCAGAATGATAGGATGTTTTGTATCGCAGAGGGTGTCGCCCGTGACGGTGTATCGAAGACCGACGGCAGCAGCAATATCCCCGCAATAAACGGCATCCCTGTCTTCCTGCTTGTTGGCATGCATCTGAAGAATCCGGCCCAACCGTTCTTTTCTATTCTCCCTGGGATTCAAGACATACGTTCCCACACGCGCCACACCGGAGTAAACCCGAAAATACGTCAATTTTCCCACGTAGGGATCGGTCTTAATCTTGAATGCCAGGGCCGAGAAGGGCTCGTCGTCACTCGTCCTGCGCTTAATTGTCTTCTGTCGTTTGGGTTCAATGCCTTCGACATCGGGCACATCGAGAGGCGAGGGGAGGTAATCGACCACCGCATCCAGTAACCTTTGCACACCCTTATTCCTGAAGGCTGCACCGCACAGGACAGGGACGATGGCCACATCCAGAGTACCCCGTCTCAGCGCCCGGATAATGTCTTCCTCCTCAGGTTCTATGCCCTCTAAATATTTTTCCATGACGACATCATCGTGTTCCGATACCGTCTCGAGAAGGTCGTGATGCAAACTTTCGGCCTTCTCCCGCAAATCTCGAGGAATGTCGATTTCTTCCCATTCCGATCCTAATGTGGATTCATTGTAGACAACGGCCTTCATTTTGATAAGATCGACGAGTCCCGTGAACAATTCCCCGGTACCCATGGGAATCTGTACAGTCACGGGATGGGCTCCCAATCGATCCCGCATCATTTGGACAACATTCTCAAAATTGGCCCCCACCCGGTCCATTTTATTCACAAAAGCCAGACGCGGAATGGCGTATTTATCGGCCTGTCGCCAAACCGTTTCCGACTGGGGTTCCACACCGCCTACACCACAGAATATGGCCACAGCTCCATCCAGCACACGGAGCGATCGTTCAACCTCGACCGTAAAGTCGACATGCCCCGGAGTATCGATGATGTTGATGCGGTGATCCCGCCAGAAGCATGTGGTGGCGGCCGATGTAATCGTGATACCCCGCTCTTTCTCCTGCTCCATCCAATCCATGGTAGCCGCACCATCGTGTACTTCACCCATGCGGTGGACTTTACCCGTGTAAAACAGGATCCTCTCCGTGGTCGTGGTCTTGCCCGCATCGATGTGGGCCATGATCCCGATATTGCGCGTATGTTCTAATGAATACTTTCTCGGCATCTTCTTTAATAACTCTAACTATGCGATGAATCCATCCATTCTATTGAATATCACCATAAACACCATGGATATCTGTTGACACGCCTCACAAGCATAAAACCTGATATATCGAATCCCATGCTTACCACCGGAAATGGGCAAACGCCTTGTTCGCTTCGGCCATGCGATGGGTATCGTCTTTTTTCTTGATGGACGCTCCTTCGCCATTCGAAGCAGCGATGAGCTCCGACGCCAATCTTTCGGCCATCGTTTTTTCGGGTCGGTCTTTTGCGTACCCGGTAATCCACCGAAAAGCGAGGGCTTGACGACGATCCGACCGAATCTCGACGGGCACCTGATAGGTGGCACCGCCCACGCGCCTGGACCGAACCTCTAAGACAGGCTTGACGTTGTCCAAGGCTTTTCCAAATACGTCGATTCCTTTGTTCCCTGTCCGCTCTTCGATGATCTCCATGGCAGAATAAAAGATGTTCTCTGCCAGACTGCGTTTCCCCCTTCGCATCAGGCCGTTGATAAACTTGGTAACCACTTGGCTGTGGTATACTGGATCCGGCAATACGATACGTTTGGGAACTCTTCTCCGTCTCGGCATCTATAACACTCCACTCATTTCTTTTTCTTCACGCCGTATTTCGACCGCCCCCACGCTCGATCTTCCACACCGCTGGTATCATACGTGCCTCGCACGATATGATACCGCACGCCCGGCAGGTCTTTCACCCTTCCGCCTCGAATAAGGACGATGGAGTGCTCCTGAAGGTTGTGTCCCTCACCCGGGATATAAGCGGTGACTTCGAATCCGTTGGTCAATCTCACCCTAGCTACCTTGCGAAGCGCCGAATTCGGCTTCTTGGGAGTCGTGGTGTAGACCCTCGTGCATACACCTCTTTTCTGAGGAGAATTCCGCAACGCCGGAGCCTTGGTTTTATGGGTTACGGTCTTGCGTCCCTTGCGTACCAATTGGTTCAGTGTTGGCAAAAATTCCTCCTTGTGCTGAATAGCATTTTACTTCGTTAATGGTTCTTCAACAGGCTCATCTGGGACAATCTCTGTCATGCCGTCATCCGCCTCCACCCAAACCCTGAGCTTGTCAAATCGTTTAAGGCCCGTACCAGCTGGAATCAAATGTCCGATGATCACATTTTCCTTCAAGCCGTCCAAGTTATCGACCCTACCTTTAATGGCTGCGTTGGTCAGTACCCGAGTCGTTTCCTGGAACGATGCTGCCGAAAATACAGAGTCTGTTCCCAGAGCCGCTTTGGTGATTCCCAACAGCAGCGGATGGAATGTGGCCGGCTTGGCGGGTTGAAACGTGGCTAATTCCTTCCCGTTCTGTTCCAACTTTTCGTTCACCATGTTGACCCGCACTTTATCGACAACATCACCGGTTTTAAATTTCGAATTCCCTGGACTCTCAATGACCACTTTATTCAAAATACTGTCGTTCACACGCAAGAAATTCAGACGGTCCACTTCTTCGTTCTCTAAAAACTCGGTGTCCCCCGGGTCTTCCACCCGTACCTTACGGAGCATCTGCCGGACGATCACTTCGATATGTTTATCGTTGATGCGCACACCCTGAAGTCGGTAGACCTCCTGAATCTCGTTCACTAAGTATTCCTGAACTTTGTTGGCGCCCAGGATTGCCAGGATGTCGTGGGGAACGACGGAGCCCTCGGAAAGTTTCTCCCCAGCCTGGACAATATCGCCCTCATGGACCAACAGATGTTTACCGTAAGGAATAAGATACGAACGTTTATCCCTGCCGTCCATCGAGGATACGACAATCTTCCGTACGCCGCGTTTTACCGGGCCAAATTTAACAATACCATCGATTTCACTGACAATGGCCGGCCCCTTGGGTCTCCGGGCCTCAAACAGCTCCGCGACTCTAGGCAATCCCCCAGTGATGTCACGCGTTTTACTGATCTCGCGGGGGATCTTCACCAATACATCCCCGGCTTTCACTTCCTCTCCGTCTTTCACACGAAGGTGTGCCCGGGTCGGTACGATATAAGATCCCAGCTTATTGCCTTCATCATCGACCACGAGGATATGGGGACTTAAATCTCTGTTTTTCGATTCGATAATGACCATCTGCCGCTGTCCCGTGGCCTCATCCACCTCTTCCCGGTACGTCTCATTCTCGATGATATCCACGAACTGTATTTTCCCGCCCGTGTTGGACAGGATGGTATCGGAATACGGATCCCACCGGAACAGGACTTCCCCTTTGTTCACCTGTTGTTCATCCTTGGCCAAAATATGGGCACCGTAGGGGACAGTGAATCGTGAGATAATCCGATTGTCATCGTCGACGACTTTAAGCTGTCCGTTTCGCCTGATGGCGATGATTTCACCACCGGGTTGTTCCACGGTGTGGACGTTTTCATACTGAATAACACCCTCTCCCTTGGAGACCACCTCCGATTCGGCAGCAATACGGCTGGCCGTTCCGCCGATATGGAAAGTACGCAGCGTGAGCTGGGTCCCCGGTTCACCGATGGACTGCGCCGCCATCACACCCACAGCTTCACCCACATTCACGATCTGCCCTGTCGCCAGATTTCGGCCATAGCATTTGACGCATACGCCGCGGTCTGCTTCACACGTGAGCACCGACCGTATGCCTACCGTGTCGATTCCTTTGGAGACAATCAGGTCCGCCGTTTCCTCTTCGATAAGCATTCCGGCCTCGACGAGGATCTCGCCGCTTTCAGGATCGTAAACATCCTCGGACGTCACACGCCCCAGGATACGATCCCTCAAGGGTTCGATGATTTCCTCACCTTCTTTGAGATCTCCGACGTGGAGTCCCATGATGGTTCCGCAGTCTTCGATGGTCACCACCACATCCTGGGCCACATCCACCAGCCTTCGGGTCAGATATCCCGCATCCGCCGTCTTCAGCGCCGTATCTGCCAATCCCTTCCGAGCTCCATGTGTGGAGATGAAGTATTCAAGGACGGACAGCCCTTCCCGGAAATTTGCCGTAATGGGCGACTCGATAATCTCTCCGGTGCCTCCTGTCAGTTTTTTCTGGGGCTTGGCCATCAGGCCGCGCATGCCGGCCAGCTGACGAATCTGCTCCTTGCTTCCCCTTGCTCCGGAATCGGCCATCATGAACACCGGGTTGAATCCGCTCATCGACTGTTTTAAATGTTCAAAAAGATGCTCGGCAACCTGATTCGTCGTACGGGTCCATACATCGATTACTTTATTATACCGCTCTCCGTCGGTGATGACCCCCTTCTCGTACAGGGATCGGATGTAATCCACTTCACCGTTGGATTTTTTTACGAGTTTCTCCTTTTCATCGGGGATAATCACGTCGTCCAGACCGATGGTGATGCCCGCCTTCATGGCGTAAAGAAAGCCCAAATCTTTCAGGTCATCTAAAAATTGGACGGTTCGGCGATTACCCACGTATTTATAGGCTTCAGCCACGATGTTCTCTATTCGTTTCTTCGTGAGAAGCTCGTTCAAAAAACCCAGTTCTTCGGGCACGACCTGATTAAAAATAACCCTTCCTGTGGTCGTCTCTATAATCTTTCCATCCAGGCGAACCTTGATCCGGGCATGAAGCCCAACTTTCTCATCGTGATAGGCAATCAGAACTTCCTCTGCATCGTAAAAGGCCTTCCCTTCTCCCAGGTCTCCCTTCATCGCTTTGGTTAGATAATAGCACCCCAGGACGATATCCTGGCTGGGAATCGCCAGTGGACGGCCGTTGGCAGGGGACAGGATATTATGGCTGGAAAGCATTAAAACCCTGGCTTCCATCTGAGCTTCTGCCGACAGAGGTACGTGCACGGCCATTTGATCCCCATCAAAATCCGCGTTAAACGCCGCACAAACCAGCGGATGTATGGATATCGCCTTCCCTTCGACCAGGAGGGGCTGAAACGCCTGTATTCCCAGACGGTGAAGCGTGGGGGCCCGATTCAACAAGACGGGATGATCATCGATGATCTCCTCCAGGATATCCCACACTTCCTCATCGCGCCTTTCGACTAGTTTCTTGGCCGACTTAACCGTCTTGACGATACTCCGTTCTACCAGTTGCCGTATGATGAATGGCTTGAACAGTTCCAGTGCCATCTCCTTGGGCAGGCCGCACTGATCCATCTTCAATTCAGGTCCCACGACAATCACGGAACGACCGGAATAATCGATCCGTTTCCCCAGCAGGTTCTGTCGAAAACGGCCCTGTTTGCCCTTCAGCATATCCGACAGGGACTTCAGGGGACGATTACCCTCTCCCCGCACGGCGGCCCTTCGCTTACCGTTGTTGAACAGCGAATCCACGGCTTCCTGAAGCATGCGCTTTTCGTTCCTCAGAATCACCTCAGGAGCCCGGATCTCCAACAGCTTCTTCAGCCGGTTATTCCGAATAATCACCCTTCTGTAGAGATCGTTCAGGTCTGATGTGGCAAATCGTCCGCCTTCAAGAGGAACCAGAGGACGAAGTTCGGGCGGGATCACCGGAATCACAGACATGACCATCCATTCGGGTTTATTGGGTTTGCCACTCTCTGTCTTGCGAAACGACTCGATGACACCCAATCTCTTCAACGCATCGCGCTTTGTCTGTGCCGAAACATCTGCCCTCACCTGAGCCCTCAGTTCCCTGGAGAGTTCTTCGATGTCGATCGTCCGGAGGAGCTCGCGAATCGCCTCGCCTCCCATCTTGGCCACAAACGGATGATTGTCCTCTTCCAGGTCCTGCTCATCCTCGGGAACCTGCTGTCCCTGTTGTTCTTCGAGAATCTGGAGATACTCCTCTTCCGAGAGGAGTTGGTTGGGCTTCAATCCTGTTTCGCCTGGGTCGATGACGACATACGATTCGTAATAAATGACTTTCTCTAAATCGCTGGTAGACATACCCAGAATATAACCGATCTTCGACGGTATAGAACGGAAATACCAGATGTGGACGACAGGCACGGCCAATGTGATATGTCCCATCCGCTCCCGCCGAACAGACTTTGTCGTCACCTCCACACCGCAACGATCACAAATAATACCCTTATACCGGATGCGCTTGTACTTCCCGCAGTGACATTCATAATCTTTTACCGGACCGAAGATCTTCTCGCAGAACAACCCGTCTTTCTCCGGCTTATAGGACCGATAATTGACAGTCTCCGGCTTCAATACCTCACCATGACTCCAGCTGAGAATCGTATCGGGTGAAGCAAGATTTAAAGCAATGCTCGCGAAATTCTTTTTGTCAAGACCATCGTATGACAACGTTACACACCTCCTCGAGGGTGTTTAAAGATTAACGCAGCTCGACATCAAGGCCGAGTCCCATCAACTCCTTCAGGAGCACATGAAACGATTCGGGCACACCGGGTTCGGGCAGATTTTCTCCCTTGACGATGGCCTCGTAGGCCTTAGCCCGTCCCTTGACGTCATCCGACTTGACTGTGAGGATCTCCTGCAGAGTATGCGCAGCCCCGTATGCTTCCAGAGCCCATACCTCCATCTCTCCAAACCTCTGTCCGCCAAATTGGGCTTTCCCCCCCAACGGCTGCTGGGTAATGAGAGAATACGGTCCGATGGATCGGGCATGTATCTTGTCTTCGACCAAGTGGGAGAGTTTCATCATGTAAATATATCCGACTGTGACCTCTTGATCGAACTGTTCACCGGTTCGTCCATCGTAGAGTCTGCTCTTCCCCTCCGTGGGAAGATCCACCTCTGCCATTTCTTGTTTTACTTCTTCCTCTGTGGCACCATCGAACACAGGCGATGCAAAATGACATCCCATGATCTTGGCAGCCCACCCCAGGTACGTTTCCAGTATCTGTCCTAAATTCATTCGCGAAGGCACACCCAAGGGATTCAACACGATGTCGATGGGCATACCATCGGGCATGTAAGGCATATCTTCCACAGGAACAACCTTGGCTACCACGCCTTTATTGCCATGGCGTCCGGCCATTTTATCGCCTACCTGGAGCTTCCGTTTTCTGGCAACATAAACGCGTACGAGTTTGATGATGCCGGGTGGCAACTCATCGCCCACAGCAATTTTATCGCGTTCCCTCTTGGCATTCTCTTCGATGTCCGAAAGCTTCTTCTCATAATTCCGATAGATGGTTTCAATTTCACGGTTCGTCTTCGTATTATCCGTCCACGGACTGGTCCAATCCACACCATCAAAATCGAGCTTGTCTAAAATCTTATCCGATAATGAAATTCCTTTTCGAACCACGATTTTCTGTGATTCTACATCCCGGATACCGGAAGTGGTCTTCTTATTAAGCACTTTCCTCAGCTTCTCGTTCCGAAGCTCCCAAACCCTCTTTTTCTCACGCTCTGCCCATAAATCAATTTCTTCCAGGAGTTTTTTGTCCTGTTTTTTCGTCTTAGCATCCCGTCTTTTCAGGGAAAATACTTTTGTATCGATCACAATGCCGTTCATACCCGACGGGGCTTTAAGAGAGGCATCCTTCACATCACCCGCTTTTTCGCCAAAAATTGCTTTCAGCAGTTTTTCTTCCGGCGTGGGCTCAGTCTCGCCCTTGGGTGTCACTTTCCCTACGAGAATGTCGCCTGCCTTAACTTCGGCTCCAATTCGGATAATACCATTTTCATCCAGGTCCTTGGTGGCCTCTTCGGACACGTTGGGAATTTCACACGTTAATTCCTCCTCGCCCCGCTTGGTATCCCGAACCTGGAGTTCAAACTCTTCGATATGGACAGAGGTATAGATATCCTCGTGAACCACACGTTCGCTGATGACAATAGCATCCTCAAAATTATAACCCCGCCAGGGAATAAAGGCCACCAGCACATTGCGTCCCAGAGCCAACTCCCCACGGTCCGTGGCGCATCCATCGGCTAAAACATCGCCCTTCTTAACGTGGTCACCCACAGAGACCAGGGGTTTTTGATTGATCATCGTATCCTGATTGGTTCTCAGGAATTTGGTGAGGCGAAACGTGGCCGTATCGAGATGGTCGAAGCTGAGAATGTCCTGCTGAGTCAACGAATCGAGGCGTATGACGATTTCATCGGCGCACACCTTCTCTACCGTTCCATCGACGTCTGAGATCAACATCGCACGCGAATCCATGGCCACTTTGTGCTCGATGCCCGTGCCTACCAGGGGCGCTTCCGGCTGGAGCAGAGGCACGGCCTGTCTCTGCATATTCGAGCCCATCAGGGCCCGGTTGGCATCGTCGTGCTCCAGGAAGGGAATCAGGGCTGCCGCAGCACTCACGATCTGGTTGGGCGAGACATCCATGTAGTGCACGTCGTCTGGCTTGACTATCGGGAATTCACCCTTGTAGCGTGCCTTGACCCGCTCCTTGATGAAGTTCCCCTTGGCATCGATGGGAGCATTGGCCTGTGCAATGATATATTCTTCCTCATCATCGGCGCTCAAATAATCGATTTTCTTTGCGGCCTTGCCTTTTTCGATCTTTCGATAAGGTGTTTCGAGGAATCCAAACTCGTTGATCCGAGCGTAGGTAGCCATGGATGATATAAGCCCGATATTCGGACCCTCGGGTGTCTCGATGGGACAAAGCCGTCCGTAATGCGTGTAATGAACGTCCCGGACTTCGAATCCTGCCCGTTCCCGCGTCAGTCCGCCCGGGCCCAGAGCCGACAGCCTCCGTTTATGCGTCAGCTCGGCTAATGGATTCGTTTGGTCCATAAACTGCGAAAGTTGGCTCGTCCCGAAAAACGTATTGATGACGGACATAACAGTTCGTGCATTCAACAGATCCTGGGGTGTCAGTTTGTCGCTGTCCCCGATATTCAACCGCTCTTTAATAGTCCTGGCCAGTCGAGATAGGCCGACGCTCATCTGAGCTGACAACTGCTCACCGATGGTTCGAACGCGCCGGTTCCCAAGATGATCGATATCGTCGGTGGATTTCGTTGCTGCTCGGAGTGCCAATAAATATTTTATGATAGACACAAAATCGTCGTTGGTAAGAACCGTCACATCTTCAGGAACGTCCAATCCCAGTTTTCGATTCATACGATAGCGGCCCACCCTTCCCAAATCGTAACGCTTGGGATTGAAGAACAACCGATCGATCAAACCCCGTGCCGTCTCCAAATCCGGCGGCTCGCCGGAACGGAGTTGCCGGTAGATAGCCTCTATGGCGTCCTTCTCGGATTGGACCGTATCTTTTCTCAATGTGTTGTTGATGACCTGAGACCCGCCGATGAGTTCGTCGGATACGACGAATTTGAGCCGCGAAGTCCCCATCTTGCGAAATTGAGGGATATGATCCTTCTCCAGAATACCATCCTTCTCCAGAAGAATTTCACCCGTTTCTTTGTCTACAACGCCTTCTTCTTCCTGACTGAAAAAGACGGGGCGACCGATATATTCTTTTATTTTGGGATCTTCCAACGGAATTTCCTCAATCATGTTGAATAGCCGCAACACCTCTTCATCCGTCGAGCATCCCAAAGCCCTTAACAGCGTCGTCACCGGGAATTTTCGGCCTTGATCCACGTAAACATAAAGAACGTCGTTGGTGTCGGTTACAAATTCCAACCACGATCCTCGAAACGGAATAATCCGAGCCGAAAAGGTTCGGGTACCGTTGGGGTAAACCTTCTCATCGAAGAACACACCCGGAGACCGATGAAGCTGATTCACGATGATGCGTTCTGCACCGTTGATGATGAATGTCCCCTTCTCGGTCATATAGGGAAAATTGCCCAGATAGACGACTTGTTCCAAGATATCGACATAGTTGTCTTTATCACCGTAAGGATCCCGTGTGGAAAGCCGAAGCTTTGCCTTCAGGGGAATGGAAAACGTGACGCCGCGCTCCCGGCATTCCTCAACCGTATACTTGGGTGAATCCACGTAATATTCCACAAACTCCAGAAGAAAGTTCTCTCTCGAATCGCTGATGGGAAACAGCGACAGGAAAACCTCCTGGAGCCCCTGGATTTTTCTTTGGCTGGGAGGCACATCATCCTGCAGGAAATCTCTGAACGATTTCAATTGGACAGCCAAAAGATCCGGGATGTCGACTGCGGACGATATCTTAGAAAATGATTTACGTTGAATCGGTTCTTTTCTCAACGCAACCGAACTCCTCTCATGGGACATTTAAACGATTACTTCAATTCTACCGTGGCACCCGCTTCTTCGAGTTGACGCTTGATATCTTCTGCTTCTTCCTTGGCAACACCTTCCTTAACCGCTGAATTGGGAGCTGCTTCTACCAAATCTTTGGCTTCTCTCAAACCCAACCCGGTTAATGCACGGACCACTTTAATCACTTGGATCTTATTAGATCCAAAGCTGGACAGTATGACGTTAAAATCGGTCTTCTCTTCCGCGGCGGGAGCTGCAGAAGCCGCTGGGCCTGTACCGGGAGCTGCGACTACAGCCGGAGCTGACGCCGTTACACCGAACTCCTCTTCCAATGCCTTGACGAGCTCGGCCAGATCCATCACAGACATCTTCTTGACCATATCAAGAATCTTCTCTACATCTTTGCTGTGGGAAGAGGTCTCCTTCTTTTTCTCCGTCTCAACAGCATTATCCGTCTTTTTTTCTTCGGTCATCTTTATCCTCCAGAATTACCTTTTCGATGATCTCGTTTATGATTGAGCCTTTTCTTGTGCTTCCTTCACGGCGTTCAGTGTTCGTACGAATTTCGAAAGAATGCCGTACAATCCGCATGCAAGACCTTGAATAGGCGCGCTGAATCCCCTTACGATATTTGCCAGCAATACCTCCCTTGAGGGTAACATGGCGATATCTTTGACCCGTTCCGGTCCGTAGAAAGTGCCTTCAAAAAGCGATGCCTTGATCGTCGGTTTTTCCTCGGCTTTAGCAAATTCCGACAGCACACGCGCCGGAGCCGAAGGATCCTCATAGCTATAGGCAATGGCAGAAGGGCCCTCCAGATATTCGACAATTTCATCCCGTCCCACTTTTTGGACAGCCAGTCGAGCCAGCGTATTCTTCACGACACGATATCCAACAGACGCCTCACGGCATTTCTGCCTGAGCTCGCCCATCTTCTCGACGTTCAAGCCCTGAAAATCATTAATAAAAACACTCTTGGCTTTTTCTAAGATCTCGGCAACTTCTTGAACAGCCGCTTCTTTTTCTGGTCTTGCCATATTCTATTCCTAAGGTATGATCAACGTTTTAACGCATGGATTCCAACACCGCCGCCTTGTCGAGCTTGATTCCCGCTCCCATTGTTGACGACAGGGTGATATTCCTAACATACTGGCCTTTCGCCGAGGCCGGCCGGAGACGCATAATCTGATCCAGGAGCATTCTGATATTTTCCGTCAGTGCCTCTTGACTGAAGGATAACTTACCCACTATCGCGTGAACATTTCCAAATCGGTCGACTCGGAACTCAATACGCCCTGTCTTGAGCTGCTTGACAGCGTCGGTCACTTCAAAGGTCACGGTTCCGGCTTTTGGATTTGGCATCAACCCTTTTCGGCCCAGATACTTGCCCAATTTACCCACATCTTTCATCACGTCGGGTGTCGCCACGATGGCATCGACGTCGCTCCATCCTTCCTCGATCTTTTTAATGTAGTCCTCCAAACCCACAAAATCGGCACCCGCCTCCTGGGCTTCCTTATCCTTGGGAGGCTTGCACAACACGAGAACCCTGATCTCTTTTCCAGTACCGTGAGGCAGAGACACCGTGCCTCGAACCATCTGATCTGCTTTTTTAGGATCAACACCCAGCCGAATAGCGACATCCACCGATTCATCGAACTTCACGGATTTCGATTCCTTTAAAAGCCGTACGGCTTCCTCTAGCTCGTACATTCGTTCACGATCTCTCTTCTCAGAATTGGCGTTGTATCGTTTACTTCTTTTCATAACAGGCATCCTCACCCTTCGACGACAATGCCCATGCTCCGGGCCGTTCCTTCGACGATCCGCATGGCAGCATCTATATCATTGGCGTTCAAATCAACCATTTTTAATTCTGCAATTTCCTGGACTTGTTTCTTCTTCACTGTCCCGACTTTTTCGCGATTGGGCTCTCCCGATCCCTTCTCGATGTTGGCGGCTTTTTTCAGGAGGACTGCGGCAGGAGGCGTTTTCGTGATAAACGTGAACGACCGGTCACCGTATACGGTGATAACCACTGGAATAATAAGGCCCTGCTTCTCCTTGGTCTTGGCGTTAAAGGCCTTGCAAAATTCCATGATATTTACGCCATGCTGGCCCAGAGCCGGCCCCACAGGGGGAGAAGGATTGGCCTGACCCGCGGGAATTTGGAGTTTGATAAGTCCGATTATTTTCTTCGCCATTTGAAACCTCAACCATCCCTATTTTTCAACTTCCACCTGGAGAAAATCGAGCTCAACGGGTGTGGATCGACCAAAAATACTCACCATGACTTTCAATTTTTTCTTTTCCCTATTGATATCCTCGACGACTCCTGCAAAATCGGTAAACGGTCCATCGATCACTTTCACCGGATCACCTACTCGATACGGGATGTCGATAACCTCCTGATCGCGTCGCTCTTCAACGCGTCCCAGTATGCGACGAACCTCCTCCTCCTGCAGAGGAACAGGCTTGTTTCTCGGACCCACAAAATTGGTGACTCCGGGCGCACTCAGAACGAGGTGCTGAGTCACCTTGTCGAGCTCCATTTCGATGAGCATGTATCCGGGAAAAAAGATGCGGTTCTTCACCCTCTTCTTTCCATCCTTCATTTCCACCACATCTTCCGAAGGGATGAGAATACGTGGCACCTTTTCCTGAAGAGAAGCCCTTTCGATCTCGTTCTCTAAGTATTTCTGTATCTTTTTCTCGTGGCCCGAGAAAACATGTATCGCATACCATTGCAACAAAAAAAGTGTTCCCCCTGTTAAAATACGACTTCTAGCAATCGATTCAGAAGCGTATCCACACCAAAGATGAAAACGGATAACATGACACACAAAACGACGACCACGACCACAGAGCCATAGAGCTCTTCTCGGCTCGGCCAACTCACTTTCGATAGTTCCTGGCTCACGTCGCTAAAATATTTCGACACTTTCTGAATCATTTCTCTCCTCTTGTGACAAGCAGGCCTGGAGGGACTCGAACCCCCAACCCCCGGATTTGGAGTCCGGTGCACTAGCCAATTGTGCTACAGGCCTTCACGACCAAAACCTATCGGGTCTCCTTATGCGGTGTATGTTTATTGCAGAAACGGCAGAATTTTTTATATTCCACGCGCCCCGATTGATTCTTTTTGTTCTTCGTGGTGGTATAATTCCGCTGTTTACACTCTGTACATTCTAACGTGATGATATCCCGCATAACTGGCTCGCTTCCTCAAGCATATATTCCAGGCTACTCCAGTATCTTGCCGACAACGCCGGCTCCGACAGTACGTCCTCCCTCTCGGATCGCAAAACGCAAACCCTCTTCCATCGCTATCGGCTCTATCAACTCTACCTGCAAATTCACGTTGTC
>Ga0180437_10007125_pt1 | contig 14681 bp, 11 predicted proteins | sample SS_ome_4_FD_132410 | JGI IMG/M metagenome (GOLD analysis project Ga0180437, IMG submission 132410) | Hypersaline lake sediment archaeal communities from the Salton Sea, California, USA - SS_3_D_1 metaG | ecosystem: Environmental > Aquatic > Non-marine Saline and Alkaline > Hypersaline >...
CATCCGGCATTACAGTCTGCACAGACTCCCTGGATTCGTTTCAAAGTGTAACATTGGATGATTGGAGCTTAACAAGAAATTGGTAAGAATTTGGTTAGAGTTTAGACTACAGACCGTGATGCGCACCCGAAGCTGCCTCATCAAGCCCCAACTTGCACCGCATGGCGGCGTGGGTTACAATCCAGTACCAGGCAATCTGTGCGCACCAGACTCGTTTTGCTCATTGTCTTATGTTTTTGGGCACCTGATGCGTGATCCGTGAGGTCAACTGAACACGGAATACGCAATACGCAATACGCAGTACTCAGTATGCATCACGCTTCACGCATTATGTTTTACGCATCACGTTTTACGAACTTGATTTAAAAAATCACGGAGAGGACCTTCTCACGTGGCTGAGGCGACTCAAGACCCATCCCCCCACCCGGCGTGGCCCAAGCTGGAAGCTTTGCTGGCCGAGGCGGTCGCTCAGGCTGGCGAGCCTCAAGAGGCGCGGCCTGTGGAGCTGGTTCTGTGGACTCACCTGGCTGAGGCTGCCCTGGCTGGCGACCGGGCCGCGCTAGTCGAACGCCTGTCTCGGCTATCCGGAGAACGGGCTGACCTGATCGATGCCGTCACCGGCCAATTTGAGCTAGTCATTGATGCCTTAAGTGCTGGCGACGCACCGTCTGCCCCCGATCTTTGGCGACATCTGCTGACCTGTCAGAGCATCATCTTGGCTGAAGCTGCTCGCCTGCCTCATCCGCCTGACCGGCCATCAGTTGACCAATTGCTTGCCCTCATCGATTTCAGCCGCGAGATCGCTGCCATCCTGAACCCTGAAATGTTGGTGGAGCAAGTGGTGTCCTTGATGTCCCAGAGTTTTGGCTACGAGTATGCGCATCTCTTTCTGGTGGACACTGCCGGCCAGGAAGTTGTCCTACGTGAAGGACTGTGGCGCGGCCAGCCGGCAGAGCCCGGTGACTGCCGCGTGCTGCGCGTCGGCGAGGAGGGAATCGTCGGCTGGGTGGCCGACCGGGGCCAGCCGGCCGTCGTCTCGGATGTGGCCAGTGACCCCCGCTACAAACCTCACCCAGCACTGCCGGATGTCCGTTCGGAGATGGCTGTTCCGCTCAAGGTGGGCGGGCGTGTGCTGGGTGTGCTCGACGTACAGAGCGATCACGCCGGTGCCTTTGGGGAGCCCGACCTGTTTGTGTTATGCGCCCTGGCGGACCTGGTGGCTATTGCCATCGAAGATGCACGCCTGCACGTGAATATGCAGCGGCGCTTGCACGAACAAACCGTTCTCTATGAGACTAGTGCTGCCATTAGTGCCAACCTGGATGCAGACACCGTACTTCGAGCCATAGCCGCCAAGCTGACTGAGGCAGTTGCCGCTGGTGCTTGTGTGATCGGCCAGTGCGATCTTGAGGATGATATGCTTATTCCCGTCGCCGAGTATATTGTCCCCAGTTCCCAAAACCCTTCCCACACCTGGCGCTCGGTAGGTCAAGCTATGTCTCTGAGCGATGACCCCATCGCCTCTCACGTGCTGCAAACCAACCGGCCTGCCCTCATGGTTGGAGAACGAGGTGAGGGTACGTCCGTCGGTTCCCCTTCCTGGGCTGCGCCTGGCTGGCAGACGTTATTGGCGCTTCCTCTGCAACTGGAAAGCGACATCATTGGATTGATCGAACTCTACGACCGGCGGGCATCCCGACAGTTCTCGTCTGAGGAAGTGCAGCTTTGCCAGGCGCTGGCGCATCAGGCGGCGCTGGCCATGGAACGTATCCGCTTGTTCAACGAAACACGCCAGCGCCTCAGCGAGGTCAGTGCGCTCTACATGCTGGCCAACGAAATCGCTACCAATTTCGACCTGGACGAGGTGTTGGATGCCATTGTACGTACCATCCGGCGCGCCTTGGGTTGCCGGGGGTGCTGCATCTTCTTGCTCGACGAAGCCAGCCAGACTCTGGAAATCAAAGCGGCGGCTGGTCTCAAACCCGAGTGGCGTCGTGCGGTCCGCTTGCGCCTGGGTGAAGGCATTGCCGGTCGGGCCGCCTTCGAAGCCCGCGCCGTCTATCTGACTGATACCTTGCGGGACCCCGAGTACATCTTTTTTGACCCAGAGGTCCGTTCGCTGCTGGCCGTCCCTATGCAGGTCAAGGGGCGGGTCATCGGCGTCATCAACGTGGACGAGCAGGCGCCCGATGCCTTTGGCTCTGACCAGGAACGACTGCTTACCATCGCCGCTGCCCAGGCAGCCATTGCCATAGAAAATGCGCGTCTTGTCTCAGGCATGCTATCTGAAAAAAGACGTACCGATGCCATCATCCGTTATATGGCGGATGGGCTGCTTATGCTGGATCGGCACGGGGTGGTGGTCAGTTGTAATCCGGCGCTGGTCACCATGCTGGGCATGCGGCGCGAAGATATTTTGGACCAGCCGGCTACTGCCCCTGAGGCTGATCCCCGGCTACGCGCTATCTGCGAGCCAGCCACCGTCAAAGCGCGCACTGGTGTGCTGGCCCACGAAGTTGAGATCCCGCAGACCGGATCGGGCGCGACCGGATCGGGCGCTGAATCGCCCCGGCCTCGCAGGCTGCATATCTTCTCCACCCCCGTCAATGACGAGGCCGGGCAACCTATGGGTGAGGTACGCGTGGTTCACGACGTGACCAGGGAGCGCGAGATTGAAGAGATGAAGGACGAGTTCTTCTCCACCATCTCACACGATCTACGCACCCCGCTCTTTTCCATCCAGGGGTTTGTTCGTCTTATCCTTGACGGTGAGGTCCCCGACGAGGAGACACAGCGCGAATTCCTGGGCATCATCGGTCGGCAGGCAGAGCAACTTGCCCAATTAGTAAACAACCTGTTAAATATCTCCCGGCTCGAATCCGGCAAGTTAGAGATGGAGCGCGCGTCGGTGCAATTGCTGGACGTTTTGGAGCAGACAGCTTCCAAACTGCGTGGCATGGCGCGCGCCAAAGACATAACCCTGGAGATCGATTTACCGTCCAGGCTAGCCCCTGTCACTGGCGATCCGGGTTGGCTTGAGCAGGTGGTCACCAATCTTGTTGGCAACGCTATCAAATTTACAGCCGAGGGCGGAAGGGTAAGGATCGGCGCTCGGAGGTCCGATGGCGAGGTGTTGGTCGAGGTGAGCGATACGGGTATTGGCATTCCCGACGACATGCTGGACCGAGTTTTTGACAAGTTCTATCAGGTGCCCGGTGCGGGTGACGAGGAATACGAGGGGACCGGCTTGGGCCTACACATCGCCAAGCAGATTGTCGAGTTGCACGGCGGGCGTATTTGGGTTGAGAGCACCCTGGGGCAGGGGAGCATCTTTCGCTTTACGCTGCCATTTAGGACACCCCCTCTCCCAACTTTGGGAGAGGGGGCCAGGGGGTGAGGGCTATTTTTAGCAAGACATGAACTTATCACATTCCTGGGATCTTTCCCCGCAAGAAGCATTTGAAGTGCAGAGCGATCTGGCCCCCAAGGTGGAGCGTCAGTCTCGCCTGGGCGCCGTGCGCCACGTGGCCGGGGTTGACGTCAGTGTTCGTGATGACCTGTCCCGTGCCGCCGTGGTGGTGCTTGACTCCGAGGGCCTGAACCCGGTTGACTATGCCACCGCCACCCGGCCTGTTTCGTTTCCTTACGTGCCCGGCCTGTTGGCCTTTCGGGAGGGTCCGGTAGTGCTTGATGCGCTGGAAAAAGTGGAGACCACACCCGACTTGCTTATCTTTGACGGGCAGGGCTTGGCGCATCCCCGCCGCCTCGGTATCGCCAGTCACATTGGGTTGTTGGTGGATATGCCGGCCATTGGCTGCGCCAAGTCGCGGCTGTGTGGTCAGCACGACGAGCCGGGGGACGAACCTGGCCAATATGCGTCTCTGGTGGATAAGGGAGAGGTCATTGGCGCCGTGTTACGCACGCGGCGAGGGGTGAAACCGGTCTATGTGTCTATCGGTCATCGAGTGGACCTGGTCACCAGCATTGACTACGTGTTGGCTTGCTGTCGGGGGTATCGCCTGCCGGAGACCACACGCTGGGCGCATCGCGTGGCTGGTGGGGACGTGCCTCCCACCCAGGCCAAACAGCCAACCCTGTTTGACCTATGATGCCGCCGAAGGTGCAACGCACTTTCAAACGCACCGTGCGTTGCACCTGAGCCCAGCCACCAGGAGGATCTATGCAAGACCTTGACAAACTCATTGCTCGTGCCGCCGAACTGCTCTCCCAGGCAGATTATGCCGTCGCTTTGACCGGGGCCGGTCACAGCACGCCCTCTGGTATCCCTGATTTCCGCAGCCCTACCTCTGGCCTGTGGGCCCAAGTGGACCCGATGGCTGTGGCCTCCTTGTTCGCCTTTCGCCTGCGCCCTCAAGACTTCTACGACTGGATACGTCCGCTGGCCCGCACTATGCTGGAAGCTCAGCCCAACCCGGCCCACCACGCATTGGCGCAATTGGAGTCGGCTGGCCTCATCAAGTCGGTCATCACCCAAAACATAGACGGCTTGCATCAAAAGGCGGGTTCCCGGCGGGTGCACGAGGTGCACGGTCATATGCGTGAGGCTACTTGCATTCGCTGCTACCAGGTCGCGCCGGCTGATTCTTTGGTGGAGAAGTTTGTTGAGGGTGGCCAGATACCCCGCTGTTCATGTGGTGGCGTGATGAAACCGAACGTCATTCTCTTTGGTGAACAACTGCCGTTGGATGTGCTTACGGCTGCTCGGCAAGATACAACATCCTGTGATTTGATGGTTGTCGTCGGTTCCTCATTGACTGTGCAGCCAGTTGCCGATTTGCCGCTGATGGCTCTTGGACATAGCGCCAGGCTAATTATTGTCAACTATCAACCCACCCATCTGGACGATCGAGCCGACGTGCTGATCCATGCCGACTTGGCCGAAGTCTTGCCTCATATCGCTGATGCAGCAATTAAGCCTTAGTCGCCTCATCTCTATGACAACTACGATATATTCGTTTGCCAGACTCGAAGTGGGGTTGAGACTCCGTTTTCTGCGCAACCAGTGGTATAATTCGATAAGATCTTCGTGTAGATCATGAACTATGTTGCCTGGATCGCTGCCACTTATTCCCTGGAATCAGAGGACGAGAACGGCGAACGGGCGGCGTGCCGCGCCCGGCGTGGCGAATTGGATTGAGGGATGGACATAGAAACTACCTTACAACAGGCGGTTGCGGCTGCCAAGGCGGGGCGCACAGCGGAGGCCCGCTACCTGTTGGAAGCTGTGCTAGACGCCGACCAGCACAACGAACAGGCCTGGATTTGGATGAGCGGCGTTGTGGACACCGACGAGGAACGCATCATTTGCCTGGAGAATGTGCTTACTATCAATCCCCAGAATGACACAGCGCGTAAGGGGCTGGTGGCTCTTGGAGTAACCCCTGACATTGATGGGCCTTCTTCACCTTCTATCTCCAAGGAAGTTAACGAAGCTCACGGCATCGCTTCACGACCGGACTCACCCGCCGTGTCAGTCGAATCGGATGTGCCATCGGATCCCTCGACCACATCCGACCGCCGGCCTTTTATCGCTATCACTGTGGTCTTGGTGCTGATGCTGATCTGCACCGTGATTAGCATCCTCGCCTTTGTATTACTGTCGCCAGCCGGGTGAATTACACTGACGAACGACAAACGACGATGGAGTTGGCCACACGCAGCATTTTCGTCTTTCGTCATCCGTCCTTCGTCAGCAAGGTCGCATGATGCATTTAACCGCTTTGTATGATATTTGACCGCGTTGTCAATGCAGCTACCAATCGAGGACTGGAGGTATGTTACGATGCAAACCTATGAAACCCCTTTGGTACCTGGTCCGACGGCCGTATGTCAAGAAGTACTGGCTGCTTACCAGGTAGATTACGGCTCAGCCGATCTCGAGCCAGAGTTTCTTAAACTGTATGCAGATGCACAGAGTAAACTGCAACAAGTAATCGAAACCGAGAACCAAATCGCGCTGATGAGCGGCGAGGGGATGGTTGCCCTATGGGGAGCCTTAAAAAGTGCCGTGCAACCCGGAGACAAGGTGCTGGCCATCGCCACCGGTGTCTTTGGTTACGGTATTGGCGACATGGCGCGCGCAGTTGGCGCTGAGGTGGAGGTCGTTGGCTTTGATTACGACCAGGCAGCGACCGACATGGATCGGGTGGAAGAGGCCATCCGTCGTTTTCGTCCCAAGATGGTCACCCTGGTTCACTGTGAAACACCATCTGGCATCATGAACCCAGCCGCCGAGGTGGGCGCCCTGGTGCAGCAACACGACGTGCCGCTCTATTACGTAGATGCTGTGGCCAGCATGGGGGGGGTGCCGGTCAAGACCGACGAATGGAGGATTGATCTCTGCCTGGGCGGCACCCAAAAGGTGTTTTCTTCGTTGCCTGATCTGGGTATCGTGGCCGTTAGCGAGCGGGCGTGGGACATCATCGGAGAGGTGAAGTACCAGGGCTACGACGCATTGGCCCCCTTCCGCACCGCCTTGGCCGACGCTTATTTCCCATACACGCCTAACTGGCACGCTGTGGCTGGCTTAAGCACTGCCTGCGGCTTGCTCTTGGACGAAGGATTAGAGGTGATGTTCAGCCGCCACAAAGAAGTGGCCGCCTACTGCCAGAGGAGTGTGCAAATGATGGGACTCACCCTCTTCCCGCGCGATCCAGCCACCTCGGCCCCCACCGTGACGGCGGTGAAGGTCCCCGATGGGGTGAGTTGGGATCAACTGGATGCTGCCCTGCGCCGCCGGGGCACAGTAGTTGGTGGATCGTACGGCCCGCTGGCCGGTAAGGTTTTCCGCATCGGCCACATGGGATGCCAGGCCGACGTGGACCTCCTGGAGCGGGGCATAGATACCTTGGCTGATGTACTCCAAGAGCTAGGGGTGTAGGAGACTGACGGCCAGGAAGCCGTACCTAACAAAGAGGGCAGATGCTTATTTGCTCTGCCCTTTGCTTTCTATCAAGAACTGACTAAAGCGCTTCTATCTCTTCCAACACTTCCCTCAGCTTATCCCTCGCCTCGCCGGTCAGCGAAGTCAGTGGTCGCCGGCCCGGTCCGACCGGCACCCCTATCATGTTCATCGCATCCTTGACCACAACGGGGAAGGTGCCCAAACCAAAGGCGCTTCGCAGTGGGAGCAGCTTTTCCTGGGCTGCCAAGGCGCGTCCCATGTCACCTTCTTGAAATGCCTCGTAGATCTCGACCACCAGCGCGGGCGCCACGTTTGCCGTGGCAGCGATAGCTCCTTTGATGCCGTGCTGCAGCCCAGCAAAAATCATGCTGTCGCGGCCCATCAGTACCGTGAAGTCGTCGTCCGTCTGCCGGATCATTTCAAGGATTAGTGTCAGGTCGCCGCTCGAGTCTTTGATGCCAACGATATTCGGATGTTGTCCCAGCCGGGCCACCAGTCCTGCCGAGAGATTCAATCCGGTGCGGCCTGGGTTGTTATACAGTAGCACCGGCAGGTTGGTCGCTTCGGCAATGGCTACGAAGTGGTCGTACAGTTCCGTCTCCGTGGGGTGGATGAAAAAAGGTGTAAGCACCGAGACAGCATCAACACCTGCTGCTTCGGCGATCTTATTCAGCTCAATCACCTGCCGCGTGGTGATGGCTCCTGTCCCGGCACACACAGGCACTCTGCCGGCTGCCTCCTCCACGACAATCTCCCACACCCGCTGCTTCTCCTCGGGGCTGAGTGCGTAAAACTCACCCTGGCTGCCTACCGGGAACAGCCCGTGTACGCCCCGCTCGATCAGATAGTTGACCAGGCGGCGCAGTGCTGCCTCGTCCAATTCCTCCTGGTCGTTGAGCGGGGTTACCATGGCCGGGATGATACCTTTAATGTCTGCCACTTGTATTTCCTCCAAATCATAATGTAGGCGGGCATCCCCATGCCCGCCGTGGATTACAAAGGCCGGGCATCCCTATGCCCGCCTTTGCTAGAACGTAGGCGGTGCATCCCTATGCCCGCCCTGGACCACTAAGTCAGTTATATCGAGATCGGTTTTCCCTCGTTGCAGGATTCGACAACAGCCCACGCGACTTTGAGCCCTTCAAGGGCTTCTTGCATGGTGACGTAGTTCGGTGGCACATTGTTCGCCACACAGTTGGCGAAATAGCAGATCTGGGTGCCTAAACTTCCAGTGACAAGCCCCGACCCGGTTGGATACAAAAGGGTGTCTGGGGTGGTATGGCCTTCATCCAGTGACAGAAAATCCGGCAATGCGTCCAATAGGGGCAAGCTGCACATCTCCTTTTCCCCAATCACTGTCAGATCATAGATCACCAGCAGGTTCTCGATGGGCATCAGCGAGGACGCCTCTATTGTAGTCAACGCACCATTTTCATGTTCCAAGATAGCCAATGCATAGTCGACCGTATCTGGATACTGGACCGCTTGCTGATACGCCGTGACTTGTCTGATCGGCGAGCCGGTAAGCCAAAGCGCCACGTCAATGTCGTGGATGGCGAAACGATAGGCTGGATGGTGCGCATCACGGGCTCTGGTCAGACTCTGCCGGATATGACGTTGGGCTTTCACACTCACAACTCGGCCGAATTCGCCATCCCGAATGCGCTCGTACAACAGGCTGTAGCGAGAGTCGAAGCGCATCACGTGACCGGGCATAATGAAACTGCTGGCTTCGGCGGCGATGGCGACCATCTCCTCGGCTTCGTCTCTTGTGGATGCAATCGGTTTTTCAACCAAAACGTGTTTGCCGGCTGCCAGTGCTGCTTTGACCGGTGCCAGGTGAGCCGCCTCCGGGGTGACCACACATACGGCGTCCAGGTCGCGATCTGCCATCAGTTCTGTCCACTCGGTCGTCCAATATGGGGCGCTGATCCTCTGGGCTGTGGTCTCGGCCAGGGCTCTGTCCAGATCGCAAACCCAGCGCACCTCAACTGCTGGCAGCCCTCCCAGGTGATGAAGATACAATTGTCCCCAATTTCCCAGGCCGATGACGCCGAAACGGATCGGGGTTTTCATGGTTCACTCCTCCCAGCATTTTGTGAAGCGATACTGGGCTACAGATCAGCCGGCAGGTTGCGCAGAGCCTTGTTTATGCGCTCCATCGCTTTTTCGAGATTCCGGTACGAATTCGCATAGGACAGACGCAGGTGCCCTTGACCATACTTGCCGAACGCCGAACCTGGTACCAGTGCTACGTTGGCCTCTTGTAGCAGATAGTTGGCCAGCCTGTTGTCGGGTATGCCAAGCTCCTTGACCGAAGGAAAAACGTAAAAAGCACCCTCCGGACGGACACAGCTCACACCCTCAATATCCTCCAGAGCCTCGATTAGGAACCTGCGTCGGCGGTCGAACTCGTTCAACATATCCTGGACTTCATCCTGCGCCCCACGATAGGCAGCTACCGCTCCCTTTTGGGCGAACGAGGTGGCGCACGTCGCGGAATATTGGTGGACACGGATCAACGAGTCGATCAGATTCTTGCGGCCAGCCACGTAGCCCAGCCGCCAACCGGTCATCGAATAAGCTTTCGAGAAGCCATTCACCGTCAGTGTCCGGTCTGACATACGTGGTAGACTGGCCATGCTGTGATGCTCAACGCCATCGTAGATTATCTTCTCATAGATCTCATCGGAGAGGACCAGTAAATCGTGCTTGATGGCGATCTGGGCGATGGCCTCTAACCTTGCTTTACCCATCACCGCCCCGCTCGGGTTGTGCGGTGTGTTGATTACAACCATCTTGGACTTAGACGTGATCGCACGCTCCAGGTCGGATGGATCAATTTGAAACCCGTTCCCCTCTCTGAGAGGTACGTGGACTGGCTTCGCTTCAGCCAGTTGGGCGCAATAGAAGTAATGCAGCCATATCGGGTCCGGGATGAGCACCTCATCCCCTGGATCAAGCAGCGCCAACATCGCCATTAGGATGGCCTCGTTGGCTCCTACCGTCACCACTACCTCATTCTCGGGGTCGACTTGTATGCCATTCTCCTTAAGCAGTTTTTCGGCAATGGCCTGTCTCAACTCTGGAGCCCCATAATTGGAGGTATAGTGTACAAAACCTTCGTCCAGAGCTTGCTTGGCGGCTTCTTTGATGTGCTCCGGCGTGTCGAAGTCCGGTCGTCCCATCTCGAGGTGGATTACGTCTTTACCTTCACGTTCCAACTCCAACGCCGCCTGGTAAATCTTGCGTATCCCCGAAAATGGAACCGCGCTCATTCTTTTGGCTTCCCAATGATCTCTTGGCATCCTGTCAACTCCTGGTCATTTTGATGATGTGACGAGAATCTTGCATCTAACCTTCTGCTTCGTCTTTCGTCCTTCGTCAGCCGTGTACATATAGCCACTTCATATTGACGTTAAATGGCCTCGACCATTAAGCCGGCCGCGCATAGACCCATTGGCCCGCAATCATAGTCCGCCAGGCCGTGAGGTCCTCTTCAAAAATGGCAATATCCGCATCCTTACCCGCTTCCAGACTACCCTTGTGATCGTCAACACCAATCACCCTCGCCGGGGTCAGCGTCCCCATTCGGACCGCCTCAACCAACGGGATGCCCACCACCTCGGTAAGGATGGACATCATCTGGTCCAACAACGTCGTGCTGCCCGCAAATGCAGTGCGATCAAAGAGCATGCCCACCCCATCGTGTACCTCATACTCCATCTCACCCATGCGAAAGCGAGCTCCCTCCGGCAGCCCTGCGCCGCTGGTGGCATCCGAGACGACGCACAGGTGATCCGCTCCCTTACACTTGTAGGCTAATTTCATCAAAGTCGGTGGAAGATGCTTGTTATCGGCGATGATCTCCCCCGTTAGCCCCTCAAATACCAGCGATGCTTCTAGCAGCCCCGGTTTGCGCCAGGGGCCCTCGCGCACTGTGCTGGATTGTGCGCTCCACAGGTGAATCGCGTGGCGTAGCCCCACCTCCATCGCTGCCAGTACGTCTTCATCTTTGGACATGCTGTGTCCCGCAGCCGGCACGATCCCCAACTCCGCCAGCCGGCCCGTCAGTTCCAGCGCCCCTGGCAACTCTGGGGCATACGTCATGATCTTGATGACGTCCCTGTGCTCCAGTAAGATCTCGGGCGTGCCGTCATCCGGAGTCAAGATATTTTTGGGATCCTGGGCACCTTTCTGTGCCATGCTGAAATATGGGCCCTCGACGTGCATGCCCAAAATTTGGGAGCCCTCGTGGGCCTCCTTCATCCACCCTCTGCTGAACTCAAGACATTCCACTATATTGGGGATCGCTGCCGTCGCCACAGTTGCCACCAGTGCGGTCAGGCCCCGTGTCGCTGTCTCTCGGGTGATGGCGGCAAATGCTTCAGGGGTGGGTTCGTTAAAGGTATGCCCCACAGCGCCGTGAATGTGGATATCGATCAGCCCCGGCGTGATATAACGCCCGCCGACATCGATTACCTGCACTCCGCTGCCCAGAGCAGTATGATCGGCTACGTCTAGAAGCCTGTTTCCTTCCACAACAACAGCTTTGTCAGCTACTATCGCTTCGGGCAAAATCACCCGACCATTGGTCAGTGCGAATCGTCCTTTGGGTTGTTCTAGCTTCTTTCCGATCATTGTCATCTCCTTCATCGCCCCGCCAGGGGCGTTAACTGCAAACCATCAAGGCAAAGGTAGTACATACCTCGGCCGCAGTGAGCACGTCGGAGAGCGGGATATGTTCGTCTAGGTACCCCTGCGATATGACTCAGGTATGATCTTTGGACACTGGGCGGCGAAGTTGGTTGGCACTCCCAGCTTGTGCAAAGCCTCAATTGCCCGGTTCAGATGCTCCTGCCCATAGCGCATCACGAAAATGCCGTGGCCGGGAAGCAACGCATCAATCTCCAGACCAACCAACTTCTCGATGTCACGCCGGTAATCGTCGAGGCTGCATCCCGGGATGTTCAACAGGAGCACACTGCCGCTGTAAAATACCGCATCTCCGGAGAACAGGATGCGACGCCCATCCATTTCGGTCCAATAGCAGGTGTGGTGCGTCTCATGGCCCGACACCTCGACGGCGTGAAGCTGGCAATCGCCGAAGGTCAATATGTCGCCATCACGCATGCCCACATCTACCTGTACCCCGGGAAACGCATAGTCCACCGGATAAATCCCCGCCTGCTTAGCTGTCTCCAGCACGTCGCTGACGTCGACCGTCCCTTCGAGGGCACCACGCAGCCCTTCCGGGGCGACGATTTGGCATCCCGTTCGCTCTTTCCAACCCCAGGCACCGCCAGCGTGGTCGGCATGCGCGTGGGTGAGCACCACAGCGCGTATGCCTGCCGGATCAAACCCGTCGCCACGCAGGTTGGCTTCGATTAGCTCAGGCTCCAGGCCGCAGCCTGCATCAATCAGCACTGTTCCCTCATCACAATCCAAGGCGTAGATGCTACAATCAAAGGGGCTGGACAACCCAAAGCGGCTGCTGCCCACGAGTGCTATCTGTTCAGTCAGACGCATAGTAACCTACTCCTTCCGATAGTGCGGGGCCCATTCCCGTCCGGTCCAGGAACGCCAACTACCTGGTGTGACCTGGATGAGATAGCGCAATCGTGACATAGTACGTTGCGCGTATTCAGCTCCCTCGGTGCCCATATACTTATGCGCCATCGCCGTCGCAATTTTGCGTATCTCGGGACTGGTCTCTGGGGCAATAGGCCCAGCGAGAACTTGTGCCACCCCTTCGACCAATACTCGTGTATTCTCCAGATGCGCGTCGTCGGCGATGTGAAGAGCCACTGCGGGATTGTGCATAATGTGTTCGACGTACTTGGAACGTTCCCGTGCGATGATGTAAAACACTTTCTGAGCAGCGTTATACTCATACCATAAGGGCACAATGTAAGGCGTATGCTTCGGCGTAACAGTGGCCAGCCGGGCCTTCCAGGGCTGCGCCAAAAACGCCGTGAGTTCATCTTCAGTTAGCTTGCCAATCTTGTCGGGAGGTTCATAATCGGGTAGGTTCATACTCTCTCCACCTGAAACCAATGAACGAACGTGGGCCGGTCACACTGCCAATCCAACCTCATATCCCTGGCGGATCGCCACGGCGGCATTTTGCGGTTTCACACAGTCGCCAATTAGCACGGGATCAAGACCCGCAGCACGCACATCGGCTGACAGCGGGTCGTGGCGCACAGCTCCGATGGCCAGGGCAACCGTATCTATTCCATCGAGGATTTCATGGACCCCGTCTCGATCGCAGATGAGGCGCTCTGCTTCGAACTCCAATACTTTACACCTCAGCAGGATCTCCACATCTTGTGCAACCAGCCGCTCCATCGTCAAACGACGTGTCCAGGCTACCATATCTTGAGCAATCTCGGGCAGCATCTCGATCATGGTTACCCGGTGTCCCCGCACTGCCAGATACTCTGCCGTGTCACAGGCAACCGACCCTCCGCCCACGATGACCACGGTCTGTCCTACGGGTGCGCCGTTTAGCACTTCCCAGGCTGTTAACGCCTCTTCGCCAAGACCCGGCAGGCGGCTGACTAGTGGCTTCGCCCCGGTGGCGATGATCACGGCATCGGGCGCAATGGCCAGCACCTTGGCGACATCCACGGGTGTCTCCAGGCGCACGTCAACGTTCAAGCCCGCTAGTTGCCGCGTGTAGTAATCAATCAGTGCCAGGTGCATTTGTTTGTGGGGTGACTGACCCGCCAGGTAGAACTGGCCGCCTAGACGCGGCTCCTGCTCGCACAACACCACGTCGTGTCCTCGCAGTGCGGCTACCCGCGCCGCCTCCAGCCCGGCCGGACCGCCACCAATCACCAGGACTCGGCGGCGCTGCTGGGCTGTGTGGAATTCGAAGCTTGCCTCGCGCCCGATAATCGGGTTTACGACACATCCCATGCTCAACTGCCGGAACGTACGCCCGTGGCACTCAGGCGCATTGCAGGCCAGGCACGGCCGAATGTCGCCCAGGCGACCCTCAAGCGCCTTACGAGGCAACTCCGGATCTGCAATCAGCCCGCGGCCGACGGCGATCAGATCAGCTTGGCCCTCTGCCAAGACCCGTTCCATAACCATTGGATCGTGTAGTTTGCCCACGGCGATCACAGGTACTCCGGCCATCTGTTTCACCGCGGTCGCCAGCGGAAGCAAGCTGCCGCCAGGCGGATCGGCTTGCGAGGGCACACTTACGTGGAATGTCTCGGCTCCTCCGCCGGTCACGTCAATCACATCCGCTCCCGCGCCTTCCAAAGCCTGGGCGATTCGAACTCCCTCTTCAAGCACAATCCCACCGGGAACTGCTTCGTCGACGCATAGCCTGCAGAACACCGGTGTTTCACGACCCACCACCTCACGCACTCCGGCCAGCACCTCCAATGGAAAACGAAGCCGTCCCTCCAAATCACCCCCATACTCATCGCCACGACGGTTAGTAAGCGGTGAGAGAAACTCCTGCAGCAGGTAGCCGTGGGCCATATGCAATTCCACGCCTTCGAACCCCGCTTCCATAGCTCGCCCTGCCGCCCGGGCAAAGTCTTCCACCAGGCCATGAATCTCGGCGGCGCTCAGTTCCCGCGGCGCCTCGCGATTGAAACAGGCTACCGGAGATGGACCGACGGGCTGCGTCCCCGTGATGGCCGACACTCCCATAGCCCCCACGTGTGCCAACTGGATGAGCACCGGCGTTTCTAGCTTATGGATGGCCTCTGTGAGCCGTTGCAGACCAGGAATC
>Ga0180437_10007127_pt1 | contig 14674 bp, 7 predicted proteins | sample SS_ome_4_FD_132410 | JGI IMG/M metagenome (GOLD analysis project Ga0180437, IMG submission 132410) | Hypersaline lake sediment archaeal communities from the Salton Sea, California, USA - SS_3_D_1 metaG | ecosystem: Environmental > Aquatic > Non-marine Saline and Alkaline > Hypersaline > Sediment...
TGCAAGTTCGGTCCGCGATCAGCCCTCCGCGCGACTCGCGGGCGCGGGTATCGGAACCCGTTCGTTGAGGTGATAACCCAGCTTCACGCTGCGGATGCAGTCGTTGTTGCCGTCGAAGATGAACAGGCGCCGGTCGGTGTGCGAGGCCGCGTAGTTCGCGTAGGCCAGGGCCACCTCGTCGCCGCCGATCGAGCGTGGGGGCTCGGCACGAAGCCCCTCCGCGTCCGGCACCAGCGGCACCCCGTCGTCCACGTTGCCGTAGCGCCCGATGTGCATGATCAGATTGCCGGCGGTGTCCAGCACCGCGAACTGGCCGCGGTGATGCTCCGGAACGAAGGAGCGCCCGAAATGGTCCACCTCCATGGTCGAAGCCCAGCAGGGACAACCCTCGGTCACGTAGCTGGCGAACGGATACAGCCAGTCGGCGCCCTCGATGTAGTAGTCCTCGCCGTAAAGGCCCGGCCCTTTCATGCGCCATTGCGTGTCGGGCAGCTCGCCCTTGCCGACCCGGAACTTCATCGCGCAGCCGCTGCTGCTGAGCGTGACGTATCCGTCGTCGTACTTACGGCGCCCGCCGAGCAGCACGTAGACGTCGCCCCGGTTGTCGATCCGCGACGCGTATCCCCGGGCGGGGTTGGGGATGGCCTCGGCGACGATCATCTTCCCGTCGCGGTCAAAAATGGTGCGGGCCACGCCGCTGCTCCAGGTGAATCCGGGCGGAGGAGGCAGCGACTTGCGTTCCCTTCGATTGTTGACGGCGCGGATGTCCCAGCCTACTACGAGTTGACCCCGGCTGTTGACGTCGATTCCGGACTGCCAGTAGTGCCCGCCGGAGTGGCCGCCGTGGGCGCACCGTTCCAGAAACAGGCCGCCCTTGAGGTCGGTGCGCCGGCCTCCATACATGGCGTGCGCGGATTCGATCGGCCGCCCGTGCTCAAAGGGCACCTCCTCCAGGGTATCCAGGTCGTAGCGCCCGATGGCGGCCGACGCGCGCAGGTAGAGGTGGCCCTCGTCGTCCAGCGTGAAGTTGTTGCCGCTCATCGGCAGGGGGATCACCGAAACCTCGCCCGTCTCCGGGTCGATCCGGTTCAGCGACTCGAAATCCGACGGGCCGTTGTCGCCCGTCGCGCCTTCCACGTAGAGAAGACCCGTGCGGCGGTCGACGCACATGTGCCGCTTCTGACCCCGGCGGAAATTGATTTCCTGGATGGACTCCTTCACGGCGTCGTTGAAGTTCTCCAGATGAACCAGCACCTCGCCGTCGATTCGGTAGCGGCTGATCTGGCGCTCCTCCCAGCCCGTGTGAGCGGGGCCGCCGAAGTGGTGCGTACACATCCAGAGCACCGGGGGATCGGCGTAGCTGTCCAGTGCCACGCGGAACTGCAGGTGGTCGTTCTCCTGCCACGACCACAGCAGCGGAATGCGGTCGTAGTCGGACTCGCCTTCGCGCGGATGGATCTGAAAAGGCAGGGGGATCTGTTTGACGGGCTGATCGCTCTTGAACGGATCGAAGACGCTCAGCAGCGGCGGCACCTTCCGGAAAGGCACCTTCCACCGCTCGGTGGCGATCGGAAAAGAGAAGACGTACAACTCCTGCGTACGATGATGAATCTGAAGCATCGAGGGGCCGAGTACCGGCACGCTCCCCAGCAGCGCGCCGGCGTCGGAGAATATCTGCACGCGGTCGTTGAAGTGATCGGCAACGTAGACGCGGCCCCCGGCATCGACGCAGACGTTGGCGGGCAGGTAGAAATGCCGCTCGTCCTTGCCGGACTTGTCCACCTCACCGAGCCATTGCGTGGCCGGTTCCTCGCCGTCAAAGGCCATGCGATAGACGGCATGCCCTGGCTTCTCATCGCTCTTGATCGATCCTGTCAGGTAGAGCCACTTCTTGTCCGGTGAAAACGCCACGCTGTTCGGTGGAAACGGCATGATCTTCTCGGCCGGGTGTTCCAAGACATGGGCCCCGAGCGCCTTGCCTACTCCCAAACGGTTAAGCCGGGCCGGCGCGCGGCGGGAGTGGGTCCATTGACCGCTGACCAGGGCGATGCTGCCGTCGTGCACGGCCATGGACATCGCGCTTGCACCGTAGCCCAGTCCGCGGGGCACCCGGTCGGTCCCCGCCACGAGGAACGTCTGGTGGGCCCGGTCGCCGTCCCGTCCCGGCTTGTGCAGCGCGGCTTTGTGGCCGTCCGGCCAGGTATGCCATTTCAATCCCTTGATCTCTTTGATGTCTTCGGCGGGAAACGGGTAGACCGTGCGGATGTACCTGCCGTCGTGATCAAACAGCCGGATGGTCTCCACGGCGGCGCCTTCGTATACATACACACCTTCGGGTTGGGCGACCATCAAAGGGTTGTACGTAAGTCCTAATCGCTTCTTCGGGTGCCAGAAGAGGTTGCGCTCCAGCCGGGCCTTCAAGCCCAGCGATACGCGCACGACCAGCCCGGCCGTGTTTCCGACCGGCTGTCCGGCGTCGTCCTTGCCGTCCCAGACCAGCTCCTGTTCGAGCGAATCCTTGGCAAACGGCTCGGGCGCGTTGGGCCCGAGCACGCCGTAAGCCAACTGGCGGACGATCCGGCCGTCGCCGTCTTCGATCACCACGGCCACGTCGCAGTAGTCCTTCGAGGCGAAGCGGATGATGGTTTGCCCGCCCTGGCGCGCAACCGTCGGCCTCTCGGTGAACTCGAAGACCTCCTTGCGGTCGATGCTTAAATCGTCCGCCGCGTCGTCGGCCCGAACGGACACGACCACCGCGCCGATCGTCACCAGCACAGCAGCGGGCAGAACCGTCGCGCATACCGTCTTCCCGGAGGGCGCTACGCCTGCGGCGACAAGAGAAGTCATCGCCTTGCTACACATACGTTCTCCTCCTTGTGTTGGTGATTCCCTGGGAAGCCGCCCAGCCGCGGGCAAGCAGTAGGCGGCCATCGTTTCGGGCCGGGCAGTTGCTCACGGCAACGGTGTATTGGGGGGCACGGCGTCTTCAGGGTACGGCTGGTTGAATCCGAAGACCCGCAACTGCCTCCAACTCTCCATGGTCACGAACGATTCGTCGATCTTGCCGTCGCAGTCCAGGATCCTTTTGATGTCCAGGTCCAGGTGCTCGGCCAGGAACCGATAGGCCGCCTTGCGCTTCGATGGGCCGTAATTGTGCTTCTCGTCGGCCAGGTGGACGTTCTTGACCTTGTCCCCGGCGCCGCGGGCGTCCAGGATGGCCACCTCGACGTCGGTCGGCGCCGAGACGGCGAAGCGGATATCGAGTTGCCCGCTGGCCTTCTTCACCTGGGGTTTCACGGTGAAGCAGGCCTCTGCCGCCTGGCGAACGTCCCGAGGCGCTTCGTATATCTCCGCCGGCGCGGCCGAACCCGCCGCCGCCGTGCAGGCGACTGCCACCCAAAACATCATCTGCGGACGTCTCATGTCGGCTCCTCCCTTTCCTCGCTCGCTTGAGACTCCCCTCGTCAAAAGACGGCCCGATCAATCGGTGACCACGGTGATGTAGCACACCGCTTGCAGCTCCGCACGCCGCTCGGACGGGAGTTGGCAGTGGAAGGTGATCGCGGCCGGACCTGCCTGGTGCGCGGTCGCGGTGCCGTCGGCGAACGACACGCGGTCGGGCTGGCAAGCGAAGACCCGGCTGGGCTCCACGGTCTGCGTCGAACCGTCCTCGTCGTGCAGCGTCACGACGAAGTCGTCCCGGGTGGCGCCGGGGGCCACGCTGATGCTCGACGGCGAGACGCTTAGGTACAGGCCTTCCTCCCGCCGGTCCTTGAGCGGCTTCATGGGGTGCTCGAACACGTGGAACAGCGACTCGGCCTTGCACCCCTGGTACTCGGTCAGGAGCATCGTGCTGCCCAGGGAGACGCCACGGGCCTTGCCGCCCGAGACGCTGACGTGGTCGTTCGCGCACTTGACGGTGGCCGCGTCCGTCACGTCCTTCGAGCCGCCTTTCCCGTCATAATAGATCACGCGGAAGTCGCGCTCGCGCCCCACCTCGACCGACTCCACCACGGGGCTGACGACCAGGCGCGGCTCGGTGAGCGGGACGTTGCGGTAGATCGCCGTAAGGATCGTCTCGCCCTTCTGGTTGCGGTCGAGCACGTTCATGTTGTAGTGGACGACGCGCGTCAGGCCGCAGTAGACAAGGTCGCGCCGCTTGTCGCCGTCCAGATCGGCCAGGATGACGGCGCCCAAGTCGACGGGGATCAGCGAGTCGTGGTAGACGCAGCGCAGGGCCCCGGTGCCGTCGTTCTCGAAGGCGCGGACCCGGGGGACGTACCGGGCGAGATTGCAGCGGTCCCCCTTCGACTTGCAGCGGGCGCCCTCGAACCCGTCTGCCCAGCGGCGGGGCAGGTCGTAGGGGGGCGCCATGGGCCGCGAGGTGCCGTGGCCGATGTGGACGGCGTCCGGGTAGTCGTCGCCGGTCAGGTCGCCCGCGGCCACGCACGAGGTCCTCAAGCAGCCGCCGCCACCGCCGTTGAACTCCCATGCTTTCCAGTGCTTGCCGTCGAAGGGCGGCTGCTGGATGAACGTCAGGAAGCCGTAGTGGATCCACGTGCGGTTGCAGTCCGGGTCTTCGGGCGTCGGCCAGAAGGGCTGGTCCCGGTCGCCGCGGAACCCGCCGTGCGAGCCGGCGAAGACCACGTCGAGGTGCCCGTCCTGGTTCAGATCCGTCAAGTCGTAGGACCCGTTGTCCATGCCGTCCTGCGAGAGGTCCTTATTCCCGTTCCTGCCCAACGTGGAGAAGATGAAGGCGGGGTCGGCGTCGATGCGGCCCTCGAGGTTGCGGTTCCACTGGCTGTAGCAGACGGTTTTGGCGCGGTGGCTGCCGAACACGCGCGTGTTGCCGCCGACCACAAGGTCGGTCCAGCCGTCGCCGTCGATGTCGCCGGCGACCAGATCGCCCAGCCCCATGTTGTGCTCGAAGTGGAAGCCACAGGGCTGCCATTTCTTGCCGTCGTAGAACAGGTAGAACTCCTCTCCCTTGCCGTGGCCCATGTTCGTGTGCGCGACGTCATCGCGCCCGTCGCCGTTGAAATCGCCCACGGCCATGTGGCCGTCGTCCCGGGAGATCTGCGCCGGCTCGAAGTTCCCCTTGCCGTCGTTGGTGAAGACGACCAGGCCCTTGCCCCGGCCGCAGACAACAAAGTCGACATCCTCGTCGGCGTCGTAGTCGAACGGGTGGACCTCGCCGAAGGCGCCTTGGCCGAGCCAGTCGCATTTGCCGTCGCCCGGTTTCCAGACGGGCCCGGCCTTGAAGCGGATCTTGCCCGGCTCGGACTCGTTGAAGTAGACCATCACCCGGCCCGACCGGTCGCCGTCCTCGGTCGGCCCCCAGGTCTCACGGAAATTGTCGATCACCCCGAAGAGCACGAGGTCGGGTTTGCCGTCTCCGTTGAAGTCGGCCGCGCGCACCTCCCCATAGTAGATGCCGGGCAGATCGTGCTCGACCCAAACGAAGTTGTGCGAAGGCGTCGTGTCGGGCGGGGCGGCGGCGAAGACCGTGCAGGCCCAGGCCAAGAACAGCAACGCAGCGAGGACTCGGGTTAACAGGAACATGGTTGGCTCCTTCAGAAGGAACTGGGTGGGAGTGGAAACAGGTGGGGTGAAAAAGTAGAAGGGTCGTTTGTCAGCCGCGCAAGACTAAGCGTGTCCCGGACCGGCCGGGATTCGCAAAAACGCGCCCGGTTTGTCCGGTCGGTGGCCGAAGAGCAATGCCGCCCGGCCGCCGGCGGCGCGCGCGACCGACGAGCGCGCCGCGGCTTCGTTCAGCGTGGCCGTGGCGAAGGTTACGGCCGGCCGTTTAGGACGTTCCGGCCAGGTGATGCCGAGATGCCCGTCGCCGTGGCAGGGCGCCGGCAGGACAGGCTCGTCCTCCCACGAGAGCACCGCCAGGACCGGTCCCCGGACCGAATACCACTCGGGCCGGACCAGGCGCAACGCCTCGAGCATGGGGACGTCGGCGCGGCACGTCAGCGTGGCGGGCTCCCACGCGAACTCCTGGGGCTCCACCACGTCGAGCGCGAGTCGTTCCTCTCGGGCAGACCGGGCCGTCCACGTGGCCCGCCGGCCGCTCAGCGCCAGCCGGTGCTGCCGGGGGTCGCTGTGGAGCGTCCACTGGAACCAGTTCCACACGCGGCCGGTGAGATCGGCCCGCTGCAGGTCGTCGTAGACGACCAGGCAGCCGTCCAGGAGCACGAGGTGCCGGCGGTAGCGCTTCACGCCGACCTCCGGCAAAAAGGCGTCGGTCGCGTCGCCCACGGCGTAGGCAAAGTCGGCCTTCTCAACGACCGCCTCCAGACGCACGTCCAGGGCCGGGTCCACGCGCAGGTCGGCCCCATTCGCCGAAACGGTGTTCTGGAACCGGCTGCTCCGCCGAGCATAGCCGGGCGGGACGAGGAAGTACTGTCCGCGAGCGAAGAGCGTCAGCGCGTTGTAGTCGGCATGGGCGTGGGTGAAGTTGGCCGCCGAGCAGGGCTGGCCCGCCCGGATCCGCTCGGCACAGCGATGGCCGGCCAGCGGCCCGCAGGCCAGCGAGACCACCGTGGCGCCGTCGTCCCAGCCGCTGCGCAGGATGGCCACGCCCTGGTTGGTGAAATGCGCGCATCGCGGCAGCCCCGCGGGCGCCTCCGCCTTCACGCTGGGATCGTACCAGAGCACGTTCCAGGCCATGCACTGTGACGCGGCGTGGGGATACTCGATCCGCTCGGCCCGGTAGGAGCTGCCTTCGAACGGGGCCTGGTAGACGCCCTTGGGTCCGGGCTTCAGGTCGAATGCCTCGTCGCGCCCGGCGAGCCACTGGGCACGGCCGTCACGGAACAGCGAGGCCAGGCGGCGCAGCAGGTGACACGAGGCGCTGCCGCTGGTGTTGTACCGCCCGCTGCGGAATGAATCGTTCAAGTAGACGTAGGTATCGTCGGGCAGCCAGTGGTAAAGGCGATACCGGGCCGTGTTGCGAATCCAGGGGGCGTCGTGCAGGTCCTCACCGGTCACGCTCTGCCACGCCCCGTAGAACCACAACAGCGGCGCCATCGCGTAGCACCAATCGGCCGCGCCTTCGTGCCAGGCGCCGTCGTCGGCGAGCCAGGATAGGCAGTCGTCGAAATCGAGCTTGGCGCGCGCGGCCCAGCGATCGGCCCCCTCCACCTCCCCGAGCAGCGCCAGCGCGGCCTCGCCGAAGCCGCCCATGGGGATCCAGTGGTCGTGGTGGAGGTGGGCATTGGCCCACCAGCGTTCGTGCTCCGTGCCCGGAAATGAGCCGAGATAGAGTTCGCGGACCAGCCGGGCCACGTGGTCTCGAATCCGTGCCCGCTCGGCAGCGGTCCAGGTCTCGTAGAGCCAGTCGTACGACCGCGCCAGGCCGGCCGCGTAGATGCCCAGGCCGTAATTCTTGAGCGGAGCCCGGGGCACCCGGCACATCGCCAGCGTCCAGCGCCGGGCAAGCTCGCGGTGCTCGGCCTTGCCGCTTACGACGCAGCCCAGGGCAGCGTTGGTCACGAAGGCCCCGCTCTCCTCGAGCAGGACTTCGTTGAGTTCGTTGTCGGGCACGTCGACGGGCGGCGACCAGCCGCGGTTCTTCTCGACCCACTCCAGCAAGAGATCGGCGTAACGGCGGTGCGTTCCTCCCACACGCTCCCGCAACGAAGCAAGGCCGCTGGCGTCGAGATGCAGCCTGGGATGAACGCATGAAATGGCGCGAAGCCGTGCCTGGAGCTGCTCCTGCTCCTCGGCCCCCAGCGCGCGCTTTGCCGCAAGTTGGCAAGAAGCGAGGGCCGCTAGCCCTCCGCCCAAGGCCACGTCCCCAAGGAACCGCCGGCGGGTCTTGCGATCCTTTTTCATGGCGAGTTGCACCGGTGTGAGGGTTGATGCCTGCGAACTGGCCGGCCGAGCCGTTGCGCAAGAGGAACTTCACTCGGCGAGTATACTTGACGGATCGGACGACGTGCAAACACAGGCGCCCCAGCAGCCGCGGTTTCCCACGTGGAGCCGGCCTGCGGGCCCTGAGACTCTCTGGGTACGCCAATGCTGGACAGGATCGGTCCCGTGGGTGTATGCTCAGATTCCGTCGTCGGGGGCGTTCTCTCCGGCCAGCTCAACGGAGAGACGACCGTCGGCGCGTACACGATGCCGCTTCGCGGGCGTTCGCCTCAGAACGGTTCTGGGACCCGTCAGCGGTGACCGTCAGCGGGAGTCGGGAAGATGGCTGAACAGAAGACGGCCTCGCGCCGCGGTTTTCTCACCTACGGCGTCCAGGCCGGGGCAGCCCTTGGGGCCGCAGTGGCAGCATCGCCTGCGTGGTCGGCTGCCCCCTCCCAGCGGTCGCGACCGCTGGTCATCGACAGCATGATGCATCTGGAAGTCTACAAGAGCAGAACGGAAGGCTACTACTGGGAAAGCTTCCTCGAAGAAGTCCTCGAGCACTACGAAGCGGCGAAGATCGACAAGGGCGTGATACTGACCACCTGGACGCCGTCGCGCGAATCGAACGACAGGACGCTGCGTGCCTACGAGGAGCACCCCGACCGGTTCATCCCATTCGGGCACGTACGGCCCGAGGACCCCGACTGGCAGCGCGAGCTGAAGCGGGTCTCCGAGCCGCCCTGGAAGGGGCTCAAGCTCCACGAAGGCGAGATCGAGCGCGCCGGCGACTTGAGGGAGACGACGAGGACCGTCACCCGCAAGGCCGCAGAGCTTGGTATCCGCATCTTCAAGATCCACCTGGTCAATTACGACATCATCGAGGAGCTCACACGGGAGTTGTCGGAGGTGACCTGGATCTTGCCCCACATGGGCTGCTACGGCCGCTGGGGCGACATGCAGAAATACTGCGAGTTGGCCAAGAACCGGAAGAACGTCTACCTCGACACGTCGGCCGTGGCGCACTACTGGATGTTCGGCAAGGCATTCCGCTGGGCGGGCGTGGACAAGATCACGTTCGCCAGCGACGGATTTATGATGAGCACCATCGTCGAAAAGGCGAAGATCGAGACCCTCCAGCTTCCGTCTCCGTACAGAACGCCGAAACTGACCGATGAGGAGCTGGCCAAGATCCTGGGCGGAAACATGGCCCGCGTGCTGGGCATTCCGCCGTACACGACCGAAACGAAATAGAGGAGAATGCGAATGCAAGCCACACGCAGACAGTTCTTGAAAGGAACCCTGGCAGCCGCGGCGACGGCGGTCCTGCCGAGCGCCGGCGCGTTGGCCGCGCCGCGGGCCAAGGCGGCCAAGGCCAACGACGAGATTCGCCTGGCCATGGTGGGACTCGGCGGGCCCGGCGGCGTCGGCGGGCGCGGGCGCCAGCTCCTGAGCCGGCTCGAGCACGTCGCCGGCGTGCGGGTCGTCGCATTGTGCGACGTCGACCGCGGGATCCTCGATCGCGGTGTGCAGCAGTTCAACGATCGGCAGCGGCCGGTCAAAGCGTATACCGACCTGCGCGAGGTCCTCGACGACAAGGAGATCGACGCCGTGGCGCTGGCCATTCCCAACCACTGGCACGCGTTGGCGACCGTGTGGGCGTGCCGGGCCGGCAAGGACGTCTACGTCGAGAAGCCGGTCTCCTACAACATCTGGGAAGGCCGGCAGATGGTCGCTGCGGCACGCAAGCACGGCCGCATCGTGCAAGCCGGCACCCAAGGCCGCTCCAGTCCTCCGTTGCAGCAGGCATTCGAATTCATCCGCAGCGGCCAGATCGGTCCAGCCCTCTACGCACACGCCGTCAACTACAAGCGGAGGCCGAGTATCGGCAAGGTGGACGGACCGCAGCCGGTGCCCTCGACCGTCGACTACAACCTCTGGCGCGGTCCGGCTCCCATGGAACCGCTGATGCGCGAGAACCTGCACTACGACTGGCACTGGGTCTGGGCGACCGGCAACGGCGAGATGGGCAACAACGGCGTCCATTACATCGACATGTGCCGCTGGGCGCTCGGCTACGACGGTCTCGCGCCGCGCGCGATGAGCATCGGCGGGCGGTTCGGTTACGACGACGACGGCCAGACCCCCAATACGCAGGTCGCGATACTCGACTACACGCCCGCCCCGATCCTCTGCGAGATCCGCGGCCTGCCGTCGAAGGCCGGCGCCGACTCAATGGACAAGTTCCGGACCGTGGACAAAGGCATTCTCATCCAGTGCGAGGAGGGCTACTTCGCAGGCGGTCACGTCGGCGGCGCGGTGTTCGACAACAGCGGCGGCCAGATCAAGGAGTTCCGCGGCGTGGAGTTCTCCGAGCTGGCCGTGCGGCATCTCGAGAACTTCGCCCAAGCCGTGCGCAGCCGCAACGCCCAGTCGCTCGGCGCAGATATCCGGGAGGGGCACGTCTCCGCCGCCGGATGCCACATGGCAAACGTGTCGCACCTGCTTGGTGCCCAGGCCACGCCCCAGCGCATCATGGAGGTGACCAAAGCGAACTCCCAGCTCTCGGACGCCTTCGAGCGGTGCCGAGACCATTTGCGCGCTAACGGCGTTGACATCGGCAAGACGCCTGCGGTCCTCGGTCCCTGGGTGACCATGGATTCGGACCAGCAGAAGTTCGTCGGCGAGTTCTCCGACCGGGCAAACAAGCTCTCGAAACGAGTCTACCGCAAACCGTTCGTAGTGCCCGACATCGCGTGATTCGTTCACAGCGTCGTTTCGACGAGGTGTCGCCTCAGACCGATTGATCACGTGGTATCCGCAGATGGCAGAGCCGTCCCACGGATGCTTTTTGGAGTCGTTCGAGCGACAATATCGATTCGACGATCCGCCCGATCCAACACCACGGAGATGATCAAGAATGAAGTGGAGCGTGCTCATGGCAAGCGGGCTGTCGCTGCTGCTGGCAACGGGTGGCGCGATCGCGGAGTCGACCCCCAAACGGGGTGAGCGGGTTCACCATCCGCGCGAACTCAGCCCGGGCGGGCATCTCAGCGGGATCCCCATTGCCTGGACGTCCGAGTGCCGGGAACCGGAGGGCCGCGGGCTCGTGCTGGACGGCATCGAGCAGCGCTACGAGGACAGCCGCCCGCACACGCGCATCCTCGTGGACGGCGAGTGGAGGAACATCTATCCCGAGCTGCGCCGCAAGAACGTGCTGCAGAGCCAGTGCGATCTCGCCGGCAAGCTGGCCATCGACCTGATGCGCGCCCGCGCCCGGGCCCGGCACATCTGGTTCAAGGGACTCCGAGTCGAGGACGAGCGCAAGCGGCTTGACGCGGAGGCCGTGCCGCTTTTCCGGGCCTTCCTGGCCGAGTTCGAGGCATTCCGCAAGAACCTGGCGGCGCTCAAGGACCTGCCCGAATACGAACGAGGGCAGGTGGCGTTTGCGCTGGGGCACCTGGACGCGGCGCGGAAGCTCCTCGAGACGTCCGAGGGAATCGCAAGAGCCGTTCTGAGCGCCGAACACATCAACGCGATGCAGAAGGCGCAGGTGGAAATCGAGATCGCGGCCGAGGCCCTCGACGCCGAGCCGCCCCCGCGCGTCCTGAGCCGCCCGGCGTACGACGCGCGTACCGGGCTGTACGTGCTCTTCGGGGGCGATCACTTCGACTACCTGATGAACGACACTTGGGTCTTCGATCCCGACGAGGTGAAGTGGTTCCAACGTCACCCCGAGAGCGCCCCGCCGCCGCGCGGCAAGCACGCGGTCTCGGCGCCCGGCGACGGGACGGTGCGGATGCAGGGTGGCTATTACTATCCCGGCGAGCACCGTTATACCTGGATCGGCGACGACATGTGGGCTTACGACGTCGCGAAGAACGTCTGGACCGGCCCCGAGTCTGAGAAGCCGTTGCCACCGGGCACGCGCGCCTATTGGGGTGGGGCCGAGCACCCGAGCCACTTCCTGCAAGGCCCCAAGCCCGACGCGGCCGCCCACGCGAAGGTCCTCGCGTCGCTGCCGGTGAACACCTGGGTCGATATGGAGCCGCCCTACAAGCGAGCCGGCTCGCGCCCCTGGGGCACCATGGCTTACGACCCGGAAAACGACCTCATCGTCGACTGGAACGGCGGGCATTCGGGCTATTGCAGCACGGACGCGCCGCACTATCACCTGGGCGTCAACCGCTGGGAGCTCCCCTATCCCGCCGAGATCCCCCTGGGCATGGTCGGCGCCTCGGCGGCGGCCGTGTCGGGCTACAGCTTCAACAAGCGGCACTGGATCACCAACCACACGTGGAATCACTACCTCTACGATCCCCGGTTGAAGCGCGTTCTGGTCGCCGGCAGCATGAGCAACTGGCAGTGGAAGCACGACCCCTATTCGTATATCTACGACCCGGTCCTGGGCGAGTGGGAGTCGCGTTTCCGTAAGACCAATGGCCTTGAGGGTGTCTTTCCCGCCGGGATCAGCGTGATCCACACGCCCGCGCGCACGCTCGCCTATGGCGGCCGGGGCGAATGGTGGATCCTCGACTACGAGAAGATGGAGTGGGAACGGTTTGTCAGCCTGGGGAAGAACTGGCCCGGCAGCGGGTGCTCGGATTGGTACGCCCACATCTATGACCCGACCGGCAACCGAATCCTGGCGTTTCGCCTGCCGATACCCCGCGACGTGTATCACGGCGAGCAGATCTACGCGCTCGATCTGACCACAAAGGAGGTCACGCTCATCAAGCCGGAGAATCCGGAGGTGCTCGGCGAAGGCTTCCGGTACGGGCGGGAATGGCGCTATCTCCCTGATCTGCGAATCACCGTGATCGGAACCGGCCTGGTCCACCGCAAGGACCGCAACGGGCAGCCCACCTGGGAGCAGACCGAGGACATGCCCGCCTATGACCCCGTGAAGAACCGCTGGCTTGTATTGAAGGTCAAGGGGAAGCCCGGACTGGGGTTTGGCGGGAGCATGCACTACGACGAGACGCGTAGACTGCTGTGGGCGCTCGACTCGCGCGGCAACGTCTACGCGCTGAGACTCGATCTGGAGAAGGCGTTGGCCGGAAACGGCAGAGAAGGTTGAGGCTGCCCCCATTGAGCGCCAATGCGAAAAGGAAGCCCAAATGAAAACGAACGTCAGGAACATAGCGTGCGGGCTGGTGACGATTCACATGCTGGCGGCGGCCGGCGCGGCGCAAGGGCCGAACCTTTACACGGGCCGGCAAGAGCGTGAGGAGGTCTTTCACTTCGCCCGGAGGCCGACCGTGGCCAGACAGGGCGATAAGTACGTGATCCGCTTCGCCAGCGAGGCCGCGTGCGACGCGACCGTGGCGATCGTGAACGCCCAAGGGAAGGTGGTGCGCCACCTGGCCTCCGGCGTACTGGGCGCGAACGCGCCGGCGCCCTTCGAGCAGGGCTCGCTTGAACAGGAGCTCGTCTGGGACGGTCGGGACGACCGAGGCAAGCCCGTCGACGCCGCCGTTTGCAGGGTCAAGGTGGCCCTGGGGCTGAAGCCGCGGCTCGACAAGCTGTTGGGCTGGTCGCCGGGCACGGTGAGCGTCTTGAAGGGCCTTGCCGTGAACCGGCAGGGGCGGCTGGCTGTGCTGGACGGGCGGGTGGCTCAGGGCCAGGGGTTCGGGTTTACGATCACGCCGAATGTCCGCCTTTTCGATCGGGAAGGCAACTACTTGCGGCGCCTGGTTCCCCCCAACCCATTGCTCCCGCCCGAGCGATCGAAGCTTGTCCAATTTCGGCGTCTGGAAAACGACAAGGTCGTGCCGAGGTTCCGGGAGATGGGGCTTCAGTTCTCCATCTGCGAGCCCCCGCAGATGAACATGGGCACGCTCCGGCAACAGCCGGTGGTGACCTCCGACGGGCGTTTCCTCTTTCTGTCGAGCGACCACCACCACACCCTCCCGCGACGGCTGTTCATCGTGGACCTCCGCGACGGGGCGACGGACGCGAAAGTGATCGGCTCCGAAAAGAAGGACGTCACCGGCGGGGGTTTCCCCTTCATGGTTCTCTCGCCCGACGAGAAGTGGCTCTATCTGTGCTCATTCAGCCCGGAAGCCCAGAGCAGAAAGGGAGAGGGCTCGAAGCACGTGGTGTTCCGCGTGCCCATGCAGACGGACGAACTCGCCGAAGTGTTCCTGGGGGTGTATGGCGAGGCCGGGCGCGACAACCGGCATTTCAGCCGCCCCCTGGGCGTGGCTTGCGATGCGGCGGGCAACGTCTACGTGGCCGATCACGGCAACGACCGCATCCAGCTCTTCTCGGCCGAAGGGAAGTTCCTCGAGAGCATCGAAACCAAGGCGCCCGAGCTGCTGGCCGTCAGCCGCAAGACCGGGGCGATCTACGTCACCAGCGTGCTGGTCCCCCACACGTCTCGGCGCCCCATCATCTGGGACCAGAGGGACGAGGGGCACCGGCTCTTGGGCGGCAACTCGACCTCCAGCCTGGTCAAGTTCAACAGCCTGAAAGACCCTACGCGCACGGTCCTGATCGAGGAGGTCGTCACCGGCGGTGCGAACAGCGGGCCGCTTTTGGCGCTGGACGACACGGGGGCCACGCCGGTCCTGTGGTTCTCGGCCCATTTTTGGGATCTTCAACGCTTCGAGGACCGGGGGGACGAGTTCGTGCGGACTTCCTCCGAGACGGTGTGCGGCGGCGCGGGCGGCTGGCGGGGCTGGAACTCGGACGGGTTCGCCGACCGGCTGATGGTGGACCCGCATCGCGGAGAGCTCTACCTCCAACACGGTCGGCAGGGCTGGTTGGTCGTCGACTCGCGCACCGGCGAGTTCAAGCGCTACGTCGGACA
>Ga0180437_10007128_pt1 | contig 14673 bp, 13 predicted proteins | sample SS_ome_4_FD_132410 | JGI IMG/M metagenome (GOLD analysis project Ga0180437, IMG submission 132410) | Hypersaline lake sediment archaeal communities from the Salton Sea, California, USA - SS_3_D_1 metaG | ecosystem: Environmental > Aquatic > Non-marine Saline and Alkaline > Hypersaline >...
GCTTTGAGAAAGAATCCCAAGATGATTGAGGAACGCTTTGAAATGACCACTGATTTTGTCTTAGGAGTGTTTAAAACTTACGCAGATTGCGGGGCAAAAGTATTTTTTGAAGGGGGTGATATCGCGTTTAATACAGGACCTCTAATCAATCCAAAATATATTGATCAATATGTATTGCCTTGCATGAAAAGAGTTACAGAAGCCATTCACGATTGGGGTGGAAAGATCATATTTCATTCCGATGGCGATATCACTTCCCTCCTTGATTTTGTTGTTGATGCTGGATTTGATGGTCTCCATTGTCTTGAACCTCCATATGTGGATTTAAACTTGGTCAAGAAAAAGGTAGGTGATAAACTGTGCCTATTGGGGAATATTGACACGGCACACGTGTTAGTTAATGGAACTCAAAAAGAAGTGGAAGACGCCGTTAAGCATGCGATAAAAGCCTTAGCTCCAGGAGGCGGTTACATCCTCTCACCCTCTAATTCTCATCCGACAATGTCATATCAATGCATCAAATGGATGGTTGAGGCTACAAAAAAATTTGGTACCTATCCACTTTAATTATCGTATTGGTACTAATTTGTAATTAATGATCATAAGAAGAGACCCATAAGATTAGAAAAAAAAATATTTAGATTTGAGTTTTTATAGGAATTCTTAGAATCTACTGGTTAATGTTTTAAATACAATTTCCGTTTCTTGATTATTACTACTACTCCAATTATGGTAGCAGTACTAATGATGAGGAAAAAACTACCGAACGGTATGTTCCCACCACCAGTCACATCTAGCGTGAATTGAAATACGAGATGATTTGTACTATTATACAACGAGATTCTAGTTGCTATTCCCGTTGTAGAATATGTAGTCAATATATAATCACTTCCCATTGACATATTCGTAGTCATTCCTGCTATATGGGTGTAATAACCAGACATTGATTGCCATATTGAAGTGTTCAACCATGTAAAATTTACTGGATGAGGTATGATATATACAACATCAAATGGCACGAGCAAAGTATAATTATATAATGTGCCATTCCATTCCATTAATGGTTGTTCAGAAATCACCACCTTCCAAGATTGACTAGTGGTGTTTTATTGCCCATAAGTGCCATTAAGTTCCACTACATTATTATTCACATGCTTTTTTGTATTTAATCCAACAGCAGTAATAGTCATGTTTTCCTTAAATCCATTATACTTCCCATATGTAGATCCTTGACCATAGAGTGAATACATGAGAGTGGTCCCAGCAGAAACTCCTGATGATGATAAACCATATGTGGGTGTGATTGCTGTTGCAAGCGGGGTAATCACAGAAGCAAAAATTAATGTCAAGAATAAGCTCAGTCCTATTTTTTTTTTTGATATCTTCATATTAAAACCCGATTTTTTAACAAATGTTGGTTCATAAAGTATATGTGTATTAATATACTGAAATGATTATTTAAATTTTAACTCAATATTCTATATTTATGTCGTTTACAAAAATGTCCTATTAGATAAATATAATCTGTTTGATTAGAAAAAGAAAATAACATTATACTTGAATGAAATTAAATAGTAATCTATAGATATTTTTATTTATTTTATTTCTTAATATTTAATATTAATGCTAATAATATTTTTAGAAGAATAATAAGTAAGAATAATGCCAGTCGGAATAGTTTTAATGAAATGGGATGAAAGAGTCGCAACGGAGATATTATTAAAATATCCCGAAGACAAGGACTTTGAGATCACTGATAAAACCTTATTACATCTTTTAAACTTACACGAATTTAGTGAAAAACCCGGTACTTCAACTTTAACAGTTAAGCGAGTCAATCTTATTACTTATTACACTGGAGTTGAAAAAGGGCATTATGTTATATTAGTCTTAAGTATACTTGAAAATCCCGATGATTTCATAGAGATCTTTGAAGAAATTGCTCAAGAAATAATAGAAAATTTAGAAGAAGAAAAATATAAAGAAATTATTCCTTCACTTTTTAAAAAGCTTGAGGAAACATCACTCTTTTAGCAAATTTTTACAATCCTCATCCTGTATCTTAATTTTTCTACTTTAATGACTAGTTTTAAATTCCTCTTCTAAGTGAGAGGTTGATTAAAAAATATATAAATATTGCCATAATATTTTTGTCGGCATTTTACAGACATGAGTTATCTTCCACTTCTTTTATTCCGAATAGTAACTCAACCGATCAACCAAAACAATTAAATAAAAGAAAGATATAATAAAATTAAAGAGATTAAAAAAAATTTAATAGTCAAGAAGGGAGACTCAATGACAATAGAAGAAGAAGAAATTCTGATAAGGCGCTTTAGCAATGAAACGGGCAAATCATATCACTCCTTATCAATTCCCTATTTAAAATGGCGCCAGATACAAATCAATGAAGAACTTCACAGAGTAAACGCTAAATTTTTCTCAGCTTCATCAATATTAGATAGTATTCAAAAAAATATGCAGAAAATATTCAAGAGAATTGCTAATATTGAACACCGTTTAAAAACATTAGAGAGCCAAGAGTTAATCCCAAAGAAGAAAAAACCGACAGACATATCTGATGATCATTTCTTCAGGATATTAGGAGTTGTATATAATTCAATGGAAAAGCGGTTTGGAGATTTTGTTTCGGTTTCTAAACTCACAGAAAGCATCAAGCAATATATTCCTTTACCCACGGAAAAAATCCATTCTCAATTATACGAATTGTTCATGAAGTATAAAATCGATTTACAAACGGGAAAAAATGTTGGAGGAACCCCACTAATTCAAGATGGGAAAGAATTTGTATGGTTTAAGTTTAAATAGAAAAAAGGTAAAATATAATGACTTTAGAAGAATTAAAAATAACAGAAGGTAATAAAGATTGGCTACAGAAGTGTACATCTATAATCCTGAATCCTGAAAATGATAATCCATTTCCTAAACCACCATTTGCAACTAACTTCTATAATAATCCCCCCAATTTCTGTCACGGCCGAGATGACTTTATTTATGAAGTCTCAAACGAAATAAACGATAGTATTAACGCACTTCAACCAAAATTAATACGAATTATGGGGAAACAAGGAATTGGTAAATCTACTCTAATATGTTGGTGCGCAAAAAAATTAAACGATATATATCCAGTTCCCATAATATACATGGAAACGAGCGGGCAACCAGACGACTACAACATGAGATCATTATACAGACAAATTGTATCGAAACTTGGAAAAACCGATTTTATAGATAAATTGATTCATAATTCAATTATCAAGTTTATCAAAATATTTCAAGAGGATAAAGGAAATCTCTCCAAACAACTCCTAAAAGATTTCTCAGAAGAAGAAATTGAAAATTCAATTAACAATATTGAATATCTTCAAGAAAAAATAAATAATTCAGAATTCAATCAAAAACTATTTGATTTATTAAATAATAACGCAATACCGTTGAGAAAGAGTATTCCTATAAATCTAAGTTATCTCTTAATTTTCTGGAAAGCTCACTTACAAAATTCAGATGCGTTAAATGCTCTAAATGCTTTTGAAGGTACAGGTTCTTATGGTGGAATTAGTATTGACACGGATAATGACGCTTCAAAGTACCTAGACGAAATGGTTGAGTTATTGAGGTGGGCCTTTAATGGAAAAACAACAATGATCATAATTTTCGACCATTTAGAAGCAGGAGTATCGCAATTCAAAGAAAAAGTATTTTTAAATTTATTTTCCATGCTTTTGAACTTGAGACAGAAAAAGTACATGACTTTAGTGCTTTCTGGAACACTTGATGCTTATGTGGCATTTGACGAGGTTCTACAAGAAGATCAAAGACTACAACTTGATAATTGGTCTAAAACCGTAGCGTTAACAAACATGAATCCTAATGACATTATTGAAATCGTGAATAGATATTTAATGAATTTTTGGAACTTGCACGATTATCAACCCTCCCCTAGAAATGCATTATTCCCTTTTGGCATGAATAGCGTGAAATATTTGTATGAAAATCACGGTCAAGACTTAAGAAAAACTTTAAAACAGTTATATCTTTTAATTGAGAAATACAAGAAAAATAAAAAAGTAGAATACATAGATAGTTTTGAGAAAGCATTCCAAGTTTTCAGACAAAGGGACGATATATTGTTATCTTTTATTGAGAAAAAAGAGTTGAGGGGCAAACTGCTTTCGAATAAAAAAATCCCAGATGCTCAAAAATCAATAAAAGTTGAAAAAGCAATAGTAGATGCATTTGATGCTTTAAGAGATTATCCCGATTATAGTTATATTTCAAGCGTGAAGTACAAAAGCAATTCAAACAATAAACCAAACATTATAATTCAGTTTTTCGATGACGAGAGTCCTGACATGATAAAAACGCTCGGATTAGAAGTTAATTTCTCAACAAATCAGAAAACTATAAACAAGGATGTAATTAAAAAAACATATGCAATACTTCAAGATACTTCTATAGACTATGTTAGTTGGATAACAAATGTACCCATGAATCTAAATATTAGTTTTGATGATCCTGAAGGATCAAAAGTTACAGTTGGCAGGATAAATCCATTCAATGAAGAAGAATTGTCTTACCTAGCGTTCTTAGTTTTTTTTGAAGCTATACTTAATCGTAAACCGCGAATTGAAGAAATTGAATTCATTTTTAATAAGATTGACTTATCACCCATAAAGCTTAAAGAGAAATTGAAAAATCTTGAAGCAATTCCAAAATCACCAGAACCTATAGAAAACCTTTCAGAATCAATTTTAGATGATTTCACGCCGATAAAATCGATCGAAATCGGACCAGAACACATCAAATCAGCAGTCGAAGATTTAATAAAAGATAAGTCAAAATCAAACAAAATGATTAATTATTCAAGCACGATAAAAGCAATTAAAGAGATATTGAAGCTTGAAGTAAATGATAAAAAATGGGACGAGGATATTTGGACGATTACAATGGATGTTACTAAAAACATTTGTACCAAACAGACACCTAAAACTATTTTTTTCTAATTTTCGATGAATAGTAAAATTTAATCAATTTTTTTCCTTTTCTTTATTAGAAACAGACACATTTAATTTGGATTATTTACATGGAAAGAATTAAGAGTATTGATATTTTTCGGGGATTGAGTATTTGTTGGATGATTATAGCTCACCTTCAGATGGAATGGTTAAAAGCAAGTGATTATTCAGTACTCCTTTTTACATTTTCAATATTGGATGTATTTGGCTCTTGCGCTTTCTTATTCGTTTCAGGAATAAGTACAATGATATCTTACAAGAAGAGACTAAATAAAATTGCCCTTTCTAATGATTATACTATCCAATCCCTCAAGAATGAATACACGATTCGAGCTATTATAATTTTCTTCATCTCATTTATTATAAATATCTCGCTTGCGATATCTAGTATCGATCCAAGATGGATTTTTGCATGGCAATTTCTTCAGACCCTTTCTGTTTCCCTATTAATTGCTTGGCCCTTTTTGCGAACTTCAAAAATTTTTAAGATAATTATCGGGGCAATATTATGGGCAGTGAACTATATTCTAAAATCTATATTAATACCGTATATAGGCCAACCGAATATTGGAGGTTTACTCTTTGTCATTTTTTATACTACTCTTCAATTAGATGGAATTCTCATCTTCTTTACATATTTTTTAATCGGCATGGTACTAGGAGAAATTTTATTTGAGGTGTTTTCAATCGACGATGAAAATGAAAGAAGAATTACCTTGAAAAATCAGTTTCTCTTACCTTCGCTTATAATCGGGACAATTCTTGTATTAATTGGCGTTATCTTCGAATTCCCTCAATTCTTAAACGCTCTCTATCGTTCATTTCCTTGGATGATATATTCTTTAGGCGTGCATTTAATTTTTATATCAGTATTAATAACTTTTGAAGAGCATGGGACATTTCAAACAAAAAAAAACTATAAATTTCTCTTTTATTTCTCATACTATTCATTAACTGTTTATGGTACGCATTATATATTAACAGTTCTTTTTAAACGGCAGTTGACCATCTATTATATCTGGCCATTCATAATAATTACGATAATCTTGTATAATACACTCTTTAGATTAATTTACAAAACGCTAAAGGAGAAAGCATCATTAAAGATTCAAATAAATATCTTAAGCGTGAAATTAGCGAGAACCTTAGAAGAAAGAAAAAAGAATTAGAGATTTTACTCTATAATAATGTTTGTTTTTAACTTCACATTTTATATTAAAACTAACTAAGTCTTATTTAGGTGGCGATAATACGATTTCGATTGAGCTGACATTACTGCTTTGATTGTTTTCTCCGGTTAAAACTTCTGTTGAGATTCTAATATCCTTGTATTCGACATCCTTAAGAAAGCGATTCTTTAAAATCTCGCACACATCAACAGCATGGGAGATTGCTCTTCCTCTAGCTTTTACCGTGCATTCTTCGCCTTTATTAAGTATCATCATTGTTGCCATCACATAGTTCATTGTGGGCCTACGACCAACGAAAACAGAGTTGTCATCTTTTTGTGGCATCTTTTTTACCTCTTTGTGTATTTTTTCTATTTTTGAAAGTATCACTTTAGTACTTATGATTTTAAATACACGTGTCTTTAAATACTATAGCAAAAAATCCTTTTGATGTTAAATCATTAAAAGATCAATTAAAGATATAATAAAATGAAAAAAAATATTTATTGAGATTTATTTCTTTGAGTCTAGTTCCTTTCTTCTCTCAGTCATTAATTCAGCTCGAACTTTTGCTTCCTTTGGGTAATAATAATATGCTATAAGCCATAAGAACGACCCACAAAGTCTTAAGGTCATGACCAACATTATAGCATTGAGCATAAAAGCCAGGTTTGCTTGAATTATTGAAGTTAAAACTAAATTGCCAATAATTCCTCCTATATTTACAAACACTCCGTTCAATGCGGAAGCGGAACTCCTAAGTTCTGGAGCACAGACATCGGAGACTATTGCAAAATGGTTTCCAGGCCAAATGTTCAAAAGAAACGCTCCCAAACAGGCAAATATAATAACCAATAGGAATCCAAATGGTATCGATAAAGGCATTAAATAATATGTTATATTACAGATCATTCCAATTATTAGACCCAGCATTGAAATTGTTACACGCCCTCTTAATTTCCCAGACTCCGAATACTTGTCCCCTAATTTTCCTCCAAAATAGTTTGCAGGGATTGCTAGTAAACCAATAAAAATTAAGAAATATGTAGTAAAAGCCCTATCTCCAAACTTGTTGTTGGTTAAATATGTTATTCCCCAAATTCCCATGGTAGATGTAGAGATGTTGCTAAAGACTTGAAAAAATAACAATGCTGTTATCGTTTTCTTATTTAATATCTGACTTACACTTTTCTTGGTAATTTTATAATCGTAATTTATTGCACCTTCAATATCTTCAAATGCTACTTCAGCACGACCACGCTCAGGATCTATTCCTATTTTAGCATACCGGAATAAGCCTAATATTCCAATAATAGGGCCAAGACTCCAAGCTATCCTCCATCCGTGTATTCCTAAATACGTGAATCCAACACCAACACCAACTCCAAATCCAGAACCCATGACAAGCGCAATATTCATGAGACCCGCCTTAGTCCCTCTTTCTCTTGCGGGAAAAAAATCGTTTATCATGCTAAATGCGATCGGCCCAAAAGCTCCACCTCCAATAGCAACAAAAGTAATAGAGAGAATTAGCATTGTAAAATTTATTGAAAAAACACTCAGTACAAATCCACTTACCATTAGTGTATTAGTAATCAAAAATATCCTTTTTCTATTGGTAATTTTCTCTTGATAATACCCAAATACGAGATTTCCTATAATCGTAATGGATAAATTCACTGCTACGAGCAATCCAAGCCCAAGAGGAGTATATCCTGCAAGACCTCCAGCGGTCCAATTGTCTATAGAAATTGGAATCATTGCTAAGCTAAACCATAGTACGAAGTAAAGGAACCACATGGCCCCAAAACTCTTTTTCTTATTTATTTCGTAATCACTTTCCATGTTTTAGTTCACTTATTCAATATACAAATTTTTGACATTGTTATATAAATTTTAAATGTTATAATTTCAACGATGTATTATATAAAAGTATTTACTAAAACAATAAGAAAAAAAATAATATTACTAGACTCGATTCTAAGTACATTTTGATTCTATCTCTTTTCTCCTGTCTGCCATTAACTCATCGCACGCTTGTGCTTCTTTTGGGTAGTAGAAATATGGGACAATCCATAAAGTACTACCGATTAACCAGATAATGAGAACCAACGCGATTGCATTTGGCATTAAAGCGGGATTAGCATGAACCATTGATGCTAATACTAAATTGCCTAACACACCTCCCGCATTAACCATCATTACATGCATAGAGTTAACCGTACTTCGTAATTCTGGAGCACATACTTCTGAATATATGGCAAATCTATTTCCAGCGGCTACAGCACATAGAAACGCTTGTACAATACCCAATATTATGAATAGAACCCAAGAGAGTGGTGTTGTTAAGGGCATTAAGAAAAAGATCATTTGAAGGATTATTCCTACAAATAATCCACCAAGAGAGACTACAACTCTTCCTCTCGGTTTTCCTTCTTTAAAATATTTATCTCCTAATCTACCTCCAACAATGTTACCTGGGAGAGAGGAGACCATTACACCAATATAAAGGGCGGTTGCTAGCTGTGTATTTCCAAGCTTAAAATTAGTAAAGTAAGAAATCGTCCATAATCCCATCGTTGTAGTTGCTATTCCGGTAAGGAATATCGAAATGAGTAAAGCCAGTAGCGATTTTTTTCTAATTATCTGACTCACATTCCTCCACGTGATCTTGTAATCGTAGTTAATTGCTCCCTCGAAATCTTCAAACGCCGTTTCAACACGACCTCGTTCGGGATCTATCCCAACTCTACGATAACGATTCAATGATAGTAATGAAAGAAGAGCAACAACGATATATACAATTCTCCATCCAAGAGCGCCCACTAATACAAATATCGCTCCGAGGATGAGGCCCCATCCTCCTCCCATTAATAATCCTACTTGCATAAACCCAAATTTATCTCCTCTTTCTTTTGGAGAAAAAGAATCTCCAATTATAGAAAATCCTATTGGAACGAATGCCCCAGTTCCTACTGCTCCAATTAAAATGACAATAAAGAAAAAAACAAAATTTGGGGAAAAAGCAATTAGAAAATAACATGTAATCCAAATCAAATTTGAAGCCATAAAAAACTTTTTCCGTGAATACTTTTCGGCTATTTTTTCGTGATAATATCCGAATATCAAGGTGCTTATAATTGCAACCGCGAGCCCACCTGCCGCAATCATGCCTATTCCTAAATTATTTATGCCTAATAGATAACTAGCCTTTGATGGATCCTTTATACTATCTTGTACGGACCCAAGCATTATAGTGCAACTATACATGTTAAGATATAATAGCCATATAGCCATAAAATTAGCATTTGTTTTCTTTTTGTAATCGTCTTCCATTTTGAAATTCCGTTTTTGTGTTTTTTTTAAATAATAATAATAATAATTAGATGATTTTATATAAAAGGATTAGATTATTAGAAGAAAGGATTTAGAAAAAAAAGTAAATTATTTAGAAATTAATCTTGCTTCTAACTCTTTCCTCCTATCTGCCAGTATCTCATCACATTCTTTTGCTTCTTTAGGATAAGAGAAATAAGGGATGACCCATAGAGTTGTGCCGCATAACCAGATAATTTGAACTAATAAGACTGCACTTGGCATTAATGCAGGATTTACTTGAACCATTGAAGCTAATACTAAATTACCTATTACACCACCAAAATTAACCATCATTTTATGCAGTGCATTAGCAGTACTTCTCAATTCTGGAGCGCATACTTCTGAATATATTGCAAAGATATTACCAATATTAAGAGCGCATAGGAATGCTTGCGCAATACCTATTATTATAAAAAGGATCCAAGAGAATGGTGAACCCAGATCTAGGGGAAATGCATAAAAAATGATTTGAAGAATTACACCAACCATTAAACCACTCATTGAGATAATAACTCGTCCTCTTAACTTGCCCTCTTTATAGAATTTGTCTCCTAAATTTCCTCCAACCATATTCCCCGGAAGAGCCGCAACCATTATACCTATAAAAAGGATAGTCGCTAATCCTTCAATACCTCCAAACTTGTAAATCGTCAAATACTCAATCGCCCATATTCCTAAAGTTGATGTTGCTATTCCGGAGAGCAATATATAAAATATTAAAGCAGTAATAGATTTCCTTCTTAAGAGTTGAACTACATTTTTTCGTGTAATCTTATAATCATAATTTATTGCACCTTCAAAATCTTCAAACGCAGTTTCAGCACGACCTCGTTCAGGATCTATCCCTACTCTACGATAACGATTTAATGCTAATAATGAAAGAATGGGAGCAATGATATAAACAAGTCTCCATAATTGTCCCTGTCCAAATATAACTCCGAGTATAATGCCCCATCCACCTCCCATCAGAAGAGCAACTTGCATAAAACCAAATTTATTCCCTCTTTCTTTCGGTGAATAAGAATCTCCTATTATAGAAAATCCAATTGGCATGAATGCTCCATTTCCCACATATGCAATTAGAGTACAAATAAATATGAAAATATAATGCGTTGAGAAAGCACAAAGAAAATAACATACAATCCAAATTGAATTTGTAACTATAAAAATTTTTTTTCGTGAATATTTTTCACTAATTTTTTCTTGATAATAACCAAATGTTAAGTTGCTTATAATTGCAACAATGAGCCCAGATGCTATGATAATCCCTATTCCTAAATCGTTCGTGCCTGGTAAATAATCCTTTAGATCGTTTTGTATGGCAGGAAGCAATCCAACACAACTGAATAAATTAAGATATAACAGCCAAATTGCCCCAAAATTATCATCTCTTTTCTTTTCGTAATCGTCTTCCATTTTCTTCAGCTCTATACACATTAATTATTTTAAAAAATACCTTAAGTGATATTTATTAATTAAAATCCTTTTTATAACTATAGTTTCAAGATTCATATAAGTATTTATATAACTTAAATCAACAAATATGCATTTAAATTGACGAAAAAAAAAATGGAAAAACACGAAAAGTTAAAGATTATTGCGGGTGTCTTGCTAATAATATCAGCAATAACACATGTTATTCAATTATTCGTTGTAGGATTTGAATGGCACGATATAGGGGCCGCCTTTTATGGATCGACCTATGGAATTTTGGGGATATTACTTATCGTTGTCTCTGGTCGAAATCTTTCCATCATGATGAAAAAATTAATAACCCTAGGAGGAATGATATGGCCCTTAATTGGAGGACTTTTAGGATTAAACCGTTTAATTAATATAGAACTAAAAATTCATGGTGAAATTAATTGGTTCATTATTTTTCATATTATTATAGATTGCATAGTTATTCCAATATGTCTCTATTCGTTATTAAAACTTAGAAAAAATTATTAATATTATCAGAGGAAAAAAGAATGAATTTAGAATTGGAAAGAGAAGAAAAAGATCTTTTAATCATACACCTTGTATTTGCTCTAACTTGCATTCCTGTATTACTCATACCTATTGCGATTGGAATCAAGTTATTCATACTTGTTATTATTTATAATTTTCTTATCCCAGTATTCAGTTATTGGCGTGTTTACTACAATTGGATAAAAATATGGCTATTTTCCTTTATTTTAAGCTTATTCCAAATTTGGCCAGATTGGTTTTTGGCAGATCAATTAGGTGTTATTGTATTTCCTCCTGATGATGGTATTTTTCGCATAGGTGCTGTTTCAGGTTATATGGCAGGATTATGGACCATTCCTTTTTTTGCCATAATTTTCAGTGGTCAACGAGTTAAAGAAAAAAAGTCAATAAATTCAGCCTATTTTGTTGTAGCATTATTATCGTTCTTAATCTTTGCAATGTCAGAAGGAACTCTCTGGATTTTAGGTTCGTGGTACGCCCAAAATGTACATTTATTATTTGATCATATCGCTATATACATCCTTGTTCCAGAAATCATTCTTGGATTCTCAGCATTCTATTTTTATGAAATGGTTCGAGAGAAACCTCATTGGTATAAAATTCCTGCCTCGTTCATAGTGATGATGCTGTATGTTGGAACAGCAGCGTCCTTTTATTTTTTAATCGAGAGAATTTTGTTTCCAATTTGAATATTTTATTATTTTTTTTATGCTAAATCTATCAATGACATAATTGTAAGTAATTATTTGAACGAAAACGCTAAAGATTGTAAATAAATTTTAAATAGAAATATACTTTCATAAAAAGAGAAAGATAAAAAAATTTTTAGACTATATCTCGATTTGAATTAATTCTTTAAGAAAGGACGCTAGAATATTGACCAAACCTTATAAGAAAGTTAAAATAGAAGATCTAGAAATATACACGCATAATTTAACTAAAGTCTATGCTAAAGGTCAAAAAGCTATAAAAGCAGTAGATAATATAAATTTAAGGATAGAACCTGGGATTCATGGATTTCTTGGACCTAATGGAGCGGGAAAAACGACTACAATTAACATGCTGATTGGAGCAATATCAATTTCTAAGGGAGTAGCAAAAATTCGGGGATATGATATAGGTTCAATCGAAGCCCAGAGGTTAATTGGTTTTTTACCTCAAGAACCTGCTTATTATGAAAATATGACTGGTTCACAATACTTATTGTTCGTAGCTCAATTAAATGGTTTGAGAAGAAAAGAGGCTACAAAAAAGGTTAATGACCTAATTAAATTAATGGATTTAACAGAAGCAAAGCAAAAAAAGTTGGGAAAATATTCTGGAGGGATGAAACAAAAGATTGGTATTGCCTCTGCTCTTATACACGATCCAAAAATCTTAATCTTGGATGAACCAACAGCAAACTTGGATCCTATAGGGCGTGCTGAATTAATTAAGACAATAAAAAAACTATCAGAAAAGACAAGTATTTTCATCTCTAGTCATATCTTATCAGAAATCGAACAGATGTGCGAAAGAGTAACCATGATAAATAATGGAAAAATTGTTCTTTCTGATACCATTAAGAAAATTAAAGAAATTCACAAGCATTCAATTAACATTTTCGTGTTAAATACGAACTCAAACAATAAAATTCTCCAATTATTAAAAAGACTAGATTATATAGTTAAAGTTTGGATCTCAGAGGAAGATGGTAAGATTTATATAATTCCTGACGACATTGAAGCTTTTCAAATGATTATTCCAAAATTTTTAGCTGAAAATAATTTAATGTTAAAGGACTTTTTTCTGAAAGAATCAACATTACAAGATATTTTCATTGAGGTAATGGAAGGTGAAGAGTGAAAAAATGCGTAATAAATTGAGTAAAGAAATAAGTGATAAATTGAGTGAAGAAATGAGTGAAAAATATTACTGCCAATTTTGTGGATCTCAAGTACTTCCTACAACAACAACCTGTCCATCGTGTAGAACAAAGATAATACCGCAGAAAAAAGTGAAAAAAAAAGTTAAAACTAGTACGATTTTTACAAAAAGAAATATAACGCTTCCAACTGTAGAAGTAAGTCCAACTTATATTTTAATGAAAAAGTCTTTCTTCTTTGATATCTGCACAAAAAAAAAATTTGTCTTATCAATTTTAATAATGGTTTTAGTACCAGTAATATTTTTATTAATGATCGATCAAAGTGTATTCTCATTCTATCCTACTTTAAACGGCATTTTAGGTTTAATAGTATTTTATTACACATATGGATTCATCTTTCCGTTAATCATAGGAGTTTCTGCAGCTCCGTTAATATCTGAAGAGTTAAAATCTGGAACATTGTTAACATTAATTAGTCATCCAATCAGTAGATCAAGAATTGTATTAGCTAAATTCATTGCATTGATTATATTTGGAATTCTATTAAGTCTGATTTCCTTAATCATAATTATTCTTTTTGCGTTAATTAGAAATATATTTCCAGATTTCTTGGAATTCTTTACAATCAATTTTATCTATTCAGTAGTTCTCCTCCTTTTCTTTGGGGGATTATCCCTTGGACTTTCGCCAATATTTAAAAAACCGAGAAATGCGATTGTACTTCCTATCGTAATTATTCTTTTTTCGATTGGAGTAGGTGTTTTGATTAAATCCATGACAGCAATGTCGATGATGTATGAAGATCCCTCTTTCTATGAACAATATCAACTTTATCATTTCGACATTTCATATCACATGGCAAATTTTTATATGTTCCTTGTGGATACGATGATTCCAGGGCTCGTGGATAGTTGGGGCCAGTTCATGGTCTTTTTTGGAGTGTTTAAATATAAAACATCTCTTCGATGTACTTATTATGGGCAATGTTCTATAAGATCCGTACCTATACGGTCAAATTTTTATTCACCTTTAGCATCAATACTTGTACTTGTTTTTGTATTTGGATTCTTAGGCTCAGTTCTTTTAATTAAGAAACAGAAGATAGGATTCTTATGCTTTGTAGTACATAGTATATGTTGGGGTATCTTGAGTTGGCATGATGATAACCTAGGTGCCTTAATGATCTCAGTGTTCTTTGTGTTTATTGATTTGTATGGTTACTATGAGTGGAGTAAAGACGATGAAATTA
>Ga0180437_10007129_pt1 | contig 14672 bp, 17 predicted proteins | sample SS_ome_4_FD_132410 | JGI IMG/M metagenome (GOLD analysis project Ga0180437, IMG submission 132410) | Hypersaline lake sediment archaeal communities from the Salton Sea, California, USA - SS_3_D_1 metaG | ecosystem: Environmental > Aquatic > Non-marine Saline and Alkaline > Hypersaline >...
TCCAGCCGCCATAGAAATCTCCCTCCTGAGCCTGGACGCGTTCTTTGTCAACGTAGCAGGCATCGACACGTCCAGGATAGAACGCTATATGATCTTTGATAGATTCATACCCCGCGGAAGGATTGTGGTAGCTCCAGGCGGCGTTCGTAGCAACGTTTCCCCCTACCTTCAGGGTATAATAGGTTGCCAAGCCTTTGAACTCGCAACGACTATGATGGTCGGACCGCGATAGAAACTGCTGTTTTACATCTCCAGGCGGAATGTAGTAGACGGGCGGATGGCTCGTCTCAAGGATACGGACTGCCCTATTCGTTTCTGCTACGGTGGTGTCGTTGAATACCACGCGTACTTGTCTTGAGGACGGCTCCACACGTGGCGGCCTCGGATAGTCCCAGACTGATTCTTTCTTCTGGTCTCGCGCTTCGTGCATGATGTTACCCCTATAAAGAAGAGGACTCCGTCGAGAGTTTCATTGTGTGAATGAACAATCGCTTACGTGCCATCCCCTATCAATGGCAGGATCTTTTCAACGTTGAAGTAGACCACGTAGCTCGTACTGATGTCATAGTGTGAGTAGTCACATTTCCTGCAGATATCTCTGACGAGTTTTTCGCTCTGTTCTCCCTTGACCTTCTTTAGGTACAAACGTTTCCCAGTATAGCCTTCACCTACCTCCATGAAAAGGTAGGCTGCCCACGGGTTGGATTGTACGTTTTGATGCGTTAAGCGCTCCGCCATGATGAACACTGCCGTCTTCTCGTCCGTGAAGTAAGGTCGGGCATACACCGCTGCGTTCACTTTTCCAGTAGCGTCGGCTGTCGCCAGCACCCCGTGGCCGCTCATCTTGTCAAAATACTCACCAAGGTTCATTTCATACCTCCTCTCAAAGCTAATCAGCACGCTCTCGCGGCTTGACTCTTCCTACAGTGCAATTAAATTACTAGGTATACTGCCTAGACAAAAAGAGCACCAGCAACCGCCATAAAACAGCGATTCCAGTGCCCTGTATTCATCTTCCCCCCAGTGTCGCCCGGATACGCTGGAGCGACCCTATCATTTATTGTATCACAGCCGTCAACACCTTCAGTGAAGTTTGAGGATAGGTTGAAGTTCTATCTTGTCTTGAAAACTAGCTGAGCAACTTTAGGCTTTAGAACGGCTTGAGTTTTTGGTTTTAGGAGTAGCTGAAGCCTCAACTTTCAATGTCTGCAAGATAGCATTGTAGAACTCTCCAATCTTTTCACCCACCTTCATAGCATCATCTTTTGCTGAGACTGAAGCTTTAAAGTAATTAGCAAAGTCTTCATGGCTCAAGCACACACTCGCTAACTCCTCAGCAATCTCCCTCTTACCTGCCATAACACACCTCCATATTTGTTTTAACTTAATTATACTACTCACTAGGTCAATGCAGTTTGAAGATGGCCTGAGGCTTTATGGGAGGCTCGCTGCCGTATCAAAAGGCTGGTAAAAAGGAAATGCATGAATAAGCATTACCCGGACCGCCCCAGGAACAAAGCACCCACGATTATGGCCACCAGTCCAAACAGCAAAAGCAGCACGCTGGTAAGACCGGACTTCCCCTGCCAGGTGAAAATAGCCGTCGTAACCATTACGCCTCCCGCAACTACGACAATAGTCTGCCCCAGCCGTTTTTTATTCAACTTAAGCCCTGTTTAGTCCTTGCCTTGGCCGCTGTCTAGAAAGATGGCCAAGCCGCAATGTACTCGACTCCGCTTCCCCTCAATTCTAACCTAAACTATCCTCAAAATCGAATATCTCAGAATGATAGTGCATTAACCAGTATGTCCAAGATAGCCTCTATACGAATACGCGCACGATGTATAGCCATTTCAAGAATTCTCCGAAGTCAGGACCTATTTGGTTCAACGTGGCTTTGACTTCCGAGGTAGAAGACCGGGCAATGCTATGCACATGGCTTACTGGAAATGAACAGCAAAGTCCCCTTGCATATACTGGTTATATGAGCTAGCATACGATAAATGGTGGCTAGGCCGATACCGAATATGATTATCCGCACCCCTGTCATGGTTTTCCACAGCTTCAAAGCCTGTCGCTCAGACCTAGCCTATATGATAAACACGGTTATCCGGCCCTATGATAACAAGGAGCCCTATGAATTGAGCATCGGCCCCTCCGATAGTGCTATCCCTTATGCCTCTTCTTTGAAGCATGGATAAACGATCGTAATGTGATCTTGAAGGATGCGGAGTTCCAGGAGGTCATGATGAAAACCATCTGTATTATTGGTTCCGGGCATGTGGGCTTGGTTACAGGGGCATGCCTGGCTGATCTGGGAAACAGAGTGATTTGCATGGATGACGACGTCACGAAAATTGACACCCTGAGGAAGGGTACGGCGCCTTTCTACGAGCCTGGGCTGGAGGAAATGGCGCACCGAAATATGAATAGGGGCATGCTTTCCTTTACTACTAGCGTAGCTGAAGGAATCAAGCAGGCGGAGATAGTCTTTATTTGTGTGGGAACTCCCCAGAAGTCGAGCGGCGAGGCGGACCTCTCACATGTAGAAATGGCCTTCAAGCGCGCCGCGAAGGCAATAGATAGCTATAAGGTCATCGTGGAGAAGAGTACGGTGCCGGTAAGGACAGGAAATTGGATAACAAATACGATTAAGCTGAATAGTCCCCGCAACCACGCCTTCGACGTAGTCTCCAACCCAGAGTTTCTACGGGAAGGCACAGCCATTCATGATTTCATGCATCCTGATAGGATAGTCATCGGTGCGGAGAGCGAAAGAGCAGCAAATGCAATGACGGACCTATATAAGCCGCTGAACGCTCCGATATTGGTGACCAACATAGAAACTGCTGAGCTTATCAAGCATGCATCTAACAGTTTCCTGGCTTTGAAAATATCTTACATCAATGCCATAGCCAACATTTGTGAGAGAGTAGGCGCTGATGTGGTGAAGGTTGCCGAAGGAATGGGCTATGATAAACGGATAGGGCGGGAATTTCTGGAAGCTGGGGTGGGCTACGGAGGCTACTGTCTTCCTAAAGACCTAGCTGCTTTCATCAGGACAGCTGAAGACGCAGGTTGCGATTGTGAGCTGTTGAGAACTGTGCAGAAGATAAACGATTCCCAGCGCCAGCAAATAGTCAGCAAGGCAAAGGGCATCCTAAGGAATCTAAACGGCAAAACCATAGGGGTATTGGGTCTTTCCTTCAAGCCAAATACAGACGACATAAGAGAATCCCCCTCGATAGACATAATCAGAAAGCTTCAACAAGAAGGAGTGCGAATAAAGGCCTACGATCCTCAGGCCATGGAAAATGCCAAGGCGATTCTCGATGATATAGAATACTGTAAAGACCCCTATGACGTAGCTAGGGACAGCGATGGGCTAATCTTGATTACTGAATGGGACGAATTCAGGAGCTTGGGTCTATCCAGGATTAAAGGTTTACTTAAGCAGCCGGTCGTAATTGACGGAAGAAACGTCTATGAGCCTGAAAAGATGAAACAAATGGGTTTTGTGTACCAAGGAGTGGGAAGATGAGGGTCTTGATTACCGGGGGAGCTGGTTTTCTTGGCTCGCACCTCTGCGATTTCCTGCTTTCCCAAGGCTATCGTATAGTCTGTATGGACAATCTCATCACTGGAAGTACGACCAATATCCAGCATCTGAAGGATAGCGAGAGTTTCGAATTTGTACAGCACAATGTGGCGGAGTACATCCGTGTAGATGGCAAGATTGACTATGTGCTTCACTTTGCCAGTCCGGCAAGCCCTATTGATTTTCCCAGACTCCCCATACAGACTCTAAAGGCTGGTGCCTTAGGAACTCTCAATACCCTAGGAGTAGCCAGAGCCAATGGAGCCAGGTTCCTTCTTGCATCAAGCTCGGAAGTGTACGGGGACCCTCTCATCAACCCCCAGGGTGAGGGATACTGGGGAAATGTGAATCCCGTAGGCCCGCGGTCTGTCTATGATGAGTCCAAGAGATTCGCTGAGGCTCTGACCATGGCCTACCGTCGCCAGCATGGCATTGATACGAGAATTGCCAGAATATTCAACACTTATGGCCCCAGAATGAGAAAAAACGATGGCAGGGTCATCCCAACTTTCATTACTCAGGCGTTGAATAATGAACCGTTATCTGTCTTCGGAGACGGCTCGCAGACGAGGAGCTTTTGCTATGTCTCAGACCTGATTGAAGGGCTATTCCGATTGATGCTATCAGATTTAAATGAGCCTACAAATCTGGGTAATCCTGAAGAGATATCTATCCTGGAGCTTGGCAGGAAAATACTCGAAATAACACGGAGCAGGAGCGAAATAGTCTATCAACCCTTACCTGAGGATGATCCTAAGGTCAGGCGACCGGATATAGCCAGGGCGCGGGAGATTCTGGGTTGGAATCCCAAGGTTGACCTCGGTGAGGGTTTAACGAAAACCATACGGTGCTTTTAAGTAAGACCGTGCTCCGCTTGAATACACAAAGTCACTGAAGTTTGAGGATAACTGAAGGCCATATCCGCAACCTGCATATAAACCAAGGGGGCAAGCCCCGTAGGGCTTGCCCCCTGAATCTATCCAGCTTTATTCCTAGCTTTGAGCCCTGCGGCGTCTCAGGACATACCATATTACACCGCCTACCAGAAGCGCCTCCCCAGCAATCCAGGGTGCTAACAGAGAAATACTGTTCACGGGATAAGCCTCGCCCCCTACCGGCGGAGGCTCAGTAATGGCAAGGGCCAAATCACCCCAGGTGCTCAAATCATCTATTTCAGCACCGGCCGGCCAGATATTATGTCTACCAGTATCTGCGTCGTAAGGAATGCTATCGGGCCATGAAGAAAGTCCGATGGTATCTCCCGCGGAAGCACCCAGCAAACTCAAGGGGATTCTGAACTCGTAGATTCTGTGGTCGGCTGCTGAATTGGGGCTTGTTCCAAACCCTGCTAACCCCTCTAATCCAGGGTGATCACTGAAATCACAATGGTCTTGCCACTGGTACGGTATATCTGTTGCCACCATATGGGAGTTGTTTCCATCTCCTCTGACGTGAAAGTAGTCTTCGTGCCCCGGAGTCCAGGCTTCATCGTGGCCGGTGTCGAACACCAGGTCGCAACAATCTCCCGGGTCTTTGCTGTAATCACCACCATCCAGATTGGCGGCATCCACACAGACATAGAGGAAGTGACTATCGTTCACAAAGTAGACATAAGTATGAATGGGGTCATCAATGAGGAGCTGTGCGTTTGTCCATTCCCCCGGGTTGAAATTCCCATCAATGATGGGCACAACAGTTCTCCAGTCACTTTCCTGTCGGGTAGCGATCTCGACCTTAACATAATCGGTATGGATAGTTTCGTGCGGTTTTGCCTCATAATAACCCTCGGAAATACAGACAAAATCCCTGATAAAGTTGCCTTCATAACTCATCGGCTCATAAGGAAACTTCAGATGCAATTCATCGCCCGTGGTCATAGAGACATAATCATCATCGGATTCTGCCACCAATGGTAGGACATCCCCGTCTAACTCGGCATAGACCGGATGCAATATGTTTACCGTTGTAGCTACCTCTTCGTAGGTATCTACTGCTATATAGTCTATGCTGTGCGTCTCGGTGAAGTAGAATCTCAGTTTATATTCCCCGTTGGCATCCGGAAGTAGACCAGTTATATCGAATACATTTGTCGCCCAGAACTCATGGGAGGAAAAACTTATCCTCGTTTCCCATTCACCGGCTGCATTTTCTGTCTGAATTGCCGTTTGAACCAGAACGGCCGGAGAGTAGTCAGTCGTCGTGACGAGCTTGATTATGCTGGCACCGAAAAGGTCGCCGAAATCAACGACAAGGTATGACCCGTCGCTACCGGTATAATACTTCTCTCCGGCATAGCCCTCTCTGCCTGTTATCAACTCAAGGCAGTCATTATCATAGTTATCGACACAGGAAACCGGAGGCAGGGGATTCTTGATGGTGAACAGGTTTCCTTCGATGTCGGGATAAACGTCTACGTCTGCCGGATGGTCAATGGCCATCAACCTGATTAAATCCAGGTACGAGTTCTCACGCATCTCTTCCGATACCCTTACTGCATAAAAGTCCCCGTCAGGCTGCAGCGGTTTTTGAATTCGGTAATAATCAGTGCCTTCCAGGGTACAGGGCTTCTTAAATGGGATAATGTCATTATCAAAAATGTAGTCGGTGCCATTCCAGACATAAAGATAGGGACAGGACCAAGACTTGGTATTGGCTTGGGCTAACAGCTGCAGGTAGCCACCTTGTATATAGTCTGAAAATCCACTGGCAAATGTTTTGCTCAGTATCTGGTCAGTAGTGTTCGCCGCAGTGGTATTAGCTGCCAGTTCCCATCCTGAATTTGTATAATTCCAGATATAAAGGGCATGACCACCTACTCCCCCGTATCCTTCGTGCAGCGCATAAATCTGGGTGATATCGGAAACGGCTTCGTCTATCTTGAATTCGAATCTGTGGAAATCATAGTCCTTACCACCGGACGAATACCATGCTCGGCTGTCGTCCGAAGCAGATATATTGGTATATCCGCCAAGACTCAACTCCGCACCGCCATCTGGAGGAACATCACCACGTTTATCAGAATCACCTCCTTCGTACGCTTTGTGCAGAAGCGGAGTATTCGCATAGTCGTAGGTTCTGGCCCCGACAATGCCGACTATTGAGAAGACCGTTACCAGGCTAACCAGGATGAGCATGGTCCTTATTTGCTTATTCATTTTGCGTCCCTCTCTCAGAGATTATTACCGTTGGCGGAGATTGCTAATTGCAGTCATACTAGAGTAAGGAGGCTGATTTGTCAATAGGTTCTAAAGCAGATTTGCTGATGGATTGACGATTGTCTGGAGCGCTATGGGGCAACTGCTAAAACAAGTGGGCAAGCCTCGTAGGGCTTGCCCACTGAATATATCCAGATTTATTCTTAGCTTTCAGCCCTGCGGCGTCTCAGGACATACCAGCTTATACCGCCTGCCAGCATTGCTCCCACGGCAATCCAGGGTGCCAGGACAGAAGCCTTGCTCACGGGATAGGCTTCGCCACCCACCGGCGGAGTCTCAGGAGTGACGATGATGTCTATAGCAACATCCTCCACGTGCCACCACTCTATCTCTCCAGACCCCCTACCCACCAGCATAATATTGTCGCAAGGGTCAAGCACTCCGTTATCTGGCACTTGCCCCCAGCCACCCACACGATACGGTGTGCAGAAGCAGGGGTGAATCTCATGCCATTCACTGCCCATGGGGTCTGTGAGAACTGTTGCGTCGTAGCCACCCTCAAGCTCGATGAACATGCGTTGGCCATCCAGCGTCACATTCAAGGTGATGGTGACATCCTCCACGTGGTACAGGCGGAGCTCTCCGTCGGGCTTCTCGTAGATGTCAATCCAGTCGCAGTGACTGAGGACGCCGTCGCCGTTGTCCTCCCAGCCACTGAGGTGGTACTCCTTGCAGAAGAAGGGCCACAATTCATGCCACTGGGTGCCCACGGGGTCCGTTATATTGAACAAGCCACCTACGGAATGCAGGTATTTGGAATTAGGGTTGGGGCGCGGGGGGCCAGTTTCCGAGACGAACCAGGCGGAACAAGGTATGTCATCACCTTGTATTGGTCCCGAGCCAATTAAGGCATCGTCAGCCACCCAGTTCAGGTCATTATCAAACGTTAGATAGTCAGTTCCTGCCCAATGGTACTGCCCCTCTGTTGGCACTGTTGTAAAGTACATATGTCCTCCATAAATATCAGTGCCGTTATATACGCCACCATATAGGCCACCATCGTGAACCCAATCGGGAACCTGAATTGGTACGCCTGCCTCCTCTGCTGTCCGGCCCATGGTCCATTGCATTGGATAGCCAAAAGGAGACGTGATACCTGTAACCGGAAAAAACGTATCAGTGCTCGGGCTGCAAGGGGCATTATTACGCTCGCCCGGGATGATTGTGTGGCCGGTCATCGCTTCCAGCAGGTCCATCATCTCCCTCAGGTTGGCAAAATGCCAGTCCGTTATTTGGCCGTAGGCATTGGCATTCAGTTGGTCGGCATAGGCCTGTTGCTCGGGCTTGGTCATATTAAGCATATTCAGCAGATGGGGATAAAAATACACATCATTCCCGGCATCATACACGAGCCTGTCCCCACATACATATATCACGAATACCTGAGAAGGGGGTGGGTCGGCCGTGGCAACGCCGCCGCTGCACAGCATAAGCGCTGCACATAGGACCAAGCTTAAGGCTATCGTTCTCACTCGTTTGCCCATATCTTTCATCTCCTGGCGAATGCGGTTGTATTCTTTCCTCTGCATTTCCAGAATACTCCCCAAGAGCGACATAAGTCAGTAGTTTTGAGGCAGTTTTAAAGGATGAATTGAGCCTTTATCGACGGTGAGGCCAGACAGTCCCATAGGAACAGTCCCTCAGAGACAATCCCGTGGTGACAAGAGAAAGGTATACAAAGGGCATCTACGCTGAACGGCAGATATATCCATCATTACCGGTCTGGTCTCAAATAGAGAGGAAGCGTATTAAGCCTCTAGACAAATGCGCTAACCTGGCTGGGGATCCAGGATTCGAACCTGGCCTAACTGATCCAGAGTCAGTCGTCCTACCGCTAGACTAATCCCCAGTAACTTAACATTATAGCTACTTCCCCCGTCTGGAGCAATAGCTGTATGCCTGAGGGTGTCAATATCATTGCACTTTGTTCCAACTTCCTTGCTCGTGTCAGTTAGAAATCGGAATTGTTTGCGCTTAATCCCTGGAGTAGATATTAGATACGGGTAATAACGGGGAAATTTTTACGAGATTTTCCATCTAACCTATTGATTTTTCTGTCCCCTTGCTGAAAAATTATTTTAGTAAGAAGGGAAAGGAGGTTTTAGGGGCATCGCTAGGGGCTTATGGCTTCAAACTCGCAGGTGAGTGCCAATTCTAGCGAAGGCTAAAAGTCTAAAGACGGCGCAAAGAATGGCATAGAGTCTGTGAAGAAGAATGTCGCCTCTGCGACTATCGAAGATAAAGCCTAGTCAACTTTACCTTCGAAATATCAAAAAGGAGGATAATATGGCTTCGGATAAAAAGGGTTTTCTTGGGTTTATTGGTTTCTGGGCATTTATCGTCGGTCTTATTATCGCTGTTGTTGGCGGTATCTTGTCACCGGCAAATACAGTCCTCGTCGTCATCCTCATCATACTGGGTCTAATCGTTGGCTTGCTCAATATTACAGGCAAGGAGATACTACTTTTCTTAGTTGCAGCCATCGCTTTGATTGTAGTTGGCAGGGTCTTTGAACCACTCTCCCTGTTAGGGATCGGCGAGATACTTGACAACATTGTCAGCTACATAGCCATTTTCATGGCACCCGCTGCAGTTGTCGCCGCCATAAAAGCTCTGTGGTCGGTTGGCAAGCCTGGGGATTAATCAATAAGAAAGATTATCAGATTGTCAAGTGCCACTGGAAAGATATTCTATATAGAAGTTTAGCTATATAGAATACGTTGGTATGGGCTGTTGTTCTGCTGCTAGAGGAAGAGTAGCTGTTTCAGCATCCGCGTCTTGGCTCACTCCTGGATTCTTCATTAAGTGCCGAATAAACATCTACTGGCAGGCGGGGCTGATGGTAATCCAGACGATTCAGCCAATTTCATCCCCAAAGTGGGCCATGAAGCACTTGTCATTATCTTGCTTTCCTTCACGTTTTCCCGGGCGAAATAGACCAAAACCTTGCTAACACAGCGTTTTGAATGCTGAAAAATGGGCACTTGACAAAGCACTTTGGGATGTGCTACATTAGTAATGTCCCAAGTAACCAAACAGAGACTTGGTGGCCGAAGAACCGATACTGAGTAGGCGGAAGCTGAAAGGAGGGGAGGAAACCATAGGGACAGGGAGGTTACTTGGGGCACTTCTTTGTGCTATTAGTCAGCGTTCTACCTTACTGTGGGCAATGAGCGCTGACCAAGTTCAACCGAATTGGGCACTCTGAATCTCGTTGGTGAATTGAGCTTGCTGCTGAGTTTGACTGGTCCGGCGAAAACTATCTCTAGCGGTCTTATTACAGTATTTGCCTGAGCTTCATAACAACCACGGCCAGAACCAGGTAGGCGAGAGTCAATGCAAATGCTCCGTATGGTTGCCACGGTTCTTCAGCAGCAAGATGAGCCATGACTGCCCCGACTGCTCCGATAATGCCCAAGACAAACAGTATCCAGGCAACAATTGTTGCCAGAACTTTAAACACACGTGCCATTTTCCCCTCCTTTTCGGTGTTGATTCTTAACAAGAACTTACTCTTCTCTATCGGCACCTGTCAATAATTATGTCCTATAATCTGTAATGTGGGGGAAACTCCAAAATCGCTACGGTATGTGTCATTCTACGCCCTTAAGCCGAACTTCACGCGCATTTTCCGCTGTCTTGCCCTGTTTACCTCCCCTTGCTGATTCTTCTATCTGATCTTTGGCTGATGTTATAATTGAATTAAGGGTTACGGAAGTGAACAGTCTAGTCCTCGTCGTCAGTCCTGGCAATAATGCTGGCATGGTTATTCCTATTCGTTGCTACGTGACACTGTCACTTCCGTTGCTGATACCAGACTACTCGATAATGAGTTGGCTAGCGGTGGTAATGAAACACATAATTCCAATACAACGTATACTCTGCCTGATGAGTAGTGCATCCAGGTAGGTGCGGAGGTAGCTATGAGCAAACAAGAGGAATGGGACATTTTCTCAAGGATTGAAGAATTGGAGAAGGTGACGACTAAATTCTTAGATGCACAAACCACATTGCTAGAAAACAGGCTTATCGCACTTTGGGCATTCAGTCTTGCTTTTGCAGCTCTGACGGAGCATAGGCCTGATGTTGCCAGGCAATTTAAGGATGTTTTGATGACCCAGCTCAAGGGTGCAGGTTTGAGTCAGAAAGCATTGAACGCCCTAGAGGAATGGATGCTTTACTTTTGCGATGTCCTTGAACGGGAAAAATAGGATTCATTGCTCTCCAGATTTTCGCTGGATGGAGCTCCTAGGCTACCTGCTAGACTCTGCATACTGTCTCGATTATCAGGCACAGCCTCAAGCTATCCAAAACTTGATTGAAGTTGTTGTCGGGTTTGATATAATAAGCAACACTTAGGCCGCCCCATCATTTCCTGGGCGGCGCTGGAGCCGAACATGAAAAAAGAGCATTGGAATCGCTGTTTCGTGGCACTGGGATTGGCAGCCCTGCTGCTGGTTACTGCTTGTACTAACCCCCTGACACCAACTCCAAGTCCCAGCCCGACACCTAGTCCGACTCCACCACCCCAAATGGAGACTCTGACCTATACCGATTCAGAGCACGGTTTTTCCGTGGAGTACCCCGAAGACTGGGACGTCAAGGCAGGGTTCATAGCAACTATTGTCACATTTGTAGGACCTTTCGAGGAGGAAACGGGGGGGGCAATAAATATAAACATAGGGGCAACGAAGCCAGCCGAGTTTCCGGAGATGAAGCTTGAAGAATATGTTCGCTCTTTCAAGTTGCGGGTCGAAGCGGATGCCGAGAACTATAAGGAGCTGGACGAGTATAATACTGTAGTCGATGACCTGGTTGCCATAGTATGGACCTGGCAAGAAGATTTCGCGAGAACTACACTGATGGTTACAATGGCATTTTTCGTGAAGGAAGATTTCGTTTACGCAATAAGTTACGGTGCGACGCCCGAGTTGTATGACGAATATCTGGACTGTTTTGAATTAGTCCTGAGTACCTTCAAGTTTGAGCAGGGAATAGTCTAAAAGTCTGGCACGTCACTGAATCCCACCCCAATCCTCCGACAAATACTCAGACTATCCTTAGGCTTCACAGACCTAGTAAGTTATATAACTAGGATTAAGTTTTATGCTATGGTGTAGGGTTATTCCTGGCCTGCCGTTGGTCACCAGTAACAAAACCAACAGCCATTCCAGTACTGATATATATCTTGTTTCCCAGGCAGAAGTGAATGAGAAGGAGTCTAATATCTTCTGCCTCTTCCACCACCAGACCGGCCGCCTTTTCTGCCACCATAAGTCCCATAGCCTCTGCTCTCAGAACGAGGGCGAGCCGCGTTAACAATAAGGGTCTGGTCCTTCAGTGCTTTCCCGTTGAGGCCAGTAATTGCGGCTTGCCCTGCAGACACCGATGCCATTTCAACAAACCCGAATCCCCTGGGGCGCCCACTGTATTTATCTGTCATAATGTTTACAGACGTCACTTCTCCAAAGGTCCCAAATTCCTGGCGCAATTCCTCTTCAGTCATCTCATAGGGCAAGTTACCTACATAAATCTTCACTCTAGTGCTCCTTTCGCTTAATCTCGTAATCCTTCGCCGGGGGTCTGGCCCGCATATCAAGTGTCCATTTGCTTTCTGGTTTACGCACCACGGCGCCTTCTTCCGGCATTCTCCTACGCTTTTCGCCGTGCCAGCTCTCCCTTGCACGGAAAATGTCGGCGCGGCTTGGCCTCGCGCAGAATTCCACTCATTTGCACCATCCTTTGAAAGCGACACAGCAGGCAATCTTAAGATTCACCTTCACGTATCGAACCTCCCATTTAGATGACACATCACCACATTCCAGAGACATACACGGGCCCGGTATCCCAGGCCCATGCATGTCCTGTGTTCAAACGGGCATTATCTAGTCAGTCTGACTTTACTGTAGCAGTCGCTACAATAGACTGGCCTGCCATCGTGAGGCTCAAAAGGCACTTCTGTGTCTTTACCGCACTCGGCGCATATGGCAGGAAACATTTCACGTGGGAGCCCGTAGCTGTTACCACGGCTTCCGTATCGCTCTGTCTTCCTTGCCTGGCGGCATGAGGGACAGCGCTTGGGATCATTAGTGTAGCCCTTGGAGGCAAAAAACTCTTGTTCCTCAGCGCTGAAAGTGAAGGCAGTCCCACAATCGGAACACTGGATCGATTTGTCTTGAAAACTCATTGGATGACCTCCTTTCTCAAAAATTTTAGCTGGAGTTCGGGCCATCCAATACTTGATATGAATCTAATGGAATCCTAAGAAGCTTGTATAACCTAAACTTAAACCACTAGAACATTATACACCAAAACAAAACAGTTTGCAAGTAGGTGCCCTAACCATGCTAGCACGAGGAAAGCCGCAACTAAAATCCGATGATTTTCGCTGGACACTTATGACACGATTTGCCGCTGACTGTGGCATACTACGTCGCCTAATTACTAACAACCTGACGACTTGCTTAGTTAAGGCATTCCTATAGAGAGGCCTTCGATTTAGGGCAGGTGATTTATATTAGAGGGTGGTTTTTTGTGTAGCTCAAACTTAATACCTGCTTCCTGGAACAGGTCCAGGAAAGAATCATCAGCGTAGCTGCCAAAGGTTACGAATCGCTTTATTTTGGCATTGACCAGCATCTTGGCGCAGAGTATGCACGGTGAATGGGTAACATAGACCGTGGCGTCCTCGAGATTTACCCCGTGGAGTGACGCCTGTATGATTACATTCTGCTCAGCATGAATACCACGGCATATTTCATGCCGGGTTCCAGACTCTATACCCATCTCATCCCTGAGGCAGCCAAGCTCAAGACAATCTTTAAGCCCAGCAGCAGCCCCATTATAGCCTGTGGCTAATATATGCTTGTCCTTCACTGCAACAGCGCCTACATGGTGACGTCGACAAGTGGAACGTTCCGCCACCACGGAAGCTATCTTGAGAAAATATTCATCAATATCAGGTCTAGCTTCCTTCTTCATTTCAGAGCGGATAACACTCGTTCCATCTCCCTTTCCAGCTCCCCCAAGGAAGCTTCATTTACTATGACAAAGTCAGCCACGGCAATTGGCCCACCCTTATTAAGATTTTCTATTTCCTCTCTATCTCGACTGGCTGCTTCCTCAAGCGTCAAGGGCCGCTCCGCTCTAGTCGTAAGCCTTTTATGCCTGGTTGCTGCCGGTGCCCAGACGGCAACCGTAGTAAACTGCCTGCCATAGTACTCCTTCAATAAAGTGTACTCCTCCCAGGAGTAAAGTCCGTCTACCACAACATCTGATGATTTCAGTGAGCTATCAATCCTGGACAAATTCAATTTGGCATAGGCTGCCATCCCGTGTTTTTCTCTCAATTGTTGTCTGATATAACACTCGTTTTCCTCATTCTGCTTCAGTCCCCTGTTCTTGAGCTCCTCGTCCGTAATATCTCCAAACCGTACTTTCTTAAAGCCATGCTCTTCAAATACCCTGGCTACTTCTGACTTGCCCGCACCTGCCATACCAACAATTGCTACCACTTTCACGGCTTACACATATTTAATAAATAGATTGCGGCAGTACTTATATTAACAGGATTCACCCAACTATCATAGGGAAAAATCCAGGCCTTATCAAAAGTTCTCCCGATAAGCCCAGCACAAGCCTTAATCTTCTCCTCTAAAAGGATAGGAACTTTGACCCCGATGACAAGAAGGGGCGATCGAGATATGAGAACGATTGTTCCACATCATATAAATGATTATAGTACCTTGCCCGGCAGTTCAGCATGGATTATACTAAATGCCGATAACCCGGGTGCACACCAGCCTAATCTGTTGGTGAATGAGTGTTTGGTATCCTTTACAGAGAAGATATCCTGAAGA
>Ga0180437_10007131_pt1 | contig 14670 bp, 8 predicted proteins | sample SS_ome_4_FD_132410 | JGI IMG/M metagenome (GOLD analysis project Ga0180437, IMG submission 132410) | Hypersaline lake sediment archaeal communities from the Salton Sea, California, USA - SS_3_D_1 metaG | ecosystem: Environmental > Aquatic > Non-marine Saline and Alkaline > Hypersaline > Sediment...
GACGAAGAAGGGCTGGCCGTGCAGTCGATGCGTTCAGCCACGGCCCTGCAAGAGGGCGAAAGGCTGGTCTGCGCCGGTTGCCACGAGCCGAAGAGCCGCACGGCGCTGGAGCCGGAGACGTTGCCCCTCGCGCTGCGCCGGCCGCCGTCCACTCCCACGCCCGACGTCGACGGCTCGTCCCCGTTCAGCTACCCCCGGCTGGTGCAGCCGGTGCTCGACGCGAAATGCGTCGATTGCCACGCCAAGGAGGGGGGCAAGGCGATGAACCTCGGGCGCGAGCCGATCGCCAACAAGTTCTACGCCTCGTACAACAACCTGGCCCGGGATTGGGGCTTCCACAACTACGGCGATCCCTACCGCACCACGCCGGGCCGGTTCGGCGCCCGGGCGTCGAAGCTCTACGAGCTGCTCGAAAAGGGCCACTACGACGTGAAGCTCACGCCCGAAGAGATGCACCGCATCACCCTTTGGCTCGACTGCTCGTCGATGTTCTACGGCGTGTACGAGAAGGAGGGGGGCGAAGCGCAGCTTCGCGGGGAGGTGGCGTATCCGACGTTGGAGTGAGGCGGCCCCGTACCACCTCACTAACCCCCTGCAACCGTTTGGTCACCCGGTCGAATCATCGGACGCTTCCTCCGCCAGAAGAGCCGCTTCCGCGTAACTCAAACTCGCCCGAGAAGCGTCACGCATATCTTCTTCCGACCACTCGTCGCTCTCGTCCACGGGCCGCTCGTGCCGCGTCTTCAAGAACAGCACGAAGTCGTAGACCTCGGCGATTCGGTCGGGGGGCAGCGTACACAATTGCCGCACGACGTCGGGGATGGATGCCTGCATGGCCGATGGCTCCACTCGGTTTCTCTTCGTGCTGGAATCGGACGTTCTTCCTCCACTATAGCCCGGCCGTCGCGGTCTCGACAACCCCGCGCTGCCCCACCGCGGTAGGGTGCCCGCCGGTGCTCGCTCGCGCCGCTGCCACCGCTGGCTTGTTGCCCGGCGGTCGGGTAAGCTGGTGAGCACGCCGCGAAGCTTGCGGCAGCCGGCGGCGGCCCGGCGCCACACCGCCCCGCGCTTCCCGCAGCATCCAAACACGCCTGAATCAGAAGGAGTTTGCCATGAGCCCGTCCCGTCCCACCAAGTCGCCCCCGCCCGCGTCCCGACGCGACTTCCTCAAGCTCTCCGGCACCGCGGCCGCTGCCACGGCCCTGGCCGGCGTGGCCGTGCCCCGGGTTCATGCCGCCGAGGACAACACGATTAAGCTGGCCCTGGTCGGCTGCGGCGGACGCGGTACCGGGGCCGTGGCCAACGCCCTGTCGACCTCCGGCGGGCCGGTCAAGCTCGTGGCCATGGCCGACCTGTTCGAGAACCGGCTGACCGGCAGCTTCAACCGCCTAAGCGGCCAGTTCAAGGACAAGATCGACGTGCCGCCCGAGCGCCAGTTCATCGGCTTCGACGCCTACAAGAAGGCGATCGACTGCCTGGGCCCCAGCGACGTGGTGCTCTTGACCACCCACGCGGCTTTCCGCCCGCTGATGCTCGAATACGCAGTGGGCAAGGGCGTGAACGTCTTTGCCGAGAAGTCGTTCGCCACGGACGGGCCCAACACGCGGCGCTGGCTCAAGGCCGCCGAGATCTCCGAGCAGAAGAACCTCAAGGTGGGCGTGGGATTCATGTGGCGCCACTCGAAAGGGCGCGAGGAGGTGATCCAGCGCATCCACGACGGCGAGATCGGCGACGTCCACACGCTGCGGATCTACCGCGTCCACGGGCCGGTCCATTGCCCGCGCCGGCCGGCGGAGGCCAACGAGATCGCGTTCCAGCTCCAACACCCCAACAGCTTCACCTGGGTCTCGAGCGGCTTCTTCATCGACTGGCACTGCCACAACGTCGACGTGGCCTGCTGGGCCAAGGGGTCCTGGCCGGTGAAGGCCCAGGCGTTCGGCGGCCGGTGCTACGAGGCGGCGGGCAACCAGTTCGACCACTTCACGGTCGAGTACACGTTCGCCGACGGGGCCAAGCTGTTCGCCTTCTCGCGCCACATGAACGGCTGCTGGAACACCTACTCCGACTACGCCCACGGCTCGAAGGGCTCGGCCCTGCTCATGGCCGCCCTGGGCCAGCCGAGGACGAAGCTCTACAAGAGCCAGAACATGGTGCCCGAGGAGATGGTGTGGCAATTCGAGGGGAACGAGCCGAACCCCTACGTGGTCGAGTGGCAGTTGCTCTTGGACGCCATCCGCAACGACACCCCCCACAACGAAGCCCGCCGCGCCGGCGAGGCCGAAGTGGCCGCCATCATGGGCCGCACCGCCGCGCACACCGGCCAGGAGGTGACCTGGGACCAGGTGATGAAGTCCGACTTCCAGTTCGTCGCCGACATCGACAACCTGACCTTCGAGACCCCGGCCCCGATCCAAGAGGGCCCCGACGGGATTTACCCCTGCCCGCAGCCGGGGCTGACCAAGGAACTGTGATTCCAGAAAGGAGAACATCCCGTGACCAAGCAGATCAACAACGGCAGCCCGGCCGGCACCAGCCGCAGGGCGTTCCTGAAGACCTCGGCCGCGGCCGCCGCGCTGGGCGGGCTGTCGCTCGGGCGCTCGGCCCACGCCGCCGGAAACGACGAGATCAAGGTCGGCATGATCGGCTGCGGCGGGCGGTGCAGCGGGGCGGCCGGGGCGGCCCTGGCCCAGGGGGCCGACGTCAAGCTCGCCGCCATGACCGACGTCTTCGAGGCTCGCATGGCCGCCAAACGCGATTACTTCAAGAAGCGCTTCCCCAACCAGTTCGCCGGCACCGGCGAGACCTGCGTGTTCGGGCTCGACGGCTACAAGCGGGTGATCGAGGCCAGCGACGCCGTGCTCATCGCCTGCGCCTCGAAGTTCCACTCGTACTACGCCGGCGAAGCGATCAAGGCCGGAAAACACGTCTTCATCGAGAAGCCGCACGCCATCGACCCGGCCGGCTGCGTGCGCCTCAAACAGGTCTGCGACATGGCCCGGCAGAAGAACCTCTCGATCGTCTCAGGGCACGAGAGCCGCTACTCGACGGCATACCAGGAGCAGACCAAGCAAATCCACGACGGGATCATCGGCGACGTGGTCGCCATCCAGTCGATGTTTCTCCGCGCGCCCTATCGGGTCATCGCCCGGCCCGCGGGCCTAAGCGAGACCGAGTACCACTTCTACAACTGGTACCACTTCCGCTGGCTCTCGGGCGACGACGTGAGCCAGTCGCTGGTACACAACCTCGACCGTATGCGCTGGGTCCTGCGCGAGGAAAACCCCACCTGGTGCTTCGGGCTGGGCGGGCGCTCGACCAGCTTCGGCGAGGTCTACGGCGACATGTTCGACCACCACACCGTGACCTACGAGTTCAAGAGCGGCCCGCGACTGTACGCCATGTGCCAAACCCGCAACGGCTGCTACGGCAACTGGGACGACATCATCATGGGCACGAAGGGCGTCTGCCACTGGACCGCCTGCCGCATCGAGGGCGAGACCAACTGGCACTACGAGGGCCCGAAGAACAACCCCCACTCCGCCGAGCAGGAAATACTAATCGGCTCGATCCGCGCGGGCAAGCCGGTCAACCATGGCGACACGATGATCGACAGCACCTACACGGCCATCATGGGCCAGATCGCCTGCTACACGGGCACGCCGGTCACCTGGGAGCAGGTCACAGGCGCTCAATTCGAGTTCGAGCCGAAGGTGGCCGACGTGCGCCTCGACATGGAAGCCCCGACCAAGCCCGACGCCACCGGCAACTACCCCCTGCCGGTGCCGGGGCAGACGGAGTATTTGTAAGCGTCGGGGTGCAGGAGTAGAGGGAGAGACGGAGAGACGGAGAGACGGAGAGAGGGAGAGGGGGAGAGGGGGGAGATAGAGTTTTCGCGTGGCGGATAAGCGATCGGCGCGCACGCTTAGCCGCCGCGCCCTCGCGGCGGCTGTGTCGCGGCGGCCACACCGGGGCTGCCGCGGTTACAAAGCTACCACACCGTTAGGATGCGGCCGCAGGCCGCGCTTGGGAGAACTCGATATGAACGTGCACGATTCGTTTTGGGGTTGTCGGCGCGGAGCGAGCTGGCGGTGCTCTCTTCCGGGCCTCCTCGCAATACCGGCGGCGCTGCTGCTGATGTCTCCGGTTCAGCTTGCCCGGGCAGCCGACGATGCCTCGCCGCCGGCCGGGAAGGACGCCGCGTCCTGGACCCCGAAGCTCTACGCCTTCTGCATGGGAATGCCCGACAAGGCGCGGCGCACGGTGGCCGAGCAGGCCGAGATGCTCCATGAGCTGGGGTTCGACGGCGTCGGCTACTCGCTCTGGCTCGGCGAGGAGCTGGAGAAGAACCTCCGGGCGCTCGACGCGGCGGGGATCGAGGCCTTCATGCTCTACACGTCGGTCAATCTCAAGCCCGACAAGCCGGCGTTCGACCCGCGCGTGCCCGAGGCGATCCGCAAGCTCAAGGGCCGCCCGGTGACGATCTGCGTGTTGCTGCGCGGGTTCCCGCCGGGCGATGCGCGGGGCATGGAGCCGGCGGTCGCCGCCCTGCGCAAGCTCGGCGACGCGGCCGCGGAGGCGGGCCTGCGCGTGTCGATCTATCACCACGTGGGCGACTGGACCCAAAGCCTCCCCTTCGCCCTCGAAGTGGTCGAGAAGGTCGATCATCCGCAGGTCGGGGTAAATTTCAACCTCTGCCACTGGCTCAAGATTGAGGGGGAGAAGGACTACCGGCCCGTGCTCCGCGAGCACGCCGAGCGGATCTTCGTCGTCACGATCAACGGGGCGCAGCTCGGCGCAACCGCGTGGACCGACGGGCTGATCCAGCCGCTCGACCGGGGCGACTTCGACAACCGCGAGCTGCTCTCTACGCTGCGCGACGCCGGCTATCGCGGCCCGGTCGGGCTGATGTGCTACGCCATCCCCGGCGACGCCCGCGAGCACCTTAAGCGGTCCATGAAGGTCTGGAAGACGTGGAAGGCCGAGTGGGCGACGGAGTAGAGCCTTTGGTTGGGACTTCCACGCGCGATGCGCGCAGGACCAGACCCTTGAGGAGAGACGACATGCCGATGAGACGAAATGCCCTGTCGGCGCTGCTCGCGCTGGGAGTGCTGGCGGCCTGCTCGACGGGGGGCGTGGCCGCCGAAGCCGCGTCCGCTGCCGGAGATCAGGCACAGCTCGAGCAGGAGATGCTCCGCCTCCTGGACTCCCCCCTGCTCTTCACCAAGCGTCACTCCTACTCCGGCATTCACATCTACGACACGTACTACAAGTGGCCGCCCGGCGGCGGCGGCATCTACGTGCTCGAAAACCCCGCGGCCCCGCGCGCCGAGTGGAAGATCCGCCCGCTGATCGACCCGACCACGCCGGGGACCCTCGGCGTGGGCGTGTACGACGACCCGGAGCTCTCCTGGGACGCTAAGCGCGTGCTGTTTACGTTCAAGGGCGAGCCAAGCGGCAGCACGAGCATCTACGAGATCGGGATCGACGGCCGGGGGATGCGCCGCGTGACCGACCCGACGACCGCGTGCGACTGCTACAAGGGCTCGCACGGCGGCCAGCACGACGTCTACCCGGCCTATCTCCCCGACGAGCGGATCGTGTTCCTTTCCACGCGGCCCAGCGGGCTGGTGCCCTGCGCCAACTCGGGCGTGGCGATCCTGCACGTGATCAGCGCCGACGGCACGGACATGCACCCCATCTCGGTGAACAACGTCAACGAGTTCGACCCGGCCGTGCTGCCCGACGGCCGGCTGCTGTTCGGCCGCTGGGAGTACGTCGATAAGAATGCGCTGACGATCCAGTCGCTGTGGACGATGAACCCCGACGGCACCCAGGAGACCGCGTTCTACGCCAACAACATGGTCTTCCCCGAGGCGATCCTCGACGCCCGGCCCGTGCCGGGGACGCACCTGGTGGTCGGCACGTTCGCCAAGCACAACTCGACGCCCCGTGGCTCGATCGCCCTGGTCGACCCCCGGCTGGGAAAGAACGACCCCAAGGCGATCGCGAACCTCGAGCACCCCGAGAATCCCACCTTCGACCGCGGCGAATCCTGCGAGCCGTGGCCGGTGACCGAGGACGTGTTCCTTTTCAGCGGGCGCCCGGCCGGTCACAAGCGCAACGCCATCGAGATGATCGACCGCCGGGGGCGCCGCGTCACGGTCCTCGCGGACCCGGACATCTGCCTCCACTCGCCCATGCTGGTGAAGCCGCGCCAGCGCCCGCCCGCAATCGCCGACGTGGTCGACCGCCGGGCCACCACCGGGCAGTTCTTCGTTCAGGACATCTACCGGGGGCTCACCGGCGTCAAACGGGGTGAGGTGAAGCACCTTCGCGTGATCGAAGAGACCTCGCGCGTCAGTGCGGCCGGGATGGCCGGAAATCCCTACAACCAGACGTTCCTCGTCAGCGCCGCCTTGGCCTTCAGCGTGAAGAACTTCCTGGGCGTCGTGCCGGTCGAAGAGGACGGCTCGGCCTACTTCGAGGTGCCGGCGGGCCGGGCGGTCTACCTCCAGGCGCTCGACGCCGACGGGCGCCTGGTCCGGAGCATGAGGACCTTCGTTCAGGCCGCCCCCGGCACGACCCGCTCCTGCATCGGCTGCCACGAGTACAAGTACAGCGCCACCGAGGCCGACGTGCGCCTGCCCGACATGCTGGGGCGCCAGCCCGAAAAGCTCCAGCCCGAGTCGTGGGGCAGCGGCTACCTCGACTACTCGCGCATGGTGCAGCCCGTGCTCGATCGGCACTGCGTGCGCTGCCACGGGGGCGCGGAGGGGATCGCCGGCGGCATGGACCTCTCGGGCGGATGGACCGAGCACTTCAACATCAGCTACGAGAACCTGGCCAACCGGCTCCAGACGCAGCTCGTCGCCCATTGGATCTCGGGCATCGACTGCATGAACGGCACGGCCCTCTGGTCGTCGCAGATATTCAAGCCGCGGGAACACGGGTCCGGCAACGCCCCGCTTGCCGAGCTGCTCGCCTCCGGCCACGATGGCCACGTCCCCGACCTGACCCGGCCCGAGCGCGACCTGCTGATGGCCTGGATCGACACGAACGGGCTCTACTACGGCACGTGGCACTACACGGCCAGCGGCTGCTCGATCCGCAATTGGGGTAAAACGCGCCAGGCACTCGTCGCCCAAATGCAGTCGGCCGGGTGCCTCGAATGCCACGGCAACGGGGGCAACGTCACCTACTTCGAGAACGACTGGATCAACCTCCGCGACCCCGAGCTGAGCCGCATCCTCCGCGCGCCGCTGGCCGAGGGGGGCGAGGGGCACGGGCTGGCCTGGTGTCGCAATCGCAAGGTCGGGCCCGATCGGCAGCGGGTGCATCTGCTCTGGCGGGGCTACGCCCACGCCGTGCAGCCGCCCGAGGCGTTCCCCCGCCGCGAGTACGTCCCGCCCGACCGGGGAGGCGAGCCGGTGGTGAGCTTCGCCTCGACCGACGACCCCACCTACCAGGCCATGCTGGCGATCATCCGCGAGGGCCGCGAGGAAGCGCTGGCCGTGCCGCGCATCGACATGCCGGAGGCGGAGGTGGTGGCCGGCTCCTGCCGCACGTTCCTGCCGCCGCCGCTGCCCGACGCCCCGCCGCCCCTGCAAGCCCGCATCGACCCCGAGGGCGTCGTCGAGCTGGCGTGGGAGGAATCGGCGTGGACCATCGGGCTAACGGCCGAAGTGCACCGTGGCCCGCAGGGGGGCTTCACCCCCGACGAAACCACGCTGCTGGTACGAACGCCGCTCTTCCGCCACATCGACCGCGACGCCCCCACGGGCACGCAGCACTATGCCCTGGTCTTCGTTTCCGACGCGGGCCGGAGCGAGCCGGCCTACGCCACGGTCGACGTGCCGCCGCCGCCCCCTCCGCCGGCGCCCACCGAGCTGGCCGTGGTGCCCGCCTCGGCGGCGGTGCGCCTGAAGTGGCTGGCCCCCGAGGCGTCGCCCTTGGGCTACCACGTCTACCGGGCCCCGGCCGGCAGCGACAAGTTCGAGAAGATCACCGCCGAGCCCGTGCGCCAGACCTGGTACGCCGACACCGACGTGGAGACCGACGCGGCCTACGCCTACGTGGTCCGGGCCGTGAGCCAGCGCGGCTCCGAGAGCCAGCCCACGCCGCCGGTCGAGGCCGTGGCCCGAGTGGTCAAGGAGCCGATGTTCGTGGCCACCTTCGACGGCGAGCTCCGGGCACGCTTCTACGGCGGCCAAGAGGTCACGGGCAAACGCCACGGCCCGGCAAAGTGCGAGGCCGGCGCGCTCGACGTAAGCGTCGGCGGACACGCCACCTTCCCGCACGACGGGCGCTTCGACCTGGCCCAGCCCCTGTCGATCGAGTGCCGCGTCTTCTTCGACAAGCCGACCCAGATGCCCGTGATCCTAAGCTGCGGCTTCTGGAACCGGGCCGGGTGGTTCTTGCAGTGGATCGGCGGCAAGTGGCGATGGCACGTCGGCCACGTCGATTGCGACGGCGGCAAGCCCGAGCCGGGCCGCTGGCTCCACGTGGTCGGCACCTACGACGGCACCACGCTGCGCCTTTTTCAGGACGGCCGGCTCGTGGCCGAGCGGCCCGGCACCTTCAACACGGCCCCCTTCCCCGGCGACCTGCACGTCGGCCAATACAGCGGCGGCCCGGCCCCCGAGTTCCAGGTGATCGGGAAGATCAAGGACGTGCAGCTCTACCACCGGGCGCTGGGGGCGGAGGAAGTCGCGGAACTAGCCAAAGCGATCGGTAAACAGCAGTGATGGCGACCACCGTCATCTTCCGCTACAATGGCCGTTATCCTTCCCTGCAGCCAAACCTACCGCAACCCATCTTCCTGTCCTCCATCTTCTTGTCCTCCCGAATCCGACCGCGAACGCCCACGTATCGAACACGAACCCGAACCCCACGAAAAGGAACCCCGCCATGTCGAACCCCACCAACTTCTCCCGCCGACGTTTCCTGCAAACCGCCGCCGCGGCCGGGGTGGCTGCGCCGTACGTGATCCCCTCCGGCGTGCTCGCCCGGGCCGGCGAGCCCGGGCCGAACGATAAGATCGGGCTGGCCGGCATCGGCGTGGGGCGCCAGGGGGGCGGCGTCTTTCGCGGCGCCGCCGGGAGCGGATCGACCCGGGTCGTCGCCGTGTGCGACGTCAACCTGCCCCGGGCCGAGGGCATGGCCAAGCACTACGAGGCCGAGCCCTACCAGGATTACCGCAAGCTGCTGGAGCGCAAGGACGTCGACGCCATCACCACGGCCACGCCCGACCACTGGCGGGCGCTGGTCTGCATCCACGCGGCCCAGGCGGGCAAGGACATCTACGCCGAAAAGCCGATGACGCTCACCATCCGCGAGGGCCGGCTCATGGCCGACGCCGTGCGCAAGTACAAAGGGGTCTTCCAGACCGGCAGCCAGCAGCGCTCCAGCGCGGCCAACCGCTATGGCTGCGAGCTGGTGCGCAACGGGCGGATCGGCAAGGTCCACACGGTGATCGCCCACAACTACCCCAGCCCGTGGGAGTGCGGCTTCTCGGCCCAGCCGGTGCCGCAGGGGCTCGACTGGGATATGTGGTGCGGCCCCACCGAGGTGGTGCCTTACCACCAGGACCTCTACACCCCGCGTGCCCGGCCCGGCTGGATTTCCTTCCGCCCCTACTCGGGCGGCGAGATGACCGGCTGGGGCGCCCACGGGCTGGATCAGGTGCAATGGGCCCTGGGGATGGACGAGGGCGGCCCGATCGAGGTCTGGACCGAGGGCGAGCCGTTCGACCCGCCCACCTACACCGAGCCCGAGGGCCGCGGGCGCGGCGACAAGGAGTGCAGCCATCCGAAGATATTCTTCCGCTATCCCGGCGGGATCACCATGGAGCTGGGCAGCGGCAACCCCGGCGGGGCGATCTTCATCGGCGACAAGGGCAAGATCGAGATCTTCCGCGGGCGGGTGACCTCGAACCCCGAGGAAATCGCCAAAGAGCCGATCCGCGACGACGAGATCCACCTCTACCAGAGCAACAGCCACATGGGCAACTGGCTGGAATGTATCAAGACCCGCGAACGCTGCGTGGCCGACGTCGAGATCGGCCACCGCTCGACGACCGTCTGCCACCTCGGCAACATCGCCCGCTGGGCCGGCCGGCGCCTGAAGTGGGACCCGGTCAAAGAAATCTTCCCCGACGACGAGGAGGCCAACGAATACCTCGACCGAAAGCGGCGCAAGCCTTACACGCTGCCGGAGACGATATGAGGCGGGAGAAGACTAATTGCCGCCAATCGCCGCTGATGATCGCGGTCTGACGCTGGAATCAAGAAGCGACAACGGCCGGGCGGGACGATTCCCTCCGGCCGTTGTTCGCAAAAGGATGGGGTGGTGGTGCAATTGCCCTTAGTTCCACCACCAGTTGGTGTTTTCGGTCGATGCCGACTTGGTGCGGACCTCGGCCGGCGCGGCGTCCTGTTGCGTGCGGTCGGCCACCTGCCAGGAGTTGAGCATCACCCCGCCCGAGGCGCTGATCACCCAGCCGCCCCGCTTGCGCACGAACGAAACCTTGCTGTCGACCTGGCGGGGGGCGGGAAACTCAACGACCGCCACGTCGGCCGGGTCGGTCAACAGCGGCATGCTGTAGCCGGCCCGCTCGGTGAGCCGCTCCTTGGCCACCAGGGCGGCCACGATCGCCAGCTCCATGCAGTTGCGCAGCTCGCCGAAGATCGGCTCGGCCACGGCCAGCTCGTTGTAGTGCTCGGTCATGTTGTCGGCCCAGCGCTGGGCCATGGGGCTGGCCTTGGCCCCGACCTGCTTCCGACCCGAAGCCGCCACGAAGTCGGACTCGGTCATGCACTTCACGCTCGCGCCGCGAAGCTCCCAGGCGAGCCCGTCCGAACTCTTCACGATCGGCTCGTAGTTCGGCTCCAGCCACCACCGGGGCAGCATGTTGCTCATGCCCCGCCCGCTGGCCGGGATCATGTCCAGGAAGCTGGGCAGCTCGCGGATCGGCGTGGGGTCGAACTTCATGGCCAGACGCTTCATGCGGTAGTCGGCCGCAACGAGCACCCGGGCGAAGTGGCTGCTGGCCGGCACGCCCTGGACGGTGATACGCTGCGGCCCCAGGGCCTGCTCGATGCCCGCCGCGGTGGCTTGCGGATTGCCCATTTGGCGAAGCCCGGCCACGTGGCGCTGGAGCCGGGCCAGGCCTTCCTGCGTGGGATCGATCGAGCAGCTAATGCCGCCCCGGGCCGCTTGATGCGCCGTGCGCAAAGCGACCAATAGGTCGTCGAGCAGCATCACCGGGCGCCCGGTGGTCACGCCGACCACGTTGCCGCGCTGGTCGGCCTTCCAACCTTCGCCCGGCCCGACCAGCACGATGTCGCCCTGCTCGGGATAGACGAAGACGTAGCGGATCTGCTGCAATCCGGCCAGGTAACGGATCTCGTCGGGCAGCAACTTCTCCCCCCGGTGCGCCTGGATCGCCGCCTCGAGGCGCCGAAGCGACATCTTGCGGAGCTGGACTGCTCCGGCCAAATCGGCCGGGATCTCGTCGATGCCCTCCGCCCGCAGTCGGCTGAGCTCGCCCAGGTCGTCGAGTGCGGCATTGTTCAAGATGCCCTCGACGTCGACGGCGATCCCGCCCACCGCACGGCTCTGCTGGAACACCTGACCCGTTGCGGGGTTGCACACAGCGATCACGGCCAACACCGCGAGCGACCAAGGCACGGCCCACCTTGCGGTGCCTACGACAACACGACTGCGGGTTCGCATGGGGTTCCTCCTGCGGCTACCTAGTGTCGAACGAAAAAGGGACCAGCGTGTTTTGTGGGAAGCAACCTTCGGGCCGTTCCGGCAAAAAACACCTGGGCCCTCTTTCGTTCTTGCCCTTCTCCGACCCGTCGGGCGAACGACCCGGACGCGATACACACCTAGCGGCTGGCCGAGCGGGCGCATACTCCCTCCCGGACATCCGCGCAGACTACCCTATATGCCTATAGCCTAATCGTGCATGGTGGAAAAAGCAAGCAAACAACGGCCTTCCCCCCTGGGGAGGGTTGGACCCAGGACACCCCACCGTAGTGTATAAAACAACCCCTCGGATTATGTGCATCAAGACGCGACGGTTCTGCCCCTACCCGACTTTTCCAAGTTAGATTAGAATGACGAGTGTATCATTTTGCTACACTCGGGCGGGTGGCAGTCAGCGAATTCCTGCGAAGCAGAATCTGGCAGGGGGCGAATCCGTGTCGGACCTGGCCTATCTCGTGATTCGTGAGGGGTCGAAGTGGAGCGACGTCTTCCGGCTGATTCCCGGTCAGTCGGTCACGATCGGCCGCGCCCCGACCAACCAGATCGTGGTGAAGGACGAGCGGTGCAGCCGGACTCACGTCGAGGTGTTCATGTCGGGCGGCCAGTGGATGCTCCGCGATTTGGACAGCCGCAATGGCACGGTGGTGGGCGATCGCCGTGTGCAGGAGGACTGGGCGCTTAAGCCGGGCGACGTGATTCGCATCGGGCGTTCGCAGTTGGTCTTCGTACACCGGCTGTCCGAGGCGTTTACCGACAGCAGCACGGTGATCCACCGCCCCAAGGACGATTCGCAGCGCCTGCGCAGCCTCACGCCCGAGGTCCCCCAAGAGAGCGCGGTGGCTCCCTATGAGCCGACCACGATCACCCACCGCCGCGGGCGCACGAAGTTCCTGGCGCCCGACGAGGAGGACGAGACCGGCGTCTCGAAGGTAGGCCGCGCGGCGGCGAAGCTCTGCCGGCTGGCCTTCGAGCTGGCCAAGGCGCCCGACCTAAACGCCGTGGCCGACCTGGCGTTGGACGGGCTGATCCAGGGGACCCAGAGCGACGCGGCGGCCCTGTTCCTCTTGCCGCGCGGTTTTCAGGGCAAGCCGGCCGGCGAGCACCTGGAGATGGTCACCTCACGGACCGTTACCGAAAAGCGCTACCATCGCGTTTCCGACGTGCTGGCCACCACCGTGATGCGCGAGGGCGAAGCGGTCCTGGCGCGCAACGTGATGGGCGACAGCATCTTGGGCAGCCGCGACAGCAAGGGCGAGATCTACACCACCAGCGTGATCTGCGCCCCGGTCCGGCTGGGCAAGCGGATATTCGGCGTGATCCACCTCTACTCGACCAGCCCCGAGCGGGTTCCCGACCCGGACGACCTCGAGTTCACCCTGGCCGTGGCCGACACCGTGGCGGTGGCTCTGGGCAACCTGAACCGCCGTGAGGAGCTGGCCGAGAACCTGACCCAGGTCCGCACCGAGATCGTGCAGCTCCGCGAGCGCCTCGGCGTGCAGAGCGAGATCGTGGGCAAGAGCCCCGGCATCCGGCAGGTCACCGAGGAGATCGCCCGGGCCGCGGCCAGCAACGCCACCGTGCTGGTGCGCGGCGAGAGCGGCGTGGGCAAGGAGCTGGTGGCCCGGGCCGTCCACTACAACAGCCCTCGCCGCGACAACGTGTTCGTCTGCCTCAACTGCGCGGCCCTGTCCGAGGAGCTTCTGGCCAGCGAGCTATTCGGCCACGAGCGCGGGGCGTTTACCGGCGCCACGGAACGGAAGATCGGCAAGTTTGAGGCCGCCCACAAGGGCACCCTGATGCTCGATGAAATCGGCGAGATGAGCCCCAGCATCCAGGCCAAGTTCCTGCGCGTGCTCGAGGGGCACCCGTTCGAGCGCGTGGGCGGGAACAAGCCGATCCGGGTCGACGTGCGGGTGATCGCGGCCACGAACCGGGAGCTGGAAAAGGACGTGGCCGAGCGGCGCTTCCGCCGCGACCTCTACTTTCGGCTCCGCGTGCTGGAGATCGTCGTGCCCGCGCTCAGGAAACGCCCCGACGACGTCGGCGAGCTGGCCGCTTTCTTCCTCCGGAAGTTCAACGCCGAGACGGGCCGGAAGATCCGCGGCTTCACGGACCGGGCCACCGAGCAGCTCTTAAGCTACCAGTGGCCCGGCAACGTGCGCGAGCTAAAGAATGTGATCGAACGGGCCGTGGTCCTCTGCCGGGCCGAGCAGATCGACGAAGAGGACCTGCTGCTGACGAACCTCTCCACGCCGGGCGACACCGGCGAGGCCGTGGTGCCCTTCGGCGAAAAATACCTACCCAGCTCCCTGGCCGACATGGAACGCCACCACATCCTCGTCACCCTGAACCACACCGGCTGGAACAAGAGCCGCGCCGCGGGCATCCTGGGCATCGAGCGCTCCACCCTGGACCGCAAGATCCGCCGCTACGAGCTGGCCGAGCAGGTGCAGGGGAACTGAGGCCCTGTCCGAAAAGTTCGTAGTGACCGCATTCATGCGGTCCTGAACGCGCCCAAGGCCGCCTTTTCGCAGCTAGACCCGATGAATCGGGTCACTACAAACACTTTTCGGACAGCCTCTTGTTTCCGCCAGCCCCCTTGCGCGGCGGCCAGAAACCGCCGTTGCAGGGCGCTGCCTAAAGTGTTTTACTGTAAGCACTAACGTCAATCCGACCGACCCCGCGAACGCACCCCTCTGTTGCAGGGGTGGTTAACAAGACTCGCGGTTTCGCCATAAGCCCTTTGTAGCTAAAGAGTTGCGCCCATTCGGGTTGATGGGTGATCAACCGTGAAATTGGGGTTGGCGCGGCGTGAATTTGGGGTCAACCCGTGGTGAACTCGGGGTTGGCGCGGCGTGAACTCGGGGTTGACGTGTGATGAACCCCCCGCCCCACTAA
>Ga0180437_10007134_pt1 | contig 14668 bp, 12 predicted proteins | sample SS_ome_4_FD_132410 | JGI IMG/M metagenome (GOLD analysis project Ga0180437, IMG submission 132410) | Hypersaline lake sediment archaeal communities from the Salton Sea, California, USA - SS_3_D_1 metaG | ecosystem: Environmental > Aquatic > Non-marine Saline and Alkaline > Hypersaline >...
CCTAAGGGCAAGGGGAAAAGGAATGATATCTCTTATGTCTTTCATCCTTGAGCCATGAGCCTTATGCCTTTAGCCGTGAAATTACATACGCCGCAAGCCTGTCGAGAGCCTTCAGGTCGAACGAGAGGAGCGAGCGAAGGCAACGCCGCCCTTCGGCTTTTCTCAGGGCCGTGAGCTTGTCGAACGGCAGATGATGCCTTGATGGTGGATCAGGGATTGAGATTCTCATTGAAAAACCAGGGCATCTTCCGTAAACTGTCCCCATCAGCCTGGGGTGTCGCCAAGCGGTAAGGCACGGGCCTTTGGAGCCCGCATTCGGAGGTTCGAATCCTCCCACCCCAGCCTTTTATTCGGCTTCACCAGAATACACTGCAGCGACTCGACTTGAGCCATTCGGCCTCGAGCTCATGGCCGAGAGGCTCATCGACAATTCCTGTCGTAGAGAAGCGCAGCGGCGGTGAACTTCATTATCCGATGGATAAAGCCTTATGAAAAGATCTGCATTCTTTATGGTCGCGCCCCTCATAGTCGCCGCAATGCTCTTGAACGGGTGTGTACCTGGAACAGTGCAAACCGGGTCTCGGGAAAAGACTGAGGCATGGGGTACCCTGGACTGGTTCAAGCGGGGCGTTTCTCTCGAACAGGACGGTCAGTATGATGAAGCGCTAAAGGCTTACAGTGCTTCCGTAGAGTTGGATCCGGGCTTTGCAGAAGCTTGGTACAAAAGAGCCGCCATGCGTGAAACTCGGGGCGACTTTGAGCAAGCGATGGTGGATTACACGGAAGCGGTGAGCTTGTATCCACGCTTTGCCGAGGCCTATTACAAGCGTGGTGTCCTGCTGAAAAAAACGGGCAGGTCTGACCAAGCGATTTCAGATTTCACCAAGGTTCTGGAAATAGACCCCCGCAACGCTAAAGCTTACAACCTTCGGGGGCTCGTGTGGGATGAGAAGGGCGACGTTCGTCAGGCTCTCGCCGATTTCAACAAGGCTTTGGAAACAGATCCTACCTACGCCGCAGCTTTCTACAACCGGGCCGGTGTCTTGGCCGATCAAGGCAAGCTTGACCAATCCATCGCCGACTACACCATGGCCTTGGCGTTAAACCCTGACTTTGACAAGGCTTATAATGATCGCGGTCTCATCTGGGAGCAAAAGCTTCAATACCCGAGAGCCATTGCGGACTATACCAAGGCCCTCGAAATAAATTCACGTTTGGGTGAAGCTTATTACAACAGGGGTTCCCTCTGGTGTGATCTGGGAGAGTATGATCAGGCTATAGCCGATTTTACGGCGTTCTTGGAGATGAACCCAAACCACAGTAAGGGTTTCTACAAGCGCGGATTGGCTCGGAGCCGGAAAGGCGAACTTGTGACGGCTGTCGCCGATTTCACAAAAGCCCTCGAAATAGAGCCCTCCTTTGCGGGTGCATACCTCCATAGAGGATCTGCTCGGGACAACCAAGGGGAATACGACCTGGCCATTTCCGATTTCAACACCCACTTGAAAATGAACCCGGGCAGTGCAGAAGGCTATAACAAACGCGGGTTGGTCTGGGCAAAAAAGGGGGATTATGACAGGGCCATTGCAGATTTCAGCAAAGCCTTGGCAATAAACCCGGGCTATGATGAGGCCTATTTCAACAGAGGCTTTGCCTGGGACCAAAAGGGCAATTTCCGCGAAGCCCTGGCCGATGTCAACAAAGCTTTAAGCCTGAAACCCAATGACTCGAACTACAAGCGGGTCATGGGCATTTTACAAAAACAAGTCAACGAAAAAGCAGGCCAATAGGGACGCCGACCCGGTCTCGTTCGCCTGTTCCCAGGAACCTTCCAACAGGGTAATTTTTTTCCGAAAAACGGAATCGAATTCCACATTTTGCCTCCAACATCTCGGCGACATTTTGCCCGCCTTTTTCACTCCGAAGATATAAGTATTTGAGATGATTATTAAAAAACCCTGACATCGGCATCTGCAGGGTTTAGCACACTTCTTGCATAAGCAATCTACTGACCTTCGTTGCTTGAGCATGGCAACTCAGGTAACGCGTATTGGAGGACTTGATTCATGGACAGCAATCATGATCGGGGGAAGGACACGAAGACAGATTTTTCTCGAGAGCAGCTGGAGATCAGTGATGCGATCCAATCTCTTCAGGATACCATCAGTGAAATAGAGAGAATTGTCTTTGAAAAAGACCCAGCCTTTCAGTCCAAAGGCGAGTGAAGCCCGTGCCCCGTAGAGTATGTTGCTTTGGTATGAAATGCCGGCCTGTTCCTGAAAGACGACATCGAGTGTGATGTATCATAAATAGAGAGACTCAAATGAGTATCTGGGTTGTAGAATAATCCGTGGAATACCATTGTGGCTTAGGGCGAAAGGCGTAAGGCATAAGGTAAAGAAAATACCCGAGAATATACGTTGTGCCCTGCGCGTTATGTCTTTTGCCTTGGGGCTGTTCAAAAAAATGGTCCAAACAAAAAATCCTCCCAAAAATGCCATAGAAACTTCTGTTACAGAGCACTAGAAACATCCCGCCAAGCATTCGCCTGGTCCGGTCTTTGAGGCTACCTGCATTCAATAAAGCCAAAAACACAATCTTCTCGTATTCCAATTTATAATCGTGAACCTCTCCGACCAAAGGTCGGAGCTTCTTCATTTGTGTAACACGTTAGGCCTTGAAAAAATGCCGATAGCGACGGAGCGCAAGGTGGTGGTAGCTTTTCTAGAGTGCCTGGTGGGAGGCCTTCGGTACGAAAGAAAAGATACCATCACCACCTGGGCACCGGACTCATTGAATCTCAATTTTTCTTGAACATCAAGTGGCTGCATTCATCCCCGACCAAAGGTCGCAAGCGACGGATCAGGGTTTCGGATCAGGCCATTGACCACCCCAGGGTCTTGCCTGTTCATAAGCATGAGCCGCTTGGAGAACCAAATCATCCTGATGGTGGGGGCCGATAATCTGAAGTCCTGCGGGAAGGCCCTCTTCTGTCAATCCCGCAGGCACAGAGGCGGCCGGATGACCGGACAGGTTGAAGGGATAGGTGAAGGCCACGGCCCAGAGAAGGGGAACAGGATGGCCGGCAATCTCCGATGGCGGGGGTCCCTTGGCACCAAAAGCCTCTGTGGGCATAGTCGGTGTCATCAAGAGGTCATACCTTTCAAATATGTCCCACAGGATTCGGTTGAGGCTCGTTCTCAACTCCTGGGCCCCGATCAAATCCCTCAATGAAAAAGCCTGCACCTTGTCAAGAGATTGAACGAGCGTCCTCCCCATGCTTTCCCTGTTCCTGTCCAAGCTTTGGCAAAGCATACCATAGAGCTCACAGTCCATCAGGTTGGACCATGTATCCGCCACATCAGGAAATACCCCGTCCCACAGTTCGACATGATGTCCCATGTTCTCAAAGGCGGCAACAGCCTCCTCAACCCGGGCCATCACGTCCTTCTGCACCCTTGCAAAGCCCAACTTAGGACTAAAGGCAATCTTGAGTCCTTTGGGCATATCTTCCAAACATTCGACATAGGACAGCGCCGGAGAAGGAAGCGAAGCGGGATCACAAGGATGATAGCCCGCCACACACTCGAGATAGACCGCCGCATCACGAACGGTCCTTGTCAGAGGCCCAAGCGTCATGAAATGATAAATGTTCAGCAAAGGAGACGGCCCCAAAGGAACTCTCCCGAAAGACGTTTTCAGTCCGAAGCAACCAGAGTAGGAGGCTGGAATTCGAATGGAACCGCCTGCATCAGATCCTGTTGCGATGGGAACCATACCCGCCGCCACCGCCGCAGCAGAGCCCCCACTGGACCCGCCCGGGGTGCGTTGCGTATTCCACGGGTTTCTCGTGACCCCAAAGAGGAGATTCTTGGTGAAACCGGTAAAACCGAACTCGGGGGTGTTGGTTTTTCCCAAGACAATAGCGCCGGCCCTTTTGAGTCTGGCCACCTGGACAGAATCCCCCTCAGCCATATTGTCTTTGAAAGGCACGGAACCGAAGCTCGTCACCATGCCCTGGACGTCTTCCAAGTCTTTGACCCCAATCGGAATGCCGGCCAGTGGGCCCGGATACTCTCCCGACGCCATACGCTCCGTCATCTCCCTGGCCTCATCCATGGCTGCTTCAGCTCGCATGGCGACAAAGGCATTGATCACGGGATTGACAGCCTCGATCCTTTTCAGGGTCTCAGCCATCAGCTCAAGGGGGGAGATCTCTTTGGACCGGATCATTTTCACAAGTTCTTCAGCAGATTTGTAACAGATGGACGACATCATAACCTCCAATCAACCCGCTTCACCTTTCCTCCTGCTATCCTGAACACCGGGACTTCGGGGTCCGCCTCCGTGAAGAGGTGCACCGTTTCAGGGTGACAGGTAAAGAAGAGAACTTGATGCTTTCGGGTGAACTCCAGAATGGTCTTTGCAGCCGCTCTCGCCCTGGACGAATCAAAATTGACCAAGATCTCATCCATAATGATAGGAAGGGATTCTGAACGTTTTCCATACTCCTGGATAAAGCCGAATCGCAAAGAAAGATAGAGTTGCTCAGCCGTACCCCGACTGAGCTGGTCAATCTGTTTTCGGCTCTCGTCTTTGCCGACCACCTCGATACGATGCTCTCCCATGGGCGCCACAAGAGAACGGTATGCTCCTGAAGTCAATCGCTCAAAAAAACGACCCGCCTCGCTCACAACCTGCGGCTGCATCTCCCTTTCGTACCTTTCACTGCCCATGCGAATCAAAGTTTGAGCGAGTTTTATCTCACACCACGCCTGTGCAAGAGAAGCCAATTGCTCTTTCAAACCCTCCTCCTCTATCCGTAGGCCTGATATTCGCTCATCCTGCATCAACTGCCGTGCTTGTTCCTCCAGCGCCGCCTGTTCCCTTTTAAACCGGTCCAGTGTAGTCTCTGTGTTTTCGAGATCCCTATCCAGGGCGATTTTCTTTGCTTCCAGCTCCTCCGGACTCATTTCGGACAGGGGCTCAAGGACCTTTTGGATATCACCCGGGGTCCCGGCAAGCCGTTTGATACCGTCCTCATAGTGCGCAATATCCAATTTCAGCCCCTCACGGGCTTCATGGACGTGTCCTCTTCTTCGAAACTCCGATTCATCCTCAGTGCCGGCGGATCGCATGAGAGACCGAATCTCGCCTTCGAGACCCGTGATCTGTTCTTGAATCCGCTCAACAGACTCTCGGCTCACCTTCATTTCGTTGTGGAGCAAGTCCCTGGTCTGGGCCGCCTTTTCTGTTTTGTAGAAATCTTGGATCAGGTTCTGGACGGCAGCGTGGATCTCTTCTTCAGTGACCTCCCGTCTTCCGCAGGCAGCGAGCACCTTGTTGACCAGGCTGATATAGCTTCTCTTCATGTCTTCAAGGGTGGCCAGCTTTGATCTCAGCCGGTTCATGCGATGCGCCTGATCTCTGCAAGATTCGATGAGGGAAAGCGTCTCCAGCGCGCCATCCGGGGTCAGGCTCCCGTCCAATGCCCGTTTCTTCAGCCACGCTCCCCAGCGCCGCTCAATCTCCTCAAGAGCCTCCCCAGCGCGGCCCATTGCCTGGCTCGCCTCATCCCGCCTTCTCGTCGATTCTTCAAGATCCTCGTTGGCTTTACGCCAGCGAATCAGTCTGTCCATCTGACCCGCCAGTTTCTCCTCCGTGTGCTCCAAAATCTCCAGGTTCGGCATCTCCGACAAAGACAAGAGGCCCGTGGCAACCGTCATGTCTTCTTGGACTTGTTTGAGTTCATTCTCAGTTTCTCTCTTCTCATCTTCCAGCTCTTGCACCCTGGCCACAAGGTGATGGAATCGCTCTGCCCCGGCTTGGCGCCGTTCCTGGTCGTCTTTCCGAAGCCTTGTTCTCACAAGCCACAGGCTTAGGGCGACCAAGGAGGAAAGACCTGCAACGACCGCGCCTTGATACCAGCTTTCATGAAGACCTGCCCAGGTCAGGAACAGAAGGCCTGCTGCGACGATCACGGGCACCAACCAGAGGGGGAAAGCTAAGGGTCCGGGCTTTAGCACTTCTTCCAAAGCCGCCTCGTCCTGTTCCAGGTCGTTGAGACGCTCCTGGCTATAATTCAAATCATTTTCCAGGAGCCGGACCCTTGATATGAGATTCTTCAGACCCTGACAGGCTTTTCGCATTTGATTGAGCACTTCAGGGTCCTTGACAGGGGGTTCCCCTAAGTTTCGAAAACTGTTTTCGGCCTCTTTTTTCTCTGATTCCGCGTAATCCAGAGCACTCCGTCTCCTCTGCCATTCTAACTCTGCCTCCTTGGCATCTGCCCTCAGGCGCCTGATCTCATCCCTTGTGGCAATGGAAAGATCAAAGCTGAGGACCCGGTCCTCATCCCACTGCGATCCCAGACGGCTGAGGTTTTGTCTGAGTTTCTCTTCACTGTTCATGAACTCTTCTCTAAGAGGAACAATCTCCTCTGTCACCGCGTCAAAATGTCCCTGATTCCGTTGCAATTGCCTGATCAAGTTGGCTTGATGGAGAAGGTCCGGAATCATTCTCTCAGCGGAAAAGGCCGCTTCTTGTCGACCAAGATTCTCTTTCTTTTCCTGAAGTGTTTTCCGGGCGTCCTCAAGCCGCGTCTTCAAGTTCTCATACCGGCTCAAGCCGTCTTCGGGAAAATGCTCAATCACTTCAAGGGACGCCAGTTTTTCCTGAGCCAACGACAGGTTGATCCAATCCGGCCAAATCTGGAGCCACTGCTCCTGCTTTCGAAGCGCCGAAGACAGGTCAGCCCTGGCGTCTTCCAGCCGGCGAATCTCCGCCGTGTGTTCTGCTATCCCATGTCTTAGCTGATCATACGCTTCAACTCCGCCGGAAAGCTCTCTTTTCTCCTTCTGAATAGCCTGGAGCCGTGATACAAGGGCGTTAATTTTAGGCTTGGTCCCGCCCGGCTTGAACAGCTCGCCCTCCGTCTTTTCAAGATCTGACTTCAGCTTTACCAGGTTGCTCGGGTCTATGCCGGCACCTGCACTGAAAAGCGCTTCCCGCACCGATTCGGTGTTTAGGCTTTCGAAATTCTGTAGCTCGGTCAGACTGAAACCGTAAATGTTCTTGAAAAGGGCCTTGTTGGCTTTCCCTAGAAGACGGCCCAGAAAGGCTGTGCCGTCTTGGGCATGATCCGGTTTATGCACATTCATTTTGCCTCCCCTAGGGCCGGCATATCGCTCCACCACACACACATCCTCACTGTCCGTCACCACAGTGATGTTGCCTCCATGGCGGCCCCCGGCAAGAGGAGGGTAGGGATTCTCATTGCTCCTGCCGTCAGGGAACCCGAAAAGGATGGCCCGCAGGAAACCCAGGAGCGTACTTTTTCCGGATTCATTCTCACCTACAAACACCGTGAGTCCAGGGGAAAGATCCCCCAACTTGACGTTGTGGAATATGCCGAAGCCGTTGATGTTGAAACCGGCCAGCCTCATACCTCTTCCTCAGTCAGAAGGCTGTCCACACACAGGCCTTCCGCCTTTCCCAATAGGTTTTTCAATGCCTCCATGTTCGGCATGTCCACGAATCTGCGAACCCTCGGGTCTTGGAACAAAGAAGAGAGCTCTCTTTGCATTTGCTCCTCAAAATGATGGCTTTCTGCAAGCTCCTTAGAGCACAGGAGCATTTCCCCAATAAAACCCTGCCCCCTCCTGAGGGTGTTCAATTCCAGTTCAGGCTTTAGGTCCAACTGAACCTGCTCGATCCAGACATAGGGCGTGTAGGACATGCCGGTCTCCTGGAGGAGTTCTAAGAGATCCGCCTGCGCGCCCTCCCGGATGAGTGACCTGTACAACGGGCCTCTACCTGTTAAGCAGATACGCGCAATGGCCGGCCGTCCCGATGTGGATCCGGAAATGTCCTGACAGACCTTGTCCAACGTCGAAAGGAGTTCTTGCTCTGTTTGAACGTTGCGAATGGACACCTCTTTACGGACCCATCGAAGCACATCCGTTGCATGGAATTCGGTCTCCACGGATTTGTCTTCACCCACTTTAACGAGGTAGCATCCTTTTTCACCTGTCTCTCGGATATTTCTTCCCTGCGTGTTCCCTGGATAAACCACCCAAGGCCTCTCCTTCGACAACACACTGCGCTGGTGCACATGGCCGAGTGCCCAGTAGTCCATTTCCCCCCTCCGTAAATCCTCGGAGGTGCAAGGGGCATAGGGTTCATGACCCGTGTCCGATCCGACATTGGCGTGAAGAAGGCCGATATGGAATGCAGAATCCGTTCTTCTGAACAGAAGGGAAAGGTTTCTTTTTTCGTCCCTGTCCCGATAGCTGATTCCCTGGACGCATGCTAAAACAAGACCATCTCTTTCCACACGAACCGTTTCAACGTCATCCCTGAAAATGTGAACCCTTTCCGGCCAGTCCAGCGTTGAAGACCATCCGTTGAGGGGATCGTGGTTGCCATGCACGACGAAGGAACGAATGCCGGCTTCGTGAAGGCTTTTCAGGCCGTCTCTGAATTTGACCTGTGCCCGCAGGCCTCGGTCCGCACCATCGTAGACATCGCCGGCAACCAACAAGAAGTCCACTTCTTTCTCAAGACAGAGCTGAACAACCTTGTCGAAAGCTTCCATGGTTGCTGCGCGCATGGCCGCAGCAATGTCCGGGTGATTCAGGTTAAAGGCTGAAAAAGGGCTATCCAGATGTAAATCTGCTGTGTGGACAAAAGAAAACGAGGGCATGGAAGACCTGAAGATTTGGATTAGAAATTTACAAAATCAGTTGCAAGTTTCTTTACTGATTAGCACACTTCTGGATTGAATCATACCCAATTTCCATGAAGAAAAACAATCCACTCCTATGGATCGGCATTTGATTGGCCATCCCATCCGGAGCTGCCCGCGAATGGAAAAGAGGGTCTTCCGGCAAATGAATATGAGTGATTGCATGGGAAAGCCGTTGACCATAGAACAAGGCCCTGAAGGGTTTTTTGAGTGACTGGCGGGAGGCCTTCGTCATTTCAAGGCGTTACGGAATGGGGGACCCTCTGGCCCGGTCCTCACAATTGGGGCCACAAGGGCAATTGCAAAGTCTTCGCAGAGGCCGTTTTTGCTCCCAGCAAGTTGATTCCCTTGAGTGAGGACCGGGAACAGCGGAGGGGGAAGGCTAGCCCGCCTTGATTCTTGGCGGGCTTCCCCCGTCCGTAACACCTTGAAATGACCAGGCCGTGAGCCTTGGAATCGAAAAAAACCCTTCAGGGCCTTGTATGTGCATCATTCAAGAGAAGCCCTTTAAGCAATGACTACGCACTTCGGCTAAGATCCAGAAAAGGCCCCTTGCGGAACAAATTGCAAGGCTTTTCTTGACTCCACAGTCAGCTTTCCATATACTTCAGTTTTATCGAACCCTTACGCGGACCACCACCCATGTTGGATGAGCTAATCCACAACCAAGACCTGCAGAAATACATCACCACCTATCGAAGGGGCGATTATATCTTTCTCGAAGGCGATGACTCTCAGGATCTGTACGTCCTGGTCTCCGGACATGTGGAAATCATCAAGGGAGACAAAAAGCTGGACGAAATTACCGAACCGGGCACGCTTTTCGGAGAAGTGTCTTTTCTCTTGGGAGCCAAAAGGACAGCCACGGCAAAAGCAGAGAGAGAGGTCAAAGTCTTTCGTGTCCCCAAAGAAGACATTACAGATTTTCTGCAGGATTTCCCTACTGTGGCTGGAAAGATCACCAAATTGCTTGCCCAGAGACTCGACGAAAGGAGCCAGGCTCTCTACGGGCTCAAAGAACTTTGCGACCAGTTGCCTGATGCGGTTATCATCACCGACAGGGACGGAAAGATTCTCACTTGGAACAGCGCTGCTGAAAAACTTTACGGTAGAGACTGGCATGGGCTGCATGAAGCCACTATCGGCGATGTCTACGAAGACCCCAAAGCAGTGGAAGAATTCCTCGATGAGGTCCAGTCCAAGCATGCGGTTAAAGAAAAGATCCTGAAAACAAAGCCTTCCTCCAAGGGGAGCCATTACGTATCCACGAGCACAACCCTCCTTTACAACGGTCACCACAACTTTCAGGGCGTCCTGTTCTTGGGTCGCGATGCAACAGCGATTCAGAAGCTGGAACGCCGATACCGAAGGGTCCGCAGCTGGCTCATTCCATCTTTGGTCCTCTTGGGGTTGATGGTGACGGCCCTTTTCCTTGGCTATCCCTATTTTTCCAGAGGCGTGCAAAGCGTCGATATTCAAAAAGAAGAGCTGAGAAACCAGCTGGCCAGAGACTATCTTTTGCTGAAGTCCCTGCTGATCCAACCCTTTGCAGACCGTGACAGGGACAAGACCACCCAAGCGATGAAAGAATTCCTGAACATGCAGGTGGAAAACAAGGCCCCTTATGCGGGAGTGGTGCTCCTTGATCAGGACAAAAGGGTGTTCGATGCTTATTCCACAGTGGGCTCTGAAGCCATGGTGGGGAGCAGTTACAGGGGAATCGAATTTCAAGGGAGTGAGGACTCTCTGCACAGGGTGCTTGTCCTTTACCGTCCGGATGAGACCCATCCCATGGGTAAGAGAGGTCTGGAAATCGCTTTTGAACTGGAGAAGGAAGGCAGGGCATTGGGCTGGCTGCTGTTGCAGCTGGATATGGCGTGTTTGAAAGATTCCTATGATGTCAATGAGGAGGATTTAAGGCGCTTTCGGTTTTAGACCGTTGGTCCCTGAATCGTATGGAAAAGGAAAGGTTCTGGCACTACGAGGTTTCAGGAAGTGATGAAGAAGGCATGGTGCTTCTGCTCCAGGGCAGAATGGATGCCACCACAGCGTCGTCCATGCTCCGTGACCTTGAGCCTCTCGTCAAAAAACAGGCCCCACCCTCCCTGACATTAGACCTTTCAAAGGTGACCTATCTGGATGATTTCGGCGCCCTGGTTCTTGCGCAGCTGCGGGACAGGGTCCTGGAAACCAAAGGGCGTTTCACGATTGAGAATGCCGGTGAGAAAATCAATGAAATGCTCTCTGTCGTCCGTTTTGACACACTGCGCACCAAGCCGGCTATTTCCAGAGAACCCTCGCCAGGCATTTTCGTCCGCCTTGGAGAAGCCACCCTCGGTCATGTCTCTGAGCTCAAGTACCTTGTCTCTTTCGCGGGATCTGTCTGCCTTGAATTGATCTATGTCTGCTTCCACCCCAGGTCACTGCGCGGCGGTGACACCCTTTCCTATATGGAAAAGACAGGGGTCGATGCCCTTCCCATCGTTGGCCTCATCAGCTTCCTGCTCGGCTTGATCATTGCGTTCATGTCCTCCGTCCAGCTTCAGGAGTTCGGGGCCAATATCTATGTCGCTTCTTTGGTCGGCCTGGCCATGACACGAGAACTGGGTCCCATCATGACAGCCATCATTGTGGCCGGGCGGTCCGGTTCGGCTTTTGCCGCTGAAATAGGGACCATGAAGGTCTCGGAGGAAGTGGATGCGCTCTTCACCATGGGATTCAATCCCACCCGATTCCTCGTTCTACCGAAACTTCTTGCAGCCCTGATTGTGGTGCCCCTTCTGACCCTTTTCTCGGATCTTTTCGCCATGCTTGGCGGTCTTCTCGTGGGCATCACGATGCTCGATCTGACCGCTGGTTCCTATATCGCTCAGACCATGGAAACCCTGACCCCCTTTGATGTTTTCTGGGGCGTGCTCAAGAGTGCTGTCTTTGCGCTCCTCATTGCCTGGATCGGTTGCTTCAGGGGCTTTCGCGTCAGTGGCGGGGCTGCTGGGGTGGGTCACGCCACAACCTCGGCTGTTGTCAGCAGTGTTTTTTTGATCATCCTTACCGACTCGGTCTTTTCGGTCATCTTGCGGTATTGGGGTTAGAAATTCTCGGAGAGGTCCATTGGCTCAAAATAGACCAATTATCCAAGTCAAAGATCTGGTCGCCAAATTTGGCGATGTGACCATCCTCGACCGAGTCTCCTTTGAGGTTTACGAGGGAGAGATATTTGTCGTTCTTGGAGAGAGCGGATGCGGTAAGAGCACGCTCATGAAACACTTGGTCGGCCTTATCCAGCCTTATGCTGGGGAAATCATCATCGACGGGGATGACATATCCAGCTGCGATACTGACACCTTTCAAAAGGTGCTCAGAAAAGTCGGCGTGCTCTACCAGAGCAGCGCCCTTTTCGGCTCCATGACGTTGGCACAAAACGTTGCACTCCCAATCGAGGAGTACACAAACTTGGGCCACGATACGATTAATACGCTCGTGAGAATGAAGCTGAACCTGGTCAATTTGGGAGGGTACGAGGACTTCTTGCCTTCGGAGCTGAGTGGCGGCATGAGAAAAAGAGCGGGATTGGCCAGAGCCATGGCCCTCAACCCAAAAATTCTTTTTTTTGACGAGCCCTCTGCCGGTCTTGATCCCGTTACGTCTGCCGGCCTTGATCAACTCATTATTCATCTGAATGAAACCCTGGGGACCACGGTGTTCATTGTCACCCACGAGCTTCAAAGCATCTTTGCCGTGGCCCATCGGGTTATCATGCTGGATCGTCGAACCAGAGGAATTATCGCTGAAGGAGATCCCAAGTTCATCCGAGCTCACAGTCAGAATCCCTTTGTCAGGCGCTTCTTCAACCGAGAGGCGGAAGAGAATTCACCGGGGAAGGAAAATAGCAGATAGCCATGGCTTCAGAAAAAACAAAGTTCAGCGTCGGTTTGTTCCTGGCAGCTGGCATCATCATCGGTCTCGTGGCTTTTATCTGGCTGGGCATGTCCCGCTATCTCGAGAAAGGCCAGTATTATGTCACCTACTTCAATGAATCGGTTCAGGGATTGGACAAAGACGCACCGGTCAAGTACAGGGGGGTGACGATCGGACGGGTTGAGAGTATCGGAGTGGCCCCGGACTCAAAGCTCATCCAGGTGGTCATGAAGATCGAATCCGGGCAAACCCTTGGTTCGGATATTGTGGCGCAACTGAAGGCCGTGGGCATTACAGGAAGCGTCTTCGTTGAATTGGACCAGAAAAAGAGAGGGGAACCGGACAGGTCCCCGGCCCTCACCTTCCCTTCCGAATACCCGATCGTAGCCTCCAAGCCGTCTGAAATTTCCCAATTGTTTCAAGGCGTTGATGAAATCCTGAATCGAATCAGGGACCTCGATCTTGAAGGGATTGCGGATAAGATCAAGGTCAATCTCGATGCCATCCATCAGGCGGTTTCAGATGCCGAGATAAAGAGGGTGTCCGAGAAGGCACAAGCCTCTTTGGACAACATCAACCGTATTTTGGACTACCAGAGATGGGATAGGATCTTGGCCTCCCTTGAAGGGACCAGCCGTTCCCTGGAGACCTTTGTAGAGAAGGGGGGCGGCACGCTGGCGCAGGTGGAGAGCACCTTTGCAGAAGCTGAAGAAGCGATCGTGGAGACCGAAAAGATGATCAAAAGTGCTTTCGAAGATTTAAGAATGGCCTTGGGAAAAGCCAATCTCTTCCTGGATAAAGGGTCTTCACTTGTTGATGGAACGGATGACATCCTCTTGGATCTGAGACGACATTTGTTGGTTACAGCGCAGAACTTGGAAAATGCGAGTGTGAACTTAGACCGGCTTGTCGAGCTTGTGGCTGACCAGCCCTCCCAACTGCTTTTCGCCGAGCCTCCGCGTCCCCGTAAAGTGGAACAAGAGGTGGAGCCGACGGACTGAAGGAGCATCCTCATGGCTTGTTCTCAGAGACTCTTCCTTGTATGCCTCTCTTTCGCTTTCCTTTTAGGCGGGTGCATGAATTTGAAACAACCCAGCTACAAAATCGACTACTATGCCCCGGAGTATGAACCACCCTCAGTGGATGATTTGAAGCCCCTTTCCCACGTATTGAAAGTGGATCGATTCCGCGCAGCCCCTTTGTACAACACCACGCAGATGATCTATCGCGATCAATCCTTCAAAAGGGAGGCTTACACCTACCACAAGTGGCGGGCCAACCCGGGGGATCTCGTCTCCTCCTACTTACGGCGGGACATCCAACGATCAGGCCTTTTCAAGGCCGTCATCTCTGACGGCAGCAGAATACCGGCGTCTTATGTGCTGGAAGGTTCCGTAGACGAATTCTTGGAATGGGACACCGACGGCGCTTGGCAGGCTCATTTGACGGTCAGTACCACCCTGGTGGCGGCAGAGGAACCGGACATCACCAAGAGGGTCCTCCTTCATAAGACTTTCCATGCCGCAAAGCCCTGCAAACAAAAGAATCCAAAGGGCCTCGCCCAGGCGATGAGCCAGGCCATGGCCGAAGTCTCCGAAGGCATTATCAGGAGTCTGCACGCTTGTCTAAAAGACGAGTAAAATCTCCCCTGACCCCTCTTTATAAAAGAGGGGAAAAACAAGGATAAATCGATTTGCTCTGTTGGCTCTGCTTGCCCCGTGGAATCTTTACCCCGTTGAATTCGCGGCGAGTCGCGACTATTCAACTGGGGCACGAAGTGGCAGCTTGGCCCGTTAAATCTCTGAGGCCTGGATCCCCTGAAACCCGTATAAAAATTTGGGTGTTTTCCGGTCAGAGGGTTGCCAAATCCTTGCTAGAGCTCATTTATTGAGGGGAGCATGAAATAGTTTGCATGGACTATCAGAAATACGAGGGTCGTGGGGGTTTTCTGAAGTGACTGGTGGGAGGCCGCCGTCCTTTTCGCGACTTATCTGTGGGGGAAGC
>Ga0180437_10007135_pt1 | contig 14667 bp, 22 predicted proteins | sample SS_ome_4_FD_132410 | JGI IMG/M metagenome (GOLD analysis project Ga0180437, IMG submission 132410) | Hypersaline lake sediment archaeal communities from the Salton Sea, California, USA - SS_3_D_1 metaG | ecosystem: Environmental > Aquatic > Non-marine Saline and Alkaline > Hypersaline >...
CGAGAGATTACAGGGTTTCCCTGATAATTGGACAGAAGGAGTATCAGAAACACAAAGATACACTCAGTGTGGAAATGCAGTTACAGTTAACGTAATTGAGTGTATTGTACGATGTCTGCCTCTGGATGATAAACAAAAAGGAGGTGACGGTGTCAATTCCTCCCATCAATAAATTGATGGGTATCCTTGACACTTTTTTATAAAAGGTAAAATATTCAAAGTAGGCACAGGGTACGCTATGACGATCCCTAAAGCTTTGGTAGAGTCAGAAGTCCTGAAACGTGGCGAAAGGTTAACTGTAGAGGTTGTTGATGCGGTAAGCAGGATTTTATCCCGTACCCCGTTCTTATTTGGTTTAAGAGAGGAGGTGAGAAATGATGTTATTTAAACGGCGCGCTGGATACGTCTTTAGCAGTTGTTTTGCTAGGGGGCATATCCAACACATGAAGAAGCTAGGATTTCATCTATAAAAATTTTACGGAAAATGACCAGATACGCTTATGACTACGACCACACAAAGCCCCTGTATGTATGGGGATACAGTAACGACACTAGAGTTAGAAGGAGAACGGGAGGCCTTATGTATTCCCATACAAACCGTATATGAGGCTTCCCGCGCTCTCCCCTCTTATTCTCACCTTAAGGTCATGTTTTGGGTTTTGGCTGAGACAGGGGCTAGGATTCAGGCGCTCGATAATATGAGGCGTGAACGGCTAATAGGTGACGTGCTTTACTGGAATGATGGAAAGGGAAAAGGACACCATAGGGCGGCAAAGCTCAGCCCTCAGCTATTAGAAGAGCTTACAGAGTACAGGCGTTTTAACAGGGTTTACGACTCTCGACTATTCGGTATCTCGGCGGAGAGTTTTCGGCGTTCCTTTAACGGTGAGGGGCGCGCACTTCTCGGCGGTGAGTGGAAAGTAAAGGTTATCAGACCAAGAGAGACACTAAGGATAGGCTACAAGTACCAGTTAAAAGGCTTGAGAAAGAACTTTGCGACCAAGAGATTTAAGGATTACTGGGAGAAATACCAAGACGCAAGCGTAGCCGTACAATTCACGGCGCGCGACATGAAGCACAAAAGCGACCACATAACCACCACTCATTATATTAAAGAGCTTGAAACATTAGGAAAAGATATACCAAAGGGGCAAAAAAGCCTATTAGAATACTTCTAAGCTGCTTAACGTATAAAAAAAGCTTTGTTCAGGAATAGGCTTTACAATGGAAGCAGCCGACCTTAAAAAGTTCGGGCTGTTAATGCTGGCGCTCTTCGTGATTGCCATTATTACGGCCTTAACCTATATAGGTATGGATTACTTAAAAGAAACTGCTTGTGAGCAAAACCAAGATGATGCGCACGTCTATAGTGATGGAACGTGTCAGGAAAGCTCAACAAACACCACCGAGGTAACACTGACCAGTATTACCAAGATTGGCGTAGTTGAGGCCGTTATTGACATAGCGCTTGGCTTGCTTGCTCTTGTGGTTGTTGTGGCAATCTTTAAGGTTGTCGTCAAGACTGCGCGCGGTTTCGGAGCGTAAGCCCAACCTATGCTTTAGGTGTTGAATTTCACGGGTAGGGCGTAATCCCTACAACACATTTTTTTTTCTTTTCTCATGTACTCCCAACCGTACAGGGTTAACCCCTTGCCCCGTTTCTTACGCGTTTTCGTGGCAGGGGAGTTTTATTTTTTCTTAACGTATAAGAACAAACCTAAGCGTTAACGGTAACGGTTATGGTGACAGTAATTAAGGTAACTCGTTCTGACGGCAGCAGAATAGAGGTAGATAGCCGCAACCGAAAGAAAGAATACAACGCCTCAGGCAAAAGAGTTGTCAGAGTTGTCAAGACTCCAAGCGGCAAGATTTCTAATTATAACAAGCTAAGCCCAAGTGATAGGAGGACATATGACCGCTACCTTAGAGGCGCTGAGCTTATCACTCAAGAGCAGAAGCGCAAACAAGCAGTAGCAGAGGCTATTATACGCGACCTTAACGCCAGCGCACAAAGAACGGCTAACAGGAGGGAAAGAGCCGTTCAGCTCTTAAGGCACACAGCAGGCGGCAGAATGACCTTAACAGCTCTGAGTAAGAAGGCGGCAGAGATACACCTAGAGAAGATCAAGGACTCTCCTTATAGCCAAAAATACAAGAATGAGTTAAAAGCTTATATCGCAAGCCTTACCGCGACCAAGACGAGCAGGAAAAAGAACCGTTACGGAGAGGTAGTGATTGACGGGGTCGTGTTTGTTCCTGAGTCTCAACGAGAGGCTAACTATCTCAACAACCTAAAAAAGACTATTGTGAGAGACAAGAAGTTAAGGGAGGATTGGGATAAAGCGCTTAAGAAGAGCAACCTCACCGTTAAGGCTGGCGACAAATGGTATATCAAAGCATACAAAGGAGCAGGCCAAACAGGGCTAGGATTTCTTAATAGTGGACGATTCATTGGGAACGCCAGTGATAAACTCGTTGCTGCCGTTGCAGGGATAGGGGCAAGTAAGAGGATTAGAAGCAGCGTCGTTAGTGAGGCAGGCAGGGCTGCCAGAGAAACGCCTAAAGCTGTTGGTGAAAGTTTCGATCCGCGCAAACCTGAGAATTGGGCTAATATTATCTTGTTCGCAATCGCTGTAAACAGCTTGGCACAGGCCAGCCTCAGTAAATCAGCCTCTCCGCGCAGAGTAACAACAGCGGCCAAAAAGACTGACAAAGCCTTAACTAAGGTGAAGGCTGCCAAGAAGGCGGCTAGTAAGAACGCCAAGAAGAACGCTAGTCCTCTTAAGAAGCTCCGAAAGCAAGAAAAAGCTTTGCTTGCCAAGAAGAAAGCCCTCACTAAGAGGCTTAAGGAGATAAGGAAAGAGAAGCCTGTTAAGGCTAAGCTCAAGCAAAAAACGATTAAATCCAAGCAGCAAAGCGCGTTAATAAAGAAGATTAAGAAGCAGATAAGCGCTGCTAGAAGTAGGCGGCAAGTAAATAACATTCTAAAAAGGGCTAGGAAAAGCGGCCTTAGTGACCGTCAGTTAAGTAAGCTGAGGAAACAAAGCGCTAAGAACACTTTTAAGAAAGTCTTGGAAAAGGACAAGAAGCTCACTAGAAGGGCTAAGGCTCAGAAGAAGAGCAAGGCCGCCGCCAAGAAAAAGAGTGATAGGCTCAGCAAAAAGGCTAAGGTCTTAAGGGTTAAGAGCAAGGCCAAGCTCAAGCTCAAGGAGCAGGAACTAAGGCTTAAGCGGTTATACTCAAAGTATGAGAAGCTCATAAAGAAGGTTAAGAGTAAGCAAGAAGCCGCCAAGATATTAAGGAGGGCTAGGAAAAGCGGCCTTTCAGCTCGACAATTAAAAAAGCTCAAGTTAGAGAGCGCTAAGAACACGGTAAAGAAGGTTTTGCAGAGAAGAAGGGAACTAGAGGCCAAGATAAAAGCCGCCAAGAAAAGAATAGGGAAAACCAAGAAAGCGCAGAGAAGGACAACAGAAAAGGTATTGCGAAAGGCTCAGAGACAAAAATTAATCAGGGCTTTTGAGAACCGACTAAAAAACGCCAAGACAACAAAGGCGGTAAATGAGTTGTTCAGGAGAGCTAAGAAGGCAGGGCTTAACAATAAGCAAGTAGCGGCTCTCAAGAATAAATATAAGAATTATGTTAAGGCTCGTTCTCAAAAGGCTATTCAGAAAAAAGCTGCCAGTGCAAGAAAGAAGGCTGCTAGGCAAATGCCGCGATTAGCCAAGAAGAGCGCTAAGATTTCTAAGCTTCAGAGCGACATAGATAAGATTATGAGAGAGGTTAACAAGCTCAGCCCACGACAAAAAGCGCTTATGAGAATAAAGGCTGCTACTCCAAGCAAGGCCAAGCCAAAGGCGGTAAAAGTCCAAACAGCAGGAGGACAAGTGTTACTTTTGGCTGAACCCACGACCAAGATAAAAGGGGCTGTTACGGTGAAGCCGCCAGTATTAAAGGGCGCGGTCACTTATGAAAGCGCGGTGTTGGCGCTGGCTAAGATTGGCAAGCCGCCAAGAGTGAAGCCGACAACAGCCAAAAGGTTACATAACGATTATTACAGCATATTCAGAACTGGGAACGTTCCAAGAAGGCTGACAACCCCAAAGATAGGGGTAAGCCCATTCTCAAAGATAGGCGACATTAGCAAGCGCAGGCCTGCCACTCTTAGAGATACTAAGAGCAGGAGCAGAGCCATGCCGAAAGAGGACAATATTATAAGGAGTATAAACAGGCTAGCGGACAGGATTGCCATTGCTAATGACGTTGTTAGGATTAACCAATTATTACAGAAACTCGACTTGTTAAGGGTGAGGCTTAGGAGAACTTCCAAGCGTAAGAGGCTTAAGTTTAACTGGCCAAAAATCAAGAAGAAACTCACCAAAAGAAGAAAGGACGAACTCGACAAAATCTATTCTAAGATTAAGAAGAAGTACCGCCCAAGCCTAGCAGCTATACTATTCGGTATTTATGGTTACAGGCCAAAGGTCATAACAGGGTTAGAAATAAGGCCAATCCCAAAGAGGCGTAAGAGTGTTAGAAACAGGAAAAACCGTTAGGATAATAAAAAAGACTATGTACGTCTTTGGAATAATCTTCTTAGTAGCTACGGCCGTTTTTCTGCTTAAAATTGTTAATGGTGACACTTGCGGCAGAGAGGACTACACAGAGTATAGTTACGGGGCTGTTCAAGCAGCCGTAACCCTAGACACCGCTAACAGCGTCGTCTATCAGCATAACCCTTTTCCCCGTGACAAGAATATTGATGAGTGGCGTTTTTGCTTCACCACAAACGCCACAAGCGCGGTAGAATTGCACGTTGTAAACAGCCGAGACGACATACTAGGCCATGCTATTATTGAGGACGGCTATCACAATCATTGTTATAATATCATTTTCCCTGAGAACGAGACATTTAATTATCTTGGCTTGGCCTGCCCTGCTTGTAGTAACGCCGACCCTGAGGTCACTTTCTATGAGGAGATAATAGGCGCTGAAACTGAGCGCGTTGTAGAGGAGGGGAACGTTTTTACTACGAGTGACGAGAATACTCTTGATTGGGTGTTAAGAGGTTATCCTAGTTGTTGGGAGAGTATAAAGTATTTTACCTATTGGTATCTCACACTAGCCGTTATTATGAGCATACTCATAGGCTTAGTTTACGGTAGCAAGAAAACCAAAGAGGTTGTTATGCGTGATTAGAGCTACCCACATAAGGGTTAACAAGACTGACAAGGAGCGCTTTGCTCGTTGGGCTAAGAAAAGGCGTATGACGAGCAGCCAAGCGTTTAACAAGCTATTAAAGAGGGTTAAGATTTGAATAAAGCAGGGTTAGCAAGCGGCATATTGGCGACCATAATAATTTTGTTTGTGTTCGCCCTCTTCTCATTAATAGCCCTTGCTGGTTGGAACTACGTTAACACGACCTTTCAAAGCATGGATAACGAGACAGTAAGCCCGACAGTAAAAGCAGAGATAAACAGCCTAAGTAATTTTATGGGCTGGGGTGACACTATCTTTGTGTTCTTCTTCATAGCCTTGCTTATAGGCTTCATGGTAACAAGCTTCACGATAAGTACGGACAAGACTATATACATAGCCCTTTATTTCGTGTTCTTGATATTCTCTAGTATTATCGCAATGGTAGTTTCTAACGGCTGGGCTTACCTTACTGAGTTCAGCTTCTTAACAGCAGCAGCCGCAGATCTGCCGTTCACTGATTGGTTTATGACTTACTTACCTACCATAAGCTTTTTTATGGGCTTAATTGGAGGAGTTATCTTCTATGCTCGTAAGAAGAACGAGCCGACAGGAAACCCTTTTAACGTTGACTTTGAAGGAGGGGATAACCCATGAGGTACACCTTAGATAAGGGTATTTTGTCAAAAAAGGCAGGGTTTTTTCTCATATTCTTACTTTGCGCGGTGACTGTCAGCGCTCAAAACGTCATATACGATAATTTCGAGAGTGGCGGTTACTCTGGTTGGTGGAAAGAAGAAAGCCCTTATTATGTTGTGATAGATAACAACAGCTACGTCAACGATACGAGCAGCCTCCAAATAGACGGTATAACTGGCGCTCCTGTTGAGGTCACTAGAAGGAACATTTCAGGGCTTAACGTGACCCGTTATTATAACCTTAGCTTTGTCGTTTACTGGGATAATGACATACAATACCAAGCCTTCGGAACAGCCAGCAGTGACGGCTACGGAACGTCTGCTAATAGAATTCTCTATTGTATTAATAACCCGTGGCATCAAATAACTTGTAACGGCCAGCTAGTACACACGATAAGCGCGAATGATAAGCATAATTACCGCTTCCAATTTGACAACACGACAGAAAGCATATTAGTATATGTGAACGGGGTCTATACAGGGGATAACCTCAGCTACCTTAACACTAAGCCTTTTGGAGAGTTCTTCTTTGGAGTGGGTCACACAATAACAGGAACAGAGGTTTACCTAGATAACTTTATTGTGCAAGACGAAACAGTAGTCACCGTTAATGATTGGCCTAACCTCATAGTAAAAGCTTACGATTACGAGGACAACAGCACAGTAACTAACTTCACGGTAAGGCTTGAGAACATGACAAACTTTACCACTACCAACGGAACGGTCATAATAGGCAACACGACAGCAGATACTTATACTTACAACGTCACTTATAATGATTATTTCAACGTGACAAACAACGTAAGCACAACCCTAGTATTAAACAATACTGACTATACTGAACTCGTTTACCCGTGGGCGGCAGAGATAAAGTTTAGGGGCTTCCAAGCACTAACAAATTTTAGCGTTGGGGAGGCAAACTTCTCCATAGGAGGGGTTACTAACACGACAAACCAAACATTCTATCTTAAGGCTAACGGCACAAGAACAGTAGACTTTTACAAGCTGGGTAGTGACTACCTCAACACGACACAGAGCCTAACAGTAAGCGCCCTTGACAACAGGACAGTACACTTATACAACCTCTATGACGGGGCTATATACGTCCACGTCTTTAATAATTGGAGTCAAGAATGGGTTAATAATTTTGACGCGACCATACAACAAAGCACTTATGGCTATTGGAACACTACAAGCACGACCAACGGAACAGTCATATTCACAGGGATAATACAGGGCATAAACTACACGGTAAACGCCAGCCCCGACCTATCACAATATAACCCTCCTCCAAGCAGCGCCAACATCTACCTCAACACTAGCACATACAACCAAACCTTTAACGTAACCCCTTTTAACAGCGTTAACTTCACGTTCAGATATTATAACGACACCCTTATTGTGGGGGAAATGATAAACCTCACCATCATTAACAGCGTGGAGGCGTTCACCAACAACACCACGACAGGGTACTATGAGGTAGACCTCCTCAGCCCCGATAACTACGAGCTCAGGACAGAAAGCGCCCCATTCCTTGACCGCAAGTATTTTTTTGTTGTGACTAATCAAAGCACGCAAACAGTTGACGTTTACCTAACCCTTAACACCAGTACAGAATTACAAGTGTTTAGGGTTCTTGACACGACAAACCAAGAAGTAACAGGGGCGGTCTTGAGAGTTTACAGAGAGACAACGGCGGGGTCTAACCTTTGGACTAACTACGCGGAGGAGATCACCAACGCTGAGGGTAAGACTAACGTTTATCTTGAGAAGGGGATTAACAATTATTACCGTTTCGCGGTGAGCGTGAACGGCTCAGCAAAACAGATATACCCAAGCCTAGCATATTATACGAGCAAGACAAACTTCATAAGTGGGGTGTCCGAAACCGTTGAGATTGTCGTTTTGCTTGACAGCACGACCACAACCGACTATTATAGCGACTTATACGGCGTGGTTACTGACATGGGCTTCATAGGCAACGACACCGTCTATTATACATGGCTTGACGCTCAGAACACGATAAGCGGCGCTACGCTCATAATAAAGGGTAAGTACCTCGATAATAGCACTACTTACGAAACTATCAGCGTTGACAGCAGCACAGCCACAAGCGGCAACCTAACCTATAATTTCACCGTTATCAATGACACGATATACCAAATATACGGTTACATCAATTATAGTTCATATGACATTATTACTGACACGGAAACCAAGAGTTATGGTATTGACGTGGTTGTTGACAAGAACACGGGGCTATTGTTCTCAGTCATTATATTAGTGGTGGCCGCCCTCATTACCATATATTTGGGTGTGTTGTTAAGCGCGGTTCTCACTATTGCTATGCTCGTATTCACTAACCTAGTGGGATTCACAGATTTTCCCACGACAGTAATAACGAGCCTGTTAGCGCTGGCTATTATCCTCTTAATCAATTATAGCAAGAAAGACGATGATTGACGATGAACAAAAAAGGTGAATTCACAGTTCAAGGCATGCTTATAAGCGTCCTTATTGTAGGCTTAGTTATGGGTGTGTTCGGCGCTATCATCGCGTCTATGGGCGGCTATTACGATACTACGGGCTATGATGAAGAGGCCATAAACGAGCTTAACAAGGTTCAGAACCTCAGCGAAACACTCCAAGAAGTCAATGAGGACGTTGACAGCGTAACGATAGAAAGCTCTTGGTTCGACTTTTTTAGCGGTATTTGGTCTAAAATGCTAGCTCCTTTCAAGTTCATATACAGAACTTTTGCTTATCTCATAGAGATATTTAACCAGTTTACAGAGGTCTTTCAGTTACTTCCTATCTTTAGGGAGTTCTTCTCTGCGGTTATCTTGGTCTTGGTTATCGTCGGGGTTGTGCTTATTAAGTTCAGTTTGGGGCGGAAAAAATGAGTAATGCGATAATGGAGAATTACACTTACAACCTTACTAAGGTATTTAGCGCTGACGTTATTAATGAGCCTACTAGCTGGCTAGCCAATTTCAATAACGAGCTAGGCGGAATTATGATAATTGGCTTTTTGCTCGTATTCGCCATTATCCTTTTTATCCTTGCGCGTCAGTTGGAAGGGGTGAAGGATAGTAAGGCGGCGGTTTATAGTACCCTTGTAACAGCTGTTATTGCTTTGCTCCTCTTCTTTATTGAGGCTGACGGTGAGAAGCTTCTTAGTTTCGGTCAGTTCTTACCGTTCTTAGCAGCGTTAGCTCTGGCCGTCTTAATAGATAAGATTATGAGGAATTATTGACTAAGCACGCTTCTAGAAAACAGAAGTGTCACACATTTGTCTTAATACCCTCACTTTTGCTATGAAAGAGGGTCATAAGTAATCCTTCCATGACGCTTATTATTACGCTTGTTTTTAAAGACAATGGCTAGTAAGGTCTTGGTTTTAGTGTCATGTAGCACATTTGCCAAACCAATCATAGCAAGCTGCTTTAAGGCTGAGCTATCCTTCTCCTGTTCGAGTATCTTTTTACCAAGTTCTAGGTCTTCCCTGCTGAAATCTTCCCCTAGCCTTACGGTGAACGTGTCGTCTTTCTTCTCCTCATTATATTGCCTGAAAGGCTGCCTTTTTATACTCATGCTCCCAATCCTCCAATAGTTCTTTCTTTGTCCACCAATGGCGGCCGCAGGCTTGGCAACGAAAACCCCTAGTTCTGTCTATTAAGGTTACTTTCTTACCACACCCAAACGTACACCAGTGGAGGTAATGACGGGTCATTTTAGTATTCCTGCCGCCTTTTGCAGCAAGTTCTCTTTCTGAACAGGCGCTTTACTCGTCTGAATAGTCTCTTTCACAGTCTCTCCCAAGTGCCGCCTCTCAGCGTCAAGCATAGCACGACGCAAGCCCAGCTTTGCTATATTCTTAGTCTTGACATACACCCAACGGATATTAATAAGAGATACGCTCATCTTTCCACTGACAGCCCATTCACGACGCTTAGAGATAAAGTTTGCTGCCATCATGTTAAACGTGAACCGACAAGTATTATTATAGTCCTCCTTAGTAATAAAATTAGATTGGAACGTATGAGAGTTAACGAGGTTCTTAAGGTAATCTGTAACCTCTTCTATGCCTTGCTTGTTGATTATTGGCTTAAAATTCTTCATTCTCCTTACAACATTTATTTCTCTTTCTTCCCCTGTTTCTTGGTCAATAACTTTTTTTTTGGCTTCATAAGCTCCCATGAGGGCAAGCTTAAAAGCCCTTATTTCATCTCTAGGGTTTAGCCTTTCTGTGAGCGTGTCTCCCTCGTTATGAGACGGTGACTTTGTTGTGCTTATCTCATCGCCGAAAAAGTTATCTCCTAAGAAATCCTCTTCCTTTTTCTTACTCATTGTTCGCCTTTCCCCCTCTTATACCTTGCTTTGCCAAATTGATAACCTAAGAACAGGCCAGAACCTAAAAAAAAATGAAACCAAAACATTAACTCAACACCCGTCATTCTAGCCTCCTAGTGAGATTCTCATTACCAGTAAGAGCAGCCGTAATCTGAGCGTTCTGCTCAGCAATCAAACTCAACGTTTCTGTCGTGCTTTGCAAGCCAGAAATAGTTTTACTATTCTCCTTAGCAATACTAGCCATATCCTTAGAATTACCCACTAAAGTAATAGTGGAATAAATAGTACCGATCATAATGATAAGGGCGACCATCGCCATACCAATAATAAGGGCTGCGGTAGTCTTAGCCATAGGGTTCTCGAACTCACGGTTATTCTCCAAAATCATACCAGTAAAAACCGCAACGTCCTCACCCGACATGACGCTACTCAAGTAATCATTATCATCAATGCCGCCAGCATGAACATAGACAAACTCCCCACGATTACCATAAGTTACCTGTCGGTAGCCGACACCATCAATAAACAATGAAGGGTTTTGAATGGGTAGTTCCGTGTCGTTCTCCTCGAACACAAAAACCTTTTTACTCTTGTTATCCTTAGCTACCTTTATCTTAGCGTTAAGCTTCTTGGCCAATGTTCCTTCCCTGTTGTATAAGAGGAAAGGGATTTTTTTGCCGCTTCCCTTAGTCCTTGAATAGTACCAGAAGATACCGCCCATGACTAACATAAATAATAGTAGTCCTCCGCCGACCAACGCCATAATGTTAATGCTCATTTAAAATCACCTTTCAATAATCTTTTAAAAACTGTCAATGTAGTGAAGAAGATAAACAAAGGGCTAAGAACAACGCTACCAAATAATACCATTTCCCCAGCGCTACCATTGGTAATAATTATCTTAAGCCATCTTGGCTGACGGTGACTGACCAAAGCGCGGTTAAGATAGTATATTAGTATCAAGCTCCACAGCAAGCAGAAGCTAATGTATAATACGAGCAATGACCTCAAAGACATCATTTATAAACCCCTCTGTCTCCTTACCTTTCTTCAATGTATAATAGGCGTGAGTGCCTTTATGATCACAATACATGACTCTTGTTATTATCCCATCTCTCACTAGGCTTTGAAGGCTCTTCTCAACAGCCCTATTACTTACAGTCAGATTCTTAGCAATATCCTCTTTAGTGATATGCTCTACCTTATTAGAATGAAGTCTTTCAATTTCCTCCAATACAGAATAGTATCCCATTTTTAAGTAGGTATAATCCGCGCGCCCTCCCCTGAACCTTGATTTTCTGAAAACGAGAATTTCGCCTCATCTCCTTCCTCTAGTCTTGCGTAATAGTCTTTCTTAGCGTTATAATGGGTGAGTTCTTCATCTGAAAAAACTTCTTTAGCTGACCAGTTATTCCAATCAGCCCAACCCTTAGGATATTGATAATCAACGAAACGAGAATGAAAGCGTAACCCCTCGCGGTCACAATAAAGTTTATACTCGCCGTGGACAATTCTATAATCGCCGTCCTTTTTTTTCCTGTAACTTTTCTTAAAATGAATGACAGCGCGCATACGCCACTGACCAATATAAGGGTTAAGGTCATGGTAGGCAGGAACACAGATAATATGAAACTGTCTCATGTAACGGCAGCGACTAACCCAGCCAACGGCTGCTTTGGTCTTCTTATCCTTGCTCCTCCCAAGACTGCCCCTGCCCTCATCAAGTACAAGTATATCGAATTTCTTTCCTTGCTTGCTTGCCTCGATATATTCCTTTTGCCTAAAGTGAATGTTGTCAGGGCTGAAGTCAACATTAATATCATTACGGTATAATTTCCTTTGTATATAACGTGCCAGCCCTCGAGCCGCGTAACTCTTACCGCTTCCCTCCTCCCCATCAAGAACTATGAATAAATCCATGTCAGAGTGGATCACATCATCTATAAGTATATCTAGTTCTCTCTGTAACTTCTTACTTATATTCCATACCTTACCAGTTGTCAATAATACTCTCATACTTCTTACCTTGTATTCATCACCACGGCAGGGGCAGTCTCTCTATCTTTCATTATGAGTCCTTTATCATGGGCAAGCCTGTTAAGGTACAAGAAATATCTTTTTATCTCTATGCTCCTTAAGCTCCTTGCCTTCTTGTTAAGCCCATTAGCAATAACTCTTTCTTCTTCTGTCATTCTAGGATCAAGCTCTATCTCAAGTTGTTCAAGTATCGCGAATTCGTCCTTTGTTGTTGTGTCGTCCATGCGCGCCGTGTGAGCGCTCCAAATAAGATTGCTTATGCGCCATAGGTATTGTAGGCTGCTGTTAAACTCTGGCCTCACTTCTTCCATTATGTCGGGTGAGGAGAAGGGGAAGCAACAAAGCAACCCGACTTAGACAACAGAGTTTTTTGTTGTTCGTTTTAGCGTAGCCTATGCTACCGCCTAAAAACGAGAGCATGTAAAATGCTCAGGAGGTATCCCTTAGTTTGTCTCTGTCTGCTTTGCGTTCTTGTTCCCTTCTCTTCATCTCCCGTCCGTAAACCGCGTAACGGTATACTAGGTTAAAGGTGAGTGTTGAAAATAATAATGCTCTGGCAAACCATCTATGCTCATAAGTGGCATAGAAGCCCCAATAAAGAAAAGCCACTATCCAAGCTATGATCCCTACTAAGTAGATTGCTTTGAATAAGTCTATTCTTGTCGCCATGTTTGAAACCTCTTAATACATGAGGGGCGGCTGCAAAAAGCGCTCTTCTCATTACCGATAAATGTCATGGTCATTCTCTTGCAATAAACGCACTTAGCGCTAACCTTTCCCTGTCTGTTTAGCCCCACTATACGAAACCTCTTTGTGCCTCTTCCTCGTAGCATTGTTCGCATACAAAGAAGTCCTCTCCTAATATGTTTACTGGTTGGAGGTTTACTCCTCTTGTCCTGCACTTATCACAACGATTCATTTTTTATCTTGTTAGCCCTCTCATAATGCTTGTGAACAGCCTCATACGTTATCTTAGGAATATCAAGAGGGAGCTTACCGTTATGCTTGTGCTGACGAGCAAACTCATAATCAAAAGTGGCAGATATGCAGCCCTGAGGAATAGAAGGGTACTCCTCGTAAAGCTTAGATTTTAAGCCGTTAATCCTATTCTCTAGGCTCTTTCTCATCTTAAATCCTCTAAAGCTTTATCAACGTCTTTCACTGGTTCGTCAAGCTCAGCGATCACTTCTTCCACAGGCGCGCCAATCTGAGCGCCCTCGAAACTCTCACGGCCAGCAAGACGAGTATTATCAGTAGTCCTAACACTCTTAATTTTGTCAACATCAAAAATAGTAATATCCCCTTTGACATCTTTTAAGTCATGGGGAGTAACCACTCTAGGAACTGCTTTAGGCGGCTTCATATCGCTAAGATAAACGGGTAGTATATCGGCCTGTATGGTGTGAGGAGTCTTCTTTGCCTTGCTCTTACAAGCATGGTGACATAACGTTCTTTCGTGTTCCCCTGCCTTATCCCAATAATAAATAAGTATGGCGGCTGTCTGTTGAATGGGTTTTTGACATATATCACAAATCGCTTTTTTAGATACTAGCCACCAAATAATATTCTGTCCTGAACCCGTCGTATAGGTATCTATCATATATCAATCTCCTCTGTTGCCTGCCTATGAAGGCCGCTTTCTTTGTACCCCTTGCTTGTTAATTTTGCTTCTTCAAGATATTCCTTAAGGGTATTCTCCCTCTTTTCATGAATAGAAACCAATGTTGCATAGAACGTGTTTAATTGCTCCTCTAGGTGTTTTTTCTCTTCCTCGAGGTCTTTTATCCTTTTCTGGATATCTTCCTCCTCAGGCGTTTTATCTGCTTCTAGTTGGGCGTATTGAGTTAATAGCTGGTCAGCTATGCCGCTTATGTTGACTCCTCGACTCTTTAGTTGTAGATAGGTGTCTTGTCTTAAGAGAATGTGAACGTTTTGTTTACTCATGCTATCACCCTCCCTATGATGAACTCGTAAGTTCTGCCCTCTTTGATAATACCATTAGTGATATAGCTCTTAGGAATAGTTACTTCGTATGTGTCGCTTCCGCTTTTCCTGACCATTGCTTTAAAAGGGATTGCCACTTTTACACCTCATTTAAATGATTATATATATTATTATTTATATTTTTCGGTTCTCATCTATCTATAATAAAAAGTATGTAATGTATATACATATATGTATATACGTTAAAGAATTATTAAGGCACAGGCTCTAAGAAGGCGACTTTAAAGAAAAATGCAAAGATTTATATATATGTGTGCATATTGATGAAGAATGGTAAAAATAAAAGGTAAAATATTCAAAGTAGGCACAGGGTACGCTATGACGATCCCTAAAGCTTTGGTAGAGTCAGAAGTCCTGAAACGTGGCGAAAGGTTAACTGTAG
>Ga0180437_10007136_pt1 | contig 14666 bp, 18 predicted proteins | sample SS_ome_4_FD_132410 | JGI IMG/M metagenome (GOLD analysis project Ga0180437, IMG submission 132410) | Hypersaline lake sediment archaeal communities from the Salton Sea, California, USA - SS_3_D_1 metaG | ecosystem: Environmental > Aquatic > Non-marine Saline and Alkaline > Hypersaline >...
AACCTCACCGACATCGACAAGCCCATCATTAAAAAAAACCTTCTCTGCCATATTACCCTTCTTACCGTTCAGTGATTTGAGTTTCTTTCGTCCCGGCGCCCCATGTTCTCGCTTCATCTTTCGAGCTTATCCGGCATATATTTCTCGCCTGCTGCACGCTCCTGATACCCGCCAGAAGCGCCCGGGCCTTCGTAAGCGTCTCCTCCCATTCCGCTTCGGCGTCCGAATCGGCGACTATTCCACCGCCCACCTGCGCGTAAGCCTTGCCCGCCTTCACGATAATCGTTCGAATAGCAATATTCAAACACACCGTTCCCTCGATGCCGATATACCCGATCCCCCCCGTATAAACCCCACGCGCCGTCGGCTCGGTCTCATCGATTATTTCCATCGACGCTACCTTCGGAGCTCCCGTAATCGAACCACCCGGAAACATCGCCCGAAGCACATCACAGAACGAAATCTCCTCCCGCTGCTTGCCTTCGATAGTCGCCACCGCATGAAAAACCGTAGGGTAGCTCTCGATTGTCCGCGGCTGGACCACCTTTATCGTCCCGTACTCGCAAATCCGCCCGAGGTCGTTGCGCTCTAAGTCGATTATCATATTAAGCTCAGCCTGCTCTTTCTCACTTCGAGCAAGCTCATTGAAGTTCCTGTAATTAACCATCCTCGCCGCCGCGCCCCCTGCGCCGTTCTCGTCAAGCCGCCGACGTGTCCCCTTGATAGGCTTGGTACTGATCACCCCGTCGCAAATCGTTACGAACATCTCCGGCGATGCGCTTACAATCTGAAATTCACCTCCGTCGATATACGCCGCATAACCGCTCGGATTGTAAATATTCTGCCAGTGAAAAAGCTCGACACCCCTGCCGCCGAACGCCGACTCGAATCGCTGCGAAAAATTGACCTGATACACGTCGCCATCGTAAATATATCGCCTTATCTTTTCGACGGTCTCGAGGTAATAGTCCTTCTCCATGTTGCATCTGACCTGTGAAAAATCGGGCCGCTCCAGCCTCCCCGCCGCCAGCCGCCTCACGCTCACGCGCTCAGCCTCCGACGCTAATCGCTCCAGCCCGTCAAGCTTATCTTCCACCCTCTCACTGTCACCTGCAATCTCCAGCGCCATCAGCCGACAGCGCTTCGCAATATGGTCCACGCATATCAGCCGGTCATAAAAGCAAAGTCGAATAAGAGGCATCTGCAAATCATCAACCGCTCTCTCCGGCACTCGCTCGATATACCTGCCCAGCTCGTACCCGAAATAGCCGATCCACCCGCCACAAAATACACACCCCGGCAATTGACCGTCGCACCTGATCTCATTCCACAACCGGCGCAAATCCTCGCTATTAAGCCGATACCTGCCCAGAGCCTCCTCCAGTTTCGCCAGCGGCGCCTCCTCGCCCGCGCGAAACTCGAAAACCTCCCTCGGCCCCGACGCAAAATAGCTGAACCCGTCCGCCCCCGCCTTCGCACAATTGCCCCCAAGAATTGACACACCTTCCAATCGAGAGAAAACTTCGCTAAGCCCAACAAGATTCACCGGGCCGGTCAGGTTCCTCAAGTGCAACCTGCACAGAACAGGCCTCTTTTCCGTCGTATCTGCTTCGTGGCCCTCTGTGATTCCAATACCTCTTTCCGCCATAATCTGCCCTGCAGTCGGTCGGCATCGCATATGAACCATTCCCTGCCAAACATCTGAATCCTCTCCAACAGTCTATATCAGCCCCGACATTTGTCAAGCCTTACCCTGTGACCGCGCCGTCGCGGTCGCTCAAGCGGTTTTTCGAACCACGTACGCAAAGAAAAGGCCCCGCCGAACGCAAATCCCGTTTCTCACGCTCGAAATCGCTCTTGATTCCGCTTCTCTTTTCGCCCTCCGTGCTGTATAATGCGATGCTCGAAAATGGCCGGTTTTTTGTGTGTATGCACGTTAAAGCCTGAGCAAATTGTTTAATTTGGTGTCTATTTAGAGAAGGAGCAGTGATGCGAACGAAAAAAAAATTCACAGCGATTGGTTTGGTTTGGTTCTTCTATATGTTGTTTGCGGGCCATGGAAATGCTTTTGGCGGCGATTACAGGACGCGATACTTCCCCTCGTTTGCCGATGAGCACACCGTCGGCCTGTGGTTGTTTGATGAAAATCAATATCCGTACACAACGCTGACCGACGCGAGCGTAAACGAGTACGACCTGCGCCTGATGAAGGGCGGCTGGCTCGTGCCCGGCAGGTTCGGAAATTGCCTCAAGCTCACCCCCGGACTCGATTACGCAGCCGGTTACGCCGCCTGGAAGGGAATGGTCAGTTTCACCCACATGCGCGAAGTCAGCGGAAGACCCGGAAGCGGCCTCTGGGGCCCCACCGTTGCGCCCGCCCGGCTCGTCGATTCCCTCGCTGCACAAGACTTCACCTGCGAATTCTGGCTCCTTCTAATGTCGAACCCGATTCAGGACGTGGTGCTCATCGACCTGGGCGATAAATATGATCCCGGCTTTAAGCTCACCCTCAAAAAGCGCGCCCAGGGTTTCCTCGTTGAAAACGCCTACGCCGGTTTCAAAGCCGTCTGCCCAACCGTCCTCGACCAGATATGGGGCAGAGACTGGCATCATGTCGCCTTCACCTATTCCCCCCAGAGTAACAAGCTTTCCTTTTTTATCGACGGCGCATCGCAGGCCCCGGTTGCCCTCGAAACCATTGCCAAATCACAAGCCCCATCAGCACGCTGGCCGGAATCCCTGCACCGCACCACTTACGGGATTTTTGAAAAGGAAAAGAGAACCGACGTGCCGGATTTCGAAATACGTCGCAGGAACCGATTCAACTTTGCCCTCGGACATGACCGCCACGGTAATTCCGACTTCAACGGCTGCATCGACGAACTGCGCTTTTCCGACCTGATTCGTTACAAGTCCGACTTTACCCTGCCCGACAGCTTCAGCAGAAACTATCGAAAGGATGCGCCCCCGCCTTCGGCGCCCACCGGCCCGCCGCTGTTGTTCGAGGGTACCTCGCAGTACGACGTTCTGCAGCTCGGCTCGCGAAAGCACGTCTTTATCGACGAGGCCTTCATCGATAAGAAAAGCGGTGTCAAGCTCACCGTCAATCCGCCCGTCGACACGGATTCGACCAACGTGGATGTGGGCGGCGATACGCCCCTGTTCGACCACGATGGAAAGGTATGGATGGTTGTGACCCCCGGGTACGGCTCGTCGGTCGGGCCTATCCGGCTGCTCTTTTCCCGCGACGGTATCAATTTCGAAAAACCGCAGCTTGGACTCATCGAGCATAGAGGCTCCACCCAAAATAACCTTATTTTCAAGCACCTCCCATGCTGGGGCCGATTCTTCAAGGATACCAATCCCAATTGTCACCCCGAAGAGCGCTTCAAGTTCACAGGATGGGTAGCACAGCGCGCAATCTACCTGTACGTCTCACCCGATGGCATACACTGGCGACGAAACGAAACCTGCATGCTCCCGCTGGTTAGCGGCGGCGGCTGTGAGACCTTCTACGACGGCCAGCGCGGTCTCTACGTAAATCTGCTCAAACGCGATGGAAGCTACAGCACCGGCGAGCATCCCGCCTACGGACGCGGCGCGACGCTCTTCCAGACACGCGAAGTGGCTAAGGCATGGCCTTTCAATCCCGTACAAAATCCCTATTACGAGGGCTGGCCCTTTCCAGCCGTCACCGGCGAGGGCGTCACGGTGATGGGGCCGGACTTGTTCGACCCCGACTATGGGCAGGTTTTCCGGACCCGCGCCTGTAAATATGAATGGGCCCCGGATACATACGTCGCTTTTCTCGCGCGCAACAGCCAGACAGAACTTGCCGTAAGCCGAGACTGCATGAACTGGCGAATCTATGAAGATCAGCCCTATATACCCCCCCGGCTCGAGGTCAACGGCAGGTCCGCAAGGGTGGAGTGGATAAAAGACGGAGTAATTCGGCGCTCCGACCGCCTTTGGCAGTACATCGCCGGTGAAGGACCTCGCAATAATAGAAACGTCATCCGTCTGTCGCAGCGACTGGACGGGTTCACCTCGATTGATGCCGGTGACCAGAGCGGAATCATTGTTACGCGTCCCTTTGTTTTTGACGGCGACACGCTTACTCTGAACGCCGATGTGACCGGCTGGCTCAAAGTCGGCGTCTTGAACCTCCCGGGCATGGCAATGACCGGCCTCAACGTCGGACTCACAAACAAGCCCAAAAAAGACGTCCCGGGTTTCGATATCGAAAACTCCAACCCCGTCAAAGGCGATTCTCTGAGACATTTTGTCACCTGGAAGGGAAATCCCAATCTGGCCAACCTCGCAGGCCGTGTCGTCCGCCTCCGTATCGAAATGAAAAACGCAAAGCTCTTCGCCTTCGAATTTGAATAGATGACCATCCGTGACACGACCAGTATGAAATTCGCAGTCAAAAGTTTCGGCTGTCAAATGAACAAGCTGGATACCTCCCTCGTGACCGCCGCGCTCAAAGATGCCGGCTGTGTTTTGACCGACAGCGTAAAACAGGCCGATGCCGTATTGATCAATACCTGCTCGGTCCGCGAGCACGCCGAGCAGCGGGTCATCTCTCATCTCGGCCGCCTCAAGCATATCAGGAAAACGCGACCCGAACTCATCGTCGCCGTAATCGGCTGTATGGCCCAGAGGCTCGGTGCGGAGCTGCTCGAGCGCCACAACGTCGATCTCGTCTGCGGACCGGCACAAATCCCCCAAATCACTCAACTGCTCCAAGACGCCCGCAAAACAAAACAAAAGATAATCGCCGTAACCGAAAAAATACGCAAAAACCCCGAAAGCACCGCGCTCGAGGAATTCGAATCAATTCACAGCGCCGCCGACAGGGCTGTCCCCGGCCAGGCATTTGTCCGCGTCATGCGAGGATGCGACAATTTCTGCTCCTACTGCATCGTCCCGTATGTCCGCGGTCCGGAAATATCAAGACCGCCCAATGCCGTCATCGACCAGATAAAAAAACTCGCGCAAACGGGCGTAAAACTTGTAACCCTGCTCGGCCAGCGGGTAAACGCATACTGCTATGTCGCCGGCGAAAAGACCTGCTGCCTCGCCGACCTGCTCGAAATGGCAAGCCGCATCGACGCAATCAAGTGGATAAGATTCGTCACCAGCTACCCTTCCGAAACGTTCTTCCACCCCATACTCCGCGCCATGCGGGACCTGCCGAAAGTCTGCCCTTACCTGCACATCCCCGCCCAGAGCGGCGCAGACAGAATCCTCAAGGCAATGAATCGCCGATACACCGCCGCCCAATATCTCCACATGCTCGCACGGGCGAGAGAAATCGTACCCGGCCTTGAAATTGCGGGCGACTTCATTGTGGGCTTCCCCGGTGAGACTGATCAAGACTTCGATGCGACCGTTGAGCTTGTAAAGAAGGCGCGGTACAAGAATGCCTTCATTTTCAAGTATTCCCCGCGCCCTGTCACGCATGCCGAAAGAAACCTCGCCGACAACGTGCCGGTGGATGTCAAAAAACAGAGAAACATCGAACTGCTCGCTGTCCAGGAAAGAATTAGCGGTGCCCTTGCCCGAAAATTCCTGAACAAACGGCTCACCGTCCTCGTCGAAGGACTAAGCAAAAAACCCCACCTCAACCGCAGCGAAGAACCCGAAAGCCCCCAACTCCTCGGCCGCACCGAACACGACTGGATCGTTGTCTTCAACGGCCCTGAAGAACTGACCGGAAGCTTCGCCGAAGTCAAAATCACAAACACCACCCCACTTACCCTCTTCGGCCAACTATTGCCTCAGGGCTGAAGGCCGAATACACTCACAATTTCCCCTGACCAGTTTGCCGGCGACCGCGCTTCCTCGGCGAGTCCTTTCCCCAAATCCCATTACTCCGAAACCACGGGGGTACACTTTCATCCCTGCAACTGCCACCGCCTGCAAAACTTCCCCAACAGATTCACACGCTTTCCCTGCCTTCAGCCCACAGGTCTGTTCTTCAAAAATCGCAGGCTATTCTTCCTTCACAGGCTCACATGTGCATTCCGCTGACGGTTTGTCGCAGCCGGAACACCGCCCGTCTTCGATTGGCCTGCCGCACTTCTTACATGGCGTGCAACCACAACTCTGACACATTGTAACTCCCGTTAATCTATAATATGCATCCTGTTACTATTCACACATCCATAATCCTTTTCTAACTCAAACAGTCAATCGGTCCCAACCCTGTTTTTAACATAGGGGCCATCCCCGATACACACCCTCAAATAACACCCTCCCACAAACCGGGCTGAAAGGGCTGAATATTATGTCCGGGAACTTTCTTGGCGCCGCTTCAGTTTGTCATTGGAGACAATATTAGCTTTTGTAACATATGGATAATTCGAAGTTGATAAACCAAGGGGCGCTTCAAACGACATGCCAAATCGTTTTCTATTTGGCGTGGTGTTTGATCGACCCGGCGGCGGCAAAGGCGAAGCTTTTCGTCTTCAAAACAAGCAATCTCCCTCCCTCGAAAGAGGGTAGAGAGGGAGATTGCGGTCGTCCGAAGCACATGGGCGTTTATGAGCCGGAAGCCAGTTTCGCCGAGGCGTCAGCATTTTATCTACGCTCTTTCCTTCCGGCTCCTCCACGTTAGGGCAAAAGAGAAAATTTACCTCCGGCTCGTGCTCAGCCCCGTCCCGTCCCGCACAGATTCTGTACAGCAGCCGTACTTTCTACTTTCCACTCCACCCAGCCGACGCCCGGCGGCTTCGCTACCCACGCAAACCCCCTACTTTACACCCGCTCCCCACGCGTGTATCATCTGTACAATCGCCTATGGAAGACTCCAGACATTTCGATAATAACGACCGGGCCGCCAAAGACTCCGCACAGCTCCACCGCTTCTTCGTGCCCCCGCAAAACATCCGCCCCGATGCCGCGTCACTAACCCGCAACCAGGCACGTCAGATCGCAAACGTCCTCCGCCTCAAACCCGGCCGCCGCATCGTCGTTCTCGACAACACTGGCGCCGAATACCGGCTCCTCCTCACCGAAGTTGCACCCGACCGGGTCCGCGGACGCATAATCGAAAAGAAAACCCCAGCCACCGAACCAACTGTCCGAATCACACTCTGCCAGAGCCTCCTGGCACGGACCAAATTCGAATTGGTCCTGCAAAAATGCACCGAGCTTGGCGTCGCACGATTCATACCAATAATCACCGAACGCTCAGTTGTCCGCGACACCGCCGCTTTCACATCCGCAAAAAAACAACGCTGGAACCGAATCATCACCGAAGCAGCCGAACAATCACACCGGGCAAGAATCCCCGAACTTGCATCCCCGCTGACTTTCGAACAGGCCCTGAAAACCTACGCAGAATTCGCCTGCTCACTCATCGCTTCAACCGCTCCCGACGCACCCGCCCTGAACTTGTCCCTCACTAAACCACCAACCGAAGAAATCGCACTCTTCATCGGACCGGAGGGAGGATTCACCGACAACGAACTGAAACTCGCGCTCGAAAACAACGCAACCTCCTTCACGCTCGGCCCCACAATCCTCAGAACCGAAACAGCCGCCATCGCCGCCACCGCTGTTATCCTCCACCAGCTCACCCACAAGGAAACCGTAGGAGAATAAAATGCTCTACCTCATCGCCACACCAATCGGCAACCTCGCCGACATTACGCTCCGCGCGCTCGACACCCTGCGCTCCGTCGACTACGTCGCAGCCGAAGACACCCGAAAAACGGGCCGCCTCCTTAAACACTACGAAATCAGAAAACCCCAAATCTCATTCCACGAGCACAACGAGCGACGCGCAGGCCGGAAAATCATCTCACTGCTGAAAGCCGGAAACTCCGTCGCACTCGTCACAAACGCCGGCACTCCCGCAATCTCCGACCCCGGCTTCACCCTCGTCAGAAGCGCCGTACAAACCGGGCTCGATGTTACAATGGTCCCCGGCCCATGCGCTCTCATCATGGCCGCCGTCCTCTCGGCACTGCCAATCCACAGCTTCACTTTCAGAGGCTTCCCGCCCAGAAAACCGACCCAGCGAAGAAAATTCTTCTCTGCCGACAAGGATTCCCCTCACACACTCATCTATTACGAAAGCCCCTTCCGACTCCGCCCGTTTCTGCAGGACGCCCTCCAAATCTTCGGAGACCGACAAGCCGCAATAGCCCACGAACTGACAAAAATCCACGAATCGATAACAAGGGCCACAATCTCCCGGCTGCTCGAATCACTCCCCCAAAACCCCAAAGGCGAGCACGCAATAATAATCGCCCCAGCCAAATAGCCTCGATTCGCTTAAGAACCGGAATCCCAAAAATCTTCACCATAATCGTTGCAACGGCCGCCAAAAATACAACGTATTGCATAAGAATCGGAATTCAATAAAATGCTCAAATGCGAACTCCGCAGTATGTACAAAGAGCTTCGGTTTCCGATAATTCTCTCTGAGAGGGTAAAAAATGGTCACACTCGGTAATAAGCAGTTTACATACGAGGTTTCAGGCGATAACTGGGGCAGGCTCCCGGAGGGCTGGTTCTACAAGGAGGCTACATCTGTAGACGTGGACTCAAAAGACAACGTCTACGTCTTCAATCGGGGCAACCATCCCATGATAGTCTTTGACAGCAACGGCAATGTCCTGCGCTCCTGGGGCGAGGGAATCTTTACCAACCCGCATGGCGTGACCATTGCCCCCGACGACACCGTCTGGTGTGTTGACAATGTTGACAATTCCATCCGCCGGTTCACACCCCAGGGCGAGCTCCTTTTCACCCTTGCACAGAAAAACAAGCCCGCCCCCATGATGAGCGGCAAGCCGTTCAACAGACCTACTCGCCTCGCCATTGACCCCCGCAACGGCGAAATCCTCGTAGCCGACGGCTATGGAAACGCCCGCGTGCACAGGTTCTCTCCCGACGGCAGCACCCTCCTGGCCTCCTGGGGCGAATCCGGCACCGACCCCGGCCAGTTTAACATAGTCCACGACATCGCTGTTGACAGAAACGGATGGATTTACATCGGCGACCGCGAGAACAGACGCATCCAGGTCTTCTCCCCGGAAGGCCGATTCGAGACTCAGTGGGTCAATTTCTCACGAACCGCAGCCGTCCATCTCTCAAAGGCCGACCCGCAACTGGTTTACGTGGGAGAATACTTCGCAATAGACCCCGAAGTCTGCAGCATTGCCATGCGGCTCGGGCCACGCCTCTCAATATTGGACACCAACGGAACACTGCTTGCAAGGCTCGGCGAGCATCCTGCCGGCCCCGGGCCCGGAAGGTTCTACGCACCCCATGCAGTAGCTACCGATTCCGTCGGAGACATATACGTAGCCGAAGTATCCTATTCCGAGCGACGCGATAAGCACAAAGACCCGCCCGAAGAGCTTCGCTCAATGCAGAAACTCATAAGGAAAACCTCGAATGCCTGACGAGGCTGTAAACGGCAAAAGGAAAAAAACCAACAGCGTTTAGCACAGATAGTCGTTAGTCACTGTCCTTGGAATCCGGTATTGCGGCCCCTCTTTTATATCACATATCACTTGCCTGTCCCGCTTTTCAAACAAATCCCCCAGTGCATCATAGTCTATATCCTTCTTTCGAATATCAATCGCGCACCCATTTCTTTCCGTAATCGGCCTGATCAACGGTAATATCAGCCATAGCTCGCAACCGGAGAATTACATCAACAGGCTGCACAACACGCCGCACAACTCCACCCCACAAAAGTTAGGTAACTGCCCCAACGATTGTCGGACTTTTTTCAAAGCTCAAATTGTTGTGCTTTTCCGGCCCAGTGAGCCACAAGCACTTTTGTGCAAAATGCCCAACCACAGAGTTTGGGACAGACACAAAGTTAGCCCCCCAATTTATTGGGGGGTTCCAATTCACTCATTGCCCGGTTCCAATTCGTCACACCCCAAGACAAGCGGTTCCTCCCCAACCCCAATCGCCACGCCACGCGCCCCCCACTTCACGAAATACGCGCACTATCCCGTATCCGCCCCAGATCCTCACCCGCCGCCGGCTTGCGAAATACAAACAGATGCTCATGCATTATCAGATAAAACCGCTCCCGCTCCGCCTTCCAACGCCACCGACCCGTGCACGCACAATTATGCTGAACCTTGATTATATCCTCCTTAAGCACAAAACCTGACGACAGAAACCGACGCATCACACAAAACGCAAGTGGAACAAAATGCTTCCCCCGACGCGTATCACCTATCAGTATCGCACAGTACCGGTCACCCTTCAGAACGCGAAAAAGCTCTCCCGCCACCTTTTCTATCTCATCGCAGAACCGCGGCAGACTACCGATATTGCTCAAATCACCCGCTATCTTGCCCTCAGAGTACCGGATTATATTCATATAAGGCGGATGCGTCAGAACAAGGTCGAATGAATCATCCTTCAAAAACCCCATATCCCGCGCATCGCCAACACGCGCCTCCTGCCTGCTCGCCGGCTCATGCCTGAAACAAAGCCCCGCCGACGCAAGCTCCACCGCCCGGGGATTTATATCCAGCCCCAGCGCATGACGACCAAGAAGCCGCGACTCGATCAGCGTCGTACCAGCCCCGACCATCGGGTCAAGAACCGCCTCACCTCGCTCGCTGTACATCTCGATAACGTTCCGCGCAACCTGAGGAGCAAAATTACCGCGATAATCACTATTATGTGTAGCCCACCCACCTCGCTCAGGAAATGACCAGACCGTCGTACACTCCGGCACGTACTCGCTGTCAATTGCGCTCATGGTCCCCACTCATTAGGAAGGTTTACTATCCACTCTACCCACTTCGCGACCGTCTGCGCCCGTCTTCTGTATGTCTCGCTGCTCCGCACGTTGTAAATCTCGCAACTTTTCATTATGTCCTCGATCTGGCTTAAACCCACCGGCTTTCCTCTGTCTAACCGTGCGCGACTAGCTCGCTTAAACACTTCGTGCCCCAATATGGTAGCCACTAACCCTTTCAACTTCTTCGTGCGGTCCGAAAGCATTATTGCCCGTCCACGCGAGCTTATCGAATACACCGATTCCCCACCTATTCGCCGCTTCTGTATAAGTCCCAGATACACCCCAGCATTTGTATAGTAATCCGTCTGGCGTCTGTCAAAATCGTAGTTCGAGGTGATCTCATCCCCGCTCATGTCCCCCCCAACTAAGAGGTTAAGGAGGTCCACTACTCGCTCGAAAGAGTCCGCTTGCGGAAAAGGAACCTTTGGCTCCTTTATCACTTGCACTTGCTCGACTAGTTGCGCAATGTCCTCAGTGGAAATATGGGCTGCAGCTACAGCGTACTTCTTTTGCGTCACAAGCCGTAGTGAGTTGTAACTTGCCCTTTCCTCAAACTCATAGATGAAAAAGCTGAAAATGTCATTGCTAAAAATCATGAATGCAGGAATGATTTTCTTCTTGATACGCTCCTCCCACAAACGATACGGGTAATATAACTGTCTTACCAGAAAGTCCCGCGCACTCACATTCTTGGCTTCGACCAAAAGCAGCTTGCTTTGGCTTTCATACCCCCCATCGATTTCGCACTGCGCATTCCGCACAGTAATGCCCGTGCGGTCCCCCCTCCTACTTCTTATGGAAAACTCGAATGACCCGGTAGTCATACGCCCGCTCAAAGTGTGCGCAGCCCTGTCGCCAAGGATATCGTCTATTATTCCTGCTAGAAAAGCGCAATTCAGAGCAATCGATTCAGAGTAAAGATTATTCGGGTCAACACTTCTGATGCCCTCTGGTAGCCTCTTTACCACAACCGAAGTTCCTTCGGCATGCTCAATACTCTGATAAGCATCGAACGCCCCTATTACATAAGAGCCTCTTGTCAGAGGCAAAATGTTGAGCCCATGCTCTACAAACAATCTAGGGAGGCTCGCCCTGTGGTGGAAGTTTGCCATCAGGCGCGGTTCTCTAAGCTTTTTGATTTCTCCCGCAGTTATCTCGAACAAGCCTTTCTCGCTGATCTCTCGTAAAATATCATGCTTATCGAAGAGAGTTGCCCATGCTTGCTCCGTTTTACTCATTCCCTTAGCATTCATAGTTTCTCACCAGAACCTCTACAATCTTCCCTCGTTTGTTACCTAAGCAGTTAATGCTACGCCCAACAAAAACATTCTCTGCACGAAATTCTCTGTAGAGATCCCGCACTAGATCTGTACCTGAATTTGACAGAAGAACCTGCGCACCTCTTCCACTCATTTTCTTATAGAAAGCAGCAAGGCGCCTTTGGTCGCCTTCCGAAAAGCTACCCTTTGAATACGACGTAAAGCTTGCTGTCTGGCTCAGAGGATCATATGGAGGATCAACATATACCAACGTCTTTTTCGTAATATGTTGTTCGCTGTGAGTGAAGTCGCCGCTTTTAATTATGGCTTTCTCCAAAACCCTTGCCACGGCAAACAAATTATCTCGGTCGCAGATCTTCGGCTTTGTATAATTGCCGAACGGAACATTGAACTCATTGTTTTTGTTTACCCGGTAAAGCCCGTTGTAACATGTCTTATTGAGGAAGATCAATTTCGCTGGATCCCTATCTGAATTAAACCCATCGCGGACCCAATAATAGAAGTCTCTACGTCCTTCATCTTTTGTAGCAAGATACTTGGATTCAAGGCGCTCCAGTGCATCAATAACCTTCTCAACATTTTCTCTTATAGCCTTGTAGCATTTGACCAAATCGCCGTTGATGTCAAGCAGGTAGAAACGCCTTATTGAATCATATGTCTGGCAAATATGAAAAAAAACAGCTCCCCCTCCAACAAAAGGCTCGACGTATCTGTCGACCTCCCCGCTTTCCATTCTTTGTCTCGGTAGGCGGGCGTCAATCTCGTCGATGAGCTGACCTTTCCCCCCAGCCCACTTAAGGAACGGCTTAGCCTTTGAAGTCTTTTTGGCAGTTGTCATCGTCATAATAGTTCCCTTGGGTGCACCCGTAGCGCTTTCGCAATCCTCGCCAGATTTTTTAATCCGATATTCTTCTCTCCCCGTTCGATGTGCCCTATATATGCCCTGTGCAGCCCTGTCAGCCTCCCGAGTTGTGCCTGCGTCAGCCCGCGGCCCTCTCTCATCTTCCTGATATTGAATCCGACCTGCCTGTTAATCTCGTCCACGTTCTTTCTCCCGTAAATAGTGCCGGTATCGTAGCCAAACCTTGACTACCTATGGGTAGCATTCCGGAAATTTTTCACCTCTCCCGTTATCTCCCCCGCGACCTTCCCTCTCCACGCCGCCAACAGCGATTATTTTCCCCCGCGCCCCCTTCACCGTTCACGAACCCCGCTTCACGCGCCGCCTACCCCCCGGCGCGGCCCCGCCGACCCGATCCCACCTCACTCCCCCCCCAACGTCCCCCAACTCGCATCCCTCCCCACCCCCAGCCACCGTGCTATCCCCACAACAACCACCCGTTATCTGGCCATGCCGTATTTCTCCCTCCGCATACACCACATGCAATAACACACCCCGTAACTTGCCCGTCCGGCCAACCCCTTCACCCGCCATCGCCCATCCCGCCCAAACTCGCCGCTTCAACCTGGCTTTCGAGGCTGGGTTGATGAAAAGTCAACCAGGATTTCACTTAACTCGTGCTCCCCAGTTCTTTTCCCTTTTCCGCCATCTCCGCCAAACCCGTCCGCGTCCCGACCCGAGAGTGGTGACATAGAAAACGCTGCACGCTTCACGCACCGCCCTCCCCAGCGCATGCCTCACGCTTCACGCCCTTGCTCCATGCAGAAGGCGCCTGCCCCCGCCAACCTCACCATGACCGTTTGTCCCCAATTCCGCCATCCGGGATTAGAGTCGATAACAGGATGAGAACCCATACGCAGAAAAATCTCTTGATGAAGCACTCCATAAGTATATATGCATATACTTATACACTATTGTTCCAATTGTCAAACCGAAAACAAAAAACTCGTCCTGAGTTTTCTTCACTGATCTTGTCGAAGCCTCGAAGGCTCCCCCCACCAGCCACGTGGCCTCCCTCCTCCCCCGCTGCTGCAGCGCAATGAAATCTTCAGCGAAGTCCCGATCTATCGGGGGCCCGCCGGGCACGAACCCCGCTTCACTTTTCTTGCCCCCGCCACGCCGCCCCCGCATCCACCATCTCCTCCTCAAACCAAACCCAACTCCCACCCCCCCGAAACTCCCTCTCCTCCCACGAACTCCACTTCCCGTACTTTTCAACAACAACCGTCAGTAGTGTCGCCATACTGTGTTTATCCCTCCGCTTTTACCGCATGCAGCAACGCCCCTCGCAGCTTGCCCGCGCGCCTCCATATTTACCACAACTGGATATCGCTGCCAAACAGCACTCCATAAGTATATATGCATATACTTATATACTATGGTTCCAATTGTCAAACCGTAAACAAAAAACTCGTCCTGAGTTTTCTTCACTGAGCTTGTCGAAGCCTCGAAGGCTTCCCCCACCACCCACGCGGCCTCCGGCCTCCCCGCTACTGCAGCGCAATGAAATCTTCACCGAAGTCCCGATCTATCGGGAGCCCGCCGGGCCACAAGCCCCCCTTCAATTTTCCTGCCCCCGCCACCCCGCCCCCGCACCCGACGTCTCCCTCCCCCCCCGAAACTCCCTCTCCTCCCACGAACTCCACTTCCCGTACTTTTCCACAACAACCGTCAGTAGTGTCGCCATACTGTG
>Ga0180437_10007137_pt1 | contig 14665 bp, 17 predicted proteins | sample SS_ome_4_FD_132410 | JGI IMG/M metagenome (GOLD analysis project Ga0180437, IMG submission 132410) | Hypersaline lake sediment archaeal communities from the Salton Sea, California, USA - SS_3_D_1 metaG | ecosystem: Environmental > Aquatic > Non-marine Saline and Alkaline > Hypersaline >...
GTCCCTGATTATACTGTATGGTATGCGTATCCTGCCGGGAGCCATTACGACAATCGCAACTCTGCGGGGTGGTTACATCGTTTCGGACTCGGATATGACCTGTCTGTGCCGGAACTGGCCGACCGGGTTTTCCACCTGTCCGCTTCCGCATGGTACAGAGACGGCAGGGGTGGTCCAGCAAAGGACCGTGACTGGTCGCATGCTACCTTTGGTATCTCAACAAAGTTCAGACTCACGGAAAATATGAGCTTTCTGCCGGCGCTTTATTATCAATCATCCTGGGAAGATACCGTAAATACGAATGACGAGCTGTACGCTAAGTTAAGCCTGAGGTATAAGTTCTGATATGATAATCGATAATTCTTTGATATATTGTTGATTATTGTTATGATATTGCTTTGAGCTGATGCTAAAGGGAAAATGCTATGATTTTTCTGGAAAAATTCTATGAGGTTTTGTTGCTGGCTCACTTGTTTGGAACGTTTGTCCTTGTCGGAAGTATGACGCATAATCTGATTTGTGTTATCGGCTACCTGCGGGGCAAATTCGGGCGACAAAAACTCGAATGGCTTTACGTGAAGGTATCTTTGTGGGCCTATATAATTGTTTACGCCATCGGCGCATTGATTTACCCCGCCTACGGGGTGTACATCCGCCATCATTATTTCGACCCTGAGCTGCCCTGGGCCACCGGACTATTCGAGGTCAAGGAGCACTGGGGAGCTGTGGGCCTGGCGATGTTATTCGTGTATTATTTTCTGCGCAAAAGTTTTAAGCCGGCCGAGGAAAAAAACAAGCTCTTCCTTTACGTCTCGCTTTGTCTGCTCTTGAATGTAATCCTGTGGTATAAAGTTATCGTTGGATGTTACCTGACTCTGCTGAAGGGGTGTTTGACGTGAAAAAATCGGATATTACTTACATTCTTTGTGCCGTTTTTATGGCGTTTGTAAATCTGTTCTACTGCCTGACTATGTGGCTGTCCATCAGGTTGCCGCGGTATTACCCTTTAGAGCATACATGGAAATGGATTAAAGAAGCGAATGTGCCGTCACAGGGCTGGTACGCTATGCAGGCCTTTGCTTTCCTGTCGGCTGGTATTGTCACACTGATTGTATATCTTGTCTTCAGACGCAGGGTAAATTCCGAGATACCCCTCAAGCCTTCCCTGATTGTAATACTTGCAATAGCGGCAAATGTGATTGTGCTGACCTGCATGGGCTATATTCTCTATCATGAATTCAGCCGTTGGGGCATCTTGTGATAGAATTCGCCGGTTAGCAAATATTCGCTGCTTTTCGAACGACAACAGCCGAATAGTATTGCAACTGGGCGATACTGGATTCGAACCAGTGACCTCACGGGTGTGATCCGTGCGCTCTAACCAACTGAGCTAATCGCCCCGGCGGGTATTAGAACATTTCCAAAACACACCTGTCAAGGCCGAAAACCGCAGTTCCGCCGGGAGATTTATTTGAGAGGCACCGTATTGATGTGGCCGAGCTTCACGCCTTTTCGGCTTATGATGTTTTCGCCGATTTTAGTTATTTCGCCGATACGGCCTTTCAGCAGAATTACCTCCATACAATCCGTCGCGCCCAGATGAACATGCAGCGAGCCGATAGCCTGTAAAAGGTGCGAGTGCTGAAGTGTGGTGAGTTTCTGCATTAGTTGTGTGGCGTGGTGGTCGAAGACCACCGATACAATCGCAAGCGCCTCGGCGTCTGCATCTTCGAGCGACCGGCGAGTTAGCTCACTGCGTATAAGGTCACGGATGGCTTCTGAGCGGCTCTGGTATTCGCGCGAGCGGATGAGCTCGTCGAATCTGGCCAGCAGCGACCTGTCAACGGAAATTCCAATTCGTTCGACCTGTTCCATTTCGCCTCTTCCTTTTGAGTTTGCCGGACGTCCCTGATGAGTGCGGACAAGTCCCGGTGATTAACTTCAGCACGAATCAGTCCTTTCTGGTTACATAGATTACCTGTTCAGCCAGCAGGTTTGATGCAAAACTTATCGGGCTCGGTCTTGTTTTTAACAAAGGGACTTTTCTTTCGATAGTGACGCCGAGTTTCTTACAGAACTCCTCGAAATCTTTTGTGGACAAAAAGTGTATATTTGGCGAATTATACCATTTGAAAGGAAGCTGTTTTGTTACAGGAGCTTTACCGAGACACATAAGCTGCAGCCTGCATCGCCAGTTGGCGAAGTTAGGAAAGCTGACGATTACTCGCTTGCCGACACGAAGAAGCTCGTTGAAAACTTCTTCCGGGTTTTTTATGGTCTGCACTGTCTGTGAAAGTGTCACCACGTCGAAGCTTTTGTCGGCGAAATCCTCCAAACCGCGCATAGCGTCTCGCTGGATGATTGACAAACCACGATTGACACAGGCAATGATAAACTGCTGGTCAACTTCGATCCCTTTACCACTTATTTTTTTGTCCGCTGAGAGCCTGGCGAGTAATTCACCATCACCGCAGCCCACGTCCAGAACCGAGCTGTAAGGCTCGATAAGAGATTCTATCAATTCGTAGTCCACCCTGGCCCTGCGAGCCATCTCGAAACGATTAACCCGCAGCTGCCCGTCAGGCTTATGCCTGTTACTGTGTTCTACCGCGGCCGGACGGTGTGTCGCCTCTAAAAAACCGGATATGAATTTGCCGAGCGTTTCAGGCTCGAGCAGAAAAGCATCGTGCCCGTAGGGCGAATCGATACTGCAGTAGCTTACGTCTTTACCCTCGGCAACCAGGGCCTTTACTATTGCCTCGGATTGTTCAGGAGTGAAGAGCCAGTCGCTGCTGAAGCTGACTATAAGAAAGCGGTTTTTTACATTTGCGAAGGCACGTGTCAGCTCACCGTAATCTTTTTCCAGGTCGAAATAGTCCATAGCCTTGGTGATATACAGATAGCTGTTGGCGTCGAACCTCTCCACGAACGATTGACCCTGGTAATCGAGGTATGTTTCAACGGCAAACTCGGAATTGAAATCGTATCTGTAGGTCTCGGAGTTACGTAATTTGCGACCGAACTTTTCGCGCATCCCCTGCTCGGAGAGATAGGTTATGTGACCGATCATTCTTGCGATGCCGAGACCGCGGTCGGGGCCCTGGCCGTCTTTGTATTTCCCGTCGGAAAAATCAGTGTCCGCAAGGATTGCATTTCTTCCGACAGCGTCAAAAGCAACGGCCTGTGAACTGAGGTGTGTGGTCGATGCGATGGGAATTGCCGATTGAACAAAATCGGGATATTCTATCGCCCACTGCAGAACCTGCATCCCGCCCATAGAGCCGCCTATAACGGCCAGCAATTTGTTCACTCCGATTTTCTCGAGCAGCATCTTCTGCACCTTTACCATATCGGCGATGGTGATAATCGGAAACTCCAGACCGTAAGGTTCGCCCGTTTTCGGGTTTTCTGAAGATGGGCCTGTCGTGCCGCGGCAGCCGCCGAGAATGTTTGAACAAACAACAAAGTAGTTATCCGTATCGATCGCTTTGCCTGGCCCGACCATACAATCCCACCACCCCGCTCTTTTATCAGCCGGGCTGTGATATCCGGCGACGTGCGCATCGCCGCTTAAGGCGTGGCAGATAAGCACGGCGTTATCGCCTGCGGCATTCAGCTTACCGTAGGTCTCATACGCCACGTCGATAGGGGCCAGTTTTTTCCGGCATTGAAGCTCAAGCGGATTTGCAAGCTCTATCAGCCGGATTATCCGGGTTTCGACTATACCTGCTGAATTGTCTCCTGTCTTTGCCATAAACACTAAAGTATAATCATTGGACTGCAAATGTAAAGGATTAGAAGGAGCTTACTCGAACTCGCCCGGAGCGGGCTTTTCGCAAATCGGTCGGATAGCCTTATACGAATGGCAGAGCACATCTCAAGTGACGCCACTCTGGAGCGAAGAGACCTGAAACCGTTAAAAAGCCTTGACACGCAGGAGATAGAACAATACATTAATCAATAGAAAAATAGTGTTTGATACTGTCCGATTTCACAGGAGCAGAAAAATGGCCAGAAAAAAACTGAAAAAAGGAACATGGACGAACCAGGATGTCCGCAAGCTGCGGAAGCTTTTTTCAAACAAAGCGACGGCTGATGTAGCCAAAGCGCTTGGTCGACCGCTCGATGCTGTGAAGAAAAGAGCTTCAAGAATGGGCCTGAAGAAGACCAAAAAGTATCTACGGTCTATCGGAAGAGCGTGACTTGAGCGGCCCGGTCCCATTTTTGCAGCAGTGAGACGGTAGTTCTTATGCCACACCCTAACGGATAAACCCGCCTGCGGCGGGTAATTTCCGGCGAACGGGATTCAGGCATATTGTTTCGGAAACGGTTACACGCCGGAGCGGGTCCCAACCGTGCCGCAGTTCGTCTCGGCAGGTCGGCAGCCGAAAAGACAGAGATGCTTATAAGCCTCACTGCTTTACAGGAGTGTGATTTTGAGGATATTATCAGGAATACAGCCTTCGGGACGCCTTCATATAGGTAATTATTTTGGTGCAATAAAGCAGCATCTGGAGCTGCAGTTCGAACACGAATGTTTTTACTTCATTGCCGACTACCACGCCTTGACGAGCAACCCGGAGCCTGAAGAGATAAACCGAAACAGCCTGGACGTCGCTATGGATTATCTGGCTTTGGGGCTGGATACCGAAAAAGTCGTTTTCTGGCGCCAGTCAGACCTGCCTGAAGTTACCGAACTGGCCTGGCTGCTCTGCTGTGTTACACCGGTGGGACTACTCCAGAGATGTACCACTTATAAAGATAAGCTGGCGCAGGGTATGAGTCCGAATCACGGCCTGTTAACCTATCCGGTCCTGCAGGCCGCAGACATCTTGATTTTTGGCAGTGACCTCGTGCCAGTAGGCGCCGACCAGAAACAGCATATCGAGATTGCACGCGATATAGCGGCAAGGTTTAACACCGCCTACGGCGAGGTTTTCAAACTGCCGCAGGAACATATAATCAAGTCCGTGGCGGTCGTGCCAGGCCTCGACGGTCGCAAAATGAGCAAGAGCTATAATAATACAATAGGTATCTTCGAGTCCGAACAGAGTATCCAAAAGAAGGTAGCAAGGATGGTTACCGACTCAACGCCTGTTGCGGACACGAAGGATCCGGAAAAGTGCAATGTCTTTGCACTTTTGAAGCTGGTTGCACCGCCGCAAGAAATTGACCACTGGCGACAGCGATACCAGAATGGTGGAATGGGTTACGGCGAGGTGAAAAAACGGCTTGCCGAACTGATAATCGAATACTTCAAACCTTATCGACAAAAACGTGCAAAACTGCAAAACAACATCTCAGAGATCAAATCCCTTCTGGCAGATGGAGCCGAAAGAGCGAGAAAAATTGCACGACAGGTACTCGCCAAAAGCCGAAAAGCAATGGGACTGGGAAAAAACTCATGGCTGATGAGCTGATTACTATTATGCGTTTTGCTGATGTTATTAAGGCCGAAACGGCCAAACAAAAGCTCGCTGACTATTCTATCAAGGCCGTGGTAACCGGACAAAATACCGCCAATACGTTTAGCGGCATTCCGGCTATCGCTTCCGCCGAGTTGATGGTCCGGCAAGGCCGGGCCGATGAAGCTGTTAAAATACTCCGTGAAAATAAAATTAACGGTGACATAAGTGAGTGAATATCGGATAAATCTTGATGTCTTTTCCGGGCCTATGGATTTGCTTTTATACCTCGTCCGCAAGGAAGAGGTTGACATTTACGATATTTCTATTACCGGGATAACCGCCCAGTATCTCGGCTATCTGGATATGCTCAAGAGTCTGGATATAGACGTGGCGGGTGATTTCCTGGTGATGGCTGCCACGCTGATGCAAATCAAATCCGCTATGCTTTTGCCGAAAGTTGATTTGGGTGATGGTGACAGTGAGCAGTTGATTGACCCGCGCAGGGAACTGATACGGCAGCTTCTTGAATACAAGCAATTTAAAGATGCCGCAAATCGTCTTGGCGAAGCCGCACACGAGCAGGTGGGACGCTTTAGTCGGCCTGATACGATGCTGGCCCGCCTCAAACCGGACAGTGAGCCGGAAGTGGATGTTGAGCAGGTAAGTGTATGGGACCTGCTCGAGGCGTTCGACGAGCTGATGAAGGCAACGGGCTCTTACCAGGATATAAGCCATATATCAGACGATACACCTGTTGATATATATCAGATAGAGATTCTCGACCGCGTGCAGAACGAAGGCGGCCTCGCCTTCGAAAAGCTTTTCGAGGGAATAAAAAACCGGCTCGTCAAAATTGGAATGTTTATAGCTTTGCTCGAACTGATTCGTGCGAACCTGATTGGCGTAGGACAGAAAAAAGATGCCGGGCATGCCTGGAAAAACTCTTACTATATCGAGTCCCTGACGGATGAGCCTGCCGAACGGGCCGTGCACAAAGCATTTGCAGACAACGCCCCGATACCTGTTGCGGAAATACCTGCGGCTGAAGCCGACAGAGGCGAGGAGAATGCATTTCAGAGGCAGCATCCGGCCGCGGGCAGAGATGTCGAGGGAACATAAGGGCCGTAAATGTTTGACACAAGTGATTTTTGCTTATAGAATGGGCGTTCGGTAATTTATATTGGAATTGGAAAGGGAATATTTATGGCAGGCAAGGTAGTGGAGCTTAACGACAGTTCGTTTGATGAGACGGTGCACAATTCACAGTTGCCGGTGTTGGTTGACTTCTGGGCGCCGTGGTGCGGGCCCTGCAAAATGATTGCCCCTGTACTGGCCGAAATTGCCGAACAATACGACGAAAGGGCAAAGATTTGCAAGCTGAACACCGATGAATCTCGCGACAGTGCAATTGAATTCGGAATTAATGCGATACCTACCTTAATTTTATTCAGGGACGGCAGAATCGAAAAAAAGTGGGTTGGTATGATATCGAAGAAAGAGATTGTCTCTGCGATAGATGAATTGCTTTAAATCGCCAACTAATACCAGTTGCAGTTAGATAAAGTTAACCCCCCGACTTATTCGGCCGGTTTGATACCTGTGGTTTTATCGTTTTGAGAATGCAGACGGCCGCAACAATCATAATAGTCAGAGCTATAGCCGCCACGATTATCTGTGCTAATGGTATCGTTGGCTCTCTCAGGCCTGTCGCGAGTGCATCTGCAGTTAGCACATACAGGAAAGTTCCCGGCAGCATAGTTATGAATGAGTAAAGCAGGTAATCAGTGAAGCGGATTTTGGTCAGTCCGAAAGCATAATTAAGCAAATTTGCCGGCGATACAGGCAGCAGCCGCGCGATGCCAATGATATGTGCGCCGCGCTTCTCGGTCAACTCATATAGCCTTGACAGCTTACGGCTTTTTTTTACCCATTGCGCCACCGCCTGCCGGGCAAAATACCTGCCGATAATAAATGTGACGCACGCGCCGGTTGTCGAAGCGATGACCACCAGTATTATCCCTACAGTTGAGCCGAAAAAAACGCCAGCTGCGAAGGCAAAGGCCATCCGAGGCAATGCAGCTATCATACCGGCTATGTGCAAAAGCACAAAAACGACACACCCCAGCACACCAAGACCGTTAATCCAGCCTTTTAACCCTTCGATATGGTCAGTAACCGAAAAGATTTTGGAGATTATCAATACTGCGATAAGAACGCCGAAAAGCACGATTGGCCGCCACCATCCAGCCACCGTCGCCCCGTTGTCCCCGACAGTTTGTTGACTGGCCTGGTTATTTCCAGATTGCTGATGTATCATCCCGACACAGGATAAACGATTCGGCAGGCTTGTTCAAAGGTTAATGCCACAGGCCGATTATATGGTGCCGGATAAGCGCAACTGGTGCAAGATTCCGGAGGCGTCAGCGAATGCATGGCGTTTCCGTTTGACGGCCACTATTGACCTTTGCATTTCTAAAGGAACGAGCCTGTTATGAGTGACAATTATACACCATGGCCAGATAGGGGCTTCGCCGGCGTTTCTTATGAGAACAAGCCGGCCTGGGCCGGGAACTGAGACTGCCAGGTCTGTTCCACTGCTTATGCAAAGGTCAATAAGAACAGCTACAACTCGAACAGCCTTCTTATATCTTCATCGGTCACTTTTTCGTCGGGCCGAATAGGCTTGCCCTGCTGTTTTTTCAGATGCTCGAAGAAATGACTTACATTTCTTGGGGCCGACCGGATTATCAAGCCGACCGCGTAGCGCATCAGAGAGATGTCAAGACCGCCCTGAAGACCTTTTATAAGACCCGTCTCGGTGTCCTGATGGCTTTCCATATTCTTTTCCAGCTTGTCCAGAGTCTGCGAAAGCGTGCCGTACTCGATTTCTTCTTTAGCTGCCAGGTGGTTGGTTATATTAGAATACGGCAGACCAATCGCCCGAAAAATATAAGCCGCCTGGGCCGGAATCGCCCCGCTATGCTCGAAACCGTCTTTGAACTGGGGCCCATAATGACCGGGCAGCAGAATATGAGGCTTTTCAACAACGACCTTCCCCTTCAGCACCGTAGTCCTGTCGGAGTATCGCGGATGCTGGGCCGCGAGCATATAAGGAAGCTCTGTATTTCCAAACGTATGAAGCATTTGCTCATACTGGCGGATTACTTCGGTATTTTCCCAGAATTTTTCGAACTGTTCTCTTTTGAATTCAGACATAACAGACCTTGCGGAATACTCTTTACCTCTTCCATTGCTCTATACTACTTATACGATACAAAAGAGCGAAGTGTTTTGCAATAACTCGGCCGACCGAACCTCCGGTCAGAATTTCTCCAGCTCTTTGTGTAATACAGAAATGATATTATTGAGTGGTACCGTGGCGATTTTTCGCCCGTGTTTATAAAAAACGGTTTTCTCACCTGCAGCGCAGATTGCCAAATCAGCGTCAGCAGCTTCGCCCGGCCCGTTGACAATACAGCCCATTACTGCAATGCGCACAGGCTTACTAACGCCGGCAAGGCTTTTTTTGACACGTTTAGCGAGCTTGATTACATCGATTTGCGTTCTGCCGCAGGTAGGACAAACGATAAGCTCAGCATGCTGGTTCGGGTAGAGGTGCAGCGAACTCAGGATTTTCTTTGCGAGTTTTACTTCTTCGACGGCATCTGCAGCCAGGCTTACCCTTATGGTATCGCCGATACCTTCAGCCAGTAATGTGCCAAGTGCAACAGCGGAGGGTATTTCGGCATCTTCCGGCAGGCCGCTATGCGTCAGACCGAGATGAATGGGATAATCGAACGTTTCGGATATCCGGCGATTTATTTCGATAGTGCGGGCGGCATCGCTGCTCTTTGCACTGAGGACGAGCTGCTCGAAGTTTCGTTTCTCAAACAGCGCTGCGTAACTTTTCATCTTTTTAAGCATCAAACCCACCCGTTTGCCGGCGGACACATCACCAGCTTTCAGGTCACGGATACTTGCTTCGTTGACGCCTATCCTGACGGGAACACTGTGTGATTTGCATGCATCTATTATGCGGTTAATATCTTTTGTCTTTTTTATATTGCCGGGGTTAAGACGTATTTTTGCAGCTCCAGCCTCGATGGCTTCGACAGCACGGGCAGGGCTGAAATGTATATCGGCTATAACGGGCAGCGTCGATTTTTCGATTATTGTGGCAAGAGCAACGGTATCGGCGCGGGTGGGAACGGCAATACGCACGAGCCGACAGCCAGCCTTAGCGAGCTTTCTTATCTCTCTCAGGCAGCCGCTGATGTCGGTCGTTAGAACCTTTGTCATCGACTGGATTGCCACCGGCGCAGCCGACCCGATTCTGACCCCGCCTATATCTACCGTTTTGGTCTTTCGTCTTTTGAGCATTTTGAGTGGCGAAAGTTTGAATAAATTACATTGGAATTTTTTCCGGATTTACCCTCTAATACAGCATCCGGCATCAGACCATCGGATACCGGGAGTAATTTTAGTTTGTTTTTGCGGTCCTGGCAAATCAAAAACATCTTATCAGGGGTGAATTGAAAATGATTACATGGTCGATGATACTATCTGTTGGCGTGGTAATTATTGCAGCATACTGGGGCGTTGGAACGATACTTTATCTGATGCAGCCGAAGTTTATGTATAACCCTGTCCGCCAGATGCCTTACTCACCGGAAGAATTGGGATTGAACTATGAGGATGTATGGTTCAGGACAAAGGACGGTGTGAGACTGAACGGCTGGTATATACCCGCCGAAAATGCCGATTTTACAGCCTTGTTTTGTCACGGCAATGGCGGCAATATTATGCACCGTCTCGATACGATAAACCTGCTTTACAACATGGGCGTCAACTGCTTTATTTTTGATTATCGAGGCTACGGAAAAAGCACGGGCAAGCCGAGCGAGCAGGGAACATACCTTGATGCGCAGGCGGCTTACAGGTGGCTGAGGAGCGAGAAGAAAACTCCTCGCCGGAACGTAATTATATTCGGCAGAAGCATAGGCGGAAGTATCGCAGCTTATGTGGCCGGGAGGTTTAAGGTGGCAGGCCTTATTGTAGAAAGCGCCTTTACCTCATACGTCGATATCGGCAAAAAGTTTTATCCCTATATGCCTGTGAAGTACTTTGCACGCTTCAGCTACAACACCGTGGATTGTATCGAAAAAGTCAAATGTCCCGTCCTCATAATCCACAGCCGCAACGATAAACTCGTACCATTTGAATTCGCACTTGAGCTTTATGAAGCCGCAAACGAGCCTAAGAAATTCGTCGAAATATCAGGCAGCCATAATGACGGATTTCTCGCCTCCGGAGAGACATACAAAAATGCCTGGCTCAACTGGCTAAACTCCATAAAAACCAAACCCGACAGAAAAAGCCAATTCAACCTGAAATCACCGGGATAATATAAATGAAAAAGAAAAAATCATGGCAGGAAAAACTTGCCGACAGCAAAGCTCTGTCGCGAGTTGAAAAAATAGACGAGAAAAAATCCAAATGCTGGGGAACCGGCACATTTGTCATACCAGCTCCGATTGAAATAGATGCGATAATGAAAAAAGTGCCCAAGGGCAAGCTTATCACCATAAATGAAATCCGGCAGATCGTAGCTAAAAAACACAAGGCCACTATCGGCTGCCCCATAACAACAGGCATATTTTCCTGGATAGCTGCCAACGCCGCTGACGAAGCTGAAAAGCAAGGCAAAAAGCGAATCACGCCTTATTGGCGAACGTTGAAAACCGGCGGAATCCTGAACGAAAAATACCCTGGTGGTATTCAAAATCTTAAAAAACGACTTGAAGCTGAAGGCCATACCGTAATCCCAAAGGGCAGAAGCAAACATTTTATGGTCAAGGATTTTGAAAGAGTTTTGGTTAATGTCAAACAATTTGATAAATGAAAAAATATGTGAGGAATACAAAATGACAAGGCCACCAAATGTGGAACAAGACAGATTCTCAATAAGAAGATTTACCGCGTTAATATTTGTATTAATTATCTCTGCTTCTGTTTTTGGATCTGAAAACAACCATGAAGTATTAGAAGGTATCCTTAAAGTGCACCCAAAGTACCTTTATAAATACTACATAACAGGATTTGGTGATGGACAAGAATGTGCATTAATGAAATGCAAAGAATTAGAGAAGATCAAACCTGGTAGTTATATTCACGTAGAAGGGAGACTTGGCACATTTCATCATTCTGGAGGCACTAAAAACAACCCTTCTCCTTTTTCCAAAACCTGGATAATTTACATGGATGTCGAAAAAGTAAATGTACTTAAGCCTCCACGGGAACAATTAGATTATTTATGGAACATAAACGATAGCGGTTTTTTTGATGGTTCGAACAAAGATTATACAATCAAAAATAATTGTGTTACAGTTGATTTAAGAAACGATGTCGTACTGTGTCCAACGGGACTTGGACATCTGGTATCAGGACGAGAATCTGTCAAGGAAATATGTTTTAAGTTCATCAATCCAATAGAGAATGACTGCTGGCTTCACATATCTTGGGAACCAGGAGGGAGCGGCAAAGAACAATTTGAGGTTTTTTGTAATTCTGCGGAGGGTATTAAAAGTTACTTGGCGGATGCCAAACAAAAACCAAATCAAACTATTACAGAAAAATTTAAGGTCAAGCCGAACCAAGGCGACAACGATATTATTATTCAGCATCTATCCGGGGATGGTCTGCGTTTTAAGTATATTTTTCTCTCAACATCTGATAGAGAGCCTTTGACGCCTTTATTGAATCCAAACCTAAAATTCCCAATGTTGAAAGCATATGAAGCTGAATGTAAAGAACCCGGGATAATGCTCGACGATACTCGCTTAAGATTATTTGCGCCGAAAAGAAAGGCAAGAGAAGCAAAAATTGTCTTTAGATATCTGGTCAAAGCTTATGATGAATTGTACAGCATAGTCGGATCACACCCCGAGTATAAATTGGTTATATACCACTTTCCTGAAAACAATGAGCATGGTTGGGGAGGAACCAGTAACTGTACAATCTGGTACAGCTATAAAAATCTGGAGTTTGAATCACAAAAAGAATGGACACAATATAAAGTGCCACATCTGTCTGGCTACATAGAGGAAATGGCTCACAATTTTGATGGCGCCACGAGTGCTCAGTTTGGATGGGAGATGATAGGATGGAATCTCGGAATAAAGGCAACAAAAAAAGTGGCCGGTAATCCAATTTTAACCGAACAAGTGAATCAAACACGTTTAGTTCAGCGAGAAACATTTCAACGATATATAAAAAACGACTATACATTTTCCAAAGATTTGCTGGGTAATTTATGTGACAGGATACATGCTTATGTACTCTGGATGTGTGAACAAAGATACGGCCATGATTTTTGGGAGGATTTTTTTAGAGAGATACAGAAGGAACGGAAAAATTTTGAATCCGCAAAATATCTCAAAGACCCGGATAAGATCAGAAACAGAAAATACCAGATCACGGTAGAATGTTTTGATAGACTTCCGAAAGTTGAATTCAGGAAGTTGCTGGATAAATATCATTTGTCCCAAACTACAGCAATAAAATCCCTTCGACCTACAGAGCCGAATTGGGACAGAAAATTCTTAGGTTTCGATTCCATATCAGTTGATATCGAACAATTACCACCTCTCCACAAAGCTGCTTATGAAGGGCATTATCAAACAACAAGCCAGCTTATTGAGGATGGGTTTAATGTAAATGAAAAAGGCCCAAATGGTTGGACAGCTTTACATATGGCGGCTATTGGTGGTCATAGAATGCTTTCTGAACTACTATTAAATAAGGGAGCTGATACCATTGCTGTTGATAAAGAAGGGCGTACTCCTATAGATTTAGCCAAGATTTGCGGCCATAACGGATTAGCTGAATTTCTTGAAAGTAAAGAATAATCTTATTCGGTAGAAGTTTAAAGTGCCAGAAAATAATGATAGTTTTGAAGTAGGATTAAAAGCTCTTACAGAATTGCTTGATGAGTTTAGAAGGGGAAATATAGCCAATAAAAAGGTCGTCAGGCGATCATTAGAGCAGCATATAGCAGAGTTAACCAGAAGATGGGATGAACAGTTTCCGGGTTTCCCGAAAACTTCTGACTATTCTTCATTTATAGGTCTGAGTCGCAGAGAACCAAGAAATAGACATTTGAACAAAATTATCCTTCAGCAACTCAAATCGGAAAAGTCAATTCATGGAAATAGAGTGATAATAAATCCAGCTTGTTTTCTCGGCAGGCGAGCAAGGTATCTGGCATCACGACTGAAATCTTTCAAAATAATCGCGACGGATATAAATCCACGTTTTAATTCGTTTTGGAAACATTTCTGCAAAACTTCTGCTAACTATGAATATCGACAAGATAGCATCTTTAATCCCAAGTTGAATGTGCGTCCATCGGCTATCGTATTTTTCGGCTGAAGCGCAAATAATATAGTGAAGGCTTAAGCCCTGAACCGGTTTTGAGTACCCTTAAGGTCGAAGATGGATAAGGATCCAGAGCAAGAAATAGCAAAAGGTCTGCAGGATGGTGACCGAGCAGCATGGTTAAAGCTATATGAGACCTATGCGGATCATGTCTGGCAAAATGTTGCTCGGCTTATGGGTTATGCTTGCCCGGCGGTGCCTGATGTTGTGCAAGAGACGTTTCTTGCGGCAGCACGCTCAGCTAAGAAATTCGATTTTCGTCGAGGCTCGTTGTGGATATGGCTCTGTGGCATAGCTAAGCGGGCCGCTAAAAGTGGTAAGCTCCAGCCACCCTGGGCGGACTGATAAAAACAGTTAAGCGTTGCGCTTCAGACTAAAATGCGCTAATTATTAAACCCCGCTTATTTTTTTCGCTTCTCTGGCTTTTTACTTAAGTACTCAGGAGACTTCATACCTTTATATTTATCGAGAACTTTCTGGAATTCGGCTTTTGTCTTTTTAGCTTCTTCTGAAAATTCACCGTCTTTTAAAGGACTCTTTTCTTCCGGGTCTTTTCTCAAATCGTAAAATTCTCCGTTGTTGTGAAGTTTGTATTTCGTGTTAAATACATATCTGCTACGTCCCCATTTATCATTACCTTGCTTTGGGTTATAATCAATGAAGATGTATTCTTTGGGGTTACCCGCCTTACCTTTGACCTGTGAAGATATGAAGAGAGGGCATCCTCAAGTATAATGCGTTTGACTATTAACCCTTATACGAAAGGAGCCCTCATGAGTACATATTATATCGGAGCGGACGTGCATAGCAACAGTACAGAA
>Ga0180437_10007139_pt1 | contig 14664 bp, 17 predicted proteins | sample SS_ome_4_FD_132410 | JGI IMG/M metagenome (GOLD analysis project Ga0180437, IMG submission 132410) | Hypersaline lake sediment archaeal communities from the Salton Sea, California, USA - SS_3_D_1 metaG | ecosystem: Environmental > Aquatic > Non-marine Saline and Alkaline > Hypersaline >...
GCCTCGGACGCCTAAGCCGCAGCCGACGCCGCCGATGCCGCCGCCGATGCCGCCGATGCAGCCGACGCCGCCGATGCCGCCGACGCCGCCGCCGATGCCGCCGCCTATGCCGCCGCCTATGCCGCCGATGCCGCCAACAAAGAAAAGACATTAAAACAAATAGCTGATATTGCCAGACAGCTTTACACGATTCAAGATGTTCTACAACTTATTGAAAGGACAGGATAATGATAAAACATGGACTAAAGATAGAAGATAATTATTTGCAAAATCTTAAAAATGGAATAAAAACATGCGCAATACGCTACAACGATAAAGATTATCAAAGAGACGATATACTTGAGTTTTGGGATAGTAAAGAATCTGAATTTGTATGGTTTGAGATCACTCATATTCACAGCGGCCTTGGATTAAAAGAAGGGTATGTTGTTTTATCATTAAGACGAATAGCGAAATTAAAACGAATAGCGAAAGGGTCAAAATGAAAACAAGTAAACTAATCCTAATGTTTGTCATCGTCTTTGCGATGGTCGCAATCGCAGAGGTGTTTCAGTTGTCAACTATTGGCATTTCAAATAAAGATGTAAATAGCCTGCCAACTGTCATTGTTGATGTAAATATGATGACGGATGGAAATTTATATCTTCTGGATAATCCTGAAATTGGAGTCAAAACATGCAAAACAAAGAAACTACCAAAGCCAATCGCAGAACTGTCCGAAGGCTTAAATTCATTAACACTATTACAAGACCCAAATCTAATAGATTTTGCTGGAACAGGCCGGAGTTTTGGGTTTGGGATAAGCGGGACGTTTGAGACCGCTACAATAATTGTTAATGACAAGAAGTATAATTTTCAAGGCGATACTTCTGAATCTGATAGGTGGGATTTATTGCTAAAAAAATTAACAGGACAGACTGTAAGCGAAATTAAATACTACCGAAACGGTACGTCAAGTATTTACCACTGGATGCCTGATTGCCGGTATATCAAAGATACCAGCACAGAGATTACAGAGTTTGAAGCGTCAAGCATGATACGCTGTAAGCGGTGTACTTTTTTGGAGAGTAAGGAATGAATAATACAAAACTAACGAAAGAAGTCGTGCGAATCTGGAATGAGTTTGCCAGAAAAAAAGCTGAAAACGATAATATTAACATTGAAAGTGCGGTGTATTTAGTCTGTCGAGAAATTGGGTATGAGGAATTTATTGACGCGATGATGAACTACAAACAGGCGTTAGAGCTTCCAAGATCGCAGGCATGGGATTTTAACCTATGGGCGTTTGCGACACGCGGATACCGTAAATTCCTGCCCGGCATCTTCGATATTGATAACTATAATATGGATAATTTCAGGCCGAAAACAGAAATGGACACGAAAAATAAAGTAAATGAGGCGATGAAATACGGAGAATTGTTCTAATTGTTCTTGACACACTTGTCATTTATAAACAAAATATTGTAAACCGGAGAACAAAATTGCTTGAAGAAGATGTAAAAAAAATGTTGAAAATGTCGAGCGACTTCTGGCCAAACTCAACAGCAGGTGAGATAAGCCTGTTAAAAAAGATTATACAAGATCAACCCATAGAAACAACCAAAGATATTATTGAAGATATACGCATCGAACATCGCTTTAGAACCATACCTCTCGACAAAATACAGGCGGCACTTAGACAGCACAACGACAAAGAAGAAAAGAAAAAACAGATTCAGGTTGATTGCTGGGCTTTGAATGAATTGACCGGAAAACATATCGAAGTTGGGTTGATTGTTAATAATATAGAAGACGCAGAAGCTCATCTGATACGCTATATCGAACGATGGCATAACTCCGCAGATGGGTATATTTTATTTATCGGCAAAGACAAGCACTTTGAATTTATGGAGAAGAGAACTGAAATAAAACGGATGCTAAATAGTCACGGATGATACCTTTTCAGAAAGAGAGGTGTCGTATGTTGCGAAATTGGATTTTTTGGCTGGTTATAACGTTTATTTGTATTGTTCTGTTTATTATATGCGGTTGTGACAACAGGGGAAGGACGGGGCCGACACGAAAGGCATGTGAAATCGTGTGCTGGACGGACGGGATTAACACGGCAGGATTCCAATATAAAGACTACAACGATGAATTGATTGAAGATGCAAATCTTCGCATGGAAGCGGATCTTCCCAATGGCGGTGTGTATTACACCAACAACGGAGTTGGTGGTGTGGACCCTGTTTTTATCGAAGAAATAAGGATTGAGTCAACTGGCATTACAAATGATGAAGGTCAGGTGCTTGCTTACGGTCGCCGTGATTGGTCTGTACAGCCAAACAGAGATTGCTTTACAGGGGCTTATTTTCAAAAACCAGACGCGACAGGGTGTCAGTGTTCAGCACAGATGGATTACAGAACTTCCGCCGAACAAGTCGAATACGCCGGAGCGATGGCATGTTTACAACGACCTGTATGGCTTGCAAACAACCAACAATCGTTTGGAAGCTACAACCTAACAGAAGATGAAATTTCTGCATTGACAAGCTCTGACGGATTACCGGAATATGGAATGAACATGTCTGTCAGTTTGGTACAACAGAAAGGGAGGGTTGGAAACGGTTACAGTGTTCCTAAAAATAATATTGTTGCATCGAATTTTAATGATCCAGATCAGGTATTCTTTCACGCATATCCAACCACGTATTCATACACGGTAAAAACGGCAACAGATTTTGATTTTACAACACTGTCTCTTTCAGCAAAAATAAAAACAAGTGTTGCCGATGGCGTGATAGTCCCGCTGTATGTTATTGCATCAAACGGCAGGGTTCATATCATAAGAACCGATTATTTTCTTCTTGAAGATGTGAATTATTATAACGAGTTGACGTTTGAATTATGGGGCGGATACAACAATCAACAAGCGATATATGATCGGTTCAGGCCGATTGAAGGATGGGACCCATCGGACCCGAATTACACTAATACGGAACTCGATATCTACAGCGAAGGATTTTGTGAAAGCGAATACTTCGACCCGAACCGTGTACTGGACTGCTATATTGTTCCGATAGAGCCTGAAAATGATTATGTTGAGATTGAAATTATCCCGCCACCACAAATATCAGAGTATTGGCTTTCTGGCAACAAAAACTTTGATTTCAACAACGACGGGATTGTGAATATGAAAGATTATTTTATACAAAACCAATGAGTTTTCTCCCTAAAAGCGCCCGGAGATACTTGCTTAACTGCTTGGCCGGGCGTATTATAAAAAACAGAAACACTTCATAAACCCGGCCCCGCTGTCCTCCGGGTTACATTAAGGACAGCATTTTGTTCTACAAAATATAAACTCCTGCAAGCAAGTCGGGTCGGTCCCGGCGACGATAACCTTATATAGCAACAATTACACAACAAAGGTTTGCAGGAGTTTTTTATTGACATTCCTTATTTATTCTTTATACAATCTTCTTGTAAATATCACTATCCTGCTATTAAAGCAATAGGAGATGTAAAATGCCTAAAACAAAGTCAGGTCAAACAATCCTTAAAGGTCTTTCAGCACTAGAAAAAACACGCAAAACAACGAATATTGACAAAGAAGAAGCCTCGCGTAAACTTGCTGAAAAGAAAAAACGCGAAGAAGAGGCAAGAAAAAAGGCTGAAGCTGCTAAAAAAGAACGAGAAGAAGCCAAAAACAAGCGATTCGGTGGTAAAATGAGCTTTTTTAACATGTTCCGTGTTTCCAGAACGCGAAAAATAAAACAACAGCTTAAAGATGCTGGCATTTCAGACAAGAAAAAATAGATGGATGTCAATGTTACACAATCTGATATTCAAGAAATAGAAGATATGTGCGCCGCTGATCCTGCGTTTTGGGCCACAACAGGTAAGCTTAAACTGGCAACAGGGCTGCCGTTTGTCATGGAGGGAAGGGAGTATTCACATGAATTTTTTGCCGTTGACACCAAAGAAGTTTGCTACATGAAGGCGACGGGATGCGGTGTTTCTGATGCAGAAATCATCAAATCAATACACGGCATGAGATACGGAAGGTATCGACAGGGGGTGCTTTACGGGTTTCCAAACGACTCTGATATGCAGGACTACTCAAAAACACGGTGGGGGCCGCTTATCCAGTTCAACCAGGTATTGATCGGAAAATACCTTACAATGGGTAAAAAAAAGACAGATGCTTCCGATGTTAAGCGTATCTGCAATGCCAACCTATATTTACGCGGACTTCGGATGATGCCGACAGCGGACGGGCAATCAAGGCAGTCAGTTGCCGCAACTGGAATCCACGTTGACAGGGCGGTTCTTGATGAAGTAGACCAGATGGAGCAGGAGATCATCGGGAAAGTGCGAGGCCGACTGTCAAACGCAAAAATTGATGGTGTTAATGGTAAATCGCAGATTGTCTATATTGGTAATCCGTCAGACGAAGATCGTGGGATTGATTCACTTTGGCAGGGTTCCGATCAGCGGCATTGGTTCAGAAAGTGCCCTTCGTGCGGCGCGCGAACGTGTGCAGAGATTGAGTTTTTTGAAGACCCTGAAAAGTGTGTTGGTTTATATAAAAACAAGCTTGAGCGACTTGAAAACCATCTTCCAATAGGCTATATCCGATGCGTCAAATGTGAACGTCCGGTTGGTCAGCGGATCGGTTCATGGATACCACAAAGGCCTGAAAACAGACACAGGGCAGGATACAACTGGTCATATTTGACAAGCGAGAACCAAGATCCGGCCCATGTCTTAAAATGCTACCGAAACCCGCCTGAAAACAATTTGGGCGACGTAATACGCCTTATGCTTGGAAGGGCCTATTCATCTTCTGATGAAAAACTGCGGAAAGAAACAGTTTATAATTGTTGCAGTAATGAAGGGATGTTGAATTATCACGAAGGACCCTGTGCGATGGGGGTAGATAATGACGACGATAAGCATGTTGTTATTGGCATAAAAACAGGGCAAGAGAGATATAAAATTATTCGTGTCTATAAGCTGGATGATATTACACTAAACAGATTTAATCAGATATTAGATTTAATCAAGTCATTTAAGGTCAAAAGTTGTGTTACCGATCTTAGACCAAACGCGGATGCAGCACGAGAGTTTCAAAAGGCTGCTGCTAAATATGGATGCAGGGTATGGTTGTGTGAATATAGTGAATCACCAATTCAGGAATATAATTTTATAGATAACAACGGGATCGTAAAGGTTTACAGGACAGGAATATTTGATAGTACGCACCGGATTATTTCTAATAATCATATTGTTTTACCAAGACGAAACAGGGCAATTGACGAATTTGCAGAACAATGCTGCAATTGTGTTAAGTCAAAAGAACTTGATAAAAGAAAACGTACAATAGTATATAGATACAAGAAAACAGGAAACGGGAACGACCATTATCGAAATGCTCTTAATTATTTTTTAGTTGCTTCAATGAAAACTGGAATTTATTATGACAAGCGATTTAGTAAAATCAATAAAGATTGTGTTATGGAATATTCGCCTATATAAGAAAGGATGAATAATGTCAAAGCCAAAAAAAGTAAAACCACCTCCTCCACCAGACCCAGTAGCAACACCAGTAGAGACGCCGGAGACTGAAACACAGGCGTACAAAAAAGCGAGACGCGGAATGGGCTATCAGCGAACAATCTTAACTGGAAATCTAGCGCCTTCAACAGGAAAATCAAGCGTGTTAGGATAGAACCATGCCAGATAAAATAGCAAACGAAATCATCAGAGAATGGGATAGAGAGGAAACTGATAGCGCAAACACGATGTCGCTGTATCAGCAAGTCGCCGACCATTTCTTTATGAGAGAAAACAGTATTACAACTAAAAGAACTGCCGGAGAAGACAAGTCACTTCCAATACTTGACCCGACAGGGGCGCTGGATTTACAGGATATGGCGGCTGGCATGAGCGCAATTGTCATACCAACGGGACAATATTTCTTTAGGCTTGAATCAGAGGAAGATGATAAGCCAGATAGTGATGCGGTAAGAAGCTATTTGGCTTACGCGACACAAATAGCCCACTCTCAGATATTAAAAAGTAATTTTGTATTACAGTTTAATGAATTTCTTATGTCATGGATAGGTTTCGGAACAGGAAATTTAGAGTCTAGATGGGACCCAAATAAATTACAACTTACTTATAAAGATTGGGATGTTTCTAATTTCAGGTTCAATGTAGATACAGATGGGATACCGAATCGGTGCTTGATTCGATGGGCTTACACGGCAGAACAGGCGGTAGGGTTATGGGGAGATAAAGCGGGAGAAAAGGTTGTTAAATATGCAAATGACACAAAAAGGTCACAGGAAAAGTTTTGGTTTATATGGCGTCGTCAACGAAGGCGAAACAGGGATATGACGCTTTCAGATTCTTTAAACTACCCAATAGAAGAGATTGTTATCAACCAAGACGAAAGAATTGTAGTAGACAAAGGAGGCTACAGGCATTTTCCAAACCATATAGCACGATGGCTTTTATCTAGCCAAGAAAAATGGGGTAGAGGACAGGGAACGTTTGCATTATCAGCAGACAAAGAGCTTCAAGTACAAAAACGTGCGCTGAATCTTTGTGCTGCCCTGCAAAATACTCCTCCCTATGAAACACTAAATACATTTGAGGGGACGCCAAAGATATATCCCGGAGCTAATAACATAGTACAGGAGGCAAACTCGATTAATCCATTGCACAGAGATTTAAGGGGAAGTTTCCCTGTAACAAAAGAAACATTGGAAATGACGCGCGAAACAATTCATCGTGCTTTTTATGTAAAAGTATTTGCGCCTCTTGATAATCTTCCCGGCGACAGGAGAACGACAGTAGAGATTATAGAGAGGGTTAAGGCAGGATATATGAGAATTATCCTCCCTGTTATGCGGTTGTATAGTGAATGTCTAACACCTTTAATTGAAAGAAGTGTTCTTTTGTTGCTTGAAAACCATATTATTTCGCCGCCGCCACAAGAATTAAGTGGATTTAAAGTTGAATACCTTGGAAAGTTAGCCCTTGCCTTAAAAGAACAGCAATCTGATGCGCTTCAACGATTCGCTCAATTCTCATTTGGCATGGAACAGGTTATTCCTAACTTCACAGTTGACAATATTAACATAGATAGGGCTGGTCGCAGAATGGCAACAACATTTGGAGTTAATGAAAACGATCTTAACACAGAAGAAGAAAGAGAAGTCATACGCCAAGATCGTCTACAAAGACAACAAATACAGGAGTCTCTGATGGCAGCACAATCGGCAAGTAAGGCGTATAAAGATGGTTCAAAAAAGGCAGATGATGGAAGCCCGGCAGAGCAATTAATGGCAGGTATAGGACAATAATGGAAACTGAACAAGAACAAATAAGCCGTGATTTTAAACATGTATTCGGCTCTCCGCAAGGGCTTCGTGTTTTGAAAAAACTTGAAATAATGTGCTTGGCGTTTCCACAGGCCCCTTTGTTTAAGGCGAATTCACAACGAGAGACAGATTTTAATCTTGGAATGAATTGGGTTTTCGGTTACATTAAAAACCAAATTAACCTTGATTTAAATGATAATCAAATAAAAGATTGCCAAACAGAAGAAAAATTAAAACCAGAAAGGTAGTGCAATGCCAGAAGAAACAGTAGGTACAGATCAATCGGCTGAATCCAGCATATCAAGCCAAACAAGTGAAACCAAAACAAATATAGCGACACAAGTAGAAGCAAGTCAAGCGGTTTCTGAAAGCTATGTTAATGCAGATGGGACCTTAAAAGAGGGATGGAAAGACCACTTAATACCAGAGGACTTCCGTGGCCGTCCTGTTTACAATGCAGTAGGAAACGATGTCGCAGGTCTATTGAAACATATCGGAAATCAGGATATAGCAATCAGTCGTCAAGGGAAAGGCGTTTTTGTTCCGGGTGAAAACGCGACGGAAACCGAAAAAGAAATGTTTTACAATGCGATTGGCCGCCCTGAAACACCAGAAGGATATGAATTTGCAGTTCCAGATGAACAAAAAGAGTATTACGATGATTCCCTTCTTAAATTGGCCAGAGAAACACTTTATAATGTTGGACTAAACAAAGAACAGTTTACTGCTGTTATGGCTTTAGATGCAAAACGAACGGAACTGGCACAACAGGAGATGAATGAAAACCCATTAGAGTTTTACGAAGATTTAATGCCGCTTGTTAATCCAATATTGAAACAAAAAGCAGAGGATTCTCTAAAAACAAAATGGGGTGACGCCTACAAAATGCGGCTTCATTATGCAAATATGGCGATTACAGAGGCAACAGAAGAAGGTGAAGAACGAGAAGGATTACTTGAAAGATATGGAAATGATCCGGTTTTTGCAGATTTCGCAGCAACAATGTATCTTAAACATCACACAGAATCAAACGGCGTTGACACATCGCTTGGACACGGAACGCAATCAATGAATATCGAACAGCGTATTAAGCAAATAAACTCTGAACTTACACCCGATCTTAAACTAACTAACAGGACGCGATACGAAACACTCCTGATCGAGAAAAATAAGTTATATAATCAAAAATATCCTGAAAAATAAAAAAATAGTTGCATAAATAAAAAACAACTGTATATAATACAGAAAATCACGGGCAAATCCTTGCGAACCCGCGTTGGCAGTCTGAATAGCAGACCGTTGACCGAACGAAAAACGCAGGTTGAACCCTATTAGGGCAAATCACCGAAGTTGTTATTTAACAAGACGTTAAAAACTATTTAGGAGATTGTCCTATGAGTTACGAAGTTACTACAGCATTCCGCAGGGAATATACAGACGCTTTTATGATTACATATCAGCAGTTGAATCCTTATCTAAGGTCTGGGGTAAGAAACGAAACCCAAAGCGGAGAGGAAAAGTTTTGGGATTTTATTGGGCGCACATCGGCAATTAAAAACAGAGCGCGTGGATCTAAAACGCAACACATCAGCACGCCACACACTCGTAGACGCTGTACGTTAAATTCATATACTTGGTCTGATACAACATCTGATTTGGACAAAATACAGATGATGAAAGACCCGAACAGCGATTACCTTAAAGTTGGTGTCGGTGCGATTCATCGCGGCGTAGACGAAGAGATACTGGCTGCAATGGGCGGAACGGCCTATGCAGGAAAAGGTGGAACAGTATCCATCAACAACTATGATGCAGGTGAATGCCGCCTTATTGACGCGGACGGGTCTATTGTGGCCGCAGGAAGCGATCATTCTGACACAACAGAAACGGCATTAACAATCGACAAAATCGCCTTGTGTGGTGAATTATTGGACGATGCTTCCGTTCCACAAGAAGGACGGTATATCGTTACAAATCCTTATAATAAATGGCAGCTTCTTCAAGATGCAAAAGTTGGAAGCGCAGATTACAACAGAATTAAAGCGTTGTATTCTGGTGAGATTATGGACTTCATGGGATTTCAGTTTGTTTTCATGCCAACAGAGCGATTTACCGTCAATGCAACAGATACAGCGGCAATCGAATGTTACGCTTGGCAGAGAGACGCGGTGCTTTTGGCGACTGCAAAAGAAGTAACAACAAAAGTTGATCCGCTTCCAGACGAAAACTATGATGTTCAGGCGTTCGCAGAAGCGTTCTATGGTGCAACACGACTTCAAGGCCCCGGAGTTATCGAGATTCTCTTGAAGACAGAGGCATAAACTAAAACAAAAGCCCATATTTAGGAGATAAATATTATGGCTACAGAAATTGTAAACAGCAGATATCAAGTTTTGTCAACCCCGCCCGGAGGCCTTCAAGGAGATCCTCAAGAAGGGTTATTCACACCGACAGTCGATCAAAAATACAGGCTTGGAACCAAGCTAAACGGTTCAAGAGGTCGTGTATGGCGGTATATAAGAAACGGTTCGACACAACTTGAAGTTGCTTTAATGGCGCAGTCTGAGGCCCCCGATGCACAAACGCTGGATCAAGTACAAACGGGATATACAACTTCCATTGGCGATACAACTATCACAGCACTTCTAACAACAGCGAATGCGCTTTCTGACGGGGAGTTGACAGACGGAACTCTTGTTGTCAATAAAGGAACTGGCCTTGGTTATGCTTATCCTATCAAGTGGAATGAGTGGATTACAAGCGATACGATTATGAGTCTCGAATTGCATGAACCAATTCGTGTTGCAACAGCCGCAACAAGTGAATTTACTTTCATCAAAAACAAATTCGCTGATTGTGTCGTGATGCCGACAACGCCGACCGGGATAGCGGCAGGTGTTCCAAATGTTGTTATTCCCGCGAGCTATTACGGATGGGTACAGACAAAAGGCCCTTGCCCGATGATTGTTGACACCGCAGAGACATTAGTTATTGGGTGTGCGTGTGGCTTCCCGGCAGCTTCAGCAGTCGCAGGTGCAGTAGGTGTATTTGCTGCAACAGGACCGTATTTTGGAACTGTCGTAACAATAAGTACAGCCGCAGAAACAGCCTTGATCGACCTTGCGCTTGAATAATACATGAAACGCCAATACCCTCTTAATGGGGGTATTGGTATTTATTGAAAGGACATTATTATGGCGAACATATACTTGCCAATCTACCCTAACACAGATACGCCATCGCACACACCGGGTCAAATATCAACTACGAAGATATATCCGTTGGGTACAAAATTAGAGTCAAGAGACGGTCGTGTATGGCGATATGCTTACGCTGGGGGCACTCAACTTTCACCAGCACTTATGGGTCAATCGGAAGCGATTGCTGCGGAGGCAATAAACGAAGTCCAAACCGGATACACAACAAATATCGGCGATACGTCGATAACAATTTTACTTACAACTTCCAGCGGAATAACAGACGGAGACTTGATAGACGGTTGGCTGTTAGTGACGGACGGCGACGGCGAAGGACATTATTATCGAATCCAAAATAATGTCTGGACAACCGGCGATACAGTTATGGCATTAACATTATACGAACCGATTCTTGTCGCTACCGCCGCAACAAGCGAAGTAACAGTTATTAAGAATCTGTACAATGGTGTTATTGTTGCGCCGACAACACTGACAGGAATTTGTGTTGGTGTTCCAAATGTAACTGTCACAGCGAATAATTATTATTGGGCGCAACGACGCGGACCCTGTGCGATGGTTGTCGATACTGGCGAGACTCTTGTTGTTGGCCAACCTGTAGGATACCCCGAAACTATTGCTGTTGCCGGGGCGGCAGGAATCCCAACAATCACTGACGAAATATGGGGAACCGTCATACAGATAGGGGCTGCCGGTGAGTCTGCAATGGTAGAACTAAAACTTGAATAGAAAGGGTATTGTCATATGGCAATAACAACCAATACCTACAATATCGTTGAGCTTCCGATGCAGGGAAAATTATTCCATATATCCCTGACAAGCGCCGATTTAAGTGGGGCAGAAACAGCTCTTGCCGCTGTCGCAAAAAAAACACATTACATTACACATATCCAATTTCAAATTGCCTCCGCTTGTGATTTAGAAATTGGCTCTGGCGAATCAGTAGCAGGAACGATTGATACAGTACATATTGGAACGATTGCTCTGGATGCTAATAATGGTAACTTTGTATGGAATGCGCCGGAAGGAAAAGGTCTTAAATGCACATCTGGCACATTGATTGCGATAAAAGCATCAGCCGGTAATGCGTGGTGTGAAATGCGCGGCAAAACCTGCTCTGATAAAATCTAATACGTCTTTCTGGGTTGCATTTAGCAATAGGGCGCAGCGGCATTATTGTCTCTGCGCCCAGACTAAGAGGTTATTATGGCACTAACGCAAAACGAAATAGATTATATCGTTGACCCCGCATTAGACCGCATTGGTGCTGGATCAGCTACTTTCAACCCGCAAACTGACGTAACTACATTGGCCGTTCTTCGACATTACGAGAGAACGCGCGATTCACTTCTTCGGTCTTTTGAATGGACATTTGCAGAAAAACAAACAGAATTATATCAAGTGAGTACGCTTGTTCTTGACACCATGCCTACATCAGCATGGTCCGCTGATGATGAGATAACCGGGATTACATCTGGCGTAACAGCTACTATATTAACTGTTACATCAAACACAGAGTATGTTATCATCTATAAAACAGGTACATTTACAGACGGGGAAACGATTACAAACGGAAGTATTGAAAAGGTTTACTGGGAAGGACAGCAAGTATTTGATGATTCTGAAGCGCTTTATTGGTGGGACGAATCAACTGCATCACAAGTAAATTGCGAAATTGGATATCCTGTCGTAACGGCTGTTACACCAAATCACAAGTGGACCTATCAGTATTATCTACCATCGGATTTTATACGCCTAATCAATGTTTATGAGCAATGGGACTCTGATGCAGTTGATTATAGATGGCAACGTCATGGAAATAAAATACTAACAGATTATTCAACTGTTAATATAAATTATGTCTACAAAGTAAGTGATCCAACAGCGTTTGACGACCTTTTTAAAGAGGTGCTGATATTAAGATTGGCGCACCGGCTTATAAACCCATTAGCTGGAACCGCGTCACAGAGATTTAAAGATGAACTGCGAGAAGAATTAAAGGTCGCAGAAGCAAAGGCCCGTGTTATCACTTCGCAAGAGAACAACACAACTGGCCGTGACAATTTTAATAATGCTCGGAATGGAACAGGGCTTTACGGTTACTAAGAAAGGTAAGTTTTATGGCTGACTCAAAAGAAAAAACAATAGCGTTGCTATCGAGTACAACACTTAACGTCCAATCTGCTACACAAACAAATTTATATACAGTGCCAACAGGAAAGCGATGTGTTCTCGATCATGCTAAAGTTATTTGCGGTTCTGCGGCATCAACAACAGCTGGTTTATCATTCGGACAATCAACAGCGCTAACAGACTTTTTAACGGAACAAACAATGACAAAATTAGAGGCACAATACGACTGCGTAATATGTGCGCCAATACCAAACGCAACACCCGTTAAAACAAAGTCTTATGCTGCTGCGACAATTATTCAATGTGATGTTGTAACCGCTGATGTTGACGGCTCTACCGATGCAATCGTTTTATTATATGGAACCCTATATGATGCGTAAGGCGGTTTATGGCAAACGAAATTGCACAATCTCACGAGCCGTCAACAGATGTCCTCTACGCGATTATTACAAGGATAAGCGACGGATATATCTATGATGTCGGCGATACGGCATTGGAAGCGGTCGGCACATGGAACGATGCTCGAATACAGGAGTGTGCCGTTGACATGGCATTTTCAGGGGGCAGCTTTTACGCGGATTTCCCGGCCGCTATTACTGATATTGACGAGTTTCATGTTCAGGTGCGAATTAACGAAAGCGGAACTCCGGGTTCAGAGGCAATCACAGATTGGATTAAATCGCAGGGACAGATTTCGTGGAACGAAGATTCTGAAATGACACTTGGAATTATCGGAACAACGCTTCAAAGTGTCAATCAGACCGTTGAACTGCCGGAACCGGTTGAAACACGCGCGAGGATCTATATCTGATGTCTAATTATGCAATCATAGCGTTTAACAGTGGCGTCTTGAGTCCAAAGATAGACACAAGGTTCGACATTGAAAAATATAATCGCGGCTGTCGTATTCTGCAAAATATGATTGCAACAAAATACGGCGGCGTTGAAAGAAGGCCGGGCACAAAATATATTGACGAGTCTTACAACAGCGCGTCGGTTGCCCGTATTATATCATTTATTTACAGTGCATCGGTGGCTTATAAGGTTGAAATGACTCCACTTTCGTTCAGGTTCTTCTATGGCGATTCCGTGCTTACTGACGAGTCGTCTGATGAAGTTGTTGTTACAACGCCGTATGAAGAAAGCGATCTGTTTGAAATACAAACGCATCAGATCGGCGATATTATGTGGCTGGTACACCCGAACAGCCGCCAAAAACTGTTAAGCAGAACCGACCCATACACATTTACGCTGGAAGATGTGGAGTTTAAAAATGGCCCGTTTTTAACGCGGAACGATCTTGTAGATTTAACCATCACAAGTCCAACGACAATGACAGCAACATCACTTGCTGTAGGTGAAAACGGCGTATTAACGGCAAGCGCCGCTGTGTTTCAGCAGGGCCATGTCGGCGCGCTGTTCAAACTCATACACCCAAGAGCAACAACCATTATTCAGCAGAACGGGTCTGGAACCAGTGCATCAACATTAGAAGGAAAAGGAACATTCACGTTTGTAACTCGTGGAACGTGGGACGGAACGGCGAAAGTCCAGCGCAGAGATAACAATAGTGATTGGGAAGATTTCAGGACTTATGTCAGCAATAACAACAGAAATGTTATTGAGTCATGGGAAGAAGAAGAAGATAACATAGAGTATCAGATTGTCAGCACCGGAGGCACAAAATTCAGAAGCGATCTAACTATTAAAGACCCAAGCCAAGAAGGGATTGTCAGGATTATTAGCGTTGGAAGTGCGTATAGTGCAATATACGAAGTGTTAAAAACGATTGCATCAACAAGCGCAACACAGCGTTGGCATGAAGGTTCATGGTCTAATGTTCGCGGGTGGCCTTCTTCAGTTACGTTTTTTGAGGAAAGATGTGTATATGCGGGTTCTACGACAGGAAGCGTTGGTGATACAACCGAGGTGAAAGATTATCC
>Ga0180437_10007141_pt1 | contig 14654 bp, 13 predicted proteins | sample SS_ome_4_FD_132410 | JGI IMG/M metagenome (GOLD analysis project Ga0180437, IMG submission 132410) | Hypersaline lake sediment archaeal communities from the Salton Sea, California, USA - SS_3_D_1 metaG | ecosystem: Environmental > Aquatic > Non-marine Saline and Alkaline > Hypersaline >...
TCTCTGTAGTCAGGCAGTTGGCAGGGAGATGATAAAAGGAGGCGGTGGCAATATCGTCAATTTTGCCTCAGTCGCAGGGCATACCCCCCAAGTCGGTATTAATGCCTATAGCCCAAGTAAGGCTGTGACTTTTTTGTTGGCAAATTATGTTTATTTCATTGAGTGTCAATGTATTTCTTTTAAAAGGACGGATGGTTCTAAATTGAGATTGAGGTAGTCATAAAATAATAAGTATTTAATTTAGCTAAAAAGAAAGGGTTTCCATCATGCAGGAATTCAAAAATCTATTTTTACCTACAAAAATCGGGAATATCAACATACATAATAAAATAGTCCTCTTGGGATTTTATGGCAATTTTTTCGGTCCTCCAGGCGACCTTAAAGTTCCATTCGGCGCCCCAGGGGAGAGGGCTTGTTCCTTCTTTGGGGCTAGGGCCAAAGGTGGAGTTGGGCTGATGGTAGTATCTGAACATTATGCTACTTGGCCTACAACATTGTCCATATTTGATAAGAATTTTAGGATGCCTCTAGAGAGTGATGAAGGTATACCATATTTTAAAAAGCTTAGTGATACTGTTCATAAGTATGATACGAAAATTATTGGCCAACTAGACACGGGTGCCGGTCCAAGCTTTGACTCGCGCTCGCTGGGTGGAGGCTCTCTACTAGCTGCATCCCCAATATCACGTGTGTCTCACACTCAGGCAAGCTGGGGGGAAGTACCCCATGAGATAGAAATAGATGACATAAAGGAATTAGTTAGACGTTATGCCGCAGCGGTTAGAAGGCTAAAACAGGCTGGCTATGATGGTGTCGAAATTAAGGCAATCTCAGGCCATTTATTGGGTTCATTTATTTCCCCAGCAACGAACAAGCGCACAGATGAATATGGAGGTAGCTTAGATAACCGCCTAAGGTTTGTATATGAGATCATTGATGCTACAAGAGAAGCTATCGGACCAGATCTTGCGCTGGGTATAAGATTTTGCGCAGATGAGTTCATAGATGGTGGGACTACCTTAGATGATGGCGTGGAGATAGCCAAGAAGCTTGAAGCTACTGGAAAGTTGGATTATATATTTGGATGTGCTGACGCATTTAAAGACGGACATATACCCCCCATGTTTTACCCACTAGCACCATGGGCTTACGTAGCAGCTGCGATTAAGGAAGTGGTAAGTCTTCCCGTATTCACTGTCGGCAGAATTAACGACCCAGTGCTTGCAGAGAGGATACTTGCTGATCACCAAGCTGATATGATTGGCATGGTGAGACCCCTTATCTGCGACCCGGAATGGCCGAATAAGGCTAGGGAAGGGAGGCTTGAAGAGATACGAAGATGTATGGCGTGTAGCGATCGTTGCGTTGGGAAGCCCTATGCATTTCAGACTGTGGGTTGCTCTATAAATCCTGAAGCAGGATTTGAGGCGACAAACGCCATTATAACTGCTGAGATAAAGAAGGAGGTAATGGTGGTTGGTGGTGGAGCAGCCGGTCTAGAAACAGCTAGAGTAGCTGCCTTGAGGGGGCATACAGTAAGCCTTTATGAAAAGAATGACGTGCTAGCCAAGGAACTGAGTATAGCCGCCACACCTCCGGGGAGGCAGGACTTTGAAGAAGCAATAAGGTACTATACTTACCAGATGAAACTTCTAAGGGTAGATGTTCATCTGGGAGTAACCGTCACCCCAGAGATGGTTTTTAAGTCAAATCCAGATGCAGTAGTTATAGCTACTGGTGCAGAACCCTATATACCTGATATTCCGGGAGCTGATGCTGATAATATAGTAGAAATGAGACAAATTCTCCTGGATGAAGTTGAAGCAGGACAGAATGTAGTGGTCGCAGACTTAGATTATCATATCTACGGGATGGATACAGCCGACTTTCTGGCTGAGAGGGGAAGGAAAGTTGAATTATTAACTGAAAAAATCTACGCAGGAACCAGGCTTGATTGGCATACCTTACGGACTATTTACACCAGGTTACTTAGTAATGGAGTAGTAATAACTCCTTTAGCTAAGGCCAAGGAGATAAGAGGCACGACTGTCGTTGTTCAGAATGTACTTACGGGTAATGAGAAGCTGATTGAAGGGATTGATACTGTTGTCTTTTGTACACATGGAAAGGCTAATGATACCTTATATCGTGCTTTAAAGGGCAAGGTAAAAGAGTTATACGCAGTTGGTCAGTGTGTATCGCCGCGATGGTTGCCTGACTCAACGGCTGATGGGGCTCGTGCAGCACGGGCAATATAGTTTTTAACACAATGATAGTTGCGTGGGCAAAATATAACATCCGTGTTAATGACGTTGGCTCTGGTCCAATTAAAACAAAGCTAACTGGTGATATGATAACACAGAGGAAAAAAGGAAAGCAAAATCATAGTCTATTCCCTTAATTGGCTTGGAACTGCGAAAGAGATGGCCAAGGCTGTTAGGTAGCTCGACCCTGATGAATCCAGTTATGTTACAGCGCATTCTCTTGTCGTTGAGGGGGTTCACTAAGTACCATTTTTTATTTGACAGGCATGCTTTCAGCAAAATGAAATTTCGCAATCAAGCATCTATAATAGATTGATTGCGGTGAAGAAGGATTTATCGAGATATTATTTTAAAGAAAAAGCCTGTAGGACGTCATATCGTTCTCTATGGAACGATCCTTCTTGTGCAGTTGGAATTTTATAAATATTGTCATATTTGATCAATAGCCAAGATAACATATATGTTAGCTTAATGAAAATGTCCCCTCTAACTGCTGTGTTAAAACGTTCCCATTATGAAAAAGGACATTATAGCAATGAGTCAGAAAGGGCGGCAGAGGTACCATCTCGTGGGAGGCTATACAATGAAACAACTTTTTAGACCATTGACTGTAAAAGGAATGAAACTTTCCAATAGACTGGTGATGCCACCTATGGTCACAAACTTTGCCTCAGAGGAAGGGGCAGTGACAGAAAAGATGATAAAGTATTACACTGAAAGGGCAAAGGGAGGTGTTGGACTTATTATCATTGAAATGAGTTACCCTCACCCAACAGGAAAAGGTTTTTCTTGTATGCTTGGTGTTCACAATGACAAGTTTATTCCAGGATTGAATGAGCTTGTCGAATCGATAAAGGCCTACGGGGCTTGTGTTGCATTGCAAATAGGGCATGCAGGCCGACAAACAAGCCGCGAGATTTGTGAAAATTCTATTATTGCACCCTCTGCTATTCCAGTGAAGGGTACGGTAGAAATCCCCCAGGAAATGTCAATAGAAGAAATCAAACAGATCATTCACGGCTTTGGAGCAGCGGCACTTCGAGCAAAAAGAGCTGGTTTTGATGCGGTGGAGCTACATGGAGCTCATGGATATTTACTCAATCAGTTTCTATCGCCGTATACAAATAAAAGGACAGATAGTTATGGAGGCGACTTTGAAAATAGGCTTATATTTCCTATACAGGTAATTCAGGAAGTAAGATCAGTGGTAGAGGAGAACTATCCTATAATTTTCAGGTTGTGCGCCAATGAATATCTTGAAGGTGCCGAGGGAATAACCCTCGATTTAGCCAAAAAAATTGCCCCAAGGCTTGTTAAAGCCGGCATTGATATCTTACACGTCACAGGTGGAATAGGTGAGACAGGCGATTATTTGGTTCAACCTCTGTATTACAGCCATGCCTACAATGTCTATCTTGCTGAGGGAGTAAAACAGGCGGTTGGCGACATTCCAATTATTGCTGCAGGGAGTATTACTGATCCATACATGGCTGATCAGATTTTGGAGCAAGGAAAGGCAGACTTGATTGCGATGGGTCGGGGGCTTATAGCAGATCCTATGCTCCCCAAAAAAGCCCAAATGCAAAGAGCTCATGAGATCAGACGCTGTATTCGCTGCAATGAGTGTACTGGCCGCCTTAGAAGCGGTTGTCGAATAAATTGCACTGTAAATCCTCTTGTTGGAAGAGAGGAAGAGAGTAAACTGAGACAAGTCATAAAGCCAAGAAAAGTACTTGTGGTGGGAGCCGGCCCAGCGGGTATGGAAGCTGCAAGGTTGCTCTCCTTAAGAGGACATGAAGTCAGCCTTTGTGAGAAAAGCGATTTTTTTGGAGGAATGGTTTGCATAGCCTCTATCCCACTCTGGAAAAAGGATCTGAGCACTTTGATCGATTGGCTCACTTTCCAGCTAGAGCAGAGCAATGTGGCTGTCCATCTCAACGTAGAGGTAACACCTGAATATATAAAAAAGTTTAATCCGGACGTGCTTGTGTTATCAACAGGGTCGACTCCTTTAATACCAAAAATCCCTGGAATAGAATCTGCTATAACAGCTTTGGATGTCATGAAGGGTGCTGCTGTTGGAAATTATGTAGTCGTATGCGGAGGGGGACTTGTAGGTTGTGAAACAGCATGTTATCTTGCTGAGCAGAATAAGCGGGTGACAATTGTGGAGATGCTTGATGAGATTGCCATGGACATGGAAGATAGGAGTAGGATGGCGATAATGAAAAAACTAAAAGAACACAATGTAAATATCATGTGCAATCTACAAGTGGAAAAAATTGTACCGGACAAAGGTATAGTCGGCATTGACGAAAAATGGAACAGAAGAGAGATAACAGGCGACGCAGCAGTACTGGCAATGGGTTTTGATCTAAATAGATCTCTATTCGATTTAGGAGAAAAACCATATGAAGCTCATATCATTGGCGATGCCAAAAAGCCTCGACGCATCATGGACGCAATTGGTGAGGCTAATCATATTGCACGTTTCGAAATATAATCTTTGAAATATAAAATTTGATTTTTAAGTTTCGATCGATTTCAAATTTTGGTTGCCTTTAAAGCTTCAACAGCCTGTAATTTGCTAAGTTTTGTACCTAAATCCGACAGAGGCTGACTCATAGAATTAGGAGGAAGACCCGTGATTCGCTAATGAAATTGTATCGGCGAAAGAGAAAATCGAGCAAATGAGCACGAAGAAATACATTCATTTGTGGGTCTTGAAACATAGAGCATTAATCATCTATGCGAAGTCGATTTTAATCACCTTCAATACGATATCGTTGATCTTTGTAAATTGCTCATTATTGATAGTTTACAACCACCATAGCGGAATCCGGTGCTTTAGAATGTCCCCGAGGTAGTTACCCTTATGAAATCTTTGGTGGGCAACCTACTACTTTGAAAATTAAACGAGCAATTGATCTGAAAACTGTTTTGAGTAAATAATCACAGGCATATGCCTGTGGTCATCAGTGCAATTTTAATAGAGGATTCTTGGAGGGACAATAGCGTTACATATAATGGAGAAGAGTTGTAATAAAACTCAATGAAGACCAAAAGAAAATCTGGAAAATTTTGGAGTCAGAGCTTTTGGATGAATCCGTGGCGGGCCTTGATCATATTGAAAGAATGATTACTTGGTCCAAAAGGTTTGCCATTGAGGTGGGGGCTGATATGGGCGTACTAGTAGGCGGTGCCCGACTATATGATATTGGGGTCGTTATTGACCGAAAAAAAACTACGAGGCGAGAATGGCTAACGTAGCCGAAATCTTGAAAAATGCAGGATTCCCCGAGGAAAAGACATATGCAGCCCTACATGTGGGGAAAGCTCATAGTGGCTATGGAGGACCTGATCAGCAAACCATTGAGGAAAAGGTGGCACAGGATGCATATACCATAGAGTATTTTGGCGCCATCGAGATTACTCGAGCTGTGGTGCGATGACTTAACGAAGGTTCTCTTTTAACTTGTAATTCCTCGTAGCAAGCTACGAGGAATTACAAGTTAAAACCACTTTATCCAACTTTATTAAATTGACCTGAGACTAAGATTTTTATAGCTTCACGGCATTTAATCCCACGTAAGCCAGTTTCTCATCTTCATCAGCCAATAATCCGCTCACACCAATAGCACCTATCACTTGGCCCGCTTCATTTTTAAATACAAGCCCACCTTGAACAGTAGTCATCGCCGGGTCACCCCAGGTAGCGAGTTCCACGTTAAGTTGTTTCATCCGTTCGCTAAAATCACGGGTTGGCCGATTCATCATTATAGATGTGTAAGCCTTGTTGATTGACATCCTGGTGGTCAGCTTAGCATTTGATATACCATTACCATCCATTCTCTCGAAGCAGATGAGGTTACCTGCATCATCGGTCACGGCGACCGCAACGGGTCGTGAAGGATCCTTTGAAGCTTCCTCAATGCAAGCCCTAACAGCTGTTTGCGCCTCTTCCAGTCCTAGGATTTCTTTCTTATACATTTTATTCTCCTTTATTAAGATGAATTTTAAGAAGCAATATTTTAAATAATATCAGTGAATTACAGATTGGCAAAATCGAATTTTTCCATAGAGGGATTAAGTGCACCAGGAAAAGATTCAGGAACTCGAGAGAACTCTTTATGCCACTGGTGAGTTCCTTGATAATAGCGCTCGAGACACTTGGAGAGCCAAACCTTTGATCTATTGAGATCTTTGTAAATACCATATGGAGCTTTTCCAGTAAGATAACGCTTAATTGCCGAAATTATTCTTCATCTGCTCTCGTGTCTTTTGACCTCCTTTTTAGATCAAGGTTCAAACAAAGGAGACGAGAGAGTCAATCTATTAGAATCTGGACTTTGTCAATGCTTGCCCATAAGCTGGTATTGGGTCAGGAATTTTTAGAAATATTAGGATTCCATTCATTGCTGCCAATTGACTGGATATGACTGGTTTACCTATCGCTTTCTACGACATCTTTCGGTTTTATTTCAAAATATTAATTTTTTGTTAACAGCATCTCATGATATGATCAATTTCATATGTTCAATTACAGAGAGGCTATTATTTAGAGTAGATATCTTCTTGAATTTTGGGCTCGATAGCGAATTATAAATCAGCTAAATGCACTTCTTTTTTAAAATTATTTCTTTTGAGAATATAAATCTATTCTTGCCAATTTCCACTTTTTTAGCTAAAAGCATATTTGAAAGCGATAGATATCTTATGTTATTTAGGTGCTCTTTTATAGTAAATAAACCAGTACTGTCAAGCTTTTTATACAAATTTTTTAGATAAAATTGTTATCACCCAATTTTTATAGAATGATAGGTTATTACAAATTTTTCAGAGAGGATTTGACTTCCAGTGTAACTCCATTTTAGGGCAGCTAAGAGCCAGAAGAGTATAGCAGGTGTTTTACCGACATATTCACAGATTTATCTCATATCTGATCATAACTTATCAACCTTCTTTTCAATGAATCTTGCCAAAATTTAAATTTGTTTATTGCCTGTAGCTTGCTACAGGATTATATCTTTTTTCCCTCTCCCTGGGGAGAGGGTTGGGGTGAGGGGATAAAATAATATAAAATCAGCTATGATACCCTGCAGCTTGTTGCAGGGAGATTCATTGGTTTAGAGTTTTAAAGATCCAGAGCTTTCAATGAGAGCCAATTTTTTCGCGGCTTCTTTCAAGATCCTGAATACCACCATAGATCAATATAATTTGTAACGCTTAAGCTTGATATTAATAATATTAAAATCTATAACAGGAAAACTTGAATCCGCAGCGGATATTATGACCTGGTCCAATAACATCTTAGAAACTCATTGAACTTAGAGCTAAGCTCTTTTGGGCTGCCTTCAATTAGATCTGTTTTCTTTTCGGTAATACCGCCTAACATAATTAATTTCATTCGCTCTGCTGCAGAAAGACTACTGTCGGGAGTAAAAATCTTTTTAGGCCTTGGTTTTGGTGTTGATAGAGTAACTACTTTAGTTTTTGATCCTTTTAAACCGACTTCTTCAGAAGATAGATTGAGTGCTTCCAAATTAAATTCCTTTATGTTTTGCTTAAGGCTTGCCATTAAAGATGGTAAACTGGCATACCGCGGCTCATTAAGATCAAGCTCTACAGCCAGTAGCGCTGGGAGTAAGATCTCTACCAGCTTTCTATTCCCTCGTTCAAGCTTGCTTTCGACCATAAGTTTATTGCAATCGGGTAAAACTTTAACTTCTGCCACGCTTGTAATTAATGGTATACCCAGAATATCCGCGATTATACTACCAACCTGTCCATCATCAGTATCAGCAGCCTTTTGCCCACAAAGAATTAAATCGTATTTGAGAGTGCTAATAGCTTTGGCAAGTATCGTTGCTGTAGCAAAGCAATCTGAATTGTAAAAAGAGCTATCCCATAGAAGTATGGCCTCGTCAGCACCTAATGCTAAACAATGTTGCAAAAGCTTTTTGTTTGAAGGGGATGCCATGGATATAAGAGTAATGTGGCTAGGTTTCTGCACCTCTTTTATTTGGACAGCTTCCTCCACAGCCACCATATCATGAGGATTAACGATATAAACTAAATCATCGCTATCAATGCAACCCTTCTTCTCGCTTAACGAAATGATGTTTATATCGGGGATCAGCTTGACACAAACAACTATATTCATCAATTAAGTCTCCCTAGTTGATAGTCTGAGTGTTATCCATACCGGAAGCAGACACCATATCCCCCTCGGGGATAATTCCATTCAATTGCGTCCTTGGGACAGGCTATACGACATGCACCACATTCCATACAAGCTGCACATGCAAATACTACTTTGCCATCCATTAGAACATAATTCTGAACTGGGCAAACATACAAACAGGGTTTTTCATAACAGGTTTCGCATGTCTCAGTATTAACTTTAATATGAGGCTCTATATCAGCATTAAATCTTATTGTAGATATTTTATCTTCTACTACCATAGTAAGGACCGTCCAGCTTGTATTAGATCTTTAGCTAAATGCCACATCGAGATTTTCCCTTTCATTTCTTCTTTCACTAGGCTCATGAATTTTTTTTTGGGATGACCATTAACCTGAAAAATCTTTTTTGCTACTCCACAGAACAGAGATGGGTAGGTTTCATATATACGGGAGTTTGCCAAAAGACTTGGGGTATGACGGAAGGTTTTAAGGTCTTGAAGCACAAAGCTTTCATTAAGCAGATCCTTGTATACAGCTAACGTCTTCTTGGAAAAATCACCTTTTTGACAAGCTATCTTTAATGCCTGCCCAGCGGCAAAACCAGATGCAATAGCGAAATTCATGCCCTCCAAATTAATCCCTGTTGACAATAGAAAGCCAGCAGCATCGCCCACGAGCAATATGCCGTTACCGCAAAGCTTGGGAACCATATTTAGACCACCTTCAGGAATCAGATGCCCAGAATACTCTTTCAGATCAGCGCTACTGATCGCCTGCTCTATGATAGAATTACTTTTAAAATTCTCTAAGATATCAAAAATAGAGATCTTGCTCTCTTGAAGCGAGCTTAATTTAGCTACTATACCGAGCGAGAGACTATTTTTGTTAGTAAACAAAAACGCACCCCCCTCCAGGCCTTGAGTGCAGGCACCAACAAAAGTTTGAGCTATACCCTCATCTCCTGACAGACCAAACCTTTCCTCTATGACTTCAGCAGGAAGAGTCAACAATTCTTTTGCTGCAACTGCAAAGGAAGTGCATGGAAATTTCTTTCTCAGGCCAGCCTTTTTGGCAATAAGGGAATTGACCCCATCAGCAACAATAACAGCATCTGCATAAACTATACCTTCACTTCTACGGGCTTTAATGCCGATAACTTTGTTACTATCCCAAACAAGGTCATCGACTACAGTTTGGGGAATAAGAAAAGCACCGGCTTCTTGTGCTTTTTCTGCATACCATTGGTCAAACTTAGCCCTTAATAGGGTGAATCCATTATAGGGAGGTTGACTAAATTCTTCATCTTTTAAAGAAACAGAGACAGAGGAAGTAGACGTAAGGAAAGTAATAGTGTGCCTTGTTATATATCTCTCAATAGGTGCCTCTTTCCAAAAATCAGGTAAAAGCTGGTTCAAAGCATCACTATAATACATCACGCCCCCAAACATATTCTTTACTCCCGGTTGCTCACCGCGCTCGAAGAGGGCAACTTTTATTCCTTCCTGCGCTAATACTAAGGCTGCTGTAATACCAGCCGGTCCTGCGCCAACGACAATTACATCAAATTTCTCTGGAATCATTACTTGCGCTACCATTTCCAATTGAGGTTAAAGAAAATTCATTCAGTTTGTTGATTATGGCAGGTATAACTTCAAGTACATCTCCTACTATGCTCATATCGGCTAATTTGAAGATTGGTGCGTTACGGTCTTTATTAATGGCAATTATAAGCTTAGAGTCTTTCATCCCGAGAGTATGGTATTGGGACCCTGAGATACCACAAGCAATGTATAAATTAGGGGTTACCGTCATCCCCGTTTGGCCAACTTGTTGTTTACGAGGTAACCATCCTTCGTCAATGACTGGAAGAGATCCTGCCACCACTCCTCCTAAGACTTTGGCTAAATCTTTAAGAAGTTGGAAATTTTCAAAACTACCCATCCCACGGCCACCAGCCACGATAACGTCGGCCTCATCAATCCCAATCTTTTCGGGGTTTGCTTTTATAAAACTTTTTACTGTCCTTATTCGAGGTTCTTTTTGATCGATAGGGAAGGGAAATAGCATCACCTTCGCCTTCCTACCAGAATCTGGTTTTTTCATTGCCATTATACCAGGGCTGATTGTGGCCATTTGAGGTCTAGCGGTAGGGCAAATAATTGTACTACTTATTCTGCCGCCATAAGTAAGTTTAGTCTGCGACAACAATCCTTCCTCATTCAGCGCTAAACTCATACACTCTGAAACTAGACCTGTCTTTAATCGTGCCGCAAGCTTAGGAGCAAGATCCTTGCCCATTAAAGTAGCGCCGCACAAAAGTATTTCCGGATCACTTTCTATAAAAAGCTTACAGAGAGCGTCCACATAAAGTTCCTCAGAATAGTTCGAAACGAGAGCATTATCTAAAAAATGTACTCTGTCTGCACCATAGCTTGCTAGTATTTCAGCTAATTCTCTATGACTATTTCCAACAACTACAACACAGACCTCTGCCTTAAGTCCATCTGCAAGACATCTACCCTCGCTTATTAGCTCAAGGCTAATATCTTCCAATTGTCCTTCTCTTTGTTCTACCAAAATCCAAACGTCTTTCGTCGTAGACATAGATTTCTAACCTGTGAATTTAAATATAATAGCCTTCTAACAATAGCTGCATCGAAGATTGAATCAAGCGACTTTCGTAGTGATACACACTTACATGCCTTTATAGGGTTTTTGCCTTTCTCGTCAAAGAATAATAAACGCTATTGTCAGTCGTCCTATCATAGAAAAAGACAACGCTATCAACTCTTTTAATCTGCCTTTCAGCATTTGTAAGAGTTTTATAAACAACGACAATATTTTCCCAAATCTTCTTGATCCTTTCAAGGGGTGTTAAGACAATTCAATTGCTGAAATCCAATAATGAATATCCTATATAGTGAGATAGTCAAGATTTATTATGATTTAGGCAAATTCTGTTAACAATTTCACCTTTTTTCGATTGCAATATATGCAGTTTGATTTCAATTTTCAAGAAATATTTAAAATTTTTATTGTCAGTAAAAATTAATAGGTTGTTGCTTAAAGCCAATTTACAACGCTATTCTTATCAAGAGGCAATAATAGAAATTATATCAGTGTAAAAAGCTAGAAACCTTTTACGCCAAGGAAAACCATGATGAATTGAACAAGAAGCCACGTGGGAAATGATACGAAGGCGAAGCCTCCTTATTTTCTTTTTTTAACCCTTATGATTTGTCCTTATTAGGCATTGCTCTTTAATATTTTTTCTTTAGCATTTATTATGATTGCAGTAATGTTTTGCAGAGCAACTATGAGGAAGTTTTGAGTTTGGATTTTCCATAATCTGCGACAACGAGCTCTCTTGTATCCGTATCATTTAGATTGATAAAGTATTTCTTTGAAAGGTGGTGACTAGTTTTTATATATCTCTTGCTTGTTGGCTTTTTGTTAAGCACCTAAGTAAACTGTCAATATCTCCATATGAGACTTGATCATCCGGACATTTATCACAAAAAGTATAAAACTGGATGCCCCACACTTGGTGATAAACCAACTTATTTTTAGGAAAGATTCACTTGAATAACAAATAAGCTATAAAGTTGTCACCACGCCCTCAAATAACAGATCCTGAATTCAACTCATAAGTGCAACACGACAAAGTAGGTAAGGATGCGAGGTAACTGCGGTATACTACCCATCCTAAAACCGCTACGTAAAAGAAGCGCTTATGGGTCAATACACACAGGTAACTCAGTAGAAAAGATACCACATATACACATTTATGAAAGCACATTTTTCAAAAACAAACATTGCCTCTGAAATTGGGGTTCACACATCCACATAAAACAGGGAAATGAAAAGGCGCCAAGGAAAAAAGGCTCCCGTCCGGAGCAGATCTGTGGTTTTGTGCCACGAACACATAACGTCTGGGTTAGGCTGAAACTGTCTCCCACTATGTACTTGACGATAAAGCCAGAGGAGGTACCTTATACCGCCACGTGAGACACGCCCATAAAAAATACAGAGAACGCTCCGATTCCCATGATCATCGCGGTCAGATACAAGGTCGTGTCAATATGGATGAACGACCGGCTATTGTAAATACCAAAAAACGGATCGGTGAGTGGGAGATCGGCACCATCATGGGGAAACGGCACAAAAGAGCATTGCTCAGCCTAGTTGAGAGGAAAACTCAATTCACCCTTATCAGAAAACTTGAAAAGAGACAGGCTGATCTAGTGGCTGAGGCCGCGATCGATCTCTTGAACCCCTATGAGGAAACGGTGTGTACCATCCCGATAATAGCCAGACTCACCATGAATATATCAAAGAGCATGTAAAAACCACAGTTTACTTCGCCCATCCCTATCATGCATGGGAGCGTGGGCCCTGTGAACATACCAATGCTCTTATTTGACACTACTTCCCGAAAGGAAGAGCTTTGAAACAATCACCGATAAACATGTCTATGTTGCAATGAATCGCCTCAACAATAGACCAAGAAAAACTCTTGGATATAAGACACCAAATGAAGTATTCTTTCAGGCAGTCATGAAACAGGCTGCATGACCTTACATGTTGTACTTATGAGTTGAATTAAAGAGATGCACAAACAACCATGATAAGGATTATTCGAGAGAATTAAGATGAGTCTATGCGAATCTTAGATGGAGGATACTTTTATGGGAACGTTAGAAATATTTAGTAAGGCTGTTGAAACATGTGTCTGCCCCGAAACTTACCCAGTGGCAATCAAGGTTATAAAGAACAAACGTGAGATACCGGAAGGTATTCAAACAGTGCAAAGCCAGCTTGGCGTAACGATGGCATTATGCCAAGGCTGGGGCAAAGCCAGATTCAATGGGGAGTCCTTGGCAATGTTAAAGGAAGATATTTCCTGCCCAATTGCTCTTTTTACCCTGGGACTGGCAGACCCACCCAAGGAGTGGAATGAGGGCAGTCTATATCTTGATTGGTACACACCGAAACAACAAGCAGCAGAGAATATAGCAGGCGCTATGCATAAGCTTCCCAGGGGAGAACATATTGGCGTGATAATGGCCCCGATACATAACTGCTGTTTTGAGCCGGATATAGTGATAGTGTATTGTACCCCACCTCAACTAATGTTTCTTATTTCAGCATCTCTGTATAAAGGTGGAGGTCGATTTGAGAACTCAATTTTTCCGCCAGGTGTTTGCACTGACATAATTGCACCCGTAATTCAATCAGGAAACTGCCGGTTTGGTATACCTTGTTTTGGAGATCGGAAATATGAATTCACTGCAAAGGATGAGCTTGTCTTTTCAGTACCATTTGCGAGGTTAGAAGAAATCGCAGAGGGGCTCAAATTTTTCCATGAGCATGGGCACTCATTTCCCTTGCCGAAACCTCTTGATCATGCCAGCGCACAACTCGATAAGTACAAGGAATTGCGAGCAATACTATAAGAAACATCCTGCAATGCCTCCTCTTTGGAATGTCCCAGTGTGTTATGGAAGAACACATCCTTGGTGATAAAACTTTTTTTCTCAATATACTTGTGGCATTATGGACTAAGTTTTGACTATGATGAAGGGGATTTTAGAATGAAACCTTATAGAAATCTATTTAAGCATGGCCGGATAGGAAATTTAGAACTTAAGATCAGATTTGTCATGCCTCCCATGGTAACTCATTTGTCCAAGAACGAAGGAGTGACGCCACAACTGATTCGTTACTGTGTCGAGCGTGCAAAAAGTGGCGCATGACTAATTTTTGTCGAATCGGCTTGCACATCCCCTAAAAGGAAGCGCGGAAGATTAGACATTTATGATGATGCTCTTCCCCCTGGATTGAAAAGCCTAACTAAGGATATCCACGATGCAGATTCCAAAGTAGCTGTAGAGATAAATATTAGTAGAGGAAGGTTAGATAATATTGGTCCAGTTTCTGCGTCTAATGCGCCCCTCCCACTGACTAAAGTTAGACCTCAGGTCCTTTCTATAGAAGAAATAGAACAAATGGTGCAAGAATTTAGAAAGGCTATAAGGAGGGCGAGGGTAGAAGAGTTTTTTGAAGTATTGGTTTTTTGAAAAACATAAGGAGATCAAAATGATAGACAAAAATATTGACCTGTCAGGGAAGGTGGCATTGGTGACCGGAGGGAGCAGAGGCCTTGGTAAAGATATTGCTTTAGAAATGGCTCAAAAGGGTGCA
>Ga0180437_10007144_pt1 | contig 14649 bp, 16 predicted proteins | sample SS_ome_4_FD_132410 | JGI IMG/M metagenome (GOLD analysis project Ga0180437, IMG submission 132410) | Hypersaline lake sediment archaeal communities from the Salton Sea, California, USA - SS_3_D_1 metaG | ecosystem: Environmental > Aquatic > Non-marine Saline and Alkaline > Hypersaline >...
CGGTTGTGGCTAAGACGCGGCGCATGTCGTGCACACCGGCTGTGCTGGGTTCAGCGACAATCAAAGCCAGGTCGGCGCCGGATGCAGCGCTGATCACCGGACAGCCGATACCTGGCGGTCCATCCACAAGCACCAAATGGCGGTTTTCGTCCATAGCCAGCAAGCGGGCATGCTGCTTGACCAGCGTGACCAATTTGCCCGAGTTGTCCTGGGCTGGGCGAAGCGCGGCGTGGAACAACGGTCCGTAACGACTGTCAGAACGGAACCACTGCCCGACGATTTGCTCGCGCATAACAATAGCCTCTTCTGGACACTGGAATACGCAGGCTGCGCAGCCATCACAGGCAATTAGATCAACCCGGTAGGTGCCATTATTTATTTTCAAAGCCTCAAAACGGCACACAGCAGCGCAATCACCGCAGCCCAGGCAGTCGTCCTCATTTATTCGTGCGGCCTGCCCGCCCTGGAAATCCTGGCTTTCCAGGACGCGCGGTCTTAACAGCAGCTCCAGATTTGCTGCGTCCACATCCGCATCCGCCAGCACAATGGAAACGGGAGGATTATTTGCAGATGCCAGGTGTGCGAGGGCAGCGGTCACACAGGTTTTTCCCGTGCCTCCTTTACCGCTCAGGATTACTAATTGTTTTATTCCGTTATTCATTGCCAGGACCTCAACTGCCCAACTCAATTTGCGCCAATGTAACCTCACTGCCATTGGCAGCGGCCAGGGATTGGATTCTGGTATAAAGCTCCTGGAAGCGAGGCAGGTATTCGGGGTAAGATTCGACCAGCGGCCGCCCCCGGGCCAGGCATTCGGCAATGCGCCGCTCCATGGGGATGCGCATAAGAACAGGCAGACCCGCCTTGCGGCAAAATTCGTCTACCCGGCTGTCACCAATCCCATCCCGGTTCACGACAACCCCGGCTGGCAGACCAAGGCTGCGTGCTAGTTGGGCGGCCAGCCTCAGGTCGTGTAATCCAAAGGGGGTGGGTTCTGTTACCAGCAGCACAAAATCCGCTCCAAGGATTGACTCGACGACCGGGCATGAGGTTCCGGGAGGTACGTCGCGGATAACGATAGCCGATTCTGGAAACGGCTGCCAGTTTTTCAGCTGACGGATGACCGGCGCTGCCATCGGTTCGGATACATTCAACGTACCCCGGGCGAAGTTAATACCGCTCACGGCAGGACCAGCCTCCAGCTCACCCACCACCTTGGGCACCTCCCGGATAGCGTCTTCCGGGCAGTTAAGTGTACAGCTTCCGCATCCATGGCAAAGCTCCGGGAAGACGAGCGCCTTTTCCGCCAGCACGACTATGGCGTGATATTGACAGACTTCAGCGCAGCGGCCACAAGCGGTACAGAGCTGCTGGTCTACCTTCGGGATTAACAATCCGACATCTTTATGAAGCATGAGTTCTGGCTCCAGATACAGATGGGCGTTAGGAGCTTCGACGTCGCAGTCGAGGAAGGTAATTGGGGCAGCTGAAATCGCTAACGCCAGACTGGCAGCCACCGTGGTTTTTCCAGTACCGCCTTTACCGCTGGCGACCGCAATAATCATCTTCGCGCCCCTTTATGACGGCCGTGTCGGGCGTTTTTTCCCGAGTCAGAGGATGGGGAAAATTCCTCAAGTTCCCCGGAAACAAAATCTTCAAAGATGTTTTCCACAAGGCCTGCACGGGCGCTATACATTTTGATACCGGCAGCCACCAGCGCCTCATAAGCATTTGGACCAAAACTACTGCTTACGACTGCCTGGGCGCCCTGCCCGGCAATGAACTGTGCCGCCTGCGTACCGGCGCCGCCGCCTGACGTGAGGGCAGGATTAGGTGAGGCTTTCCATGCATGAGTTTCAGCGTCCACAAAGATAAAATAGGCACAACGTCCAAAGCGCGCATCGAATGGCGCATTTATTATCGGCTCAACAGCGCTGATGGCAAGTTTCATGATTCATCCGCGTTTTTCTGCTCTACTACATTCGGAGCATCTTCGGAACGAAAGCGCCATGCGCGGCTCTGCCCGCTGCGGCCTCGCCTGGAGCTGCGGGAACCCCGTCCCCAATTCACCATACCGCTGAGCGAATCATTTTTAATCCGGTGTACATTCTGGCTGCCGCATTGGGGGCAAACCAAATCTACACCACGACCGCCCTCACCGTGGGGTATTTCGAAAATATGCAAACATTCATAACATTTGAATTTACGCATCTATCACCTTTCTTTCCTATTATTTTATTCTCAGATTTTCCGGTTTGCGAGCGCCTGCCTTACACGATCAGGATAAAGGGGTAGTTCTCGCAGCCAAACACCAGCAGCATCGTGAACCGCACTCACTACTGCCGGCGCGACGCCGTCAATAGAGATTTCTGATACTGACTTCGCTCCGAACGGACCGCTGGGTTCATCCGTTTGGACAAAAATCACATCCATCTTTGGTAATTCATTAGATTTAAAGATATGATATTTATCCAAGCTGGCATTGGTGATGTTCCCCTCTTGATCAAAGATCATATCCTCTGTCAAAGTAAAACCAAGAGCTTGCGCCATGCCGCCTTCGACCTGACCGGCAGCCGTCAGCGGGTTGATAACCCGCCCGCAATCCACCACCATCAGAAGGCGTTCAACATTAATCTGACCAGTTTTTATGTCAAGCGACAGTTCGGCAAATTGGGCTGCAGTTGGCGGAGGGCTTTTGTAACTCATATGAGAAGCGGAAGCGATGATCTGGCGCTGGTTTTTCTGGTGAAGGCTGTTGAGGGCTACCTCAGCCAATGTGAGTGACCGGCCGTCAGGCGCAAATACCTTGCAATCTCTTAAAATCAGGCTGGTTGGATCATCAACTCCCAACATCCCGGCTGCATGTTCACAAATCTGTCTGCGAACTTTATCCGCCGCCTTTTGCACAGCCCCTCCACTGATGTAGGTTGTGCTGCTGGCATATGCGCCTTTGTCAAAGGGAGTAAAATCGGTATCGGATGAATAAACAATCAGGTCATCCACGGGTATACTGAGTACTTCCGCAGCGATCTGCGCCAAAATTGTGTCAGAACCAGTACCCAGATCAGTAGCGCCAATCAGCATATTAAAAGAACCATCATCGTTCATCTTTAAAGTAGCGCAAGCCATGTCCAGACCTGCGATGCCGCTGCCGTGCATCACCACAGCCATGCCAATACCTTTGCGGACACGTCCTGATTGAACTCGGTTTTCCAGGCGTTTGGCGTAATAATCCATTGCCTGCAAACCAATATCGACACATTGGGAAAGACCGCTTGTGTCCAGGGATTGATCGAAACCCTCCCTGCCTTCACCTAAGGCGCGTGATAGATACATTGGTTCGCCAACTTTTATCCAATTCGAACGTTTAAAATCGACCACATCAATATTCATTTTCTCAGCTATTTCACCCATCAGGACTTCCATTCCAAACTGGCACTGCATGGCGCCGTACCCTCTAAAAGCGCCAGAAGGAGGTTTATTGGTATAAACAACATCGCAAACAAAACGTGAGTTTGGGGCGTTATAGAGCGTTAATCCTTTAAAACCACCCACCATTTGTACAGTGAGTCCGTGACATCCATAAGCCCCCGTGTCGCCAATCAAATAGAGATCAGCCGCGCTTATTTTATCTCCGCGAACACCAACTTTGTAGCGGATGATATTTGGATGGCGGCTGCGTGAGCTGGTGAATTCTTGGGTACGCGTATACTCCATACGCACAGGCCGTCCAGTTTTTTTGGTTAAATGAGCGCACAAATCCTCCAGGATCATCTCCTGTTTGTTGCCGAAACCGCCTCCAATGCGCGGTTTTATCACCCTGATGCGTTTGAGGGGTATTCCGATCAAAGGGGCGACCATCCGGCGGATATGGAATGGCACTTGCGTACTGGTGCGAATCACAAGCCGGTTGTCTTCGTCCCAATACGTGATGCATACATGGGGTTCCATATGGACATGCTGCTGCTTGGGAGTGCGGTATTCCCCCTCGAAGACATAATCTGCTTGATGAAAAGCTTTCTCAAGATCACCTACTTGCTCTTCGATATGATAGACAATGTTGTGATTCGGATCAAAGATGCCATCGGTATCCGGTTCATCATGGATAACCGGTGCGCCACCTCGCATTGCATCTTGTGGATCCAGAACAACCGGCAGCAGTTCATATTGTATTTTTATTAACTTCAAAGCTTGCTCGGCGATCTCCAGCGTTTCCGCGGCAGCAATCGCTACCCGGTCGCCCACATGGCGTACCTTATTGTCCAAGCAAACCTGATCATAGGGTAAAGGTTGCGGATAACTTTGTCCGCCAGAAGCGTGTTTGATGCGCGCGATATCTTCGTGGGTTAATACAGCATGAACACCCGGCAGGGCGATCGCCTCCCTTGTGTCAATAGACTTTATGAGAGCATGTGCATGAGGACTTGTCAGGAGCGCTCCATACAGCATACCCTCCTTTCTGAAGTCGTCGGTAAATACGGGGCAGCCGCGCACCAGTTTCTCGGCATCCACTTTTATCACCGGCTTACCGATAACTTGCGTCGCTTCCATTTGCGGCGGGGTTAATACCAGCGGAGGTAAAGGATGCGCATCGCTGCTGTGACGATAATAACTCTGGGGAAGAATATTATTATCCTGTAAGATTTGTTCGGGGACCTCAATCGGGGATACTTTTTCTCCTCTCAGGACGGCTGCCGCCCGCTGGACAGCTTCGATGATCCTGACATATCCGGTACAGCGGCATAAAACCGTACTCAATGCATCCCTTACTTCTGTATCTGACGGTTCGGGATTTGAATCCAGCAGCGCTTTGGCTGCCAAAACCAGCGCTGGAGTACAGTAACCGCATTGGATAGCGCCCGTCTCAATAAAAGCTGTCTGGATTGGATGCAGCTTACCGTCCTGGGTTATTCCCTCCACCGTTGTAATCCTGCGGCTTTTTGTATTTGAAGCCAGCACCTTGCAGCTGCGCACCAGCTTACCATCCAGTAAAACATTACACACACCACAATCCCCAGTATCACAGCCGCTCTTGACGCTCCAATAAGCATTCCGGCGTAAGACATCCATCAGACTTTCGTGTTTGCTAACCGAGATTTCTTTTGCAATGCCGTTAATTATTAAGGTGATGTTCTCTTTTTGATCATTCATAGTCACTTATTCCGCTTGGAAGAATTTTGATTTTAGATAAATCTCTGACGCTTAGATCTCGAGCCTGGAAATTTTAAATTCCGCTAGATCATTTATCCAACAGGACAGCGATTCCTCAAAGTTTTTCTAAAACCAGATGATGGTGTGAAAAAGGCACTTGTGATAGACGTTTGTAATAGATAGATTCAAAATGGTGTTTGTTAAACTCAGCCTGGACATCGTCGAATGTATATAAACCGTAATTTTTTACGAAGGGTTTTGTAATGCGGATCAGCAGGTTTGGAAAAGACAAATCTAACCAGAACAAATATCCGCCAGATTTCAAAACCCGGGAAATTTCCCTCACAGCTTTCCGCCAATCAGGCACATGGTGAAACACATTTTGTGATACCACAAGGTCGAACTGGTTATCTTTGCAGGTTAGATTGGAAGCATCCTCGACGCCGAAGTGCAAGTGGCTGTTTTCCGGGTTTACTCTGCGAGCGATTTTTACTTGCTCGGGATCAAAATCGGTGCCGTAAACATGCATGCTGCAGCTATTAGCTAAATACGCTGAAACTGATCCTGTTCCGCAGCCCAGTTCGAGAACTTCATGAATATTATTTTCACCAATTGCCTCTAAACGTTGTTTTATTTTTTCAATATTATTTTTACCTTTTCCTGCGCGGTTTACAAACCGCTTTTCAATTCCTGTCATAGCCATAGATGTTTCTCTCCGTTATTTGGTATTGAATATATTTGTTATATATTGATTTTTCTAAGTTCAAATCCAGCTATCCTCACTCAACAATATTCCGATTTCCTATCTTTATTTGATTAATACTTGTAAACAATGTGGTTCTCACGTTGGGATTGCATCATGATCGTCATGACTGCAAATCAACAATATGCGCCAGCGAACTCTGAAAGACATTCTGTTGAATAACACTTGAGAATTCAGGATCGTCGTCACATAATCCACAAAAATCATCTGCATCACATTGCAGCACCTCGATTCGGGATATTGCACGGGCAGTGGATGTGTGAAGATAAGGCGGGAACAAAGCAGAACGGCCGAATATTTCACCCGGTCCGATTCGGTCAACCTGTATTATTCCAGCCTCACCGACGTCGTAGAATACCTCAACTTCGCCGTCTGCCAGTAAAAATAATTTTTTAGCGGGTTCCCCATCTTCATACAATGTATCACCAGGATAGAAACACAGCTCCCGGCAAAATTTCCGCAATTTTTGTTTACCCTTATCGTTCAATTCGTTGAAGGATGGATATTCATACCAGAGATCAAAATTGTTCTGCATCATAAACCTCTTATAGATCAAAAATTAATAATTGTCCCAGCCGGGCAGGGTTTGACCTGGTCGCGAAAAGCTTTAGCCAGCGCAAGGTATGCATGCTCACCGGTACAGTGGTTCAGGTAGTAGTATTGCAGGTCATAAGAATCCTGCAGTTTTTTGACAACATGCATTAAATAAGGTTCGTCAGCTGTCACCAGGTGAGTTCCCCCAAGAACCGTAATAATTGGCCGCTGGAAAGTTCGAGTGACGTGCGCCATTGTGTTAAGCAGTCCGGCATGGCAGCATCCGCAAATCAAGACCAGCCCGTCCTGAGTGTCCATCACCATTGACATATCATCCTGGTAGGGATCGGGCATCCAGCCGTCATCCGCGGGCACGACATGCTGGGCGCCGCGTCCTTCTGGTTCGGAGCGCTCATAGATTTCACCGCTGGTCCATAAACCAGGGACAATTTCAACCGGGCGGTCATCGAGATGTAATTCCGCCAATTGGTTAAGTTCGTCTTCTGTCATGGATAATCCGATAAACTTGTAATTTCTATTCCGAATAGAGTAGCGCGGCCGAAAAAGATCGGGGTTGGCGTACAAAGGGGTACCCGGTTTTTCCGACAGAAGATTGGATAAGCCGCCAGTATGGTCGTGGTGGGCATGACTGAGGACAATCCCCCCCATCTCCTGGGGATCGATTCCCAGCACCCTCAGATTATGCATCAATACACTACCGCTCATACCGGTATCGAAAAGCACGCCACTATGGTCCGTTTCGATCCAGAAACTCACTCCGTGTTCACCCTGCAAAGACGAACTTAGCTGGACTTTATTATCAACAACACAGGTTATTCTCTTCATGATTCCTTCTCCAGGTTTAAGCTGGTTTTATGTCCAATACTGGCGTGCCATTGATCGCGTCAAGGTTTCGTACTCGTAATATGTTTCCAGTAATTTCCAACAAATCCACTGCTGTCACACCGATTGGGTTAGGGCGGTTTGGACTGCGTAAGGCAAAGACTCCTCGCTTGTCTTTACGCTGATCGCCTCGGGGATGCTGAAGCAGTTCATACCTACTCGAACGGTGAAAATAGAAAACAATCAAAATCTGCTGCCCCGGTTCCAATCCCAGTGTTCCGCCAATAAATTGGTGTTTTAAAACAATCCGTGATTCAAGCTCGCGTATCTGTTCGGGGGAGGTGGGTTCACAAATCTGGTTTTCAACGAATCCCACAGGCTGTATAAAGATCAGATCTTCCTTATTTGTTTGCTCCGGACTTCTATTGGAAAAAGGCGCGAACATTAGGAACTCTCCCATTCAACCAGCAAGCGGTGGGCAATAGTTGAAACCTCACCAGATGCCGTTGAATTTCGCAGCGCATTTAACAGGGGCTCCAAGCGTGCGCGTGTCTCCCGGGATTTAATACCATGCAGGGCATGGTAGGCGGCTTGACGAGAACGTTCGGTCATAATTCGATAACTGATGAACTTTAACATGGCTGGAACAGCGCTTTCACCAAGCCTGGCGAGCACGTCCGCAGTTGCCCAACGGACCGCGTAATTGCTGTCTAACAAACCCTCTACCAATATTGGCGCTGCCCTGGCGTCACCGATATCCCCCAACCCCCGGGCTGCCTCCCAACGGATGTGGCTGTCTGGATGTTTGAGCAAATCAACCCAGGCTGGTTCAGCTAGTTCTCCCATGCCAATCAATGCTCTGCGCGCTTCTCTATGGAGTTTTTCCCTGTTCATGGTCAGAGCGCTAACCAGGGGCAATACACAACTTTCATCTCCTAATACAGCCAGGGCTTTGACTGCTCTCAGCTGCCAGTCTCTATTCCCGGTCCGGATGGTTTCAGCCAAAATTGGAACTGCCCTGATATTGCCCCGCATCCCGGCGATATACGCCGCGGCCTGGCGCATCTTGGGTTCCGGATCTTCCAAAGCCTGGCTCAGTACCTCTTCCTTAATAACAGTTTCAAACTCATGCTCATCGATCAGGAAAACCTCGATAATTGATAAATCGATTCTTTTCGAGGCTTCCGAATAGCCGCGGCGGTCACTATTTATTCCAAAACTCCAATGATGGGTAGCCAGGCATGCCAGCAAGATGCCCCAGATTTCGCCTTCGCAGCAATCGTGGACAGTCTCTTGCATGATCCTGCAAAGGTTGGGATTGGCTGAACTAAGGTACATGAGTACATCGTTTACAGCTTTTGCCTGACCATCAGCGGCTTTTAACACCAATTTACCTTGCTTCGGATGTCGAATCCTTTGGTTTGCCAGTTCCATCAACGCCGACCTCTCTTGTTTTTTTTGCTAATTCCTGACCTGGCTTCCATGAATATTGGGGTCGAGACCCACAACAATAGCGCCATAACCACAGCTGAGGTCAAACACCAGGCGCAGGAGGCGCCTATCACAAACGGTTCGAGGGTGGTCAGGTATATTGAAAATATCGTTCCGAACAGCGCTAATATCCACAAGCTGATTTTGCTAAATTTTTGTAACCTTGTTGGTCCAAGAAGAGCGAACAACCAGATCAAACCAATGCAAAAATACCCAAAAACGCCAAACAGACCGATAGGAATGGTTCCAAAAAGATAAGCATATTCACTCTGCTGCACGGTATTGCAATCTCCAACCGGTCCGCACACGGCTTCGGTCTGATTGATCTCTACATAAGCCATATAAAAAGCGACCAATAATCCAACCAGTAAAATTGAAGGGATGACCCAATTTGGGTATCGTTCAGGTTTTTTCTGCGAGCCGCGTAACTTGAAAGAACTGCTGACTACACAAGCTATCATTCCAAACAGCACAACCACTGAGACTGTATTGCCCGCAGGATCTCTCATGAACCGTTCAGAGAGGGACATATTCTCGGCGTTTAAAACGATATTGTTAAAATCCCCCCCACCGGAAACTCCAGGACTGTTACGTTCCAATGCTTGCCGATTTGCATGGCTTTCTTCCCCTACCAGGATATCTATGGTTACATCGGTTTTTGATGTATCGGTTTTAATTATATTTGTTTCAGGTGTATTCATTTCTGATACATCTGTCTTTAATTTATCCATCTTTGATGTATCTGTCTTTGATGTGTCTGTCCTTGATGCATCTATCTTTGATGTATCCGTTTCTTCAGTGTCTATAGGATTTGAACCTGTATCATCAGTTTCATTCTGACCACTTTCAGTTTTTTCCGGGATCTCATTTTCAATCAAATCCAGCAATCCGGGTATCTCTGGCCAATCGATGCCACCAGCGTTTAAACCTGTTTCGATAATACCTGGCAGTTCATTTGGAATCTCGATGGAACCGACCAACACATGTCCTCCAACAATCAGAGTTGGGACGCCGATGCGTTGATCCGGGATATCATATGCATCAACCGCTGACATGTAAAGCTCCTGACCTTCTTCCGTAAATGTGTTCACCACTAAAATTTTCAGATTCTCCTGGTATTTGTCGACGATGGGGGGAAGGTCTTCAGAAATGACTTTATGGCAGTGGGGACAGGAAGGTGAAAAGAAAAATACAGCATGGATAACCGGCTCTCCAGCCAGGGCAGCATTGCAAATTAAAAAAAAGCTGAGCATAAAAATCAGTATGTATCGTCCACGAAGGAAGTGATGTTTCATATTTCAACCCTTTTTAATTACCAGCCTCCAGTGAAGCTTCCTTCTCCTTTGGAGAAGCGAACTCGAGTATTTTTTCCGTGACATTTTCGAATTCAAGATTGCTATAATTTTCAATCTTTCCCTGATCGCACATCACAGATAAATAAGTATCAAGCGGCAGCCTGCCAACTAGTTGTGATCCCAGCATACGAGCGGTACTCTCCGCCTGGCTTTCCCCGAACAGGTTTATGCTTTCACCGCATTTTGGACAGATTGTATAACTCATATTCTCCACCAGGCCAATGATTGGAATCCCCAAATGCATCGACATGTTGCCTGCTTTGCGGACCACCATACCAGCCAGGTCCTGGGGTGAAGTTATCAAGACGATTCCATCCAGCGGAAGCGACTGCATAACGGTTAAAGCTGCGTCTGCTGTACCGGGTGGTAGGTCAATGATCAAATAATCTAAATCTCCCCAATTAATATCGCTCCAGAATTGTTGAATCGCCCGCCCAATAAGCGGGCCGCGCCAGATCACCGGCTGGTCTTCCTCTGGCAACAGCAAATTAATTGACATAATTTTGATACCGTTTTCGGATTGAACGGGCAGGATACCTTCCGGGCTTGATAGAGGCGATTGGTGGATGCCAAACAGCTTGGGAATGCTGGGGCCGGTGATATCCGCATCCAATAGACCAATCGCCAAACCTCTGCGCTGTAAGGACGAGGCAATCAATCCAGCGATTGTGGATTTGCCTACACCACCTTTACCGCTCATAACAGCGATCACATAATTAATATTGGGTTTTTGGATTGGCGGTTTGACGGTTTTTTTCGAGTTATCCTTCGACATTTATATTCTCCGATCATGATTTTTCAGTGCAAGTATTAATTTTCACTCGGCCGTTTGTCCAGGATTTTATTCACCGGAGGAATATAGGCTGGCCATTTATGATCTTCCTTAAGCACCCGGACCTGCCTCTTCAAGAAGCAAGTGAATTTCATGATGTGTTCCGGTTTTGGATTTGGAACGTTCAAAAATTTACCCTGCAGCGTATCCAGACAAATAATGTAAAGCCAAAAAGGGTCGACGAACGAAAGTCGTTCTTCAAATTTGATCCCGGGGTTGCTCTCGTCAAATGACTCCCTCCATTCAGCCATGAGTACCTCAACCTCCTCCGCTAATAATGAAGATGGTGTGGTATACCAATCTAACACCGGCAGGATAGGGGCATTAGACACGATACCGCATTGGGTATATTTTGTTTTCGTTTTGATCTTTAATTTCCCGCCAAATGTGAACGCCTCAACTACTTTATTCAAACGATCATGCATGATGATCCGGCTGGCGAGCACATGGTATTCTTTAGTCCAAACCCATGGGTGAAATACTTTTATGAATTCGATTCCCCATGCAGGCGAAGCGACAGAAAAATTGACGCTCTCAGGATCATAATGTAATAAGGTTGGGGACGAGCGTATATTTATGGTCAGGCGCCGGTGGCAGGGATCATTGGTGGTGCAGGGGGGAGAAAACACATACCCCAGGTCAAGTTTTGCCTCATCACCAGCTGTGTCTTGTCTTTTATTTGAATCTATCATCGCTATATTTGTGCAGTACCACCGGTATTCGACCTGATGGGTGGATACCGTACATTAATTCGGAAAGTATGCCGGCGCTGAAGTCCAAAAACGAACCCCATAACGTTCCACAACCTGGGCTTTTCCACTCGCTTTCAATTCTTCCAGCGCGTCTGCAACCCTTCCCGGGGAATACCCATTTATTGTATTGATTAATTCATCCTCCCGCATTGGATGCCGGGTTATGATCCCAATGATCGCTTCCACTGGATTACCGCTTTCACCCAGGTCAAATTTCCCTTCAACCGGAGATACCACCCTGGCAATTTCTCCCAGGATCGTTTTGGCGCGCTGGATTCCATCTGCATCCGGCAGCTGAACCCATTCCTCCACCGGCGGACGGGTTGGCAGGTTGATATGGATCTCATCCGGCTTGATGGCTTGAAGCACACGGGCGATATCTTCCAGTACTTTACGGCTGTCATTCAAGCCTTTCACCAGCATGACTTCTATCCACAACTCTCCAAGGTATTGATTGCTGAACGCCTGTAATCCTTCCACGTGGCGCTCAAATGTAAAATATGGGTGAGGCCGGTTGATTTTTCGGTACAGCCAGCTGTTGCCTGCATCCAGGGAAGGCAGCACCGCATCGGCGCCCGCCAGTTCCTGGCGATGATATTTCAAATACAGAAAAGACCCGTTGGTTATAACTGCCACAGGTAAGCTGGTAAACTCTTTTATCCTTCGAATCAACCAGCCTATACTTGCATGTAAAGCTGGTTCGCCGGAGCCGACAAAAGTAATCCAGTCGATCTCACCAGGCTTGTGCTGTTCGATCGCCTGTCGTACCTCTGCCAGGATCTCATGCGGCGGAAAATAATCCTTGCGCTCCTTTATCACTGGTCGGGTTCTGCCGAGCTGGCAGTATACACAGTTCCAGTTGCATGTCTTGAGCGGGATGGTATCGATACCCAGGGATTTACCCAACCGCCGGGAGGGCACTGGTCCAAATATATATTTCACGCTTCACCTCCTTTACATGCTTTGCGCGCACAGCGCAGGTATCAATACATTTATACAATCGCGAATTCTTCACCCTTTAATTCCGCGATCGCTTCCATCCCGCTTACAATTTTGTGAGCCTCCATTTTGCAGGGAAAAGAATTTATTGGTATTCCTTTCAGCCAAGATACTGAAATCGCTGGATCCGAATGTATGGCGCACAGCGCTTCAATTCCCCGGGAAATTAATTCGAAGCGAGCATAATTTTCCATCTCTTGGTCCTCTATCTTGTTTAAAACAGTCAGAACCCCTTTGATACTGGCTTTCCTGTAGAGTTGGTTTGCCAATAAGACCAGATCCTTGTTTTCCAGGTGCTGGGTGGCAGGAAGTTCTCCAGTCTTTATACGCGCGACCATATTCTCCATGTCCGCCGCCATCTCGAAAGCGGCAACGGTTGGATCCACAACAACAATAACCCAATCTAAACTGGTTATCGCGCCGCGTGCCGAATCTTCAAAGCCTGCTTTAAAATCAATAACGCTGACCGAAGGTTCTCCATCAACCTGCAGGCGCAGATCCCGACCAATTTTTGCGATGGGTCCATCGCAGCCTGCTCCAGGACCTTTATCCCCGATCTTGCCGGCGATGAGAAAGGTTATCCCCTCATTCTGGACATAATAATCTCGAGGCAGTTGGCTGATAGAAATCTGCGACCCTTCCAATAGTGATGGGTCATCTACCGGGCAGCTGACTTTACCTCCGCTGAACACCATTCCCCCAAAATAATCCAGTAATGCCCTTGGAGAGCGTTCGAAACCAAGCGCCTGCGACATGCCAGCATTGGTGGAATCAGCATCTAGTAGAATTGCATGGTATCCTTCCAACCGCAGAGCCTGGGTCATGAGAACTGCCACAGTACTCTTTCCAGCGCCGCCTTTGCCGAAGATACCAATACGCTGGTTTACAAGCGCCTTTTTATCCTCCATATTCATGCCCGCCATCCTTTTGATACATTATGGTTGCCGAATTGTTCCTTTTTACCTGTCACTGGTTCATTCATGACTGGATCATCTTTGATACGCTGGACATAGGTGCTCCTACAATTTGGGCATAACTGTTGACTGCCGGGATATTCTTCATAGAAGTGCACTCGAAAAGTGCAGTTACACACTCGACAAATGTACTTTTTCATCAAAACCTCCTTCCAACAAATCAATATTTCTCGATGCTTTTTGTTTTTGCCTTCAAAAACCACGGTTTTAGCTGGTCAGTCCGGGAAATACCTGTGTTCTGTCTTACACGCCTTCTTTATTACCCTGGTTTAATTCAGCAACTGTCTTCACTCCTATGCAGCCCATATTCGTTAAAACCTGTTTGGCTTTCTCGAGTTTATCCGGCTCTGTTTTCAGGACGAAAACTTTGTCTCCCAGACTGATCCCCCGGGTATAAAGGTGGGTAGCATTTTCATATTTGGCCATACCGGTTATGCCTCCGATAATCCCCCCAATGATTACCCCTACCAGGATGCCCAGCCCAAGGATTTCATATAGAATTGTTTTACTGAAATTGAAGTAGGCGCATTCGCACCAGCCAGCAGCAAATGCAAAAGTGCCGTAAATTGAGATTCCAACCAGAGCGCCAATGAGCGCATAATTTAGTACGATCTGGTTTCTATTTATCCCGAGCACTTGTTGTATTGCGCTTCCATTTGTGATCACTTCCATCCGGTTTAAGCTGAACCCGGCCTCCGTCAGATTCTGGATCTGGTGATTCACCTTTTGATTGCACGGAAACAAACCGATTACAGTGTCCATCGTTATCCATCCTTTCTTAAAATTCTCCGTCAGTACGGATCAGAAGCAAAGGCTGCTCAACCTGGTGGAGCACACCTGCTGCAATGCTTCCATAAATAATCCTGGGCAAGCCGGTGCGGCCGTGGCTGGCGATAGCAATCAAATCTGGATTTTCTCGCTCGATAACCACGTTTATATTTCCAAGTACTGAACC
>Ga0180437_10007146_pt1 | contig 14648 bp, 11 predicted proteins | sample SS_ome_4_FD_132410 | JGI IMG/M metagenome (GOLD analysis project Ga0180437, IMG submission 132410) | Hypersaline lake sediment archaeal communities from the Salton Sea, California, USA - SS_3_D_1 metaG | ecosystem: Environmental > Aquatic > Non-marine Saline and Alkaline > Hypersaline >...
GAACCAAGGAGGCTCGTCTTTCCCCCTTCAACAAAGAGGTCGGCCAACTTGGTCTCAGGGTCTGCTTGAAGTTCAAAAGAGGTGGCAAACCGGTTTTCATCAAGGTCCAGCCCGATGGTGAGCAGTTCGACCTGACCCGCTGTGTCCAGCATCTTCATGGCAGCCTGCTTGATGTCTTGAGGCGTTGGGCCGAACTTCTGAGTCCCTTCAGGAGGCGCTATCTTATCCAGGTTACTGAGGCCTGCTTTGATCTGGGCATCGGCCGCGCTCATCAGCTTGGTGGGGGCCATCTCCATGGTCAAGACGCCCTTTGATTCAGATGTGGCGGCAGCGATGAGGGCCTCTTTGGTGGCCTCGGAAATATCTTGCCCGGGGCCGGGCGGAAGGCTCACGAGATAATAGTCGGGGCCGGGAAGGGCGTTAAAGGCCGACTGAAAGCCCTCATTGGCCTCTCTAAAGGGCACGAGGAGGCTCGCCTTGGGCTGGCCCTGGCTAGCGATGAACTCAAGACCAATGACGATGGAGCGGGTGGGGTCAATCCAATCGGTGCCCTGGAGCATGGCCTTGAGTTGGGCTGAGGGCGACTGCCCTGGTTCCATGCCTGCGAGGTCGTCAATGAGGTCCAGGGTCTCTTGGATTCCGGTAATTTTCACCACGAGATCCAGGGGTGAGCCTGCGTCTTGTTGCGCCGGCAGCGGGTCAGGCCCTCCAAAAAGAAGTGCCAGACAAAGCAGAACCGTGGAAAGCTTAGGCTGAATAGGCTTTGTGTTCATCTCATGCTCCCTCTGAAAAGGTTTCAAAAGACGTAAATGAGGCTTCTGTTGGCCTCAGATTCTTGAAAGCAAGAATCATGCCTTAAAGAGCCCCCATTCTTTTTGCAAATGGAACAAGAGGGGCTGCCGTGCCCCCACGGTGGCCTAAGCGTTCTGCCTGCAAGCCAAGAACAGATCTGTAAGTGGGAATGTGCTAGGCCTTTTTCTGATCTTCTTCGGTCAGCAGGCCCCTAGCTCTGAGCTTCTTTCTTTTTTTTCTACGCCTGCGGCGGCGGTCTATCTCTCGGTGTCTTTCGATCTTTTTATGACGTGCCATATGCCGTTACCTCTTTTCCTCCACGAATGGTCTATCGTGTAAGCTGTTAAGATTTTCCAAGGATTTTCTTCACGGTGCCAACGACGGCCTCGGTCGTAAAACCGAATTTTTCCAACACCACGCCTCCAGGTGCAGAGGCCCCAAAGCGTTTCATACTGATGACCTTGCCCTGTGATCCCACATAGCGCTCCCACCCCATGGGCACACCAGCCTCTATGGCGAGGCGGACAGAAACGTCTGGTGGGATTACTTCATGGCGATATTGCTCGTCTTGTGCCTCAAAAATTTCCCAACTTGGCATACTGATAACGCGGGCGCCAACGCCTTGACGGGCCAGGTCCTCATGGGCGGCCAGGGCCAGATGGACCTCTGATCCGGTGGCCAAGAGGGAAATGTCAGGCGGGCCCTGTGGTGCCTCTGCAAGGACATAGGCCCCCTTTAAAAGACCCTCGGCTGAGGCGTACCGGGTTCGGTCGATGATGGGGAGTTTCTGTCTGCTAAGAATCAAGGCAGTGGGGCCTTGCCTGCGATTCAAGGCAAACTCCCAGGCGAAGACTGTTTCGTTGGCATCGGCGGGCCTAAGGACAACCAGGTTGGGGATGACTCTCAAGGCTGCCACATGCTCCACCGGTTGATGGGTTGGCCCGTCTTCTCCAACGGCCACAGAATCATGGGTAAAGACATAGATTACCTGCAATTCCATCAGGGCAGCCAGCCGGATGGCGGGCCGCATGTAGTCGGAAAAGACCAGGAAGGTAGCCCCGTAGGGCACCAGGGCTTGGCTGAGGGCCATGCCGTTAAGTATCCCTCCCATGGCGTGTTCCCGAATGCCAAAATGGATGTTCCTTCCGCAGGGATCTGTCTTCAGAACGCCCAGGCCTTTGACAAAGGTCTTTGTGGAAGGGGCAAGATCTGCAGAGCCCCCCAGCAGGGCGCGAAGCTTCGGCGCAATGCCGTCAAGGACTTTGCCCGAAGCGCTCCGGGTGGCGATGGGGCCGTCGGAAGGTTCAAAGCGTGGCAGGGCCTCTTCCCACCCCTCAGGCCAACTTCCTTCATGAAAGGCCTCCCATTGCTCGGCCAAGTCCGGGTATTTTTTGCCGTAAGAGGCAAGGAGACCTCCCCATTCCTTCTCCTGATCTTGGCCCCTTTCAACAGATTCTCTAAAGCGCGCCAGGGCCTCTTCCGGAACATGGAACAAGGTTTCAGGCCAGTTGAATCTCTCCCGCACGAGGGCGGCCTCGTCGCCCCCAAGAGGTTCACCGTGGGCTGCGGCCTTGTCTTGTTTGTTCGGGCTTCCATAGCCCAAATGGGTCCGGGCAATAATAAGCGAGGGCTTAGCGGTTTCTTTTTTGCCTGCATCGATGGCCGAGGCAATTTGCGCCAAGTCGTAGCCGTCTATCTTTTGTACATGCCATCCGTAAGCGTCAAACCGTTTGCCCACGTCTTCTGTGAAGGTGAGGCTAGTGCTTCCTTCAATGGTCACCTCGTTGTCCAGGTAGATATATATCAACCTGCCCAGACCCAGGTGTCCTGCCAGGGAGGCCGACTCCGAGGTAATCCCCTCCATCATGTCCCCGTCGCTCACAACAGCATAAATAAAATAGTCGATCACAGGGTATCCAGGGCGGTTGAAGGACTCGGCGAGATATTCTTGGGCCATGGCCATGCCCACGGCATTGGAAAACCCTTGTCCCAAAGGGCCCGCAGTGGTCTCTACACCAGGTGTGGGACCGAATTCAGGGTGGCCCGGGGTCTTGCTCTCCCATTGGCGGAATTGGCGAACTTCCTCAAGGGACAGATCGTACCCCGTGAGGTGGAGAAGCGCATAGAGGAGCATGGAACCATGGCCTGCTGACAGGACGAACCGGTCGCGGTTGGGCCAGCGAGGGTTGCTGGGGTTATGTTTCAGAAACCGGGTCCAAAGGACATAGCCTATGTCTGCGGCCTCCATGGGCATTCCAGGGTGGCCTGAGCGGGCCTTTTCAACAGCATCGACAGCCAGCATGCGAATGGTGTTGATGCATAGCTGGTCCAGCCAGTCTGATCCCTTTGTCTTTTCAGCATCCGTTGACATTTCTTGAGTAGATTCCACTTCCGTCCTCCGTCTCTGTCATATTTATTCCAGGCTGTTGCCCAAACCAGAATCCCTCTGAGCCGTTCATGGGACCGTCTTTTGTCCGTACATCTTGGCGAGTCCGCTGAAGGCGGCTCAAAAACGGTTCAGAACAAGCGAAAAGGGATTTGGGCAAGAGCCCGATTCGGTTTGACCCTGAGATACCCTACATATGGCACAATCCATTCCGGTTTGAAAGGCCTTGAGAAAGTTTTTTTGCCGGTCCACGCTCTTTCACCAGGGTGACGGTTTTTGGGGATTTCGACAAGGCTGGGATTCCGCAAAATTGACAATGTTTGGGCCGTCATATAGGTAGTAGGTCCTAAGGAGGCCAGCCATGAAATCCTATAAAGACGGGATCGCATTTCAGTATATGAAAGAGACCAAATACGATCGCACTTCGATGCTTCGAAGAGGTGATTTTGGCCCGGTGCCGAGGGTCCCGGTCTACAAGCGCTATCCAGATGCCCCGAGAACAGACTTGCCAAAGCCGGCCTTCCCAGAGACAGGAAGCCTCTGGAGCATCTTAAAGGAAAGGCGTTCAAGGAGGCGTTATACCTCTGAGCCGATCGGTACACAGACCCTGGCCACCCTGCTCTGGGCCACCCAGGGCCTTACCCTCCATGGCCCTGGTTATCAATTCAGGACAGCCCCTTCGGCCGGGGCGCTCTATCCAGTGGAGACCTATTTGAGTCTCCACCATGTTGAGGGTCTGGAACAAGGGGTCTACCATTTCAATGTGGCCGATTTCGTCCTGGAGGAAATAAGTCCTCAAGACTATGCAGCTTTTCTGACAGGGGCAGCACTGGATCAGGGCATGGTCGCAAAAGGGGCCGTGCTTTTCATATGGACTGCTGTCTTTCTCCGGTCCCTTTGGAAGTACCGTGACCGGTCCGTACGCTATGTCTGTATGGACGCGGGGCACATCGTACAGAATCTGCAGCTTGCGGCCACGGCCCTGGGTCTTGGTTGCTGTCCCATTGGAGCCTTTTATGACGACGAGATCAATGGCGTCATCCGGGTGGATGGGCAGGAAGAAACGGCCATCTACTTGGCAGCCGTCGGAAACGTTGCTTCTTAGGCGAAAGGGCTTGTCACGACCGTTTTTCTGGAGTCGGGAACCTCTTGATGTCGTCTTTCGACCCTAGGGCCACTTGGTTTTCATTTGACATTTTGAGGCGTTATAAGATATGAGCGAGAATCATCTTGAACCAAACTGCAGGTGAGAGGGTGGCATGGATGTCAGATCAAAAGAATCTGATCGAATGAGACAAGATGGGCAAGACATCTTTCTGGCAGGGGTTAAGGCCGTGGACGGTGAAGCCGCCATAAGGCGTCATTGCAGGGTCCAAGGCGACCGGCTTGAGGTGGACACCAGGGCCTATGACCTCGGGCAGTTTGAGAACATCACCGTCATTGGAGCTGGAAAGGCAGGGGCCTCTATGGCCAAGGCCCTGGAGGAGATGCTGGGAGAAAGGATCACCCAGGGCCTTGTCAATGTCAAGTACGGCCACGTGGTTCCCCTGAGCCGGGTAAGGATCGTGGAGGCCGGCCATCCCGTGCCGGACGAGGCCGGCCGTCAAGGGGCAGAGGCGATCATGGAACTGGTGGGCAAAGCCGGGGAAAAGGATCTGATTCTTTGTTTGATTTCTGGTGGGGGCTCTGCCCTGCTTCCTTTGCCCGTTGACGGCCTGACCCTTTCCGACAAACAGGATACGACAAAGATCCTCCTTGCCTGCGGGGCCACGATCCATGAAATAAACGCCATTCGCAAACACCTCTCCGTGGTGAAAGGGGGCGGCTTGGCACGGGTGGCCCATCCTGGAACCCTGATCTCCTTGATCCTTTCAGACGTTGTAGGGGACGATCTGGATGTCATCGCCTCTGGGCCGACAGTGCCGGATTCCAGCAGCTTTGATGACTGTATGAAGATTTTTGACAAATATGGCATCGCCGAAAAGGTGCCCGTCGGTGTCTTGAATCATATCCGTAAAGGCGTGGGAGGCAAGGTCGCTGATAACCCTAAAGAGGGAGATCCCATCTTTTCGGCCACGCACCATGCCATCGTGGGGAGCAACATGGAGTGCGTGTTAGCGGCCGAGAGCAAGGCCCGCGAGTTGGGGTATGGGACGCTGATCCTTTCCACCATGCTCGAAGGCGAGACCAAAGAGGTGGCCCAGGTCCATGTCGGCATCGCTAAAGAGATCTTGAAGACAGGCCATCCCCTGTCGCCCCCTGCCTGTGTGCTTTCAGGCGGTGAGACGACCGTGACGATCAAGGGAAAGGGCCTGGGGGGGAGAAATCAGGAGTTCGCGCTGGCTGCGGCCATGGGCCTTGCGGGCTGGAAAGAGGTGGTCGTACTAAGCGGCGGGACCGATGGTACGGACGGGCCTACCGATGCCGCCGGGGCTGTGGCTGACGGGCTCACCGTTGAACGGGCTGAAACCCTGGGGTTGAACCCGGCCGCGTCTTTGTCCAACAATGACGCCTATCCCTTTTTTGACAAACTCGGAGACCTCGTCAAGACTGGACCTACCAACACGAATGTGATGGATTTGCGCATCATGTTGATGGTGAAGGATTGATAGAATCGTAAGAAGTCCGATATTCACGCGCCGGCCATGGGTTGAAAACTTTTGGAGCCATCTTAACATGGTGGAGGTATTGTCATGAGTGAATTTCACCAAGAAGGCGACATCACCACCATCCATGGGTTTTACGATCTCTTTGATCCTGAGGAGTACCTCCAGAGACTGGAGCGAAAACTGGAAAGGTTCTCCAGGCAAATGTGCATCAGCCTGCTTCTGCCGTGCCTCTATGATGAAATCCACGTGCCGGGAGTCCTGGACAACATCATAGCTCAAATCAACCGGGTCCATTATCTCTGTTCCGTGGTGGTGGCCCTCGGGGGTGCCAAGGAGGAAAGAGAATTTAAGGAAGTAAAAGAATACTTCCGCAGCCTGAAAAGGGATAGCCGTGACGTCAAAGTCGTCTGGGTGGAAGGTGCCAGGATAGGCAGGATCTTCCGGAAACTGGAGGAGCAGAAAATCCCTATTGGTGTGCCGGGAAAGGGTCAGTCGGTGTGGATTACCCTGGGGTATCTTTTCGCAAGTAATGTCTGCGACGTTATTGCCTTGCATGACAGCGATATCGTGACCTATGACCGCTTGCTGCTGGGTCGTTTGATCGAGCCCACGGCCAACCCAAACAATGACTTTGAATTCTGCAAGGGATACTATGCGCGCATCTCTCCCGCAGACAGAGAGATGAAGGGCAGGGCGAAAAGACTTTTTGTGGCGCCCTTTGTGGAGGCCCTCGTCAACATCATGCACGATGGGGGCCAGACGACCCTGGAGGAGTTTTTCCGTTATCACCGGGCCTTTCGTTATCCCCTGGCCGGAGAGTTTAGTTTCTTAACCCGCCTTGCCAAGGCCATCAACATTTCCTACGACTGGGGCCTTGAGGTGAGCACGCTTTCTGAGGTGTACAACCGTCTTACGCCAAAAAAGATCGCCCAGATCGATCTTTGCAGGAACTACGAACACAAGCACCAGACGCTCTCTGAAAAGGATGCCAAGGCTGGTCTCCATCGGATGGTGGTGGACATCACCAAGTTTTATCTGAACTACATCCGTTCCCATGGCATGCCCATTGACGGCAGTTTTGTGGATATGCTCCAGCATACCTATTACAATACAGCACTAAGCTTTGTGAAGAGTTACAGCGACGACGCAGAATCAAACGATCTGGTCTACGACCGACATAAAGAAGAGCTGACGGTGCGCTACTTCAGAGACTTCATCGCCACGGCCTGGGATCAGGCGAGGCAAGAGAAGGAGGGCACGCAGATTCCGTCATGGAACCGGGTCATCTACTCTGTCCCGGACATCTATGATGATCTGCTGGCAGCCGTGGAAAGAGACAATGGATAGGCGGCCCGCTGCATGAAGGCGTCTCTAAAGGTTTGGTTTCTCTCACCAGAAGTGGCCCCTTTTGCCAAGACAGGGGGCCTGGCAGACATGGCGGGCTCTTTGCCGGGAACCCTCAGGAAGTTGGGTGTGGATGTGAGGGTAGGGCTCCCTTGTTATCAGACGGTGCAGGAAGGAGATTTCTCCTTGCGAAAGGCCTTGGGCGGGCTGGCGGTGCCGTCTGAAGGAGGGGAGTTGCAGGGGGATGTGCTGGAGACAGAAACAGAAGACAGCGTCCCTGTGTACCTCTTTGACAGGAGAGGGTTTTTTGACAGGGCTCACCTGTATGGCACACCAGAGGGAGACTACCCTGACAACCTGAAGCGGTTTGCCTACTTCAGCCGTGGAGCCCTTCTTTTTGCCAAGGCCGTTGGATTTCGTTTTGATGTGGTTCATTGTCACGACTGGCAAACCGGATTGGTTCCCGCCTATCTCAAGACCCTCTACCGGCGAGATCCTTTCTTCTCACAGGCTGCTTCGGTTTTCACGGTTCACAACATGGGGTATCAGGGGCTTTTCCCTGCCGAGGCGTTTTCTGCCTCGGGGCTACCGGCATCTGAGTTTCATCCAGAAGGCATGGAGTATTGGGGAAACGTCAGCCTGTTGAAGGCAGGCATCGTGTATGGCGATGTCATTACCACGGTGAGCCCGAAGTACAGTAAAGAGATACAAAGGCCGGAATTCGGACTGGGCATGGAAGCCCTTCTGGCAAAGAGATCGGCAGACCTATACGGCATTTTAAATGGGGCAGACTACGGTACCTGGAACCCGGCCACGGATCTCCATATCAGGGCCAATTACAGCGTGGGCAACAGAACGGGCAAAGGGGCCTGCAAAGCGGCCCTGGTCCGTGAGATGGGTCTTGATGAGCGCTTTTTGGATCGACCGGTTCTTGCCATGGTTTCCCGGCTTGCAGCGCACAAGGGCTACGATTTGCTCCTTGAGATCGCGGAACAGATGGTGGCGCTGGATGCCGGGTTGGTCGTATTGGCTACGGGTGAAGAGGCCTATCAACGGGAGTTGGACCGGGTGGAAAAGCGCTTTCCTGACAGCGTGGCCGTAAAGATAGGATTTGACGACCCCCTTGCCCACCGCATCATGGCCGGTGCGGATATTTTTTTGGCACCTTCCCAGTATGAGCCTTGCGGATTGACGCAGATCTACGCCTTGAAATATGGGACAGTCCCCGTTGTGCGGGCCACAGGAGGCCTTGACGACACGATCGAGCCATTCGAGCAGAGGTCGGGGCAGGGAAACGGCTTCAAGTTTTCCGAGTACAAGGCGAAAGACTTCTTGGCCCAGATCAAGGAGGCCTTGAAAATCTATGACAACAAGGCTGCCTGGCAGCTGCTGGTGGAAAATGGGATGAGGGCCGACTTTTCTTGGGAAAAATCGGCACAGAGATATGTTGAGCTCTATGAAAAGGTAAAAGAGAGAAAGTGACTGCACGTGAAGGCCCTTTGCCTGAGGAGAAGGGGTGGACCGAATTCTTCTGAAGGGAGTGTGACATGACCAAGAAATTCAAAGAACTGTCTCCAAAAGACCTCCGGCTGCACATCGATCCCAAGAGCATTGACATCGACTCAACTAGGAAGGTTCGTACTTCGGCCCATAGGCTGGTGGGCCAGGACCGGGCCCTTGAAGCGATCCAGTTCGGCATGGGAATGAGTGACCCGGAATACAACATCTACGTGGCCGGCGCCACAGATACGGGGGCAACCTATATCGCCCGGTCGCTCTTGGAAGAGGCAGCCAAAGATGAACCTCCTCCCCCTGATTGGTGCTACGTTCACAACTTCAGCGAGTCCGACAAGCCCAAGGCCTTGCGCCTTGCCAGGGGGGAAGGCAAAGTCCTCAAAAAGGCCATGGACGACCTCGTTGAGGCCCTGAAAACAAGTGTCCCCGCTGCCTTTGCCACGGATGACTACCAGTACAACGAACAGGTCCTTAGAAAGGAGTTTGAACACCAGCGTCGCCAGGTGATTGATGTGCTGAGGAACAAGGTTGAGGCAGAGGGCTTCCTTTTGCGAGTGGACCCCCAGGGCATTTCGATCATACCGGGCAAGGACGGCAAGGTCGTTCCTCCGGAAGAACTGGCGGATTATTCGGCCGAGGAAAAGAAGGCGTTGCGCGACAGGGGAGATAAGCTCTCTGTGGAGATGAATCAGGCTATGGTCGATATCGGCAGACTTGAGGCCGACTACGTGGCCCAACGAAAAAAAATGCATGAGAAAGTCGCCCTTACTGTCGTGGGAAAAGGGATGAAGCCTGTTTTTCAGAAGTTCAAGAAAGACCCGGGGGTGAGGAAGTATCTTGAAGCCGTAGAGGAGGACATCCTCCAGAACATACAGGATTTCCGGAAAGGCCGTGAGGAACAGCCGGCCCAGGGACCCTTGGCCGGAAAGGATATGTCTAATAACAAGTATAAAGTCAACGTGTTGATCAGCACTCCGGAGGCAACAGGTGCCCCGGTGGTCTACACGTCCAATCCCACCTACCCGGCGCTCTTTGGCAGGATTGAAAAAGAGGCGGTCTTCGGCGCCTTGGTGACTGATTTTACCATGATCAAACCCGGCGCTCTCCACGAGGCCAATGGGGGATACCTTGTCTTAAAGGCCGGTGAGATCTTGAAGTGGTATTATGCATGGGAGGCCCTTAAACGGGCTGTTCGGCACAAAGAGGTGAAGATTGAGGATCTGGGTGAGATGTTCGGATTCATGACCACAAAGACCTTGAAGCCTGAACCCATCCCGCTCAACGTGAAGCTCGTGGTCACGGGAGATCCTTATCTGTACGAACTTCTCTACATCTATGACGACCGTTTCAAGCAGATGTTTAAAATCAAGGCCCACCTGGACGACCAGGCAGATCGAACCAGAGCCAATGTTCGCCAATGCGTTCATTGTATGGCAAGGTTCTGTGAAGAGCAGGAGCTTAAGGATATCGATCGGACAGGCATAGCAAGACTCATGGAGTATAGCCTGGAGGTCACGGGCAACAAAGAGAAGATGACCCTTCGGCTGGGCATGGTAGCCGACATCATGAAAGAGGCGAATTATTGGGCAGAGCAGGAGAAGTCAGAATACATTGGTGCTGCCCATGTGGAAAGGGCGTTGGAGAAGAAACGGTACCGTGCCAGCCTCGTAGAAGAGCGGGTCCAGGAACTGGTCAAGAAAGACATCTTCTGGGTGGAGACGAAGGGACACAAGGTAGGCCAGATCAACGGACTGAGCATCCTTCAGACTGGCGACCACTACTTCGGAAAGCCCGGCCGCATTACGGCCAACGTTTCCATGGGCAAAGAGGGCGTCATCACCATCGATCGACAGTCCCGACTCAGCGGCAAGATCCACACCAAGGGCGTCATTATCCTGAGCAGTTACCTGCGGCAACACTTTGCCAAAGACAAGCCCCTGGCCTTGACGGCCAGCCTGTGCTTTGAGCAGACCTACGGCATGGTCGACGGCGACAGCGCGTCGAGTACAGAGCTCTTTGCGCTGCTTTCTGCCATCGCCGAGGTGCCCATCTTCCAGGGCCTTGCGGTCACAGGGTCGGTGAGCCAAAAGGGAGAGATTCAACCGGTGGGTGGGGTCACACGGAAGATCGAAGGGTTTTTTGATATCTGCAAACACAAGGGCCTTACGGGCGAGCAAGGGATCATCATGCCTCAGAAATGCGTGAGGGACCTCATGCTGAAGCGCCCCGTGGTCGAGGCGGTAAAAGATGGCCGCTTCCATATCTATCCTATCAAGACCATTGAGGAGGGTGTGGAGATCTTAACCGGCATGAAGGCGGGCAAGCGGCGAAAAGGCGGCAACTATCCCAAGGGGACCCTTTTTCGCTTGGTCGATGACCGGCTCAGAGAGATGGCTGAAAAGGCCAGAGACTTTGCCAAGGAAAACAAACAGGAGAAGTAGACGGGCGGATTCGCCAAGGTTTATGACCCGAAAACCCCTCAATGAACGGCTGAAAGGGATTCCGGCTTGGGCAACAGCCCGTTGAACCGAGGTGACGATGGCAGGTAACTTGTGGGTTTTTACAGCGTGCGGGGTCGTCGTGGGCGTTGGTGCCGCCTTTTCCGGGTTGGGGGGGGGCTTTCTCGTGGTGCCGCTACTGCTCTTTCTGGGCTATACGGCCCAAAAGGCCGTGGGGACCTCTTTTCTTGCCATCTTTGTCATCTCCATTTCCGCCCTTGTGGCCCACAATAGACTGGCCAATGTGGACTACAAGGCCGGGATTTTGCTCGGCCTGGGTGGGATCATTGGGGCTCAGATCGGTGCCCATCTGGTGGAACACATCTCCACGGCGAATTTCCGCAAGGTCTTTTCTTTCATCCTCTTGGGCCTGGCAGCCTATCTTTTTTTCAGGAAGTGAGGTTGGTTTGCAAGAAGGTAGCTCGAGGCACGTTTTCTTATCAACCATTTGAAATAACAGATAACAACGTGCGGAGGCTTCTAGAAGAGGGCCGGGCTCTGGTTTGGGTCTTTTTGATGCAATGGGCGCCTCGGGATGGGGAAATCCCCTTCTCTTCGCCCCCAATGCCTTTATTAGCCGTGCGAAGAGGGCTTCGCAACAAGTCTAATCGCTCACTCCGTGAACATTCTTGGGATTCATTCTGCGCTCCGCTAAATCGCAAAAACTCGGGCTAACGCCCTCAGACAGTTTGCGATTTTGACGCTTCGCTTATCATGAGTCTTATCCCAAGAATGCTCAATGTCGTTCGCGAAATGACTTGTTGCGAGTTTGTCAAAGTTGGCCAGTGGCAATGGGTGTAGGCCCCTGTTCGGAGATGTCCAGCGGATTTCCCCATCCCTTTGTTGCCAAATCAGGGGTGGTAGGAATCTTCAACACCCCTTCTATTATTGGCGACAAGGGGTGCGCCTTTTTTTCAAACCGTGAGGCGCAAACTTGAGGAGGCGACTTCTCAAAAAGTTGGGGCCGCAGACGTTTTCAAATTCAATTGCCTGTCGGCCGACCTGACTTTAGGGGCTTTGCCGGAACTTATTGAGAAGTGACGTAAGGAGTCCTGCTATGAAGACCACTGTGCGTGATGTCATTCAAACCATGGAGGCCATGGCCCCTGCCTGGATGCGCTACCCGGACGACCCCATCGGGCTCCATGCTGGCCATCCAGACTGGAAGGTAAAAAGGGCCCTCCTGGCCCTGGACGCCACCCTTCCTGTGGTGCGGGAGGCAAAGAAGCGTAAATGCCAGATGGTCATCACCCACCACCCGCGTTTTTACAGACCGCTCAAGAACCTGGACGAATCCCAACCCATGGGGGCATTGGCCGCGGAGATTGCCCGGGCCAAGCTGGCCGTGTACTGCGCCCACACGAACCTGGATGTGGTCCCGGGGGGCGTAAACGATGTCCTGGCCGACTTGGCAGGGATGGGAAAAGAGAGAGCGCCCATGGTTTTTGTGGCCCAAGACCGGTTCTTGAAACTGGTCACCTTTGTTCCCGATAGCCACGTGGAGACCGTGCGCAAGGCCCTTTGCAGCAAAGGCGCGGGCGTGATCGGCCAGTACCAGGATTGTTCCTTTAGAACAGCCGGCACCGGCACCTTTAGAGGGTCTTCCAGCACAAAGCCCTATGTGGGAAAAGCAGGACGCCTGGAAGAGGCGGAAGAGTGGCGGCTGGAAGTGATGTTAAAAGAAAGTGAATCCGCAGCCGTTTTAGATGCCCTGCGAGACAAACACCCCTACGAAGAGCCGGCATACGACCTGTATGTCCTTCACGAGAAGAAGGCCTTTGGACAAGGGCGCATGGGAGCGCTCAAAAGGCAGACCAAGCTGGGGCTGTTGGCGCGGAAGATGAAAAAGGCCACAGGCTCTCCTGGCACGCTCGTTCTCGGTGATGCCACGAAACCTGTCCGGCGTGTAGGGGTTTGGAGCGGGAGCGGATTTCGGGGAGAGGGCGTGGCGGCGCTTGCCCTTGATGCGATCATCACAGGGGAGATCGACTACCACACCTGTGAGCTCCTGGAGCAGGTCAACATTGCCTGCATTGCCCTGGGCCACGGCCCCTGCGAGCAGGTGGTCCTTCCCTGGGTGGCCGAAAACCTCCGGAATGCCCTGCCTGATATCACCGTGGAGATGGCAGCAGAAGGCGTCGTCACAATGTGGAGCGCATAGCTCCCCGTTTCCCTCCTTCCCCTTTTGTCCTCTCTCCCGTTTTCCGGCGTCTGTCTTCCCCTTCCTCCGTCATCTGTCTTCTGTCATCCCCCTGCCCTTGTCCTGTTCACAGACTTCAAAGCAAGGATGAATGCGACAATCGATCAACAGGCCAAATGTGGAAAAATGAAGGGCCCGCTTCTTCCCGACTACGGTGCTTGGCCCATGGGAAGGGGGGGCTTGATTTTTTAATTGACCATATGGTATAAAAAACCATATGAAGGCACGCCTCGTTTACCGAGAAAAATACATTTACACTGATCGTTCCATAAGGGAAATGGTTCTTTGGCAACTCCCAAAAAAGACGACCGACAAACCACAGGGGCTGAAATACAGGCTTAATTATGGCCTTGCAGACGGGACTTGCCTGGTGCGCTACAATAACGAAACCGGCAAAGGAGATCACAGACATTTCTTCGACAAAGAAGAATCTTACGAGTTTAAAGACGTCGAGACCCTGGTCGCAGATTTTTTGTCCGACATTGAATACGCAAGGAGCCTGGAACATGAAAAAGCAGATTAAGATCGGTATTTCCGATGCCGTGACCACGGCCAAAGATTTCATTGAGGCATGGAAAAAGGCTGAACGTGGGAAGGTCACGAAAACTCTGTATAAGCTTCATTTTGAGAGTCTTGAGACCCTGCTCAAGACCCTTACCAGCGGACGCTGGATATTGCTTAAGAGGCTCCATAAAAGCGGGCCCATGAGCATTCGCGCCTTGGCAAATGAGCTGGGTAGAGATTATAAGAATGTTCACACCGATGTGCGCCTGTTGGAAAATGCCGGCCTGATTGACCGTACAGAAGATGACAGGGTCGTCGTCCCCTGGGACATTGTTGAAGCCCGACTGCAACTGGCAGCCTAGCCAGTCCCGTCATCCACTGAACAACGTAGCGCCTGCGCGGACTCTGCGAGAAACTGTCTTCTTTCTGTTCCCCTTCGTCTGTCGTCCCTCTTGCGTCGTCCGTCCTCCGTCCTCCGTCTTCTGTCATCTGTCCCCCTTCTCCGTCTCGCCGTTTCCCCCCTTCCCCTTTTGTCCTCTGTCCTTCTCCCCTCTGCCGTCGTCTGTCATCTGCGAACTGTCCTCCGTCGCCTGTCATTCCCCGTTTCACCTTCCATCTTCTCCGGTGCTGACATCCCAAACCCGGTTTGAACCAAGCTACATTGGCAATTGAGTGACTTACGCGAAGCGTCAACATCTCTGGTAATATGAAAAACGGACGACCTTGGTGTATAAGGAAGTTGGGCAACAAACCAAATACACCATAAAGGAGGTCGTCCAATGAAAAAGATAGCATATCTA
>Ga0180437_10007148_pt1 | contig 14647 bp, 14 predicted proteins | sample SS_ome_4_FD_132410 | JGI IMG/M metagenome (GOLD analysis project Ga0180437, IMG submission 132410) | Hypersaline lake sediment archaeal communities from the Salton Sea, California, USA - SS_3_D_1 metaG | ecosystem: Environmental > Aquatic > Non-marine Saline and Alkaline > Hypersaline >...
AAGTCCAATGAACAGCTCGCTAGAGAGATTGCAGAGAGGAAGAAGGCAGAAGATTCTTTACTTCTCCAACGAGACCTCGGGAACACCCTCTGCAAGACAGAGAATCTCGTTGATGCGCTGGACAGAATTCTGAAAGCTGCTGTTCATCTTGAAGGAATTGATACAGGGGGAATTTTCCTTGTCGACAACATGTCAGGTCAGTTGGATCTTACGACCAGTCAGGGAATGTCATCGCAGTTCCTCAAAAGCATCCTAGGACAGGATAAGGGTCTAGAGATCATCGAACCCCTTTATGTATCAAAGACAGAGATTGATGAATCCTTGAGAAAATTGAGTGACTACGAAGACCTGAGTGCCATTGCAATTGTACCAGTCCTGTTCGAGGGAAAGACTGTCGCTATCCTAAGCTTGGGCTCCTATTCGCATGACGAGATACCTACTACAGAAAGGCATACTTTGGAAGCAATCGCGATACAAATTGGAGCATATATGGCGAGAGTCAAGGCGCAGGAAGTAATAACTAGGTCACAATTGGAAATCATGGGCATCTTTGACTCTTTTCAAGATCTATTCTTCGTGGTCGATAGCACAGGGATCATAAAACATGCAAATGATACAGCAAGTAGGAAGTTAGAGATAGAAGATTCAAAGATGAGTGGAATGAACATACTTCACTTTTACGATGAGAAGAATCAGCAAGACATCAAAGAAGCCTTGAAAAAAGTCAAACAAGATGGTTTTAGTAATTTTGAGATACCTCTTAGGACATCTAATGGTTTATTGATCAACGCTAGTTCTAGAATAGTGAAGGGACAATACTCTGGGGAAGACGTACTGTTCCTGGTCAGTCGGCTGAGCTGAAAATCCAGTCTATGGACTCTCTCTGATATTATCCAATAATCATATATGGATTAGATAAATTAACAAAATAGGAGCGAACCCTTAGCCTGCTATGTATCGCAAGTTGGTGGATTACTTATGGGAGATGACGAAGGATTTCTCAAGGGTCCAATAAACAGACTCTTCGAGAAGGTAGCAAAATGGATAGGTCTATCTGCAAATGCAGGACCAGTTTTGGCAGCACTCTTCATTGAGAGCTATAATACAGGCAATAGAATGAGTTCTGATGACATATGCAAAGCCACAGGTTACTCTCGTGCAAATGCAGGATTGATAATCTCACAGTTAGAAGCCCTCGGGGTCATTGACGGACAAAGAGACTATGATCAGACAGGTAGAGGACGAAAACGTGTGCTATATACAATTGATGGTGATTTTGGTGACATTTTCAATCTTGGAGTTATGAGTCTACTTGATAGACTTGGAGCAATGATGAAGGACATTCAATCTATCGAAGACCTAAGAAGCGGTCGAGAGGATGCCTTGGAACCAATGCTCAAAGACATACGAAGAGTAATCAAAGAAAGAATTGATTCCCTTGAAACTGTGTCTTCAGCAAGACTTACAGTCTAAGGTGCAGACAACCGCTATTGGTCTAACCGCATTATTGTTACTAAGGCTTCACCATCCAAGACGGTCTTGCCATCTTGATTCGTACACTCAGTTCGCAATGTAATGCGTTCCTTCTCATCATCCTTTGCAACGACCTCAACCTTTGCGGTAATTGTGTCATTGATTCTAACTGGCCGCATGAATCGCATCTGCTGACTCAAGTATATTGTACCTGTTCCAGGCAACTTCATTCCAATGACATTGCTTACTAATGCTGCAGTGAGAATACCATGCGCGATACGTCCACCGAACATAGTTTGTTTCGACCACTCTTCATCAAAATGAAGGGGATTATAATCACCACTCAGGTCACCGAATGTCTGAATATCCTGTTCAGTGAAGGTGTGTGATACTTCCGCTGTGTCACCCAGTTTGATATCGCTGTATTTCGCTATCTTCAAGGTTAGTATGCACCGTCGTAAGGACAGAATATCCATTAATCAATCTTGGGTATAATACGAATCACAGATCCGCTGGAAGTGTGATTATAAACACGGAACCTTTGGAATAGTCACCTGGTACTCTGTCTTCCACACGTATTGTTCCACCGAAGACTTCTGTGAGTGTCTTTGCCACAGAAAGACCCAGACCTGTTCCCTCTGCTCCTAGCATAAATCGATTGAAGAGATTATCTTTCTTTTGAGGCTCAATTCCCTGACCATAGTCTATGACTCTTGTTATCCAAATCGCACCATTTTCATCCTCACCTAATTCTAGTTCCACTTCCACTCGCTTCTTGTCACGTGAATATTGTAATGAATTTCGGATGAGGTTTGAGAATATCCCCTCAATCAGACGATTTGCTTTTACATAGCATTCTCCAAGATTTCGGTTAATACTAAACTCGATGCTCTGATGATGCAGAGCTGGGACTACGCTATCATAAGAGTTCCTGATACACTGAACTAAGTCAAGACGGTCAAGATACCGCGAATTGATTTCTTCAGACATGCCAATTTGTCGTACGTTGCGTATGAGCTCATCAGCTCTCCTTAGTTCATTCTGTGCATCTCGAATCATCTGTTCGCTCAAACCAGGCTGGATACCATTGACTTCTAGGAGTCCCAGTGAGATTACAATAGCCTGATGGTAGTTGGATATATCATGAACTAGAAGATCCGAGTAAACACGTGCTCTTTGGCGTTCAATCTCAGACTTCCTCATTTCCCCAATGTACAACATACCTATAACCCCAGGGCCAAGTAAAAGAGCGACAAGAAGCAAGAGCTCAGCGGAGTACCATCCAGCTGTCCAATCAGGAAAATTCGCTTTAAGGATATTAGATAATATCCAAAGTGAGAGAAATCCAGTGAGAAGAACCTCTATAGATATACCTCCTCTTGATTTTCTTGAGAGATAGATTATGAAGTAGATGAATTCAAACATTGCAAAGAGATTGATAACAAGCAAGACAGAGCGTCCTAGAGGGCTATCTAATAGAAATGGAACAGTCCCAGTGAGTACAATCTGTGTCACCTCGGAGATTGTAACAAGAAAAGCTTGAATTATTATACCCAGAATGGGCCATAACTCAGCCCGGGGGAGATCCATTGGTGGGGTCTTCATGGTCCAACGTATAGCTAGTGATAAAGCTACCAACGAAACAATACTGCCAGTGATATAGGGCACTAAAGATTCCCCGGCATAAGGCAAGGGAAGTTGAGACATCACTACTTGTGCGACATCAACAACTGGCCATGAGGTGAATAAAAGAATGAGGGGATAGAGATTCCGTTCCCCTGTCGTCTTTGCATGACCATATGTCAAGAGGGCCATTACAGCTGCTAGAGATGCTGCACCAAGATGAATGAGCGTGTATGCACTCATGTCAGGATTATAGAAACCAGGAATCAGACCTTCTACAATGAGCGTGATTAAGAATGGTACAAGGAAGAGAAGCGATATACCAGAAGCGAACAATGCGGCATTTCGAGTTTTCATTCCCAGATCCTGAAGATAAGGAATGGTGAGTGAGAGATACAGGACGACAAAAGCTAGACTCTGCAGTGTTACTGAGAGTGTCCAGATTACAGAAGGAAAGAACAGAGGGACTATCAATGGGAATGAAGCACTTGCCAAAAGTACAAAGAATACAATGATGGCTATTGGTTGGTAGGGAGGTTGCATAGCAGCTGATTTGTACACAAGATAGCTCGATGCGCTTAGGAAGATTATGACAAGTCCAAAAACGATAACACCTAATCCTTGCATCATTGACACAGGAATGATAGTAATTATACGTCCGGAGAGTGCAGTATAGATTAACAACATAATAATGCCCAAAATGAACGCTACTAGGTAGAGTCTTCTTTTAGACAGTCCCGAGCATCTTCTACTTCCGTACAACGAAAGAAAGAACAAGCTGCTAAGTAGAGCCAACTCTACTAAGTCGTTGAAAAGATTCAATGTAGATCTGACCAATATTGGAGTCGTCAGAGTGTATAGATTGTCAACTGCAAATCCTGCGTGCATCGCTGTAACGTAGAACAACGCTGATTGAATCAGAATTAAAAATGGTATTCGTCGTTCTCTATATGCTAGGAGGGAAATAGCCATACATGCAATTGCTGAGAATGCTATGAATGTTTGAAAAGCAATATCGGTATGATAGGTTTGCCATGCAGGTAGACCAATCAAGAACCATGCAAATCCAGCTAATAGAGCTACTATGCTGTAGGAAAAAGCACGTCCTGAAATTCTCTCAAGCTGGTTGGCCACCATACATCCCACTAGCTGAAAAATAACAGTGTTCAGTAAAATCCCTTGTTACGATATATGATAGCGTTCTGAATTGCGAAGGATACATCCAAAAGATATGAATACACAAAATTATGGCGTCCTGATGTACTACGAACCTGTTAACCGATTCAACCATCAAGAGGAAATTTCTAATTGCCAGACGAACAATCGAATCAGCCATCCGATTCCAGTTCAGATGTTTTAAGGTATAGAGCACTCTTGGATACAATGAATGATGCCTTTGGGGTAATTGATAGGAATGGCAATCTGACTTATGCCAATCAAAGATTTGGAGATCTCCTTGAATATCCTCTTGAAGAGATATTGGGGAAATCACTCACTACCTTTCTTGATGACGAAAATCTCTTCATTCTGCAAAACAATATCCGGATGCGTACTCAAGGTCAATCATCACAGTACGAACTTGAATGGACTACGCGCACTGGTAGGAAGGTACAAACCATCGTATCTGGTTCTCCTTTAATTGAGGAAGATGGAACTCATCAAGGTTCATTTGCTGTCGTAACAGACATCTCTTGGCGAATTGCTGCAGAAAAGAAGTACAAATTGTTGGCTGAGCAGTCTCTCCAGGGTCTGACTATACTACAGAATGATCGATATGTCTATGTGAATCCAGCCTTCGCATTTCTTGTGGGATACACGGTTGATGAGATTCTCTCAATGTCGTCTGAAGAAGGTTGGAATCTAATCCATCCAGATGACAGAAAATACATACTTCAATTGGCAAGCGACAGAAGGGCTCGAATCAAGATACCCATGCCCTATGAATATAGATTTGTGAGAAGGGATGGGACCATTCGGTGGGTGCAAGCATTTTCAGGAGATATCCAGTATGAAGGACAACCAGCATTGCAGGTAATGATTATTGATGTGACAGAAGCAAAACTTGCTGAGGCAAAACTACGTGCATCTCAGGAAATGCTTGAAACAGTGATGAACACAATACCAGACTATGTCTTTTGGAAAGATTTCAACTCTGTCTACTTAGGGTGCAATGAGAACTTTGCGTTAGTTTCAGGTGTGGGGTCTCCAGATAACATTGTTGGCAAGACTGATCTTGACCTTGCTTGGCGTCACATTGAAGCAGAACTCATGAGGGCACTTGATCAGGAGGTCATCAGGACGAACCGACCACAGATGAACATCATCTCACCCCAAAGGCAGGCTGATGACAGAGAAGCATGGGTCGAGATGAATATCGTACCCTTGCACGATGACGAAGGAAAAGTAATTGGAGTTCTTGGAACATATCATGACATCACCGAGAAGAAAAAAGCAGAGGACAATTTGATAAGGTCAGAAGCAAAGTATCGAAGTCTAGCTGAGCAGTCAGTCCAAGGTATAACAATTCTAACTTCGGACCGACTTCTCTATTATAATCCAGCCTTCAGAGAATTGGTGGGTTATTCTGACAATGAATTGTTAGAGATGACCGCTACGGACATCTGGGACCTTGTTCATCCTGATGATAGAGATGATCTTCGAAAAAGAATGGAAGATAAAATTTCAGGACGACCCATTCCTCCAAGATACGAGTACAGATTCATACGAAAGACTGGCGATGTACGCTGGGTGGAGAGTTTCACTAGTCGTGTTGAGTATGGAGGAACATCAGCTGTCCAGACCGTGATTGTAGATATTACAGATAGACGAGAGAGCGAAAAAGAACTACGGATTGCCAAGGACAGAGCACTTCTCTATTTGGACCTCATGGGGCATGACTTGACTCAGCAGCTTCAGGTCATTCTGAACAGTGCAGCCCTAATGAAATCAGCAGTTGACGAATCCAACAAGGAGTCTTTTATGAAGGTGATTGGAGATGCAGTTAGACGATGTGCAAGAATCATCGAGGAGGCGAAATCAACTGAACAGCTACTCTCAACACCCTCAAGAGAAAGAAAACTCGATGAAGCCATCGAGCGGACCATAGATGCACTATCCAAAATATCCGAAGCAATTACATTTGAAACCACTATTTCCTCCCGCAATGCAATTGTCGAAGCTGATGACTTCCTTGAGCTGCTCCTCTCGAATATATTGATGAATGCCATTGAACACAATCCATTTGACTATAAGACAGTCTGGGTAAGCCTTAAAGAAGAGGAGAATGGGTATCGAGTAGCAATCGCTGATAACGGTAAAGGAATACCTGATCCTGTCAAGGCAAGTCTCTTTGATACTTCAAGAAGATTTGGAGGATTGGGACTACACACAGCCCACTATATTGTGGACAAGTACCACGGACGAATTGAGGTGCATGACAGAGTCGAGGGTGACAGTACTCAAGGAGCGGAGTTCAGGATCTGGATACCTAAGCCGCAGAACTCAATCAATACCTGAAAATTATTCTACCAGTTTTATATCTGAATCACTTTTAGCTCCAATTCCAATGTCAACAGCATGCTTGATCTGGGGAATATCCCATACATCTTGGTTGATCTTGTTCTTCGCATTGCAGCACTGTATTATCTTCACGCCTTCGACATCTATAGCCACCATGTCACCACTTGCGAGAATCACACCTGGTGTTGAGCATGTTCCAGAGGCAGGACCTCCCGTCACAAAACATGTTCTTGCATCCATGACAATAAGATCTGGTCTGAAGTATGATGCCAGGTCAGCTATCTTATACTGAAGCCTTCGAGCATGCATCTTGATTCGTTGACTGTGTTTAATCCAACCAACGAAAAGCTTCATACTCCCGGTGAAACCTGCAAGGAAGTGAGTCTTCAAACAAGGGGCGAGAACCAACTTTTCAATGTCAAGGAGGGGTTTCCCAATCGATCCACTCTTCAAATACCTACCTCTTGGAAAATTCACCTTCACCCACTCATGCTCGTCAAGGAAAATGAGGTCAGCATCAAGTTCATCAGCAATAATATCAAGTCCAATCTTCTGAGCCACGCCGCGAGTGGAAACTCTTAGTGTAGAGCTATCAATGATCTCAAGCTTCGAAGCTCCTGCTTCCAAGATAACTTCACCAAGAGCTTTGATGAACGCTGGGTCACTTGAGGCAGGATAGGGATCCCCAGTATTGAGGTTAGGTTTTATTGTCACCTTATCACCTGGTTCGATGACCTTGTGAATTCCTCCAATGCTATCAATAGCTCTCTGGATTGAGCTCTTCAAGTCAGTCTCAACCCTAACCTTGCTGACCAAGTATTGACCATTGTCCTTGTATGGTGATGACATTGTATGTGTACGAGCGTTGCAGGTTTGAAATAGGTTACCATATGGCAAAAGAAAGAGCCACCTAGTACGCAATATCAATAAGGCTTGGAGAAATTTTGACATCATGGGAAGGAAGAATATGACAAAAACCGAAGAAAGTCCCATTGGTCTGTTGATTCCAATAGGCGTCCTACTCATCGTGATGTTAGCAATTGGTGAACCATGGTTGTTGATTCCGATATTCGTACTTGGAGTAATATTCATCTCAGGTGCCGCACAGAGTCGTCGCATTCGAACTAGAGAGAGAGATTACGACTACTGGAAAGCTCCTGAGCCAGGCACCTATACCTCTGGTTACATTCCTGAGCAGAATAAGCCAATTTATGACCAGAAGAAGCAGAAGGACCAAGGGATTACCTGTGGCACGTTCATTCCCATTATCTTCGTTGGATGGCTGTTCCTCCAGACAATGTCGTGGGTTTTTCTAATACCTCTCGTCTTCTTGATTGCAGGTCTCATTGAAACAGCAACAAAACCAAACAGAGGTAAGTCACGGGTCAGAGACCAACTGGGGAGGGAAAATGTGAGATCTGTACAAGATATTGCTGATAGCACGGGAATGACTGAGGAGCGCGTACGACAACATATCGTAACAGACAAAAGAAGTGGCCAGTCGGATGTCTGGTTTAACCCATCTTCAGGCGAAGTCACTCACACACCCATCCGTATAGTTGAACCAACTCAGAGCAAGGTTGGTTGCACCTATTGCGGATTTGCATTGAAACCAGAGGACAGGTTCTGTCCATATTGCGGAGCTCCAATAAAGACATGAGCTGGACGTTTCTATTTCTTCCTCTTGGGAATTAGGAATCCGACTCGATCACGATATTCCAGATACGGTGTCCCATATCGCAAGACAAGGTCTCTCTCCTCAGCAATACACATGACATAGAAGACTGGCAGCCAGATGAAGGAGTAGAGCAGTAAAAAGGGTGAGTTCAGGAACAATGCAATCGGAAACCACATCACAGACTCACCAATGGCTTGTGGATGACGAACAGTTTCATAGATGCCCCCATATAGGGTATGCTCTTTCCTTGGTTCAAGAGTTTCGCGACCTGCATCTTTGACACCAATTGCCATTAGATACATACTTGGTATCAGGATGATGATAGCAATGAGAATCGACACAGTCCACTCCCATGGGAATACAAGAGGAATACCAATTGGAAGAGGATAGAAGAAGTAGATAACATAGTTGATGACAGTGACTGTCTCGAATGCTCCTGCAATAAGTCGATTTGTCTTGCATTTTTGATAGGCGACTTCTCCCATCTTTTTCTCAAGCTGTGCAGGACTCACACTCCTGACATAAAAGTAGAGGAATAGAATGGTAGACACAACCAAGACAATTATATTTACCCATTCAATCACACGAATCGCCTTGCTTTTTGACAGCCAGGTGATATTTAAGCTCACGGGGTCATCAAAGCCCAGAATACTTACATCGCTACATTAGCCACTTTGCACAACTTAATATTCTCTGTACTATAGTTAATAACATGTTTCTAGAACTTGAGAAGAAATTGATTGAGATAGTGGATGAGGTCGTACCAAGCGTGGTAAGTGTCACAACCACTCGACTGGCGAGGACTCAATTCTCTCAGGTGGTACCTGTCAAGGGACAGGGCTCGGGAGTTGTTCTTACCAAGGACGGATTCATCGTCACGAACGCTCATGTCATAGAGGGAGCCAGAGATGTGGATGTGACACTACATGACGGAAGGACATTCAAGGCGGTTGTGGTTGGAGAATCGAAGATCAGGGATCTCGCAATTTTGAAGATTGAAGCTGTTGATTTGAATCCCATCGAAATGGGTGATTCTGAGAAGCTCAAAGTAGGCCAGCTAGCCATCGCAATAGGCAATCCATTGGGACTTGGATCAACTGTAACCTTTGGAATGGTCAGTGCTATTGATAGGACAATTCAGAGTCAGGAGTCTTTCCTCGAGGGTCTTATTCAAACATCTGCACAGATCAATCCTGGAAATAGTGGTGGTGCACTTGTTGACTCCTCTGGAAGGTTGATTGGGGTTCCTACAGCAATGATTCCTTGGAGTCAAGGCATCGGTTTTGCCATTGCAGTCGACTCTCTGAAAGCTATCTTTGATGAATTAGTTCAGACTGGTACAGTTCGCACACCATGGATGGGAATTGTTGGCGTGACCTTGAACAAGGGTATTGCGGCACATTACAAATTGCGAGTGGACAAGGGAGCACTCTTAGTAGATGTTCCAAAAGGACCAGCGATGAGGATGGGACTTCAAGCAGGTGATGTAATCATTGCTATTGATGATAATGAAATCTCAGGGATGGAGGACTTGAGACGCAGAGTGATACATAAGAGAGTTGGGACCAAACTCATGGTGAGGTTCCAACGTGGCAAAGATATCTTTGAAGGCTACCTTGAGTTGATTGACGCTCCGCAATAGACTAGAAACCTACTACAACCAGGACCACACCAATAATAGTAGCCAAAATCCCAACGCCAGCTATGAGTGTGAGTCGTTCTTTCAGAAAGAACACTGAAACAGGTATCGCAAAGAGTGGGGCAGTTGATGAAATCACTGACATGATTGCTGCACCAATCATCGCAACTGCTGCAACATAGAGGAGAGACCCTACGGCCATTCCAAAGAATCCTGCAACCATAACGCGAATCGTAGCCTTTCGTGGAGGGAGTGACCTTCCATTCATTTGAGCAACAGCCACCATGGGCACGAATGCGATGGAACCAACTGCTACACGAATGAGATTCCCTGCAATTGGATCAACACCCGCAATCCCAACTTGCAGGATTGTAGTCCCTGAGGCATAGAGTATAGCTGTGATAATTGCTCCGAGAATTCCTAGAACATCCAGTTTCAACGGATTCTCACTGTTCTTCTGGTTTCTGTTCTGTTCATTTGAAATTAGAACGATACCAATGACAGCGATGATAGCTCCTGCTAAGCGTGATAGAAGAAGTGGTTCATTCAGAAAAAATACAGTCATGAAGAAGGTTATGATTGGGAATGACATTGCGATTGGAAACGCATATGAAACCCCAATTCGTTCCTGACTCCATAGGTAAATTGTATCCCCAATCACAGCTCCAAGGAGAACAGAGATAGAAAGCAGAAGAACCACTGTCAAAGGGAGAAATGCTGCAGTCAACCCGGGGAGGATTAGGGTCATTACAGCCATGAAGGGCAAAGCAACCCACATCTTAATCGCACTAACTGCGATAGGATTGATCTCCTTTGCCTGAGAACGATAGACAACCACTGATAGCCCATAGAGAGCTGATCCTAAGAGTCCAATCATGCTTCCAATGAAAATCTCTTGTGTTAGTTGCATTATGGGTCGCGAAAATGCAGTGCCCTAATATTCTATCGGAAGGACAAAACAGTGACAAAAAATGGGACCAGTACTGTCACTCAAGAGATAGTATCATATTTTCACGTGGGTGGTAAAATTCATATAGAAATAGGATACCGCTCGATGGTAGGTGTTTCGCATGCTCACAAAACGTAAACGGGCTTAATACCCGAGCGATTCCTTTTCACTCGGGTTGATTCACATCCGAGTGTATATTATGGGCTATTTGAACGAACACCTAGACTCTCACCCGATCTGGGGGAGGTAATAAACGTTGAAACAAAACGCTGTAGAAATTGAAGACCTTTCGAAGACCTTCATCAGTATTAGAAGGCGCGCAATCGTGGTCCCTGTCGAGAAGACGAGAGTAGAGGCATTGAGGTCCATCACATTGGACATCCCGAAAGGTCAGATCTACGGCCTTTTAGGACCCAACGGAGCTGGAAAGACAACTCTCATCAAATGCCTTGCAACGCTGGTCCTTCCAACTTCAGGTACTGCTAGAGTTAATGGATATGATGTACTCAAAGAGTCAACCTACGCCAGAGCATCGATAGGCGTGTGTCAAGGGAATGAGAGAAGTATCTACTGGAAACTGAGTGCGCGAGAGAACATGATTTTCTTCGCGAAGCTCTATCGAATGACGGATTCAGAGGCAAAGGAACGAGCTGACGACCTCCTGGGGAGAATGGGTCTCTTGGAGAAGGCAGATGAGAAGACGGAGAACCTATCCCATGGGATGCGCATGAAGATAGTCTTCGCACGGGCGCTTCTCCACGACCCCCCAATTCTACTCCTGGACGAACCAACTCAGGGTCTCGACCCAACCTTTGCAACAGACCTGAGGAAGTACATCCGTGACGAGCTGCGAGATAAGACGATACTGCTGACCACGCACTATATGCATGAGGCAGATCTCCTCTGCGACAAGATTGCTCTGATCAACGAGGGAGAGCTCAAGAGCTTCGGAACCCCAAAGGAACTCAAAGAAGAAGTCAGGAACTATGACAGCCTACACATGAAGGTCGTTGGGACCCCAGACCTTGAGCACATAAAAGCAATGGACATGGTCCTCTCAGCAACATCCACTGAGAGAAATGGACACTCTGAGCTTGTGGTCACTGCTCAGGATGGCTATGAACTCGCCTACAGATTATTGGCTATCATGCACCAGACACCAGATGTCAAAGTTGAACACTTTGAGGTGAAGGAGCCAACTCTGGATGATGTGTTCCTGAAACTGACTGGCAGGAGGATTGAGGATTGACAGTCGCTGAATTGAATCACCAGAATTCCAGATTAGAGGAGAGTCTCTACCTGAGAAGCTTCAAACCCAGGTTGATGGACTGGCAGGCTGCGAAAGTCTTTGCCCTGAAGAACCTGCGAATCGCCATCCGATACCCAGCCAATTTTATGATCTGGGGGGTTCTCCCTCTGCTGTGGTATGCACCGTATATTCTCATGATGGTAGCGATAGCTGGACCAGGTACGAGCCAACACTTCACTGAGCTCTCTGGATTTCAGGACTTCATCACATTCTCAATCATTGCAGTGTTTGTCTATCAATACGTGGACAAGAGTATCTGGTCAGTGGGCAATAACTTCCGCTGGGAGCAGTTCTCAGGGACATTGGAACCACTCTTCGTGACACCTGTGCCAAGAATTAGCATCCTCGTGGGAGCTGCATTCTCGGACACACTCCAGTGCACGTTCTCAGCATGCGTTTTGTTGATCATATCGTCACTGCTCTTTGGTGTGACCTATGCGTTCACAATGGTCGCCCCAATAGTGGTCATGTTGACCATGATGGTCTTTGCCCTCTATGGATTTAGTTTCTTGATCGCAGGAATGATTCTTGTCTTCAAAGACCCTAGTGTCTTGACGGAACTGATTTCGAATGTGACTTACGTTCTATCTCCAATCACCTATCCACTCCAGGCTCTTCCAAGCGCTGCCAGATATGCTTCAGTGCTAGTCCCTTCCACTGTTGCTATCATCACGATCAGGGAGTTGGCCATCACAGGTCTCTTTGAGCCAATCACATTCCTGCAAGCAGCAGGTTGGATGCTAGCTCTGATCATTGGCTTTTGGGGTATCGGTATCCTAGCCTTCAGATGGGGTGAGAACTGGACAAAAGAGAGAGGGAGTATGGGAGGATTCTGAGATGACTCAACAAGAGAGTGAAGCATTTCAAAGGATGTGGACCAGAAGAGGTCTGAGGTCTGAGTTTAGGGCAGCCTGGGCGATATCCACCAACATCTGGAAGATTGAGTTGAGTTATCCACTGAGTGTCCTCTGGTTCATTGTGATGCCATTCCTGTGGTTCATCCCGATGCTCATTACTGGAACTGCAGTTGCTGGAGGCTCGGAGTCCGTTGTCCTCAATGACCTTGCCGGCACTCTAGACTGGGTGACCTACATAGCCATTGGGACATCCGTGATTGGACTCACCATCAGTCTCATGTGGGGCACTGGCTTCTCTCTAAGAAGGGAACAGAATGCAGGGACTCTCGAGACTCTCATGACAACTCCCATGAACAGGAGCACCCTTGTCTGGGGGTCGATGTTGCATAATCTGCAGCACGGAGGTCTGGGAGTCATTCTGCAGCTGGGAGCGGCTATTGTGTTTTTTGGAGTCACGATAAATGTGTGGGGTATTTTTCCAGCACTTGGTATCATCGCACTTGCAATAATTGGTCTCCAGGGTGTCGCCTTGGCAATCACATGCATTGTGCTTCTAGCGAAGCAAGGATGGATGATAGTGGAATTCATCACGAGCGGATTGCTACTGGTGGCTCCAATGGCGTATCCTATCTCTGTGTTACCTCCAATCCTTCAGTATGTGTCGAACGCATCTCCACTAACCTGGAGTACTGAAGCCTTCAGAGGATTTCTTATGAATGGACTTGCGTATCAAGGGGTGATACAAGCTGTGATAGCCCTCATCATTCTGGACGTCATCTTCTTCGCAGTAGGCTATCTCATGTTCACCTACACAGAACGGTTTGTGAGAAGAAAAGGAGCTCTTGAGCAGTTTTAGTTCGACTAGAACCGCCAAAGCTCCAAAAAAGTGCATGTAGTCAATCTAGAAGATATTGCGGATCTCCACTTTCTTTCGCCAGAATAATCCCCATGACAGGAGGATTAGTGAAGCTACAATCGCACCCACACCAACAAAGACAGCTAGGAATACGCTAGCATCTTGCAGAGTTGCAGGTGTGAAGACATAGGCAATACCACCATAGACCAATGCAATAAAGCCAATTACAACTCCAACAGTTGACATGATGATGAACCTTGTAGCATACTACTCAATACGATCATAGACTTTCTGAGTTACGCCCTCCCAAGTCACAGTCTTGACCTTTCGAATCTTTGGGGGTTTCTCAACCTTTGCTTTCGGTTTTTCTTCCTCAATCTCAGGAACTTCTGGTGTAGGAATATTCATCTCCTTTTCGACTCGTTTCATTATTTTGCACCTCCAGTACTAGAGTAGGTGATTTCGAATCTCTCTCGAAGACGCTTTCCCTCTGTTCGCATCCAGAAGAGACCCCATATTCCAATAAACAGACCAATTATGACAAATGCAATACCGAGAAAGAAACCACCGAATACAAGAAAAATACCATGAAGGAATCCGTATACTAGGTAGTCAAGAATGGCATAGACAGTCGATACTGCACCTATTGCAATTACTAGTACGCTGACTACAATATATCTCGAAGCTATAGAAAGAATATCAGCACTTGTTTCCATTTGGATGTCACGCGATGACAATTTTCCT
>Ga0180437_10007149_pt1 | contig 14647 bp, 5 predicted proteins | sample SS_ome_4_FD_132410 | JGI IMG/M metagenome (GOLD analysis project Ga0180437, IMG submission 132410) | Hypersaline lake sediment archaeal communities from the Salton Sea, California, USA - SS_3_D_1 metaG | ecosystem: Environmental > Aquatic > Non-marine Saline and Alkaline > Hypersaline > Sediment...
ATTTTTCGTTATGATTGGGTATGGCGTCCAAAAATGACATGACGAGGTTGTGTCTATCGGCTATTGTGAGAAACAGATAGAGGTGCTGTGGGCTCCTTAAGAGCGTCTCGTGGTCAAAGAGTGGAAGGAGCATGGCTTTTTCAGAATCTGTAAAGACAGAGCGGTTTTCTAAAGAATCGATGATGGTTGTAAGACGCTCTGCATCTGAAAGACCAAAGGAGGCAAGCAGCGGCCGAAGTTCTGCAGAGAGCGCGATATTACAGGTGAGCGCTTGAGGATTGACCGTACCTTCAGGCACAAAGGAGCAAATCTGTTCGTATGTGGAGTCGATGGGTGTGTTGTCGGGCAGTGCTAGAGGGGGTGGGGTTTTGGACGGAGGTAGAGACGGAAGGACTTGTTGAGCTAGCGTGCTGATGCATAATGGGGCGAGTAGATGCTCTTGAAAACTCTGTGTATGCTCGAGAGGCCCGCTTGAAGAGGGTGCCACACACCCTAAAGCCGAAGAAGTCATAAAAAATCCCCTTTGTTGTTTATTTGCAGAAGTATTTTTGGTTATTTCGTATTTAAAATCAAAGGTAGTTTTTTTGTTTAATATAATTGCGTTTTTAGGCGTGTTTTTGGGCTATGATTCGCATATGTGGTACGGGGGCAGGTTTAATACGGTTTTGGTCAAGAAATGAACATGTACGTGGCTTAAAAACTTAAAATTCAAGTTGCGCCCTATTTTTCTCATGGAATGACTGTAGGAAACAATTTGCCTCATATTGCTTCTTGAGAAGGTTGTACAACCTTCTCTTCGAAAGCAATATTTGTATCTCGTTCCCTTCGCTCACCCCATAAAAAGAATAGGGCACAGCTTGGGTTTTAAAAATTGCTGAGAGCCGTCACGGCCAATTGCTTGATTTTTTGAATAGGGGTCTGGTTCTAAATATTTCTCCTAAAATCAGATCTTCTTGCCAAATATTTCCTTGTTTCTGGTACAGTGTTTGTGCAAGAAAATTCTTGCACAACTGTAAAGAGTACATTTAGCCATAAGGAGGCAAAGCATGGACTCAGTTGCCAACTGTTCTCATCACCCGCATCCAAGTAGTCTTGATGCACATCCCAGCGCCCATCCAAAATCGTTTGATCAAGGCGAGTTATCTGCTAAAACAGCCCGAGTAGCTCACCCGTATCTCTGTGGAGGAGGCCACCCAGCCCGAGTCGCCCATCCACATCCTGGAGGAGGCCATCCCCATCCAAGGGTTACTTCAAGACTATTTGCTGAAGTTCACCCTGCGTAAAAATAGTTAATGGGTTGTTACCCCTCTCTTGCTTACAAGCTAAGAGGGGGGTTAATGTTTTAGAGGAATATTGGGAAAGCACTGTTTAGGAGGTGTTTTCCTAATGTTTTTTTGGGCAGGGCCAATTATCCATGGGCTGAGGAGGTTTGGGATCCTTGTTGGGGACAACACAAACAGCCATCTCCATCAGGTATATATAATGGTCGTTTGTCAGGCTATTTTTTACACGCTTGAGATACTCTAAGACTTCTTTGTGAGCCGTAAGATCTTGGGATATTTTCGAAGGGTTTTTGCAATAGAGCGTTGAATCGGCCATTGTGGTTTTGATCTGGTCATTGAGGACCAGGTTCCTTACCAAGGATATGAGAATATCTTGACCTGTTGGTGTCAAGTGGGCGGTTTTCGTTTGGCAGCCTTCGCACTGCTCAACGTGTTTGAAAATCAAAGCTTTAGCAAAAGGGACATCAACATTTAGTAGCGTCATAATATAACTTTTGTTCGGGATTGCTATTTAAATGCAAACAATACTAATAGCATTGTTTATTGTTGTCTATAAAGAGAGGCTTTCTTTAATTGCTTTTTTTAGAGACATTCTCTAAAGCTTCAATATTCTTAAAACCCGTTCCCTTCGCTCGCCCCCCGATAAAAAGAATAAGGCGCAACTTAGGTTTAAAACGCTGAGGTTATTTCAGTGATGTGAAAGAGGAGAGGGGTTAAGGGGGCGTTGGGGCTGGTAAAACCGTCTGTTGTATAACCCCTTCCATAAAGGGCCTCCATACTGCCCCATACTCTTGAGCAAGAAAGTTAATAACGGCCCGCTTCTCTTCTATATTTGTTTGATGAGCTATCTCGTTTCTCTGTCCACAGCATCGCGCAACCAAGCGCGATAGCCTAAAAATCTTCTCCTCCAGGTCATTGCCGGGAATGTGTGAGCGTGGGGATATGAGAAGAGAGTAGTGCAAACGACATTAAAATATTCGACATTTTGTGAATTTTTTATTCTCTCAAGATCGCGATAACAGGCAAACCGTGAAAAAATGCCCCCTGTTGTTTTGATAAATCCCCTCTGATCCTTTGGTTGATAAGGCAGGCGAGTGCGTTTAAGGAAGGTAGCTGTGTTGATAGAGTGAGAGCATATGTATCAAAGGAATGCAAAAGCAAGTTGCCGAAATACATAGGCGCCCATTTTCGTTGTTCGGCTTCAAGTAACTCTTGTCTCAGTGTTTGTTGTTGTATTGTCGCCTTTTGTTCCGATGCGGCCAGTTTCTCCGCCACCTTTTGTTCTGATGCAGTTAATTGTTGTTGCAACGTTTCACGTTCTGCCGTTGCCCTTTGTTCCGATGCGGCGAGTCTTTCGTCTGCTCTTTGTGCCCATGCCGCTAATTGTTGTGTGAAATCTACTTGTTGTTGTGCATTTTTCTCCCGTAATTCGACGATCTCCCTGTTTTGTTTAAAGTGGTCTATTTTGTAATCTCCTCCATGAAAGGTTTCCATTCTGTTCCATGTTTTTGAACAAGGATTTCAACAACATCTCGGGCCTGTTTTTTCGTTGTTCGATGTGCTATCTCGTTTCTCTCATCACAGCAACTTGCCACTAAATGTGATAGATTAAAGACTTTTTCCTGGGAAGAACTACCAGGAATCTGCAAAAGGGGCTGATATTCGGAGAGGACTTTACAGGCGGCGATAAAATAGGGGTGATCTTGAGAATGCATTAGCTGCTCAAGATCGTCATAATCTGATAATCGTAAAAAGGCTCCTCCAGTTGTATAGACATAGTTGTCATTGGCTTCGCAATTAATTAAACGGACAAATGCATTTAGAACTGGGGATCGTTTTTTTGATAAAGCATGAGCATATCTATCAAAAGATCGCAGAAGAAAATTCCCAAAGTACATAGGAGCCCATCTTCGTTGTTCGGTGTTTCTGGTGACTGCTACTTGTTGTTCGAATTGTTGCTTCAGTGCTTCACGTTCTGCTGTCGCCCTTTGTTCTGACGCAGTTAACTGTTGCATAAGCGCTTCTTGTTGATTAAATGCTTGGGCTAGTTGTTGTTGTAGCACTTCTTGTTGACCAGATGCTTGGACCAGTTGTTGTCTAAGTTCATTGTGCTGTGTTTCTGCCCTTTGTTCTGACGCGGCTAATTGTTGCTTCAGTTTTTCTTCCGCCCTTTGTTCGAACGCGACTAACCGTTGCATAAAATCATTTTTTTGTTTTGCATTTTCCTCTCGTAAGTTGCCGATCTCTGCTTCCAGCTGTTCAATTTTTGCTTGTTGCTGTGCCGCTTTTTGTGCTGCTTCGGCCAGCTTTTTCTTCATTTTTCGTTTTAATTTGGTGTTTTCTGCCTTTAAGTCGGCGATTTCTTCTTGTTGTGATAGGTTTATACCTTTTAGCCATGCATTCTCATCTTGTAGTTGAGCAACTATTTTCTTTAATTGAGAGATCTCGTCCCGTTGCTGGGCATTTTCCTCTCGAAGCTGCACAATCTCTTCGTGTTGCTGGGCATTTTCCGCCTGAAGTTGCTTGATCTTTTCTTGTTGTTCCAAAACGGTTGTAGTTAAGGAGGTGATTACTTTGCCTTGCTGAGCAAGTTTCCTATCTTTCTCCTCTAATAATGTTCTAAGATTTAGTGGAGGCGTTCCTTCTGGGGGTGTTTCGGATTCTAGTGTTTGTTGAGAAACCTCCTGTACGTGCTGTGTTAGGTGGGGTAGGGGTAGAATGCCTGGACCGGTATAATCCAGTAGTGTTGGGCTATGTGAGCCATCATACGGGTTACGTTGAGATATCTCTGGAGATGCCATCTCGTGTTTCCTATGATACGCCTTTTGTGGAAAAATAGGTGAAGGGTTTTGGGAGGTTTTTGAAAAATTTTTGTTTGAGAATGGGCGGGCGTTCTGACGGGGAAAGGACTTCTTACAAGAAATTGCAGTGAACTTTAATTTTTAATTTGATAAAGCGCAAGCGGTGGGTGGTAGATGTTGGGAGAGTTGCTATGGGATATATTCGAGATGTCTATTCAGATGGCGCGTGGTTTTCTATTCAGGGACCGAAAAAGCATGTCAACAAACTTTCTGAAGAAGAGATAACCACGTTGTGCCAAAAGACACTTTCAGAAGGGATCTGTGTCGATAAAGATCTTCACGTAAAGGTCACAAAAAGCGGTCGAAGAAGTTATGTCCATGACTCTTATGGCTCTCTTCCTGCCAAGAAGACCACTACCTGTTTTCAAAAGTTTGCTTATATTCAGGCCCTTTTCCTCCGCTTTTTCTCATTTATTACAGGAAGGAGCCGATCTAAAGAGCAAGACCTCAAATTACAGATCCAGTTTGCTATGCAGCTCTTTAAGTCAGAAGATGATGAGTTGCTCGAGCAGATGTTTCCTTCCGATTCGGCCCGATCGTCATCTGGTATTTCCGATTTTTCTTTTTCTAGCGTGTTACACCATTGGGTAGAGAGCCTTCGGGGTATCGATCCAAAGAACGAAAAGCTAGAGCCATTAGAGCGTCTTCTTGAGTATCAAAAAGATATAGAAGACATTTGCACAACGAGATTTGCCAAAAGACGGGCTAGCCTTCGAAAAAAACTTAATGAGAAGCTTGTAAGGGCCGTACAGAACGCTGGAGAGGGCGTTTCCATATATATGCCAGGAGGCACATCTACTGAAAGATCTCGACCAATGGTTTATGAACTCAAAAAAGAAGGCGGAGAGCTGATTATCAATGCTTTTGATATCAGTGGAAGATATTTTTACAGAGAAACAAAGGGAGAGAGTGTACGCCAGACAATACAACAAGAGCATCTGTGTAGAGTGGCCGGAGAAAAAGAGGAAGAAGAGCCTGTCTTTTGCGCTCAGACAGAATCTCGACGGCCTTTAGATAAATTAGATGATTTTGTCAGTAGGGCTGTCTATTTCCTGTCGGAAGATGTGACAAGAGATGATTTAAAAACCCGGTTACGCGAGAAAATTGAGAAGAAATTTGAACAAAAATTCACCAAATTTTTTGACGGTGAGGATTTATGTGAGAAGCCGAAGGAAGAGATGGCCGATGATGTGATTATACAAGATCATACTTTGATGAGTTTAGTAGGACATGAGGCATCTCCATCCTCTGCGAAATATCGGCAATCTAGAAAACTTCCTGGCGACTATACAAAGGCCTTTTTGCGCATGGCAGATGAAGAGGGCTACAGATTAACCAAGGTCCGTATTCGGGCAAGGGCGCTATTTTCCATGTGGGATGGTTCTGGGGAGTTGATTGCGGATAGACAGTTTCGGGGTTGGCTTTCTGAAAATGCAATAACGTTGCTTAAGGGGTTAGAAAAGGGATTTTCTGCTTCGGAAGGTGACCAAATACGAAAAGATTTAGAGCTGATCATTGGGGAGATTGAAGAATATGACGCTCACCAGGGCATGAAAATAGGAAATTCAGAAAAGGAGGGAACTTCATTTGACGAACCTCTACGGCCTGCTACGACTCCTATTCGTATGAATAAGATTTTCAAACGATCGATCTGCCCGGATCTCTTTGGTAGTCCTGTGAACATGGATGAAATTTTGGAAAAAAGGGATATACAAAAGCTTGAGGGTCATATAGCTTCTCTGAAAAAATTAACAAATAAACGAAAATTTTCAGAAGTTCATTTTTATGTGAAGGAAGTTTTTTGTGGTTTAGAGCGGTGTAGCGACGAGCAGTGGAGTGAAATTGCCAATAGTGATGAGTTTGAGAGATGGTCGAATGTTATCTTGGAGCTCTCCTTTCTTCTTCCTCGTGTTTCTTTTGGCGCGGGACGAATCTCTCCTCTTTCTGAAGATATTAAAATGTACCTCCAGTCTATGCGATTTCAGGATCTACTCATTCGCAAGAGAGAGCATCTTTCTGGAGACCCCTACAATCAAGAATTTGCCCTTGATATGGATCCCGTCGAGGGCACTTTAAAAAACCCATACATTCAGCTTGGCGATGATGCACAGGCGATATACGACCAAATTGCTTACTTTAGAAGTCTTGACAAGCGACCTTTTAGAGGGGTAACTGTAATCTCGGGAAGAAGTTCTACTTATCATCAAGGCCCAGAAGAATCTCTATACTCTAGATACGGGCTTTCGGATATCTATGAAGGGAGCATGGATATTGGGCAGAAAGGGATTCTTCCTCAATATATTGTAAACCTTCGAAAATCGTATTGTGTATTGGGTGCCCTTTTGGCCCCTACACAAGCGCTTTTACCTGCTTCTATTACAAAAATGGCCTTTCTCGCTCTTAAGTCGTTACTGAAAAAGAACCCTGAAGAAAGCTGCTTTTTAGCGTTCCGCAAGTATATAGAGAATCGGATGACCTCTAGATTAGGGGAGATATCCTTTAGGTTAGAGAAGATGTCCTCTAAATTAATAGAGGGGCACGGTTCTGTCGATGAGGAGCTCAAGAAAGGATTTTTTGTTGTTATTGAGCCATGGGGGCTGTTTCCATCCTCTTTTGGTGGAGCCCCTTTCTTGAATATGGATAGAAGATTTCACGAGAAGGGTAAATTTAAGGCCTCCATGTATTTTGATAAGGGCCAGCACTTCGATTGCAATGGCATTTCTATAACAGATCCTCTTCTTCGAGAGAAAGGTTTTGAACAGGTAGTTTCTAGCTTTTATGACGAAAACTATTTCTTTTCGGATTCTGGAGATCCTCAATCTCGAAACGAAGATACACTATACTCTATGAGGGGAAGAACGGAATGGCAGATCTTACAGGATCAAAGCCAAATTTTTGGGTTGCCTTCACAAACATTTCAACAGCTTCAATTGATGAAGACATCTTCAAAATCTATAGTGGAAAATACCCTTACATTCGTCGCACAGAACCAAGAGTTGCTCGATCAAGAAAATTATGGATTCCAGGTCGCTCGGCTAATAGAACGAAACTTTTTTCGAAACAATGCATTTGGAAATAAGTCTTTCGAAGAACAGCAATTTGCTTTTGATCAGATATCCCGACAGCTTATGAGGGCAAAACTTGTTGGAAACGATTTTGCCTTTTTGCACCTTTTTGAGATCGCTCGAAAGATGTATGTAAATGCTCGAGAAGGCGCAATTGAAAGGGAAAAGTTTGAAGTATTGATAGCCGCGCTTAAGGAACAAGAGATTCGGTGTAAAGAAAGGGGGTGTTGGAGAGAGTATGTGGGGGCTCGGCTTACCGTACATACAATGACGAATACCTTTTTGTTAGAGGAGTTTTTGCCTCTCTATTTTCAGTATGTTTCGGTAGATGCTTTACACGAGAGAAGGGACCTTACTCAAGAGAATCGTTTTCGCGAGATGCTTATGAGGCATACGCCCTCTTTAAAAGAAAAAATGAGAAGAGAATCTGAAAGAACAGCTCTTTGTAATGGCGTTGCCAGAGCGTTAGGTCTTGAAGTTAGTGAGGGCGAATGGACATCTGATTCGTCGGGGCTTCTTGTTTCGCAAGGGAGATACACGCTCGATTTTTCTCGATGTGAGGTATGGGAAAAGAATAAAAGAGTAGGGCAGCTACCTCCTACCATTATAGAGTCTGCTCACTTTCCTGCATTTGAGAGATTGCTCTCTCAGGATATTCCAGGTGCTAAGGTGCGGGAACTTATCTGGGCTATTACACCCGTTGAGATTCCAACAACAGAACTTCCAGGACAATCGACATGCGAAGCTCTTCAATACGAAAGTAAGGTAGGTACCCGTTTGTTCCGAATTGTTTCAGGATCAGATGGGAGCCTTCGCCTATATAGAAAGGATACAAATAACGCGTGGTATATGTATCAAGAAGATATCTTTTCAGAAACCCCTTCCTTAATTGGGGCCAAGGACGCTCCTCCTCGGGCTGCTTTAATGGGCGACTGTTGGGTTCAAGACGATGGAAAACAGATGATAATTGAAAGAGAGGGTCAGAAAGAGTGGGTAGCACACCTTTCTGGGAAGGCTCAGGTTCGGTCTTTAAAGAGAGTTACAGATGAGAGATCTGCGCTCAACATTGCAGGAAAGAAAGAGGCCGGACGATTTTTCGCTCTTGAGGATGGACCGCATGTTACAGCACTTGGAAAGAACAGGGTTATAGATAGGGTTGAATATGGACGCTTTACCTACACGTTACAACAAGCTGGAAATAGATGGGTTTGGGAGAAAAATCCCGAATATTTCCTTTCTGATCACTCTCTAGAATCATATGCGCACTCTCCAAAATATTCTGAAGATGTGAGTCAAAATGGAGAAGTTAAAGAAGGGCTTGTTCGACTTGAAAATCTGTTTCATCCCTCTTTTAGTAACTACCACCTTTTAGAGCATGATAAAGAACCCCCAAAGCTGGTTCTGCCTGGGGTTCCCTTTTCGAAAAAAGAAGAGCATGGAGACCGCTCTTATCAGTTTACTCCTGACTGGAGGAGTAATGATGTCGACACGGTTGCCTTATATGAGTTTGATGTAGATCCAATCAAAGGCCTTATTCCCAAAGTACAACCAGAAGGATACATCTATCTTTCTTATGTCTTAGCTATTCAAGGAAACGTTAAGGACGCTCTTTATTATTTTCAAAAGAGTTCCCTTAATCGTCCTCTTTCCCCACAAGGACAAGAGATCTTTTCATGGCTTGAGTTGGAATTAAAAGAGTCCTCTGAAGCATCTTTGGACAAAGCTCTTTTAGATGCGTGTCTCTTTCTTGCCAAACCGGAGATAGATCCTTTTGGCAAAGAGGGGCAGATACGAGCGCTTCAGGCCAAGATAAAGTATGATGCTCTTTCTGCCGCTGGAGGTTCCAATACACAGGCTGCATCAGCGCTTCGCCAAATTGCTCATGGGTCTTGGGTCAGTGCGGTATACGAGCTCTCCAAAGATCCTAGTAAAAAAGATCTTGTCAATAACGCCCTTTCTATTCTTGACATTGTCTTCGAAGAAGATCAGTACACCGAGTTGGACAACGCTCTGTTAGATGCTCACCACTTTATTTCCAATCTGAAATCGCAGGGGGTAGAGGTAGATATCTATAGTAAAGAGAGGGAGACACAGGCGTTCCAGGCCAAGACAAAGTACGATGCGCTTTCCGCAGCCGGAGGTTCTGAGACGCAGGCTGCGTTAGTGCTCTATCTTATTGCTGAAAGATATTGGATCGAGTCGATGTATGATGAGCTCTCCAAAGACCCTAGTAAAAGAGGTTGTATCGACCGTAAGATCCTTGATGCTCTTGATGTCGACATTGAAGAAGGTCGGTGCATTGCACGTGGAGTAAAGGACTTGCCTTGTTGTGAAGAGACAAAGCGTTGGTTGCGGGAGTTTATCTCAAAAAGACCATCTGATCCTGGGGCTTTTATCGAGAGTGGTAAGAATTTTCTGTTACTCAAGGAATGGAGGGAATTTGATGAGCAAGTGCTGTTGCCTCTTAATGTAGGGGAGCAGGAACTCAAAACTCTTAGAGACGAAGGAGGCTTTGAAAAGCTCAGAAAAATAAACGAAGCATCAGATCTATTTGATTCAAAAACAATGGAGCATCTGATTGATCTTTCCAGAATCAGAGAGGCATTTGTCCTAAAAAACAAAATTGAAGAGCTTGAAAAGACCATAGAGGATCGAAAGAGAGAACCAACCGAACGGGCCCCTGGAGAAGAGAGAGCGGTTTCTCTTTTTGCTGCCGAAGAAAAGGCGGCGTGGCAGGACTGTTTTTCAGAACAAACAGTATCTGCAAGTGCGCTTACGGTAGCCGATGTGGAGCGGCCTGAGCTAAACGGGACTTCAGAGTATGCCAATGAACTGCAAACAGAGCTCCACGCGGATTTTTGTTCATTTGTTGCGGACTCTCCCCATGTTTCTCTTGAGACGAGAGAGCATGCAGCAGAGCAAGTTGGAAAGAAATCGTCCGCAGAGAGCTTTTCTAGGCGTGTTGTGACAAAAGGGGGCGCTTTACATAACACTCTGGTACAAGTAGAACAGGAAAAGACAAAAGAAGCCCAAAGAGCTAGGAAGAGGTGCTTAAGTTTTCTTCAGCCTCAAGCACAGAGATCGTTGGTTGATCGGTTTAAACGAGTTGGAAGAGCTACTCCTGACATGCTGTTTGACACAGCTGTTCGTTGTTATGGAGAGGGGAGCTGGGAGCCTCTTCGTTCGTTATTAGAGCCAGACGCTGACGTAGGGCTATTAGGCCAAGATATTGCAGATTTTCTCAAAGCCTCTATTCAGGCCAAGCAGATACAAACAGCGCGTATGTTGGCCGAATCACTACCCCAAGATGAAAATGATCCAAAATTTGTGCAAACGAGCAATGAAATAGCTTCTTTGCTTAATACGAACTGGTCCTACGATGTAGATACAGATCCTTTAGCTCCAACACTTCTTCTTACAGAGTATGAGCTTGGATTTGTCTGTCGTCCGAGCCAACTTCTCGTTGTTCGAGAAAATTTAGGTAAAGAGAATCAGTTCAAACAAGAGATTTGTGGTGGAGGGAAGACAACCGTATTGCGAAATATCATCTCTCAATTTCGTGCAGATGGAAAGACGCTCTCTGGAGTCTCCACGCTTGAGCCACTGCGAGCCGAGCACGGCCTTCTTCTGGCGCGTACAACGAAGAATGCGTATGAAGAACAGGTCTTTGAATTTCGGTTTGAGAGGACCTCTCCAACAGATGAGAGGTCTCTCAGATGTCTGTACCGAGATCTGCTTGAAACGACAGTTAATCGTGGACGAATAGATCTTACGAAAGGGGATTTGCAGAGCTTTAAGCTTGCTATGCTCTTAAAGCAAGAGGAAATTGCTCTTTTACGAAATGGTGGGGATCCAGAAGCTGAGAAGAAGGTTGCAGCGCTTCATAACGAGCTGGATCGGATGGAAGATGTCCGGGACTTTTTGTACGAACACGCTGTGATTATGGCAGATGAGCTGGATAAAGACTGCGATCCGACTCAGGAGAAAAATTACGCCCATGGCGATGCTGTGAAGATCGTTGAGGAGGAGCGTTCTGCCGCTTGTCTTATTATAAAGAAGATCTGTGCGGGAACATCTGAGCGCCTTACAGCCCTTTCAGAGGCATTTCTCGAAAACAGACAGTCTCGTCTCGATGAAGGGGTGAGGGTTGCGGCATTGAAAGAGTTAGCGGTCGATCTATATGCCCATTTTAGAGGAGAGCTTTCTGGTGTTTCTCAAGAGAGTTTTGTCGCCTATCTCACAGATCCGGATTCAGAAGAGGCAGAAAGGGTGTATAGAGCTCTTTTTGAAGATAAAGAGCTTTCTCTACAGCTAAGGGAAGTTGCTTTTTGCCGAAGGCTTCTTTCTGAAATTGTGCCCCACGCTTTGAAAAAGAGAGCAGGTATCTCCTATGGACGGTCAAAGCGAGACGGGGTCTCTGTTATACCGTATGCTGGTAGTGATCGACCGAAAGAGGGGTCGCTCCATGCTAATGAGACAGAGAGGGTGTGGTATACCTGTGCCGATTATCTTCAAAATGGGCTGAGTAAAGATCAGGCCAGAGCGCTTTGGATACAGGCAAAACAAAAAGCTGTTAAACAGGCTCTTATGGCAAACTATGAAGATCCTTCAAGGGCGGTCTTTCTCGATGATATGCCTGCTGCAATAGAGTTTGCCGAGAAGTTTTTATCTTTTGGAGACGACACCCTTACCCTCTCTAAGGTTCAAGAATGCCATGTTGATGAGATTGTCAAGAAGATAAATGGGGATACCCCTCGAAAAATTGAGTTTGTAGAAACGACGATTCTCCCGAGCCTTCGACAAGAGGAAGAGAAGATTGTCAGCGACGCTCAGGATCTGCCTCACATGGTTAAATCCTATTCAGGCTCTTCTGGAACAGATACTGGTATGCATGCATTGCCGGATAAGATCGTGATAGAAGGCGCCCGTCAGGAGGGGGTTCACGGTCGAGTGCTTGCCGCATTACGAGAAAGTGAAAAGAAATTAGGTCGGGACTCTTTTGTATCTTATGAAGATGAACGAGAATTAATCCAGCTGCTTGCCGAGGAGATGGAAGGAGGAGATTGTCTAGTCGATGTTGGCCGTCTGTTCCCAGGCGTCGCGCCCAAAGATATTGCTAAGGCGATGAGTGAAGGCGCGAGACAAAAGGGGGTGGAATACATCGTCTTTACGGATAGTGAAGATCGGTGGAAGATGCTGCGAACAGATAATGGAGAGGAGGTAGACTATCTCTCCTCTGGGGACCTAAAAAAACGGATTACCATCTTTGATGATGTCCGAACAAGAGGGGCAGAGAGGGACTCTACAGAAGGAGTAGTGGAGTTTGTCACGCTCGATGTCGATACTGACTGGTCAGGATTTGAGCAAGGTGTTGCCAGAGAGAGAAACCTGCTCAAGGGAAAGGCGGACGTTCGCTATATCCTCTCTCCGCAGCTAAGGAGTCGTTTGGGAGAAAAAATCTCTCTTGACAGCTTGATCGAGTTGTTGGCCAAAAATGAGGCGGAGAAGCTCCAAATGCTCAACTATAAAGCGGAACTACAGCGAATACGACATGTTCTCCGAAGAACAGGGGAAAAATCACTTCGGGCGATGTCGTCTGCAGACAGAAAAGCGTTTTCTTCAAACCATCATAGCGTTCGTGAATATCTCTTTAGGTTAGAGAGAGATCTCTTCTTTTGTAAAACAGGAGTAGATGCACAAATGGCCGCCTGTCCACAAAAAGAACAGCTCTCCTCTTCAGTGCTCGATTCTGTTGTAAGCAAGCAGCTTCATATGCTGGATTCGATGAAAAGGGATATGGAGACGGCTTTTGAGGGGGCCCCTCTTATGGAGGTTGCTGCGGCGACTTTGGAAGAGGCTCGGCCACTGTTGTGGGCAAAATATTCTGAAGAGGCGCGAAGGCACGTTCCAAGAGAGCTAGAAGCACAGGTACATGCGCTTTGTGAAAGTGGAAAGGGAAGAGTATCTTCTAAATATCTCCCCGTAGCTATTCCTGGGGGAAGTTCAGTGCTTGATAATGAGACAGAAACTGAGCAGGAAATTGAAGCTGAACAAGAGCAAGAGCAGGAGCAGGAGGTCGTTTCGATACGGGAAGGGGCTGAGAAGGAAAAGGATTTTTGTCGATCTCCTTTAACATTTTCCTATAGCCCAAAGAAAGGACTTATCATAGAGAACTATATAAAACTCGATTTTTTGAGTGATTCTATTATTAAAACGGTAACACATCACCCTCTTAATAACTTTTTCCCCTTTGGTCAAGAAGGAAAGGTTTGTACGGAAAATTGTTTTCCCGTGTCTCGCTCTAAGGAAAAATTGTGTCCTTGGGGGCTAAAGGATGGGGAGATCATTCTTCCTCCTGCACAAAAAAGGATTGAGAGATCGTTGTTTGTGATTGAAGAAGACGGACGGGTAAAAGAATTTTGGGGCGGTCAGCTTGATCTCGATCGAGAATTTCTCGAAATAGTACAACAGAAAGAAGATCCCTACCGATCGTTTATCTTCAACTATGGTCTTGGCACGGTTGATACAGGTTGTGGGATAGAGGAGTTTGGTGAAGAGACCCAACACAAGATTATGGAGTATATTGCAGCCACCAAGTTGCACCGAGGAGATACCGATTTTGTTCGAGGCAATGCGATTACCACAAACCTCTACGATCCTCTCGTTCGCTTTTTACGAACCCAACAAGACCTCTCACTTTTAAAAAGAGGGGTTAGAGCGGCTATTGCTGCATATCGACCGGATGTCTCGTATGAGGGAAGCTCATTGAGCCGAGCGTTTAGGGAGGCTGCTAGTTAGGGGCTATCATAGTTGGCCTTGTCACTTCCCTCATGAATGGTTTCCATTCTGTTCCATGTTTTTCAATAAGGGTTTCAACAGCATCTCGGGCCCGTTCTTTTGTTGTTTTATGTACTATCTTGCTTCTATCTCCATAGCAACTTGCTATTAAGCATGATAGATTAAAGACCTTTTCTTGGAGAGAGCTGCCGGGAACCTGAGAAAGAGGTCGATATTTGGAGAGAGCTTTACAGATAGCATTAAAATACGGACAATTTTGGGAACTTTCTAGCTGCTCAAGATCGTCATAATATGCTACATATGCAAAGACTTCTCCGGTTGTATAGACATGCCAACCAGGAGCTTCATGATCAATGAATTTGGCAAATGCATGTGGGCCTAATAACTGTTCTTTCGATAGAGCACGGGCATGAGCATCAAAAGAAAACAAAAGGAACTTTTTAAAGTGGAGAGCGTCCCATTCTTGTTGTTCGGCGTTTCTGATGGCTGCTACGTGTTGTTCGAATTGTTGTTGCAACGCTTCACGTTCTGCTGCCGCCCTTTGTTCTGATGCGGCCAGTTGCTCTGCTGCCCTTTGTTCCGATGCGGCGAGTCTTTCGTCTGCTCTTTGTGCCCATGCCGCTAACTCTTGCCTAAAATC
>Ga0180437_10007150_pt1 | contig 14644 bp, 13 predicted proteins | sample SS_ome_4_FD_132410 | JGI IMG/M metagenome (GOLD analysis project Ga0180437, IMG submission 132410) | Hypersaline lake sediment archaeal communities from the Salton Sea, California, USA - SS_3_D_1 metaG | ecosystem: Environmental > Aquatic > Non-marine Saline and Alkaline > Hypersaline >...
ATCTATATATAATTCTAGCGGATCCTCCATACTCTTATATCTTGCTAAATATTATAAGAATCATCCTTTACAAAAATATGATGTACTTTTTTTATTGTGTGGAGCAGAAGAGTGGGGAATAAAAGGTTCCGAACATTTTTGTAAAAAATATGTTTCCTATCTTAATAAAGAGTATGATTTAAACAAATCAGTAAATATTAATATTGATATGGTAGGAACTCACATTGGATTACTAAATAATAACATTTTTTCTAGAAAAAAGAATAAAATCAATGAGCATATTAATTTTTCAGCACATTTACTAAATATCTCTCTCGATAATTTTTCACAAATCCCAAATCCTAAAAGTGATCATAATTCTATTAGAAAACATTTTCGAAAATCCAAAAATAAAAATTTCCAAGTAGCTTGTTTCCATTCAATAGATGATAGAAAATATATACACACTAAAAATGACACGCCTGACAAATGTTCTATAAAGAATTTATATGATTGTTTTAGGTTATGCCTTTTAACATCTCTTCTTTTAGATTTAAAAAAGGAATATTGACTATGTTATAAAATAGCTAAAGTACGCTCTAAATACCAAAAAAAAGTTTAACAAAAAAATTAATGCTTTTTTATCTTTGAGTCTTTCACTATCTCAGCAGTTTTTTGAAAGATTAATTTTACATTATCGCCTGTTTTTGCGGATGTTTCATAATAAGTACAGTTTAACTTTTCAGCTAGATGATCCGCCATTGGCTTGATTATTTTTCGCTCGTCTTTTAAATCGATCTTGTTACCAATTAATAGCCTCGGTATGGAAGAAAGCCCAAACTTCTGAGCTGTATTGAACCAGTTCTGTACGTTACTAAATGTACTTGATCGAGTAATGTCAAAAGCTAACATCATGCCGTCTGCGCCATTAAAGTAAGGACGGTGGAGCATGTAGAATTGTGGTTGACCAGCTATATCCCATATCATCAAGTTTACAATTCCATCATCTAATTCAACCTGCTCCTTTACAATATTTACGCCGACAGTTGGAATATATTGAGTCTTAAATTTCTTTGACGAAAAGTTGTCAAGCAAGCTCGTCTTTCCCACGGCGGGGTCACCGATCACAATAATTTTATAAATTGCCTCAGTTTTTCCAGTAAATACAATTTCTTCATCTGACATGATTTTTCAAATATACATTTAATCGATATTGCAGAAACTTAGTATTGAAATAATAATAAGAATATATGCTTTTAATAATTTCTAATTAGAAATTTTTTATTTTTTTCTCATAATATTTTTTAATTTTTAAAAAAAAAGGGAATTAGAGTTTTTAATTATAAAAAAAAACATTTATTAGTAGGGCGCTCCGTAGTTTCCACTGTCAGAGCCAAAATCAGCGTTACCATCACCATCATAATCACCGGGGCATCCATTGCTGTCAGAATCACCAGAATCGTCATAACCATAAAATCCAGGATCGGAGTCCCATTGACCATCACCATCAATATCATATATATCGTCCCCCCAATCATCGTAAATATCATTATCATCATTACCATAATTTCCAAATGTATAATCGCTAAATGAACCAAACTGCGTGATCTCAACAACTTTTCCTAGACTTTCAACTAACTTTTTATAACCAGACCTCAACACATCTCCTACTTCTTTCCTTGCTGCCTTGTTTGCTTCATCTTGTATATCTTTCGACGAATAACCATATTTCTCTTCTTGGTAATTATAAACAAGTGTTTGTGCCCCACAAGGACAGTTAGGTACATTAAGATACTGACAACCAGCTTCACAACCAACTCCTAACCAAAATTCTTTTGTGCTAACTCCCTCTATAGGGCTTGATGTTATTGTATCTGCTATATTGGAGGCAGCCTCACTAATTTCATCTACAACCTCATTATAATCCTCTATACTATCACTCATCATGTCCAAAAATGTCTCTTCTACCATGTATTTAATATCAGCTGAGCTGGTAGGATAGCCTCTTGCTAGGGTACTTCTTGTTTGGACATCTGCATTTATAAGAGCTTTGTCTGTGTGTGTTCTGAAGACCTGAGCTATAACTTGATTATTTAATGCATAATCAATTTTATCATTACTTTTGAAATCGACACCAATTCTATAATCCTCAGAAAGCATGACTTCAGGAATTCCAGCAATGTTTTTCCAATAGTTGTTAAGTTTTTCGAGGTTATAATATAAAGCATAATCTGCATAACAATACCATGTATCACCGCAATAAGGGTGGCTCCAAGTTTTTGGATCCGCATAATCAGGTTCAACATTATTTTTATTCTCTATCCAGTATTCCATCGCGCATAGATAAATCAAATTTCCCGCAAGATTTTTAAATTTAAAACTCGAGGGATTGGAACCAGTGATATAATTATTTACAAAGTCACTCTTGACGCTTTGCCATTTAGTCCTTGAATCGATCAATTTTAACTGTTGAGAAACCAATTCCCTAACTTCCCTTAAAGCAAGAGGTTCATAATAGAGACTCTCGACTAAAGCTTCTGCTGTTGCTTCTACAAATCCTTCAACTACATTTTCAAGTGCATTATTAATTGCCTTTCCAAGATTTTCCTCAAGGTTTTCCATAGCCTCTTGGAATTCATTGAGTGCTGCAAACATTTCATATAATCCTGGGAAAGCTTTAGCAAATAAAGCTTTTGCCACTTCTTGTATACCAATAATTAATCCCATCCCCATCAATACAATTATTCCCAGGAGAGGATTATTACATAGTAATTTAAACCACCAGGGGATCTCTGCGCTAGTTGGGCTTAAATTTAAATCTAAGTTCAAGTTTAGTGTAGTACCACTAGTTTTTAATAGCGAATTTTGATCCTTCGCGTTTAACATATCCCCATAGTTAGATTTCAAAAAGTTAATAGCATTAACTAAATCTGCGTGTTCCGGGTCATCTTCAGAAACATTACATCCTAAAAGAGATTCAATATAATCAAAGTCAATTACCTCTTCAGAAACAGCTTTAGCACCAAGAGTATTAAGGGTTAACAATGTATAAAAAGGCAATATAGTTGATAGTAATGAAATTATAATAAGCGATCTATAGAGAATCTTCTTATTTTTAACTCTCATTTCATCTTACCTTCCTCATAATTTGATTTTTTTATTAGATTTTTTGTTAAATATTGCTATGAAACGAATTTCACCGATATATTTTAAATCCCTCTGGAATAACATGAAAATCTATATGGAATAAAAGTGAAATGTTTTTTTGCTTGAGAAAAAACAAACATAAACACTCTATAAAAGGGACCAGAAATGTTAATAGAATGAAAAAAATTTTAGAAATAATAAAATTTTAAAAAGCTAGAACAAATTCTTGGACTATATTGCTTCGAATTTGCTTAGAATAATTTTTAATAACATCTAGTTTCTCGTTATACTTCTTATGGTCTAAGAAATATCTCTTTTGGTTATTTCCAGCGAAGAGCTTGATTATCCCAATTTCCGTTAAAATGTTAAGATATTTTCTAATCGTATTATAATGCATATTTAATTGTTTTGACATTCTAGTAGGGCTTAAACCTGATTGAGCATTGCTATTTTTTAATAATCCAATAATTCTTTTAATCTTCTCTTTCCTTAAATAAAAATAAGTTTCAAAACATGTCGGATCTAAATCAAACATGTAATATGCTTTCTGGTTTCCAATCCTAATGCTTTTAATGAATTTAAATCTTTCTAAATTATCTAAATGCAATAAAACCTGATTGCTCCCAATGTTTAATAAATTTTCCAATTCGTTAATATTTATGCCTGGATTTTTTCTAATGTTGTCAAAGATGTTTTTTCTTAATGGAACATCCAAAATATTGTCTTTTATTAATTTGGTGCCAATAATAATCTTCCCTTTTTTTACTAATGATTGTAATATTAAAAATATTTTATTTTTGTTGATATTAGAATTTGCTTTTAAATGTTGGTAAACATAATCTATGGCATCTGACTTCGAAAGAAGCGAGTTGTTTTTCAAGTACCCTTTTAGAGTTTCATAAACTTGCATTTCTTCATAATTTAACTCTTCATTATTCATGTCTAAACCCCAATTTGATATTTTAATAAGATTTAACAGTAGCTCCTTGATAAGTTCATAGTTCTGTAAATATATAAATTTATTGTATTGTTGATTTTTATTTTAAAGTAAGTTTTGTACTTTAAATAGAAGAATTCGCTTTAAATCAGCTTTGAAGATGGTAATTATAAATAACTGAATTGTTATTATTATTCTATATATTTGGCAATTAATTAAGATTTCAAAAAGATGCCTCTTCAACCCTATTACCTATTCGAATTCTTTTTAAACCTCTTTCTAATTTCTCTTTCAATTTTCGTTGGTTGGAAAATTGCATTGAAGTATTTAGAGTATAAGAGAATTGAATTTATATGCGTTGGCATAACGGCAATTACAATATCAGAACCATGGTGGACTTTTCCCATTAATTCCTTTTTACTCTTTCTGGGTGGAACCATCCTCCCTACTCCATTAACGCAACTTATTGGTTTTGTTGGAATACCAGTTGGAATATTTACATGGATATATGCAATTACAGAACTGATGTATGACAAACGGAAAAAAATGATAGTTTCTGTATCAGCGATTTACTTATTTAGCTCTGAGTTATTTTATATCCCTACAATAGTGCTAGATATTGATTATACCGCTAATTTTGGATTATCCCTTATTCTGAATGTGTATTTTATATCGTTCATGCTTATAGTATTAATAACTGGTTTAATTTTTTCGCGTGAAAACCTAATAGCGGAGAATTTAGTAAATAGAGTGCAAGGGATATTCATGATAATTGCGTTCTTGTCTTATAGTGTAGGATTTTTTTATTCACTAGTAGGTGGAAATATTTTGATAGCGGATATCATTTTTTTCATCAGTGCAATTAGCTTTTATTTTGGATTTGCATTACCAGATAGGATTAAAAGGTATATAAGAAAGGAAGAAAATGTAGAAATGTAAAAAATCAACTCAGTAAATAATTATATATAGCTATAGAAGTTCATTAGCATATTTATTGATTAAATCGTCAAACATTGTATATATTTCTATATAACTCTTTCCATCGATGTTTTTATTTGCTTCGCGGAGAGCCAATATGAATTCTTGAAGCAGTCCGTTCTTGTCCTCATTCTTATTGACTACTTCGTCCTCCATTTTCTTTAAGAGCTTAAACTTTGTGCATGGAACATGAGCTTTTTGTATCGGAAACGAATATTTATAACAAAAACCGTCCATGAAAGACTTGCAATCATTGCAAGTGTATTCTGAGACGCTACCTATTTCAGTTTTAAATTGTACCACGAGATATCACTTTTCAAATGAAGATTTGTTATTATTTAATCGTTTCAACTAGAATAAACTAATTTTATTATTATTATATTCAAAACACTAGTAAAAGTCTAAAAATAAAAATAATAGCATTATTGTTTATAATTATTTTCAACAATAATAAGAAAATTAACAGAATTTACTCTTTAAAAATAGGGATTCATTCAGAATCAGGCTTCTTGGATAAAAGATTCTATATTTACTTACAGTTTATTAATCCAGAAACCAATCTTCTCCATTATTTGTGTTTTTAAATCATTAGAAAGCGAGCTCTCCTTATTCAAAATACTTATGGCTTGTGAAATTTCGTAAAGAATGCGATGCCCCCCTGTTATTTCGAATATAGTTTCTTTCATTGAAGTTAACTTGCTTCTTAGGATTTCAATATCGTTAATGGTTTCTATTTCTATTTTTAGCGTGTTAAGCTGTTTTTCGATATTTGTTCGGTTATCAGTAATAGTTTCATCCCTTTCTATGACATCGGGCTTACTTTTACTTGAGGAAGAAGAGCTATTTGACTGGTGCATTAAACTTTTTAGTAAATCAAGCTCAGATTCGATACTTTTTTGACTATCAATAATATTATTTAATTGGGGTGATAATGACTTAACATCAATAGTAGCTTTACTTAACTCATCAATTTTATCGGATAGCATGTTTAGTCTTGATTCAGTTTTCCCTAGTTTTGTAATTAAATCTAATCCAAATTTTTGTAGGATTGCGGTGAATTTCTCAATTTTTTCATCAATAATTTTTACATTTTCTGCAATCTCTTCTTTATTCGTGTCGCTTGAATCGTTCATCGATTTTCCTCTGTAATATATTTAATAAAGTTTATAATTAAAATCTTTTATTACAATAATATAAAATTTTTATATTAAATTTAAGTAAATCTTGAAAAAACACGTGCTTGATTCATAAATTTTCTATTTGCTGAGTGTGATAAATTGATTCAATACATCAATATACTTACTAAAGACGGTAAATCGCTCCTTTTTAGGAACTATGGAGATAGCGATGTAGATCGAGATTTATTAGCAGGATTCTTAAGTGCATTTTCTGGATTTATGAAAGAGATTGGGCAATCAGATATTAAAAGTACGGCGACTGAAGACAATAAGTATTATTACACGAACATAGAAGATTTAATTATCGTGTTATGTGCTGACCTTCAAGACGACGACGAGGTAATCAATCCAAAGATAAGTAGTATTCGAGCCAAATTCGTTGAAAAATATCAAAAGGTGTTAGATGACGGTAGTTGGGCAGGAGATCGTTCTCTCTTTAACGAATTTAATAAGGATATAGACAACATAATCCTAGGCTCAATTAAAGTATCAATAATCGGATTAGGTGGAGTTGGTAAAACAACATTGCTTCATCTCATCTGCGGAAAAGATGTCAATCTTGAGTATGTTCCAACAATCACGGCAGACATAACATCCTATGCCGGAGAAGATATTGATCCAGAACTCCATCGCGAGATTGTACTTTGGGATTTCGCAGGACAAAGCAATTTTCGCTCACTATGGGGCAGTCTTTTAGATGGCACTGACATTGCACTATTAGTATCAGATTCTACTTTTGAAAATATCAATTCATCAAAGGATATCATTCATGACATTCTCGAAAAACATTATAAAGATAAATTAGTCATTGGTATTGCAAATAAGCAAGACCTTCCTAATCGATTAACCCCGGATTTTTGCGAAAAAATTCTTTCTGTTAAAGGGAGGGAAATTAAGTTCCATTCAATGATTGCTATTGATATGCTTTATCGAGAGAAGATTTTAGCAATTTTAAGAAATGCTATTAAAACACTGAACAAATAAATTAAATTGATATAATCATTTATTCATTCTTAATAATAGTATATACTAACAATTAAAAAAGTTAATACTTCAATATAGAATTAGATTACCTTCTAGGTAGATAATATTGGTTGAATTAAAATTTATAGATGTTAAATTTGAAGAAGGTGCTGATGGCACGAAAATTTTAAAATTACCGGATTTAACTGAAGAAGAGAAAAAAAAATAGATCCAATAGTTGCCCCCACATCGGGTTTGAGAATACAAATATTTGATATTGAAACCATAGAGGGACATGAAACATACACGTTAACAAATCGAAATTTATTCTTATTTCTTAGAGTTTTTAAGGCAATAAGTCAAAAATTCAAGCAAATGAAGTCTAATCAAAATTTAAAAGTACTAATCGTTACTGACAATAGACCTAGTAAAGATATTTTATTGAATTATTGTTCTCAAATCTTTGCATATGATGGATTTGATGTGTATCATCAACAAGATGATCATGGAGCATCAAGGCTTTCATCACCTTATGGCGCTGCTTCGGTTGCTTTATATAAAGACATAAATCTAATCTTAGTTTTAACAGCAAGCCATAATGAAATATCTTGGAATGGAATAAAATTTTATATAGATTATCCAATTCCAATATCTGGTTCTTTATTCAAGGAAATAACAAAAATTGCATTGGAAATTAACGAGATATCTCTAAAATCTAATTACACTCCCATTCTAATAGATGCAGAACAAAAAAATAATGATTATGTTATTGAATTATTATCTAAAATAATGAAAATTGAGAGTCTACGAAATAAAAACATCGTAATTTGGCCATATTTAGGTAAAGCAAGGGGTATTGTTAATCTATTCAAACAATTAGGAGCCAATGTCTTTGTAATAGAAGAAGAGTTGAACCCTCCAAATCCTTTGAAAAACATTAAAGAAGACGTACTTCAACTTCATATGACTGAAGCTGGATCAAATATAGCTATATTACTTGACGCTGACAGAGACAGAATAGTTCTATATGTAAAACAAGATGGAGAATACTTTACTTACATCCCAAACGAGATATATTCGGCAATGCATAATATCCTATCAAGAAAATTCAACAAGAAGATCATCAATGTACGAACGATTCCAAGTGATTTGCGGGGAGACGAAACTAGTGTTTTTAACGTCTTCACTGGGGTGGGATATAAACACTTAGGTGTGATTTTATATTTTCTAATGGATATTCCTGTTGAGCCTTCTAAAGTCAATACTGCAATATTATATCTCGAACAAGAAGATAAAAGTCTGATTAAATTAAGTAATCCGTTTCCTCTAAAGAATAAAATAATTAACTTAATGAAAAAACATGTATTAAACGAGGAACAATTCGTTGTTGTTATGTGGGAAGAAAGTGGTGGTCATACTGTCAACATCTTAAATGTCTCGAAGAGTATGGATTCAGATAATTACATTTTTTCTTCACCTTTACCGCTAATCGCCGATAAATATCCAGTCCTCGCCTTAGTTTTAATAACTGAGTTAATTTGTCGAGGAAATAACATTTCTGAATCAATTGATTGGACAATCAAAGGTATTAACCAGACTATACACGCGGTTGACGAAGAAAAGATTAAAATAATGAATAATTTTAAAGAAAACGATAATAAAACAATTATGATTGATGGAAAAGAATATAAAGTCTCAGCTCTATCAGATAATAATGATATGGTCGATATCTATCGATTAAAAAGCGAAAATTCAACGTTATACTTCAGACCATCAGGAACGGGTCCAGATGTGAGGTTTTATATCTTTGGTAAACGAGAAACTCATCTTAATGAAATAAAAAAAATGCAAGAATACATAAAAAACAATTATTTATAATGAAAATGTTTCTGATGCTCTCTCTTGAATGATGCCTGGAATGATAATTTCATCGTTTTCTAGCTTCATTATTCCAAATTCTTGAAGTTCTTTCATTGTATTTAGAACTTTTTCTTCGTCCCATCTAAGAGCTTCCATGAAATCTTCCTTTTTCAGTGGTTTCTTTCCTACTGCTAATGTAATGAACCTTCGATGCAAGAAGTTTAATTTAATATCTTGGAATAATATGAATTCATAATCTCCCATCTTTAACATGTTTTGAATCATTTGTAATTCTTTTAATTGCGAAAGCATTGCTATTATCAGATCTTCGGGTACTTCACCAAATCTCTCAAGCTCTAATTGAACAAAGTTTCTAATTTTTTCGTATTGTGCAAATCCTCCATTGATAAGAGAGTATCTTTCGTGAAAATTTAAGATTTTTTCCGGGATTAAATCTTCAAGATCACGCTCTTCATCATCAACATCTAAGGACTCACTGATACTACTTATTTCCTGACTCTGAGGAGCTATTGAACCATTAAATTTTGCCTCTTGGTCAAGTGCTTCCATTGCTCCTAGCAATGCATCTTTATCTTTAATTTCCTGTGCTTCTTTAAGTTTTTCTTTATCTATACTCGGGAGCGTGTGAATGCTGGGTTTTAACTCAAAATTTTTCATTGATGATGGCGCATCATCTATTCCATCTATTATCGGTTCAGGCAAAACTGGTGGGGGAACTTCTTCTTTTTGAATTTGGGTTTCCTCTTTTTCCTCTAATAACTTTTGTAACTGCTTTCTTCTTTCTAATTGGCGTTTAAACTTAGCTTCTTCCCTTTCTTTTTCTTTTTGAATCTGAATCTGAATAATATTGTTCCATTTTTTTCTCTCTTCATAGTGTCCAAAACTAAGAACACCAATTATACCATCTTTTACTGTAATTATGCCTTTATGAATCAATCCTTCAATGATTCTTCTTGCGTAATCCTCCTTCCACTCTGTTAATTCAATTAATTTTTGAGTGGTAAGGATTTCTTCTTCATAAGCAAAGGTTAGAATAACTTTTTCCGGATTTGAGAAGCGTATCTCCCCGTCAGTAAAAACTATCAAGTGAAAAGTAGAGTTGATTTCAATTATTTCACTCAATAAATTCGTTTCTTTCATGATATTTAAAATCTGCAAGATATCAGAATTTTTGATGTTCTTAATGTTCAAAAACGCGTGATACTTGAATCTCTCAGACGGAATGAATCTATACTCGATTAAATTCTGTTCGTTTATGATATCCTTGAACCTTCTCGTCATTTTATCATAAAACATTCCGAGTCCTACATCAACCTTTTTAATCGAGAAGTCCACGATCGATTGGTCCAAATCTTCAAGCATCGAGATTGCATCTTTTAAATCGCTAATATCTTGTTTTAATTCTTCCTCGGTTGCAGGCATCGCAGATCTCAAGCTTGAGGTATGAATGAAGTATTCAGCATTTGCCCTTTTTATCACATCAAATTCTCTTGCTTGAGCTTTTTGACGCTCTTCAGCTGCTTTTACTTTCTTTTTTACCACGCCTTCTATATGTCTTTCTGTTTCGGCTATGATCTGAGAGATTATTGAAAGCTTTTCTTTCATGACATCTTTTTTCTCTTCATCAACATATTTATTAAGAAGTTCATCTATAGATTTTTCTTTCTCTTCCATTTCTCTCTTCAGATGCCTTTTTTTTGTAAAAATTAGATATATATCTAGGTAATAATTCAATAATTCTAGTTAATATAATGATAATTATTACTTATAATTCTATTTAAAAGGTAATTTTAGTTCAAGCAGATATTTTTTAAGTGTCCTCATGCCTTTTTTCATTTAAGATTTAAATTTAAATAATCAACAATTATTATTCTTTATATATTATTCTTTCAATAGAAATAAATAAAAATACAAACCCATGTAGAGATAAAATGAGATTTCAAGAGAAAATAATAAATGATCAAATCCTTGAAAAGATGTCGCTGGAAAATGTATTTAAAATCTTGAACGACAATCTTTTTCCGATGCTTAATGATAAGGAAAGAGACTTTTGCTCCCAACTTCAAGAGTTTTGCTTGGACTTGCGTCCCAAGATTGATAAAAGTAAAGATGTATACGAATTGTTTCCAGCTCTCGGAAAAGAAGGATACATGCAACGAATAAACCTCTTTAGAGATTATGAACCACATGGAATGAAAGCAGAAATTCTCTTAGCAGTTCATATGAGTTGTTTGGATAGTCAACTTGAACTAGCTAGATTAGCTTCAGGAATCTTGTGTGGAAATCCCACTTTCCAGCACGGACATACTGACGAGATATTTAAAGTACAGGAAGACTTAATGACTGGAAAAGGAATCGGGTGCATTGGTATAACTGAACCTGAAAGAGGTTCTGATGCCGTTAATATGACTACCAAATGTACAAAATCAGATGATGGTAGTAAAATAGTGTACAACGGTGAGAAAATATTTACGACCAACGGTCCTAAAGCAGATTATTTTGCGGTCTATGGTGTATATAATGAGGCAAATCCAAGAGGTACGATGGTTCAAGCAATGCTCAAGCGTGATTTTCCCGGAGAATTAATTACAAATCGGCTTAAAATTGATTATGTGCCGAGAGTACACATCGCTCACACGATAATGAAAGATGTCGAAGTCCCTATGGCTTACGTATTAGGAGATAACGGAAAAGGGTATCACAATCTTTTTGACGGGCTCGTTCCAGAGCGTTTGGGGATAATGGGAAGTGGATTAGGGATATGTTGGGGTGCTCTTGCTTATGGAATAATTTATACCAATCTAAGATTACAATTTGGACAACCAATTATTCGATATCAAGGAGTTGGCTTCAGTTTAGCAGATTTGCTGTGCCGTACTTCCGCTGCTACATCTTTAGCATTTCAAGCCGCTTCAATATACGACAATAATATTTTATTTGCTGAAAATCCTAGTAAGGAAGCAGAAAAATGGGTAGCCAATGTAAGCTCGCAAGGAAAATATTATATAAGTCGTCTAAGCGCAGATTTGTGTTATACGGTTCAACAGCAAGCTGGAGGAATAACGGTTACTGATAACACGGATATTCAAGAACTTACATCAACATCATATATAGAAGAGGTAATAGGAGGAGCACGGAATATTCAGCTTTTTATAATCCAAAATGCAATTAGAAGATATTTAAAAATATTATAGATGAGATGATGAAAGTTATGGCCGGAGAAAATAATGATATAGGGATTGGAATGCCAGAAGTAAAATTCATAGCTTCTTGTGGGAAATGTCCAAATTGTGGAAGTACCGATGTTCAGTTTAAGTTACCACTTGAAAGTTATTTAGAATCAAAAGATGGCAAACTTAATAAAGTAGTTCTCGACTTTAGATCGCCACAATATTGGTTAAAAACTACAGTAACGACTTGTGCGAAATGTGGATATCAATTCCATTTAAGGGACAACAACGAAAACTTCTATCAAGGTCTTGAAGATACTCGACAAAAAGAGGGAACTCAACCCGTAGTTTGGTACTATGAATTTGAATCATATAAAACAGATTAATTTTTTTTCTTTTTTTTTTATAAACTATCATCAAGCTTTTTTTGACTATTTTTATCGCTTACACCAAGCAAGATCGCTTTATTTTTTTGAATAAATTTCCATCCAAAACCTTTTAAGCCCTGCAATGGACCTTCAATACCCTTAGGATTTCCAGTTTTCGTAAATATTACTTTAGTACTGCGAATTGCACGAAATACATTATATGGTGTTTTATACGTGTCAACTAATAATTTTGCTTTTTTTGGCCCAATATCGACTAAACCTTCAACTATAAAATAGCGTCTTTCAGAGATATCCATACCTTTACGTGTTACTCTACTTAAGACAGGCATATCGTCCTTTACTTGCTCTCGATATGCAATCCTTTCAATAACTATTGATGTATCCTCAATGTTTCTAGTAGGGATTACTGAAATTCCTAGCTTATAAGATATAAAAGAAAGCGCACCATATATCGAAGTAATTTTCATTCCCGTATTTTCAAACACCTCATCATTCAATCCTTCAAGAATTAAAACTGAGCCTTCAGGATAAGCTTCTTTTAGCCGTAATAATTGTTCAAATAAACGGTTATCCATGATAGAGGAAACAAAGTCAAATCCTTCCTTGCGCTCGATTCCAACTTTATCTGATACAACAATATCAGCTACACTTAATCGCTTTACCTCATATTCTAAAATTCGTTTATCGTCTTTTTTTTTATCAAAGACTCTCATCAATTTTTTTTCTCTATCATCAATAATTGCTTTTAACATCCTTATCGCTCCCAAAATGACTTTTCCTGATAAATTGAATTGTGTTATTGAGTAAGATTATCTTTTAAAATATTTAAAGAAAAAGAAAATATAAGAATGCTGTATGAGAGTTATTATCAAATGATTTGACTGTTTATTGTTCAAAAGGATAGAGATAATTACTGAAAATAGAATCTTTTTCAGGAAAGAATTTCTTAAAATCTATAGAGCAATCGGATTAAATTAAAGATGTATTCCCAATAAAATAAGAGCATTAAAATAATAATAACTTCTATTGAAAACTTAATTCCTCTTTTCATCAAATAATTATAAGATATTTTTTGTTCCTGTTCAATAATAGTCATTTTCCATCTAACTTAGTTATAACTTATATTGATTTAATACTTCTTCAACAGAATGATTTTCATGTACAATTTTCGCAATTGCAGCGACTAATTTCGTTGGATCTTTAGATTGAAAAATATTTCTTCCAAAAGCAACTCCTGCTCCTCCTGCTTGTACTGAATCATAAACCATTTCTAATAATTCCTTATTAGTATCCATTTTTGGACCTCCTGCGATAATTACAGGAATGTGAACACCTTTTACTATTTCTTTAAAGGAGTCGATATCTCCAGTATAATTCGTCTTAACTATATCTGCTCCTAATTCTGCCCCAGCTCGGACTGCAATGTTTACAACTTCTGGATCGTGCTCGTTTTTAATCTTTTTGCCTCTTGGGTACATCATTGCAAGTAATGGCATCCCCCATTCTCTACATGATTCAATTACCTTATAAGCATCTTGTAACATTTCTGGTTCTTCGTCAGCACCAATATTTATATGAATGGAACACCCGTCTGCTCCCATCTTTAAAGCTCTTTCCACTGAACAAACTAGAACTTTTCGATCAGGATCTGGTGCTAAATCAGTTGCTCCCGATAAGTGAATAATCAAACCAATATCTTTACCACTGTGTCGATGACCTGTACCAACCATTCCCGAATGTTCCAAAACAGCATTAGCTCCTCCAATTGCAACTTTATCTATCATTTCTGCCATATTTTCTAGACCTTTAATAGTTCCTACTGTCAAACCATGATCCATTGGGATGATGATTGTTCTCTTGCTATTCCGGTCAATTATTCGTTCTATCCTAATACTTTTTCCAATATTTGCCATTTTTCTTCTCAATCGAAATAATGATTTTTAATATCGTAGTGAGAATAATAGTTCTCAATTATTATTTATATTTTTTAGAATAGAATCATCTACAATTAGAGTTTTTTTA
>Ga0180437_10007152_pt1 | contig 14640 bp, 10 predicted proteins | sample SS_ome_4_FD_132410 | JGI IMG/M metagenome (GOLD analysis project Ga0180437, IMG submission 132410) | Hypersaline lake sediment archaeal communities from the Salton Sea, California, USA - SS_3_D_1 metaG | ecosystem: Environmental > Aquatic > Non-marine Saline and Alkaline > Hypersaline >...
ATACTCTCCGGTTTCTTCCATCACAACATAAGTATCATATCCAGAAATATAATCTGCCGCGTTATTGTCCTGAAAAGGATTTTTGTCAGAAGCGACCGGACTTACCGGATTACTCACCATCGAGACGGGATAAGACACCTCATCGCCTAGGTCCGGATGTTCAAACGAAAAAGGCATTTGGTAAGCATAACTACAATGGTCGGTGGGTTCAGGTCCAAAATCCCAAATCGTGGTCAGGTCCGCCGAAGAATCTGATGTGTAATCCGACAGTTTGAAAACCGTAGTCCCGGAATCCCCTTTACAAACAAATTGTTTAGCTGAAACGTCGGAGTATTTTATCAGAAGATAAAAACAGGAAGTAATCGTAGCATATCCGCTACCCCCTCGACCGGCGCCAAAAGCATCTCGTTCGCGGAGTTCTAAAAAACCGTTAATATTTCCGGTCCCGGACCACCTGCTTTTTCTTCCTCCCGCACGGGGGTATCGCTCATTGTTATCATTTGCGTAAACGAGCATCGCCTTGCCGATACCGGACAGGTTGGTTCCACACATCATCCGGTAGGCAAGCTGCCTCACACGCGCGAGAGCAGGCATAAGAATGCTCATCAGCAACGCAATGATCGCAATGACGACCAGCAGCTCTACTAATGTAAAACCTTTCTTTTTCATTTTTTTCTCCTTTACTTAATCTTCTTTGAGATTCGCAAAAAACCGTCCTTAAGCACAGATTGTGAAAATTTTACTAAAAAATTACTTTCTACTGACCCTCGTCTCTTTGCGAACCTCTTTAACATCAGTTTCGCTTAAGAACAGCCGACTTCATCTTTTACTTTTTACAAAGCTTGCGCAAATACAGTTATGTGCTTATACTTCATCCTTACCGCATTCGTTTCAAAATTTGCCAAGCTTACAAACATTGTTAATCGGCCGGCAGGTCTAAGATATGATATGTAGCGTGTGTATATTATGATGACTGACTAATATAAAAGTTTCTATTAGACCTAACAACCTATTTAAGAAACTAACACAAAAATGATTTTTTGTCAAGGTTTTTTTTTAAATTAAAATTTTTTAACCTTCTTGAAAATCCAAGCTAAATTTCTTAATGTCTTTAACTATTTAAATATACGTTTAAAAAGATTAAAAGATGGATGTTAAAATGCAAAAAATTCAAAAACTCCTAAAAAAACACAACCAGAGCCACCTTTTATCATTTTCCAAGCAACTTTCCTCGGAACAGAAAGAAAAACTGCTCTCACAGCTTAAAAAGCTGGATTTCGAAAAAATTGACCACTGGGTTGAAACATTGGTAAACAATCATCCCCTAGAAACCGTTCCGACCTACTTCGAGCCCGCGGATTATTATCCGGCGGTTCCTGAAGATGATCAATTGAAAGAAAAATACAATAAAGCCGGTAAACTGGGTAAACAGCTCCTTTCTGAGGGCAAAGTCGCCGCTTTCGTGGTTGCAGGAGGTCAGGGAACCCGCCTGGGATTTGACGGACCGAAAGGCAATTGCCCTATCAGCCCCGTCAAAAATAAAACACTTTTTCAAATCTTCGCAGAAAAAATAGCTTCGGCTTCTAAAAAATATAATACTATTCTGCCCTGGTATATTATGACAAGCCCTATGAACCATGACCAAACGTCAGAAATTTTTCTGAACAATAATTACTACGGCCTCGATAAAAGCAATGTTTTTATCTTTGAGCAGGGCACACTTCCGAACTTCGACTTTGAGGGAAACATTTTATTGGCAGACAAAGACAAGCTTGCTCTTTCTCCAAATGGTCACGGCGGGAGTATAAGCGCTCTTTATGACAGCGGAGCGGCTGAAGATATGAAAAGGCGCGGCATTGAGCTGATAAGTTATTTTCAGGTGGATAATCCTCTAATCCACATCTTCGATCCCTTGTTCATAGGATTACACGTTCTTGATAAATCACAGATGTCTTCTAAGGCCCTGGCCAAAGAAAAACCAAAAGATAAAGTAGGTAACTTCTGTCTCGTCGATGGTAAGGTCACCGTAATTGAGTACAGCGATTTGCCTGATGAACTGGCGAAAAAACGAAAGCCGGACGGCACGCTGGTTTTTAACCTCGGCAGCATCGCCATCCATATAATTAACAGAACCTTTGTCGAACAGCTCAATGCAAAAGGTTTTGCTTTACCGCTGCACCGAGCTGTGAAAAAAATACCCCACATTGACGAAAACGGCGATTATATAAATCCTTCAGAACCAAATGGAGTAAAGCTGGAAAGCTTCATTTTCGATGCGCTTCCCTTAGCAGACAAATCAATAATCCTTGAAACACTTAAAGAGCAGGAATTTGCACCCCTTAAAAATGCAAACGGCATAAGTGGTCCGGATGATGTGAGACAACGAATGACCGCTCGAGATGCGGAATGGTTGGAATCAGCCGGTATAAAAGTTCCTAAAAAGCCGGACGGTTCCATAAACGCAACCATAGAAATAACCCCTTCATTCGCTCTGGAAAAGGAAGACATGAAAGAAAAAATCGACAATGTCCCGGAAATAAAACCGGGTGCACAAATATATCTCGAATAAAAGAAGCGCCGTATGTTTTTATAATCAGATCGAGTAAAAACGATATTTTTTTTGAAAATTATGAATCCGAACTATTAATTTTCCCAATCAAGAATATAATTTTATGGAATCAACTTTCTCTAGCAAAAAGTATGAATCAAAATAATTCAGAAACCAAACTCGACTTTATTCGGCAAATTGTTGCCGATGACCTGAAAACCGATAAATGGAACGGCAGAGTCGCAACCCGTTTTCCGCCGGAACCAAATGGTTTTCTTCACATCGGGCACGCAAAGAGCATCTGTCTTAATTTCGGTATCGCAGCCGAATTCAACGGCACCTGCAACCTTCGTTTCGATGATACGAATCCCGTAAAGGAAGAACAACAATATATTGACTCCATTATTGAAGATGTCCGATGGCTGGGTTTTGACTGGCAGGACAGATTGTACTTCGCCTCTGATTACTTTGACCAAATGTACGATTACGCAGTCCAGCTCATCAAAAAAGGCAAAGCATACGTCTGCGACCTCAATGCTGATGAAATTCGCGAATATCGCGGTACTCTAACCAAAGCCGGAAAAAATTCTCCTCATCGTGATCGCAGTATTGAAGAAAACATCGATTTATTCGAAAGAATGCGCAACGGTGAATTTCCCGACGGCACCAGAACCCTACGCGCAAAGATTGATATGTCACATCCGAACCTGAATATGCGCGACCCGGTAATGTATCGAATCCTGCACGCAGCGCATCCTCGCTCCGGCGATAAATGGTGTATCTACCCCACCTATGACTGGGCACATGGTCTGGAGGACTCTATCGAACAAATTACCCACTCAATATGCACCCTTGAATTCGAAAACCACCGTCCTCTTTACGACTGGTTCCTCGAGCAACTCGATGTCTTCCATTCCCAGCAAGTCGAATTCGCCCGTTTAAATCTCACTTATACCATAATGAGCAAGCGAAAGCTGCTTCAGCTCGTCCGGCAAGGACACGTCAACGGATGGGACGACCCACGCATGCCGACCCTTTCAGGTTTGCGCCGGCGGGGTTATTCTCCCTCAGCTATTCGAAGTTTCTGCAATGTTATCGGTGTTAACAAGTTCAACAGCACAATCGACATTGCTTTACTTGAGCATTGTCTACGACAGGACCTCAACAAAACGTCACCGCGCGTCATGGCGGTGCTCAATCCACTGAAAGTCATTATCGATAATTATCCTGAGGATAAAACAGAATATTTAGAGGCGATTAACAATCCCGAAGACGATTCTGCAGGGACCCGTGAAGTACCTTTCTCAAGAGAGCTCTACATTGAGCAGGATGATTTTATGGAAGAGCCGCCGAAAAAATTCTATCGCCTCGCTCCCGGCCGTGAAGTTCGTCTCCGCTATGCTTATTTTATCAAATGTGAAAAAGTCGTGAAAAATGATAAAGGCCAAATCACCGAACTGCACTGTACCTATGATCCCGCCACAAAAGGAGGCGACGCACCCGACGGCAGAAAAGTGAAGTCAACTTTGCACTGGGTAAGTGCCCCCCATGCGGTTGATGCCGAAATCAGACTTTATGACACCCTCTTTGCCAGTGAAAATCCCGACGATGTCGAAGAAGGTAAGGATTTCACTGCCAACCTGAACCCAAATTCTCTTCAGATCCTGACCGGCTGTAAGCTTGAACCTTCACTTAACGATGCAATGCCCCTTGACCGGTTTCAGTTTGAACGATTAGGCTATTTCTGCCTCGACCCGGACAGCAGCAACGAAAAACTGATTTTTAACAGGACGGTACCCCTGCGCGACCCATGGGCAAAAATACAAAAAGCCAAACAACAAAATACCTAAAAAGGCCAAGCCATCGGCACCATAATCGTCGCACATATCAGCAGCAGAATGTTCAACGGCAGACCGACCTTCACAAAATCCATCACTCGGTAACCACCGGGGCCGTAAACCATCAGGTTTGTCTGATATCCTAACGGTGAAATAAAACTGGCAGAGGCAGCAAACGCCACCATCATAACAAATGTTCTCGGATTCAAACCGGCACTGACAGCGATAGCCACCGCAAAGGGAAAAACCAGTGCCCCCGCCGCGTTATTCGTAACTGTCGCCGCCAAAAGGCTTGTCATTATATACACCGCCGCCAAAATTGCATAAGGTCCGAACGGTTCAGTTGCAGAAACCAAAAAATTCGCTATCCCGTCAACCGCACCGGAATTAACCATTGCCTTGGCCATTCCGAAAGCCGAAGCAATGGCGATCAACGTTCTCCAGTCCACGCTTCGGCGTGCATCTGCAATAGAAATACAGCGTATACCAACCATCAAACCCGCCACCAGAAAAGCTGCGATGACAATTGATGTTGCCCGAGTAACCAATAAAATAACAAGCAACGCTAACAGAATCAGGGATGAAAATGTCTTGTCATACCGTATGGGTCTGAACTCTTCCACGCCCCCGACTAACAGAAAATGCGGATTATTTCGATTGGCCCGTACAAAGTGAGCTCCCGCCCGAAGCAGCAGTGTGTCACCGGCCCTTAGCACAATATCACCCACTTTCCCAGCCAGACGTTGACCGCCGCGGTGCACCGCAATAATAACAGCATTATAACTGGCTCGAAAATCGGCATCCCGTATCGTTTTACCAACCGCCGGACATCGTGGAGATACCACCGCCTCACAAAGCGTAACCCGTCCGGTTCGGGGCACCTTAAATTCTTCGGTGACTTCACCGATATGAACAAGACCGGGAATCTTCTCAACATCAACAATCGTGCTCACCGCCCCTGTAAAGGTAAGAATATCATCAGCCTTCAACACAAAATCAGGTGACACCGGTGAAAGGGTCTGCCCCTCACGCGTAATTTCAACCAGAAACAAACCGGGCAGGTGACGAAGTCCCGCCTGTTCTATCGTCTGCCCGACAAGACGGCACTCGGACTTAACCAGCAAATTAACGAGGTATTCACGAGCCGAGGTCGTCATTGTATCCATCGGATCCTTCCTGCTCGGCAGAAAACGGTGGCCAATAAACAGCATATAAACAATACCTATCACTGCATAGGGCAGACCCACCTTCCCTAATTCAAAAAATCCCATCGGCTTCAGGCTTTGTTCTAAAGCGGGGCTCGAACGTGCGGTTTCCTCCATCAGCCCATTAACGACAAGATTGGTGCTCGTTCCTATCAAGGTACACGTGCCGCCAAAAATACAAAGATACGACAGGGGTATCAGCAGTTTTGAAGGAGCCACACGATGCCGTTTACACCAGTCTGAAACCATCGGTATAAACATCGCCACAATGGGAGTGTTGTTCAAGAAAGCTGACATCGCCGGCATGACACCTGACATCCGCCTCAAAAAACCTTTCTCCGTTCTTACCTGGCCGAACACCCGTCGTCCCAACTCATCCAGCGCCCCCGTCTCTCGCAAAGCCGCCGCTACCACATAAAGCGCGCCCACGGTCAATACCGCGGGGTTTGAAAACCCAGCCAATGCCTCCTCCGGACTTACTATCTTCACCAGGGTGACAAGTACAACACCTCCCAATAACAACACATCCGGAGAAATATTTCGTATTAATCCGAAAATAATCAATCCAAGCACAACTAAACAAAAAATTGCTTCCCAGCCCATATAGAGAACTATCCTGATTATCAATAAAACATTAATGCTCTATAATAATTCGACATCTCAAAAAACAATTCTTCACAAATTATACGATACTCTGATAATCAAAATTTTTGTCACGCACCCGGTGCCACCGTTAAAAGCTTGTAAGAAGCCAAGGCTAAAATACCTATAAAAACAATTCTAACTAAATTCTTGGGCAATATGTGTAAATATTTGCTGCCCACAAGTGCACCCACAATTGCACCCGGAATGATTCCTATTGCAATTCTCAGCGAATCCATAATGTCAATTCCATGCTGTCCGAGGGTCAGGTTTTTGTACACCGCCCCGACTAAAGCAATCGATGCAAAGGTTGCCGCGGAATTACTAATTGCCCTTTTAAAGGGCATCTTTAAAAACAATTGTTGGATAGGAGTACAAACAGTACCGCCGCCTATCCCCAGCAATCCCGCCGGTAAGCCTGTTAGAGCACCGCAGAGACCCGCCAGAAGACCCGACCTTTTGACATTCGAAACGTGAAAGATCCCGGAGCCGCTTACCGCTGTTCTTAACCTTAAAACATTATATATCACCACATAAAGCATAAAACCGCCGTACACCCGGGCCAGAAGGTAACTTTTATCCCGTCCGGAAAATAAAGAGCTGTTACTCAATGCGACTCCAAAAATCATACCAATCAATGCAAAAGGAACAATCCATTTAACAACATCCGTCATAATGAAGTCGGCTTTTTTGTGAATCAGCGCAGCTGACGCGCCCACAAAAAAATTGCAAAACATTGCCGCTGCCTGATAAAGATGCTGGTTCTCACCATAAACGAACACCAGGGAGGGAATCATAATCACCGAACCCCCAATTCCCAAAAGTCCCCCGAACAAACCCATAAGAAGACCGATTGTTAAATAAATAAGAAAATCCATAGGCAAGCTTCTGCAATTATCCGAAAAGCTCTCGGAATTTCTCTTCGATATTTTCACTCTCGCACAATGTTTGACCAATCAGACACGCCCTGGCCCCAAACTTTTTGGCCTTTTCCACATCCTCTCTGATCTTTATGCCGCTTTCAGTCACAAAACCGCTCTTGTCCTCAATCAGCTCAGCCAATCTGGCAGTTGTATTGATATCTACCTCCATCGTTGAAAGGTCACGATTATTTATCCCGAGCACGCTGTATCCTTTCTTCGGAAAACCTATCAAGCTGCGAAGCTGAAGCAGCGTATCCGCCGAGTGCACCTCCAGCAACACGGTCAGTGTCAGTTCGGCAGCGGCTATCATAAGATCCATTACTTCACCCGGCTTCAAGGCCTCGCCAATCAAAAGTATCGCATCGGCACCCGCTACACGGGATTCATAAACCTGCCAGATATCAATAATAAAATCCTTACGCAACACCGGCAAATCTACGGCATCCTTAATCATCCGGATATATTCCAGCTTGCCCTGGAAATACTTTTCATCGGTCAGGACGCTTACCGCATCCGCTCCGCACTTTTTGTACGTTCGGGCAATTTCAACCGGGTCAAAATCGGCTCGTATCAAACCCGCTGACGGTGACGCTTTTTTCACCTCAGCAATAACATTCAGACCTCGCGGATTCCGCCTGGTCACCGCCTTGTAAAAATTACGGCACTTGCCCATCGAGACAATCTCTGATTTCATCTCCTCAAGCGGGCTTGACTTTTGTCGCTCGACTACCTCAGCTTTTTTATCAGCGATAATCTGTTCTAAAATACTCAACCCAAGATCCTTTTATTTATCCGCCTTATTTGAAACCTCAACAAACACCATACGAACCTCGTTAAGGGTTCTCTCCAGTACCTGCTGCTCCTGCTCATTTAAATTCCCTTTCGTCTTTTCCTTCAGCGCCTCAAGCATATCAATATTATATCGAGCCATCTGCAGGTCCGGCTCTTTCTCCTGCCCTTCGACTTTAATCGCGCCCAACGCAAACAAGGCCTGCGTCACCAACATGCTCACCAGCGCTGCAAAGTCCCCCTTGGGCAGAGGGCCGCGTCGAGTCTGCTCTGGTGTTTTTTCTTTCGTTTGCTTTTCCTCTTCCGCAAGCTTCTCCTTCTCTTTCTGTGCCTGCTGCTTCCAGTCTTCATCGATTATAATTTTCTTTTCTTCTTTTTTTTCTTCAGACATTTTCATTCACTCCATTCAAATTAAAAACTACCCATACCTTTTCAAATCGCGTTCGATATCCCTTTTCTGTGTCTTCTCTACAATCGTTTTTCGTTTATCATACTGCCTTTTTCCCCTTGCCAGCGCCAGTTCCACCTTCGCAAGTCCCCTTTTATTGAAATAAATCTGCAACGGCACCAGCGTAAAACCCCGCTGCTCAAGCTTACTCTTGATTTTTCTTATCTCGCCCTTGTGCAGCAAAAGCTTTCTTCGCCTCGTCGGTTCATGATTATTAATACCGGCCTGCTCGTATGGGGCAATCGTAGCACCCATCAGCCAACATTCATCACCATCAACACGTGCATAGGAACCTGCCAAATCAGCCTGGCCGTTTCGAAGAGATTTAACCTCGCTGCCCAGCAGTACCACACCGGCCTCGAATTTTTCAACCAGCTCAAAATCCCTATAGGCCTTACGGTTAATTGCCACAGAATCCTGATGCTTTGCAGATTTTCTCTTCATCTGCGATAGTCTATCTACAATCAAACAAATTTGCAAGAAGACATTCCGACATGAAAAGCACCCTCACTATGCAAAAAGCAGTAAAACTTCAAAGCCGCCCTCTCTTCACTTCAGCAGCCACTGATGAACACAGGCACCTACAAACCAGATGCCGAAACTGGCTGTCAGAACAAGCCACAGTGAAAATTGTTTACGAAAGCACAAAAAAGCAATGAAAAAAAACAAAACCGACGGGACAATCCCCCATACCGCTCCTTTTGTATAATCCACCATCACTTCAAAATTATTTGGATTATCAATATAAAGCCAGATAAGAACCAGCGCACCCGTCAAAGGCATCACCGCAATCAGACCAGCCAAACTTGGAAACTTCCGCCCGATCTGGGTACATATCCCGATAATACATAAACTAATTAGAAGCTTGATTGCCAATCGCATCGAAAAAGCTTTGCGAATAATCCCTAATCGGTTTTCTTAAGATATAAATCGAATACACAACGGATAGCGGAATGCTCTGCCCTCATTGGCCCTGAGCGAGGCAATAATCACAAATACAACCTTGAAAATAACAACCGCAGGAACAAGGACAAATCCGATGCACGCAAAGCACAAAATAAAAGATGCGATATAATACAAAAATACGGAAAGTTGAAAATTCAAAGACTCCTTGCCGTTTGCATCGATGAACCTGTGCTCGTCCTTTTTCACCTGCCAGATTATAAACGGCACAATGATACTTCCAATGAAAGGACAAACAGGAATCATCCCGGCCAATCCTCCCAGATGGCAGAACATCGACCACATTCGCGCATCTTTGTCAATCTCAACGTCAACCTGGCTTTTCTGCTCCTGCTGTTCACCTCCAGGGGCTTTTATTTGTTCGCTTTGGCCCGGACTTCTCGATATTTCAGGTTCTATTGAATTTTTGTTTTTCTCTTCCATATTCAGCATTCCTTCAAGTCAATAATCTTTATTTTTCAAGCTTTATATATGTATATCAAACCATTTTTATCACTACAAGCAGAAAAGCTTGAATTTGCAGGAAATGCAGAACACCCTATTTAAGGCCTGTTTACAAACCGGCTTGCAGATTAACGAAATAAACTTAACTTGACTTGATTACCGTCAGAAAATCAGCAGCCTGTTTGATATGTTCCGCGCTCGAAATCAAATACAAATGGTCTTCTTCGTTTATAACCTGGTCACCGCGGGGAATAGAAAATGTTTCCTTTTCCTTGTCATAAACAGCGATAAACGTACAATCCGATGGAAAATGGGAGTCAGTCGTGATTTCTTTCACACTCGTACCGGCTACGTTGGCTCTTTCGGGTACTATAATTACATAAATATCCGCACCGCCGCTGCCTATGGTCGTAAATTTCCTGACCTTGGGTTTTTCGATTTCCATCAGCATGCGGTCAACAAGATCCGTCACGCGAAATGTCGTATCCACCCCTGCTACTTTATAGGCACTCTCATACTCAGGATTACGCATTCGCACCAGGACCTGTGAGACATCCCGACTCTTGGCTAAAATCGCGCTGGCCAGGTTGGTGGTGTCGCTTCCCGTGGATGCTACAAAAACATCACATTTATCAATGCCCGCGTCTTTGAGAATATCAAGGTCGGTGGCGTTTCCGCATATCGCAACGACTCCCATCCTGGCATACAGGGCATCACAAACATTCTTGTCCGGCTCGATTAACACCACATCATGTTTATTATCCAACAACTTTCGTGCTAACGTTCCACCTACCATCCCGCCGCCGGCAACTATGATATACATTGTTAATTACCTCCAAGCCAAATTCATAACAGAACCTATCTCCATGCCTTTCGGCTGAACAAAAGCAATACCGGTATAATCTCCAGCCTGCCTGCCAGCATACCGAATATATATGTAACCTTAACAACCGGATGAATGGCAATCATATCCGGAATTGAAATATAACACGGCCCGATATTGCCCAGTGCTGAGAACATACCCGAGACCGATTCAAACGCACCCAAATTCGAAAACAGAGCCGTAATCCCCCCGCCCACAGCCAGTAATCCTATCCACATAAAAAATAAGCCTGCGATTCGGTGAGATTCATCGTTGGGTATTATAGTCCGGTCAATAACCAACGGCGTTGATGCTCTCGAGGATACACGAAGCTTGAATAATTCTCTGCGCATTAGCTTGTTAAGTATGGCAATTCGAAGCACCTTAAATCCACCCCCTGTCGAACCCACGCAACCCCCTATCACCATCATGATTAGAAACAACTGCCGCGAAAGAGCACCAAAAAAAATCAGACCCGATATCCTCAGTTCCAAAACCGGTCGTTGTTAATATCGCGATGACCTGAAAAATCGTGTTTCGGAATATCTTTTCGAACTCACCGGCGTTTAACGTGAGCTCGCCTCTAACGATATCACCAATAACACCCGTCTTGCGGAGTTGGTCAAGAATAATAAATACCACAAATGCAAATATCAGACCCCACCAATAACGCATTTCGGTAGTATCCCATAACGCTCTGAATTTTCCCATCAGCACCCTGTAGTGAACAAGAAAATTAACACCCCCCAGCAGCATTATAAAAGTCACGGTATATTCTATCAAACGGAAGTTCGGATGACCCGTCTGACGGTAATAGGCGATGCTGCTGTCATGAGGAGAAAATCCTCCCGTCGACAACGCCGTCAGCGAATGACATAGTGAATCATAAAACGGCATCCCCTCAAGCGTCAGGGCCGCTATGGAACCCACGGTAAATAATCCGTAGACACCCCACAAAATCTTAACGGTTCCCATAAGTCCCGGCGTCGGGCGGGAAGAAGCAATTTTATGACTTTCGGCGGTAAAAACATGATGAAGGCCTCCAGAGCCGCGGCCGCTGAAAATAACTATCAGGAAGAAGGACAAAATCCCCAGCCCTCCCAGCCATTGAGTTAGAGAACGCCAGAAAAGAATGCTACGAGGCATATCATCCAAGCCTGAAAAAACTGTGATGCCGGTCGTTGTAAAACCGCTCATCGCTTCGAAATAACCATCCAGATAACTTGAACTGATACCCATAACGAAAGGAACAGCCCCTAACGCAGACACGGCTATCCAGGCTACCGCACAAAACAACATCGCCCCGCTGGTATCAAGATGACCATTTTTAAAAAGTAAAAGAAAAAATAAACCCACAGCAAAAGATAAAAACGAGGAAACAATAAAAGCCTTCAGTGTTTCGGTTCCATCTCCATATTGACCCCAGTAGGATAAAACGAAAATAACAGGAAATAACAGAATCAAACCGAATATAACGAGCAGACGGCCCGTGAAGTGAAAAACACTATGAAAACGTACAAATCTATTTCGCATCCATACCTCTAAAGCCCTCCTCCTGAATTCCTTTATCCGGTTATTAGGCTTCAGAGAAACGTATTATTTAGCCGGCTTACGGTTTTCCTGACAGAATTTACCCATAAGACTCATCGCCCTGCTCTGCCGCTCGGCAGAACCGTCCATCTTCGCAAATGCATCCACCAGTTCCATCAGCTCTTCAGCAGGTTCAACCTCACCGTAATGGTGCCCGACATTCACGATAGCCGCATCAAGACCGTACTCCATTGCCTTCGCCAAATAGGCCCTGCAAACGCCTATTCGTCGTCCCGGCAGGTCACGAACGGCATTACTTACACCTAAACTGCAGTGTACACCTTTCATTATCGGCTCTTTCTTGATTTTCTTTATAGTTTCAAACGCCCGGTAAGTGAATCCCGGCACATTCGGCTCCATCGGCATATCAATTGCGAGAGGAAATACCGTCGAATCGAAAAATATCTCCTCCGGCTTGAATCCGTGTTTTTCTGTCGCCGCTTTGAACATCTGCCTGGCAAAACCGAATAATTCATCGACTGAATGCGACCCGCCGGGTCCGCTCGCCGCTGTTTCACCAACCAGTAAACCGATGAATCCAAAATCATAATCCTTCTTCAAGGCAAGCATCCTATCCATCGTGTAGACCTTAATCGAATTGATTAAGGGCTGTTTTATAGTCTCAGTTGTGTTAAACCACTCCTTCAAACCCGCTATCAAAACATCATCATTGCTGCTGTCGACGCAAATCGGGACTCCCTGCCCCCACTTTCGCACCAGCCTGGTATATTCGATCATCATATCTACTGCAACGTGCGGGTCTTCTTCTCCGAATGAATCAAGATTCACCTCGATATAATCCGCTCCGTCTCTTGCCTGCGACTCAATCAGTGCTTTGATATAGTTCAGCGGTCCGCTTGGCTTTACATAAGCATCCGGCCCGAGTTCTGCTAATTGTTTCATCACTTTTCCTGTCTTGGGAATGGAAGCATGTACGGTTTCACCAATCATAATTAGAGGCTTTTTCATCGTATGGTCCTTCGCAAAAAGATAATTCAAAATTGAAGACGTATCCTTAAGTTCCGGATTCCGAGGCTTGTTGATAGTGTTTTGTAAACGCTCAAGACCACCTTTTTCGGCGGCCGCAGATTCATAAATCTTCTCTCCGATACATATCTTCTCCAGGTTACTGCCGCAGTACCCCTCCACCGTTGCGTCTCCACAGGGAGGATTACTCAATCCCTTCTCGCACGGGCCGATAGCACAGTGCCCGAAATTCTCAGGTAAATAACAATCTCCGCAGTCACTGCATTCAAACATCATGTATTTAAAACTTCTCTCAAAAGCCGTAAACAAGCGATAGAAAAATCCTTTTCCTTTCTCCGTACCCAGCCCTTTCATCACGTTTCTGAAAACTTTAAAGCCCCGATAATCAGGATCCAAAAAAGCACGATGAAAGAAATTAAACATACGCTGCTTGAACTTTTTGCGGGGTTGGGAAAGCACAATCCGCCTTCCGGACTCATTATATAGATAAAACCCGTTTTTCTTCGGCCAGTATAAATTATCCCTATATTGCTGCCAGTCTTCACCGATTTCAGCCGCCCTGCTGATGATTTTCGAAAATATCTGGAAATCAATCATTCCGCTGATATCAACTCCCACAGCACCTATATCTTTATACATGGCTACCTGCTGAGCAGCCCTTTCGATATGTCCATCACTATTTTCTGAATAAACCTTCGTCAACAGTTCATCGCTGACATAACATCCCGCCAACTTTCCCTGGTTCATCAAACGCGGAGCAGCAGTCATCGTACTCAGAAAATAAACATTCCCGATAACGGGTATTTCAAGACCTCTCTCTTTTAAATACTGAAAAAGCTCAAGAGATTTTCGCCAATCATAACCAAGCTGTGTAATCAAAAATTCGGCACCGACTGATATTTTTTTCTCCATCTTGAAATACTGCTGCATCTGAGAAGCTTCGGTATACTTAAACGGCGATACAGCTGCCCCTGCATAAAACTGATGGACTCCGTTTAGATGTTCCGGCTTTGCTTTCAAATAACTTTCCAGATTCATCTGTTTTACCAAATCCAGCAGACCGATTGAATCAAGTTCAAAAACTCCCTTTGACTGGATTGGCTTATCACCGGACAAGAGCAGCAAACTCTCAATGCCCTCTTCTTTATATCCTCTGAGGCTGCTGATAAGCGCGCCTTTATTAATATCCTTGCAGGAAACATGCGGCATAAAATCAAGCCCGCCGAGCAGTTCCTGCTCTTTGAGCTTGCCGAAAACTTCAGCTGGTTCATAATTCGGAACACCACTCGGATTTTGAGGAATTGTCAGCCCGACAAAATCAAAACCTGATGGAATCGAAGAACCTGTCCTATCTTTGTAAGCGACCATAAATTTCTCTACAGGCGAGAAATTAAAGCCCGG
>Ga0180437_10007154_pt1 | contig 14638 bp, 9 predicted proteins | sample SS_ome_4_FD_132410 | JGI IMG/M metagenome (GOLD analysis project Ga0180437, IMG submission 132410) | Hypersaline lake sediment archaeal communities from the Salton Sea, California, USA - SS_3_D_1 metaG | ecosystem: Environmental > Aquatic > Non-marine Saline and Alkaline > Hypersaline > Sediment...
AACCAGAAGATCGGCATGGAGACGCCGATGAGGGAACCGATCATGCTGGCGGCATCCCAAACCGAGTTGCGCCGCGCGGCTGCGATAATGCCAGCCGGTACACCAATCAGCACAGCCACCAACATGGCGCTCAGGGCAAGTTCGATGGTTGCCGGAAAACGGTGTTTCAACTCCTGGGCAATCGGGATGCGGCGGTGAATTGAGTCTCCCAGGTCGCCTTGCGCCAATCGTCCCAAATAGCGGATATACTGGCTGTCGAAGAAGCCCTCAAAATCCCCCTCCTTAAGAGCTTCTGCGTCCAGGAACATGGGGCGATTGAGCCCCAATTGCTCGCGTATGCGCTCCACGTTGTCCTTGGCAGCGTGCTCACCCAGCATAGCCACTGCCGGGTCACCAGGGATAAGCCGCAACAGCAGAAACACGACGATAGTGACACCAAATAACGTAGGGATCACCGACACGAGACGGTGAATGAGATAACGGGTCAAGGGCACCTCCTCTTCATGTTAGAGAGTTCTCGGAAAGTGCTTGAAATCGACGTATTTACGCTTACGCAACACGGAATACGCACTACGGGCCGTATTTCGTATTGCGTATTCCGTTTCACTTGAGCACCATCATCAACTTTCCGAGAAATCTCATTAGTACCAGGGGGTGCGGAACAAGACCGCACCCCCTGGCTGATAACCTACGTTGTTCCAGAAAGGTTATTCATCTTCAAACAATCCCAGGCGAAGATGGCTATTGCTCGAGGACTGTGAACTCATAGTAGTCAGCGCCAACCGGTTGAGGCACGTAGCCGCTCACCTTGCTGGAGAAGAGCAGTGGCGTGTTGTTGTGCACGATCCACAACCGAGCCACGTCGTCGTGTAGCAACACCTCGACCTGCTCGTAGATCTCCTGGCGCTCAGCCTGATCCGGGTTGATGGCTGCCTCGTAGAGCAACTCAGCAACTTCCTGGTTGGCGTAGAAGCCCTCGCGCGGGTCTGGCGATTTCACCCACTCTTCGGGGGCGCCTTCTTTGTCAGCTCCGCCAAAACCAAAGAAGTAGTTGTGGAAGTTATCGGGGTCGCCGTTGTCGCCGCCCCAGCCGAGCATGTACAGCCCGACCAACAAGCCGTTGCGCCGCAGGCCCAGATAGGTCGGCCAGTCGCCAGCCAGCTCCAACTCGGTGACGATGCCAGCCTTGGCCAGGTCAGCCGCCATGGCCTCGCCGATCTCCTTGGGGCTGGGGTAGTAGAAGCGCGTCACCGGCATGTAGTACAGCTTGAGCGGGATCTTGTCGCCCGCTGCGTGGACCACGTTGCCTTCCGCGTCCACCACATCCTCGGCGATGGTTACCTCGCTCAGCCCATCCGGGAAGCCAGCTTCGGCCATCAGTTGCATCGACAGGTCCGGATCGTAGGCCCAATCCTCGATGGCGTCGTTATGACCCCACACCAGCGGCGGCAGGAAGTTGCTGGCCACCTCGCCGTAGGGGCCATAGAAGGCGTCCACCAGTCCCTGGCGGTTGATGGCGTGAGCCACTGCCTCGCGCACCAGCGGATCCTGGAACTCCTGGATCTTGTAGTTGAAGGCCAGATAGCCGGTGTTAAGCGCTGGCTTGGGATTGACGTACAGATCGGGATCGGCATCAGCCGCGGCCACGTCTTCAGCCGTTGCCTGCTCCAGGCCGTGGATGTCACCCGCCCTGAGGGCCAGGAAGCGCGCCGAGTCGTCGGGGATCACCCGCCACACGATCTCGTCGATCGTCGGCCGTCCGCCCCAGTAGTCGTCGTTGGCCACCGCCGTGATGTGATCACCCTCAACCCATTCCACGAACTTGAAGGGGCCGGTGCCCACGCAGCCCGCTGCAGGCGTGCCATAATCCTCACCAAACTGCTCAAGGGCTGCTGGGCTGGAGATGGCAAACATATCCATAGCCAGGTTGGCCAGGAAGGGTGCCAGCGACTCACTCAACATGAACTTGACGGTGTAGTCGTCGACCTTCTCAACGCTGGTGATGAAGCTGGCGTCGTCAAAGCCGCCCCACATGTACTCGTAGTACTCAAACACCTGGCTCTCAAAGTGTTGGGGGTGGCTGGTGTTTCTCCAGCGGTCAAAGTTGAAGATGACCGCGTCCGCGTTAAAGTCAGTCCCATCGTGGAACTTGACGCCCTCGCGCAGCATGCAGGTCCACTCGGTGCTGTCCTCGTTGGCCATGCACTCGGTGGCCAGGGCCGGGATCGGCTTGGTGGTGCCTGGCTCATACTGGTACAGCGGCTCCAGACACTGCCCGGTCACGCGGAAGCTTTCCCCGTCGGTGACGATGGCCGGATCGAGCTGGACCGAGTCACCGCCTCGGCCAAAGATGAAGGTACCACCCGCGCCTTCAGCTGCTGGGGGAGCCTCAGCCGCTTCGGCCACGCCGAACCACTTGTCGTATATCTCGTCATACTTGCCCGATGCCTGCACGGCGGCCAGACCCTCATTAATGGCAGCCAAGACCTCAGGGCGCTCTTTGCGGACGGCGATACCGTATAACTCGTCAGTGTAAGCCTCAGGTAGAACCTTTAGGTTCATCTCGGGGTTGGCCCGGACGATCTCGGCAGCGGTGGGGCTGTCGGCTACAGCCGCATCAACATCACCCGCCGCCAACGCCTGGAAGGCGAGGGTGTTCTCGTCGTAGCGAACTACCTCGGCTTGGGTCTCTTCCGTCAGCCAGATATCGCCGGTGGTGCCCAACTGCACCCCAACCTTTTTGCCAGCTAGGTCGTCGGGACCCATAATGTCGGTGTTGTCGCCGCGGACGGTGATGCTCTGTCCGGCGTTGAAGTAGGGATCGCTGAAGTCCACCGTCTCAGCCCGCTCCGCCGTGATAGTGGCCGCCGAGATGACCGCGTCGAATTCACCGCTGGCCAGGGCCACGAAGATGCCATCCCAGCGAGTGTTGACGAACTCGAACTCGAAACCGGCTGCCTCGGCAATAGCGTTCATCAAGTCAGCGTCGAACCCAACGATGTTGCCCGCGTCGTCCACCGACTCAAAGGGCGGATACTCGGCGTTGATGCCTACCTTGAGGGAACCGACCTCAGCCGGGGGGGCCTCCTCTTCTTCGGGCATAGCCTCCTCGGTGGGCTCCGCCTCCTCAGCAGCGGGCGCCGGAGCCTCGGTGGCCGGCGGTGCCGCTGGCTGGCACTGGGCCGCAATAAGCAGCACCAATATCAGGATCGACAACAGTGTCCACGTGGTTCTTTTGTTGAGCATTTTCTTTCTCCTCCGAAAAGAATAATAGGTTGCACGTCAGGGGCACAAAACCAATTCAGCCGTACGTACTGAGGGCATCACCTCCTCTCTGAGGGCATCACCTCCTCTCGGTCAAAAAGCCCAAGTGGATAGCCTGCGCGGAAAGCTTTTGAGGGTTTAAGAAGTATAACACAAAGCCTGAAATACTGTCAAGGAAAGGGTGCGTTCGGATTTGGGGGCGAACTACTGTGATCCGAGGAGTGAGACATCCCTAGATGCCGAACGGAGCCGCATCTGGGGATGCTGGCTCCTCGTCTGCCCCAGAAACGAACGCACCTCAAGGCTTTCTCATAGCCGCAGGCGCGGGTCCAATGCATCTCGCAAGCCATCACCTAGCAAGTTAAAGCCCAACACCGTGATCATAATCGCCAGGCCGGGGAAAAACACCAGATGCGGCGCGCTGAAGACTTGATTGCGTTCGCTGGCCAACATCGCTCCCCATTCAGGAGTTGGTGGTTGAGCGCCCAACCCCAAGAATGACAGGGCTGCCGTTTCCAGAATGGCAGTGCCGATACCCAGCGTGGCTGCCACAATAAGCGGGGGGACCGAATTCGGCAATACATGCAGACTGAGAATGCGTGAGTTGCCAACTCCGATTGAGCGAGCTGCCGTTACGTATTCTTCCTCTTTAACCGATAGGACGGTGGAGCGGATAACGCGGGCATAGGTTGGAATGTTGACAATAGCGATGGCCAACATAGCATTGACCAGACCAGGTCCAAGCACAGCCACAATGGCGATCGCCAACAGCAAGAAGGGAAAGGCCAATACCACGTCCATAACACGCATAATGACCCAGTCTGAAGCCCAGCCGCCAGCGTAACCGGCAATAGATCCCAAAAGCGTCCCCACGATAACGGCCAAACCGATGGTGATAAACCCGATGAACAACGAGATACGGGTTCCGTACACAACGCGACTGAATACGTCCCGCACGTTGCCATCAATGCCCATAATGTGTTGGGGTTGGTCTTCAGGACATCCCAGCAAGTGAATGCAGGGTGGTTCCCTTTTTTTGACCGGCTCTTTCCCAATCAGCACCTCAATTGGGTCGTAGGGGGCGATAAGCGGCGCAAAGATCGCGGTAAAAACCAAGGATCCCAGCATAATCATACCGATGATGGCTGACCGCTGTCGGAAAAGGCGTCGCAAAGCCACCACCCACGGGTTTCCGGAGTGGCGTGCCAATGGTGTCGCATTGCCGGAGAGAGTTTTCTTATTTGTGGTCATAATGTCATATTTCGCTCGGAGGGGGGCTGTGACCCCCGACTCTAGTTACCTTAATCAAGCTTAATCCGGGGATCCAGAAAGGCGTAAGATACGTCGACAAACAGATTGACCATGATATAGCCCACGGCAATCACCACCGTGAAGCCCTGAATAATGGGGTAATCGCGCGCGTTAATGGCCTCGCGCAGGCTGCTTCCCACGCCGGCCAGACTGAAAATCGTTTCGGTCAGAATCGCACCGCTAAACAGGATGCCCAATTGCAGCCCGATGATGGTTATGATCGGAAGCAGCGCATTACGGAAGGCGTGGCCGATGATCACCCGTCGTTCTCTCAGTCCTTTGGACCGGGCAGTACGCACGTAATCCAATCCCAGCACTTGCAGCAGGCTGGAGCGAGTCATACGCGCTGTAATCGCCATAGGGATGGTGGCCAAAGCCAGGGCGGGCAGGATCAAGTGCCTGGTAGCGTCTTTTAAGACCTCCCAGTCGAAGGTGATGATTGAATTGAAGATATACAGTCCGGCAAAAAATTGTCCCAGCTTAAACAGGGCCCCTTCGCCTAGATCCAGTCCATAGAACTCGTAAAACGGTACAGGCGTCACGCCAGCCGACAAGCGTCCCGATGGGGGCAGCCAAAAAGGCGTATCCTTCAACAGTAGGGCGAATACATACATCAGCATCAAACCCAGCCAGAACACAGGCATTGAGACGCCGATATTGGCCCCCACCATGGTGCCTACGTCGACAGCAGAGTTATGGCGAATAGCCGAAATAATGCCTAGTGGAATTCCAATAATAGAGGCGATTAACAACCCCAGCAACCCCAGTTCAATCGTCGTTGGCAGTCGCTCGACCAGGATTTGGGTGACCGGGCGCTTGAACCGGATCGACTCGCCAAAATCACCGCGGGCCAGGTCTTTCACGTAGAGCACAAATTGTACAAAGATCGGTTTGTCTAATCCCTTATTTTGACGGAAGCGCTCACAAGCCTCCTGGGTAGCTTTTTCGCCCAGGATTGCTGTACAGGGGTCACCGGGCACCGACCGCGCCAGGACAAAAGTGACCACCAGAACGCCAGCCAATACAGGGAGCGAGGCTATTAGTCTTCGAATGATATATTTGGTCATAGGTCAGTCTCCGAATAAAAATCAAAACTGTGACCGATCACGTGCGTTTGCCCAAAAAGCCGGGAGATCCCACCGCGAAAAGCATACGGGATGGCAGATCAGCCCATTGGGCAGACTGCCATCCCGCGTTGTTAGCAATACGCCTCAGGAGCGAGCGTCAGGTGGGGCACGACTACTCCTCGAGGTTCATCAAGGCGTCGAACAGATAGGACGGATATTCAAAGGCGCCTGTGTTGCCGATGTGGTACGGGCTGGCGGCGTTCACGCCGGCATCCCAGGAGCGGACCACGTCGTTGGCGTCCACTGTGGACCCGTCGTGGAAGGTGACGCCGTCACGCAGCATGCAGGTCCAGACGGTGGCGTCCTCGTTGGCCGTACACTCGGTGGCCAGCGTCGGTTGGGCCACGCCAAACTCGTCGTACACATACAGCCCTTCGGTCACCATTTTGCAGGCGTCCAGCGACTCGCCGTCGGTCTCATCCATGCAGTACAGGCTGATAGGCTCGGCCGCTTTCAGGTAGACGAGAGTATCCCGGTCACCCGGCGTAGTTTTCCACAGTAGCGGAGGGCCAAGCACCGAGGTGTGAGCATAGTCCACGTCACCCAGCGCCGCATCGGCCGGGGCGCCGTGGGCGACGGGCACCATAGGTATCAGCTCCTTGATGTTGTTGTTGGCCTGCTCGTAGAGTGGGGCGGCGGTGGTCTCGTCAGCGATGGTCGAGGCCTCTTCCAGAACCTCATAGATCTCGGGATGTGGGTCGCCGAACTGTGGGTTGGACCGGCTGAAGTGGAAGTCGAGGAAGTTGGTCACGTGCAGATAGTCGGCGCCCCAACCCAGCATGTAAAGACCGTCCAGGCGGCCATTGGTCGACTCGTCGATGAACTCGCCCGACTCCATCACCACTACGTCGGCGTCGATGTTCAGGTTCTCCTTCAACTGGGCCTGGATGTCCTGAGCCACCAAGCCCGGCTCGGGCAGATAGACGCGGAACACGTCACGGTAGTAGATGGCCGTCTCGAAGCCATCCGGGTAGCCTGCTTCAGCCAGCAGGGCACGGGCGGCCTCAGGATCGAATTCGTACCACTCCTCGCCCTGGCAGCCGTTGGGAATCGAGCACGGCGTGAAGTGGGAGGCGACGACAGAGCCCTCGGGGTAGAAGTTATCCACGAGGCGCTGGCGGTCGATGCCCAGCGCAATGGCCTTGCGGACGTTGGGGTCGCCCCAAGGTTCAAAGGTGTTGGTCATGGCCAGGTACATGATGTTGGGATTGGGCACGGGCAGGAATTGCAGATTGGGATCGTTTCTCACCGTTTCATAGTCATCTGGGCTGAGCTTGACGATATGATCCGCCGTGCCAGCTTGCAGCTCCAGCAGCCGGGCCGCTCCCTCGGTGGACCAGCGGAAGACCAGGGTTTCAGTCTTGGCCGGCTCGCCCCAGTAGTCGTCGAAGCGCTTGAAGACGATGCTGTCGCCCCGGTTCCAGCTATCGATGTAGTAAGGGGCGGTGCCGATGGGATGCTCCAGCAGCTCGGTGGTGCCCGCCTTCTCCTCGATCCACTCGCGTGGCTGGATGAAGAAGGGGGTGAAAGCCACCTTGGCCAGGAACGCCGGATCCGGCTTGCACAAGGTGAACTGCACGCTCATGTCGTCCAGTGCTGCGATCTCTTTGATCTTGTTGTTCTCACACGGTGCGCTGACCACCAACAGTTCTCCCTCGGCAGCAGCCGGAGCCTCCTCCACTTCGTCAAAGGCTGGCGGCAGGGGCTTGGTGAAGTCACTGGTCTCCCAGGCTTCGATCATGGCATCCACGTTGTTCATGGTGACGATGTCCATGCCGGAGTCGGTCCAGTCGTCGTATGTCGCACCCTCGACCATCTTGTCGTAGATCATCTGGACGGTGTCGTAGCCCCAGCCCCAGTATTTCTGACCTACCAGGCCATGGACCAGTCCATCTTTCATGTACTCCAGCTCAATGGGCAGCGTGTCGAAGACGACATTCTTGAGTTGGCCAGACTCGGAAGCGGCTTCCCAGAGCGGCATGGAGCCGCGCTCGGCGAAGAGAGGCCACAGGCCAACAAAGAACCAGCCATCCAGGTCGGGATAGGCCTGCATGGTCTCCTCGACCACCTGGACGCCCTGGTTGATGTCGTCGTAGCACGCCACGGTGGTTACGATCTCGATGCCTGGATAGTTCTCGGCGATCACATCCTCGAAGCCACGTATGCGTTCCTCCAGGTTGAGGGCACCGGGCACGCCGGTCAACAAGGCTACCTTGCCTTCCTCACCCATGGCTCGAACCAGCAGGTCGGCTGCGGCTCGGCCACCGTCGTAGTTGCTGACGCCCAGGTAGGTGAAGCGCTCGCTATCGGGGGCGTCGGAGTCCCAGGTCATGACCTCGATGCCGGCCTCGATGGCTTTGTTGATGGGGTCGATGCAGCCGTCGGGGTCATTGCAGGAGACACCGATGGCATCCACGCCCTGGGCGATCATGTCCTCCATAACCCGCGCCTGCTCGGCCATATCCGAGGCCACCGAGCCAACGTACTGTATCTCGACCTCATAGGGTCCCTGGGCGGTCAACTCCTCAGCCTTGACGAAGGCGCCGTCGCGGCCCAGTTCGAAGACGGGGTTGTTGAGGGCTTTGGGGATCCAGGCGATGGTGATAACGCCATCCTCCAGCGCCGGGTGCATGGCTTCCTCGGCCGGTTCTTCTTCTGCGACCGCTTCTTCGGCCGGTTCTTCTTCTGCGACCACTTCTTCGGCCGGCGGCGCCGCCGGTGTCGCCGGCTGGCACTGGGCCGCAATCAAAAGCACCAGTAACAGGACCGACAACAGTGTCCACAAACTTCTCTTGTTGAACATAGTTCTCCTCTCCTAAGTTGATTCTCAAAGCAAATACTCAGGGAAACACAGGACAGTGTCAGTGTTACGTGCGAAGGCCTCACCTCCTTTCAAGCGAAAGAGTTTTCTCGGAAGGTAGGCTACAGCTACACAAGTCCCGTTGGGCCCGCTCAGTGAGACTGATGCTTCCAACTGCTTTTGGCCACCTTCCGAGACATCTCGCGAAAAGCCCAAATGGATATCCGGTGCGGAAGATCTACGAGGTAACACAAGTATATCATAAAGCCCAAAATACTTCAAACACTGGACCTTGAAACCCTCAGAATCTGCGGCGTCAGCCCACAATGCTGTATTCGTACTTACCACTAACTTCTTCGCCTGTGTCGAAGCGACTGGCGTTGAACATACGGATGTCGGCCTCCGGCTGCTCGCCGTTGATAATCAGGTCGGCCATCATCTCACCCACGGCTGGGCCGAGTTTGAACCCATGGCCGCTGGTACCAGCCACGCAGTAGAGTCCTTCCGCGCCGGGCAAGGCGTCCATAATTGGGTGCCAGTCGGGGGTGATATCGTACAGTGATGCCCAGCCGCCAGCGGTAGTCCCTTGCTCCATCAGCGGGTAACGCCGCGCAACTCGGTCACTGAAATCGGCCACAATGTCAAAATCTACCCGCTCATTGAAGCTGTCAGGATCGGGTACTTCGTTGCTTGCCTCCTCTGGCTCGATGGAGCCAACCAGCATCAACCCGCCCGTTTCAGGGCGGATGTACACTTCATCGGCGAAAGCAGCGAAGACCATATGCCGCTCGAGTTCATCAGGACGTCTATAAGTAGCTACCTGGTGGCGACTGGTCTTTATCGGCAGCTCGATGCCAACCGTTTCCGTGATCAAAGGAGTCCAGGGCCCGGCTGCCACGACCACCACATCGGCTTGGAAGGCCCCTTTGCCGGTATTGACGCCCGTGATCCGGTCTCTTTCTATCAAGAGTGACTGTACCCGCGTGCCCAATTGAAGATGTGCGCCCAAGTCCTTGGCTCGCTGTGCATAAGCCGTTGTTGTAGCCGCCGGGTCGGCGTAACCCGACTCAGGCTCATAGGCCGCGGCCGCAATGCCCTCGATTGAGATATGGGGTTCGAGGTCTTTCACTTCTTGGGGCGAGACGAGGCGGGTGTCTATCCCCACCTCTTGTTGTAGGGCGATGTTGGCCTTAAGCATTTCCACGTCTTCAGGCCGTGCTGCCAGCAGGAAGCCAGTTTGGTGAAAATCAGGGTCACCACCGACGACGTCGTCGAAGTTTTGGAAGATACGTAGTGAGCGAAGCGCCATGCCGGCCGTCACTTTGTGCGAGTAGTGCTGGCGGATAATGGCGCTGGAGCGTCCGGTCGGGCCAGCCGCAATAAAGTCTTTCTCTATCAGAGTCACTCTCAAGCCCGCCTTGGCCAGGTTGAAGGCGATACTGGCTCCGTTGATCCCGCCACCGACGACGATGACGTCGGTTGATGTGGTCATGAAGTCTCTCCTCCTAATCGGAACAAGCGGTGCCCAGGGACAGACGAAGGACGACCGACCAATGACGGCTTTGTTATTGGTCGGTCGTCCTTCATCGGTCGTCCTTCATCTCAAGTAATTCCCAGATACACCTTTTGAACCATTTCGTTCTGACGCAGATTCTCAGCCGAGTCGCTGAGCACTACCTCCCCTGTTTCCAGAACGTAACCCCGGTGGGCGATCTGCAATGCCATCTGGGCATTCTGCTCCACCAGCAGGATGGTTGTGCCCTGGCTGTTGATCTCGCGGACGGTGTCAAAGATCGCCTCCACCAAAATCGGGGCCAGACCCATCGAGGGCTCATCAAGTAGCAGCAAGCGGGGACGGGACATCAGGGCCCGAGCCGTGGCCAGCATCTGTTGCTCGCCGCCGCTGAGGGTGCCACCCACCTGGCCCCGGCGCTCTTCCAGTCGGGGGAACAGGGTATAGACCCGTTCCATGTCCTGTTTAATCCCAGTCCGGTCAGTCCGCGTGAAGGCCCCCATCTCCAGGTTCTCCTGTACCGTCAGGCGGGTGAAAATGCGCCGTCCCTCTGGCACCTGGCAGACACCTTTGGCGACGACTTCGTGAGCGGGATAAACGCTCAGATCATCCCCCTCCAGAAATACCGTCCCCTCGCGTGGTTTCAGCAGACTGCTGATGGTGAAAAGGGTCGTGCTCTTGCCGGCGCCGTTGGCGCCAATAAGAGTCACGATCTCGCCCTCTTCAACAGTGAGCGACACGCCCCTCAGGGCGTGAATATTACCGTAATAGACGTGAACGTTTTCAACTTCTAGCATCGCCATAAGTGATCACTCCACTGTCTCGTCCGCACTGCCCAGCCCCAGGTAAGCCTCGATGACTTTAGGATTGCTCTGAATCTCGGCCGGGGTACCCTCGGCGATCTTCTCCCCATAGTCCAACACCGCAATCGTCTCCGAAATGCTCATCACCACCCGCATCTGGTGCTCGATGAGCAGGATGGTGATTCCCAGTTCGTCGCGCAAGCGTCGTATGAAGTCCACCATCTCCGTCGTCTCGGTCGGGTTCATACCCGCCGTAGGCTCATCCAGCAGCAACAACCGGGGCTGGCTGGCCAGGGCTCGGGCGATTTCCAATCGGCGCTGATCGCCGTAAGGCAGGTTCTTGGCTAGAATATCCCCTTTGCCTTGCAGACCCACGAATCTCAACAGACGCCGGGCTTCTTCATTGGCTTCTTCCTCTTCGTGCCGGGTACCCGGCGAGCCTACCACGGCGCCCACCCAGGTAGACTTGAGTCTGGGGTGCAAGCCTACCAGGATGTTTTCCATAGCCGTCATATTGGCAAACAGCCGGATGTTCTGGTAGGTTCGGGCGATACCCATGGAGGTGATCTGATCGGGTCGCCGGTTCTGGACTTGGCGGCCCTCGAAAAGGATCCGACCCTCCTCCGCCTGGTAGAAGCCGGTCACACAGTTGAAGAAGGTGGTTTTGCCAGCCCCGTTCGGACCGATGATACTGGAGATCGAACGCTCTTTGATCTCCAGGTCAAACATACTCACGGCGGTCAGGCCGCCGAAACGTTTGGTGACTTGATTCGCAACAAGAATTGCCATAATTCAGTCCTTGTCTAGTCGGAGGGCGCCGCCTCGGTTTCGAGGTCGAACCCCGGTTCGGCCGCGTGCAGTTCGCGTTTGCGCGTCGCCTCTGGCCAGAAGCCTTCCGGGCGGGCTAACATCATCACGATCAACAGCGCGCCGTACATCAGCATTCGATACTCGGCAAACTCCCGAAGTAACTCAGGCAGCCCAACCAGGATCAGCGCACCTACCACCACGCCGGGCAGGCTGCCGATGCCGCCGAGGATGATCAGCGACAGGACGTTAATGGAAATCAGCAGGTTAAAGCTGTGCGGGAAGACCGAGCCCAGCTTGGTGGCGAAGATCGCGCCGCTCAGCCCGGCAAAGGCTGCGCCCATGGCAAAGGCCAGCAGCTTGGTCTGCACCAGGTCAATGCCCATGGCCTCGGCCACATCTTCGTCCTCACGCATGGCCATCCACTGCCGCCCCAGGCGGGCATCGCGCAGCCGCCATGAGACAAAGGCAGCGATGGCACAGCCAATCAAGATAATGTAGTACAGGGACTCCGGCTTGACGAACTCGAAGTTGCCGATGCTGGCTTTGGGAATCTTCAGGATGCCCTGCGCGCCACCGATGAAGGGGGCCAGGAAGTCTGACAGAGCCAGAATGCGAATGATCTCGCCAAAACCCAGCGTGACAATGGCCAGATAGTCACCCCGCATACGCAGCACCGGGATGCCCAGAATAAAGCCCGCCATGGTCGAAGCCAGCACGGCAAAGGGCACCGCGGCCCAGAAGGTCAGACCCACCCGGCCTAGCTCGCCATCAGAAGTCAGCACACCCATAGTGTAGGCTCCGATGGCGAAGAACGCCACATAGCCCAGGTCCAGCAGTCCGGCGAAACCGACCACGATGTTCAGGCCAAAACCCATCAAGATGAACAGGCCCACGTTGTTGATCACCTCGGTCAGGTAGGTGCGCAGGATAAAAGGCAGGATCAGCAGCACGAGAATACCCAGGGCGGTTCTGGCCCAGTGAAGGGTCTGCTGCTGCCTGGCTGGGAGGGTGCTTACCCGACCTTGAACCCGATCCCGCTGGCTGCTCCAAACGGCATTTAGCCCGGCGGCGATCACGAAAACGAGTATAGCTCCCTGTACCGACAGTCCCTTGGCCGCAAACATAAAGCGTCTTATTTTTAGGCCCAGCCCTTTGGTGCCCCAAGCCAAGATGATGATCTCTGACAGCAGCCCGATCAAAAAGACCACAGTCAGACCCACCAACAGGGGGCGTCGCGCGCGCTCGGGGAGCAAGTTGATACCGACTCCTGTCACACCTACCCCCGCGCTCACCGCCAACAGGATCACAGAGCCGACCACCTGTCCCTGGCCAAAAGTGAGCAGTTCCAGCAAGGCGGGCGAGACATTGGGCAGGAAATCGCGCAAATTGAGCGGTACAGCAACAAACACCAGCACCACCAGTGGCAGAGCACTCAGCACACCAATCACCAGCCCACCCAGCAGTTTGGCCCAGAGGCTCGCATGGCGGTTGCGCTGCGCACTGACGTAGCCGGCGAGCACGGCCGGGCCAAAGAGGAGTATCTGTCCCAGAGAGAGCACCCCGCCGATGATGTCGCGATCATCGAACGTCTCCACCATGCCGATCAAGCACAATGACAAGGCGACGACAGCGGCGATGACTCCCAGCTGGAGGGCCTCAGCCCAGTTAAAACGAGTACGAATTGCCATATGCCGTCTCCCCCTCACGCCTTCTTCTCGGCCAGGCGCTCACCCAGGAGGCCCTGAGGCCGGAAGATCAAGATCAGCACCAGTATAGTAAACGCAATCACATCTTTGAGCTGGTAGGCGGCCGGGATGCCTAGGCCCTCCAGGAACAGGCTCGGCCCTACTGACTCGACCAGGCCCAGCACCAGCCCACCCAGCGCAGCCCCTGGGATGCTGCCGATGCCACCCAGCACGGCGGCGGTAAAGGCTTTAATGCCCGGGAAGAATCCCATCAGGAAGAACACTTGCCGGAACAAGAGCGCATACAGAACCCCGGCCACTCCGGCCGCCGCTGCGCCCATGGCAAAGGTGATCACGATCACGCGGTCCACGTCAATGCCCATCAAGGCTGCGATTTCTTTGTCCTCGGCTACGGCCCGCATGGCCTTGCCCATCTTGGTGCGCATCACGATAATGTATAAAACGATCAGAAGTACAATAGAGGCCAGGATCACCACCGCCTGCGTCTTAAGAATATCTATCCCAAAAATGGAGATCTTTCCCTTCAGAGCATCTACTGTGGGGAAGGCAGTGACGCCCGAACCGTACAGGCCTCGGAAGTAGTACTGCCAGAAGAACGAAGCGCCGATGGCCGTGATCAGGGGTACCAGGCGCGGGGCGCGCCGCAAGGGCCGGTAGGCCACGCGCTCGGTCAGGAGCGAGATGCCTATCGAGACCAGCATGGCCACCACGGTGATGATGAGCAAAGCCGGGACCGGATAACGATTCAAGAACCCAGCGTGATCCATAGGGATCGCGACAAAAACGGTGGCGGTAAAGACCCCCGCCATAAAAAACTCACCGTGGGCGAAATTGATGATGAACAAGACACCGTAGACCAGGGTGTAGCCCAGGGCAATCAGAGCGTACAGGCCGCCTTGAGCCAGGCCAAAAATCAAGAGGTCCAGCCAGGCCTCGGGGGAATATGGATTGTCGAGTATCGTGGCTATAGTCCCCCAGATTACGGCCAGGATGATGGCTGCCCGAAAGATCCACAGAATAACGCCTATCCAGTCAGTGTTCTCAAAACGTTCACGCATATTCTGTCTCCAGTGGCATTTGTCTATAGTGGGAAGGAATTAGGGATGAGCCCGGGGGATATACTTCCCAGGCTCATCCCACCAGCTAGCGTGAGCAGATCACGTGTACCTCACTCTAACATGCCTTCTCCCTGAGTCCAGATGGGAACATACTCGCCGTCCCGGATCTGGTTGACCGTGATCAACGGGTCGGCGCAGTCGCCATACTCGTTGCAGTTCAGGGTGCCGGTGATACCTTCAAAGTTG
>Ga0180437_10007157_pt1 | contig 14634 bp, 17 predicted proteins | sample SS_ome_4_FD_132410 | JGI IMG/M metagenome (GOLD analysis project Ga0180437, IMG submission 132410) | Hypersaline lake sediment archaeal communities from the Salton Sea, California, USA - SS_3_D_1 metaG | ecosystem: Environmental > Aquatic > Non-marine Saline and Alkaline > Hypersaline >...
GATGATACCGCCTTTCGGCCTTTCGATCCACCCGTGTCTGGCGAACGGGCGCCCGTGAAAGATCGTGCCCTCGGCAATGGGACCATAGTACATCCCATACCGCAGCTTCCCTTTCACGAGCCCAGCCTCCAAGATGGCCTTGGAAATAGCGTAGCAGTTGCTGGGCCACTCGTCGGTCGGTATCCCGATCGCCTTGGCGAACTTCTGTGGATCGCGTTTCATCGGCCTCTCGGTGGTCTGAACCTCTCGTCTCGGTTAAACGTCATCGTCCCAATCCTGTTCGTGGATTTGGCGCTTGAAGCGCTCTTTCAGTTGAGTAGCTCGGTCTTCCTCATAATGCTTCGGACGTTCCACCACGGTGAATCCGTCCTGTTCGACCTGATAAGCAACCTGGTCCGCGATCTCTGTCACGATCCAGTTCTCTGCGTAGCTGTAGTCGTCGATGCCCCAGACGGAGTCCTCGTAGGTGTTGTTACCCACGCGGAACTCGCACCTGACACCGTACCATTGCCAACCTTCGCCGTACCATCGAGCCAGTTGCCGGATGGTCCGCCGCTTGTTAGCAGCTTCTCTTTCACGGGCTACTTGCTTGGAGGCCCCGCGACCACGGTGATAGTCGTAGATGCCCCAGTCGCTGACGTCGCAGTCGTCGATGAAGATAGCCCCGGAGCAGCCGTTGTAGCTGGTTGGGCTGTAGTAACCCACGCTTTTCGAGAAGCATGTACGCCAAGCACCGTCGCTGAACTCGACTACGGTGTGTTCGTAACCATCACAGTTGTCCCACGGCGCGGTGTGGTCGTCGTCGCGGACGACTTCGCATGCGTCGCGGATGTATCTCCACTCGATCTCGGCTGGCTCGGTCGTGTATACGTCCCTGAACACGGTCTTGGTGCCGTAGCCGATGTCGAAGGTGTCCCACGTCCTTCGGTGGATGAAGATTGTGGGACCGTCCCTCCAGCGCTCCTCGATCCCGTTCGGTAGCTTGTTGGTCTCTTGCCAATCAGCATCCTCGGGAATCTTGGACGGCTCGGGGTCGTCGATGTCGATGACGCGGTGACCGTTATTCATCGCCCATCAAGTTGCCGAAGCGAGAGCCCTTGTCTTCGTCGGTCGTCTTGGCCTCCTTACTGACAAGTGACTCTCCGATGTCGGCCAGGTACTTGAAGACCTGGGACGCTCGGGGTTCTTCAACACGTTCGTGCTGCACTTCCCCGGCGAACCAGAGCAGGATTGCTCCGCTGTCGTCTTGCGACTTCTCTACCTTCGTGAGATTCCACCAGTTGATGATCCGATCGTCATCAATCTGAAGTAGGGGGGCAGGCATTGTGGTCCTCCACATCCGGGTTCAACGCATGTATGTCGATCCCTTCCCCGGTTGCAGGGTCGACGAACTGTACTTGCTCGATCGCCGCGCGTGCTCGGGCCGCGAGCTGATCCTCCTCCTCGATATTCTTGATGTTCTTTCGAGCGAGGTAGGCAATCAGGTCGGAAGCCCAGTTGAGCATGCTCGTTGATCGTGCCGCCCAGTGATAGTGTATCCGGTATCCCATGCGTCCGAGGTCTCGCATCCCTGCCCAGAGCGGGCGGTGTGATACCTTGGGAAGCTCCTCGGTTGCAGACGCAGCGGCGACGCCATGGTAGCACGTCACCTGGGAGTCGGTGATGATGTGTACTTGCAGCGGCGATCGCATCTTCAGTTGCCGCTTGCCGTACTGTTCGTGGTAATTGATGAGGCCGGTCAGGTACGGCATCATCTCGGCGAGGTTGACGGATCCGGCAGACAGGCCGCCGTGGACGAGCATGCGAGTGTGAAACGCACGATCGATCAAGATACCGGCAAAACCGCACGCGTCCCTCCAACCAGTGCCGCTGCCGTCGCCGATGATCAAGATGTCCCAGCGATCAATCTTCGCTCGGTCGAGCACCCTCTGGAGGAGCTCCACCTTGGGCATCCCGCTCTGACGTCGTCGCTTGCCGGTTTCCATCGCCTAATTCCTCTCGTACTTTGTGGAGCTCGGCAATCTTGTCGGCGAGCTCCTTGTCCAGCCACTGGAGGAATTGAAACGACTGACTCAGCACATGGTTGTGGGCCTTGTGCATCTGGGCCGCCATGTGCATCGTCTCCGTAGGTGGTCGCAGCCCTTCGCCGCCGCGACCCATGACGATCCCGTGGAAGAGCTTGTCGTCAAACTCCTTCTTCCACGACGGGATAATCAAGAGACCTTCCAGTTCCGGGATCAGTGTCAACAGGTCTTTGCCGAATTGGCGGGACCGTTGCTCCATCTCGTCGTAGAAGGCTTGCCGGATCGTGTCCGGCACGTCGGCGGCGGTGGGGTCGAACTCAGGGTTCGCTTGCGGATCCGCCGGATTCGGGTTCGAGCTCATCGTCATCCTCGTCTAAGAAATCGGTCTCGCTACGACGGTAGCGAGCACCTTCGGGTACCATCTCGTTGATGATATTCCCAATGCGTGTAGCTGCCAAGGAGTAGACTGGCAACTTCAGCAAGAAACTCCACGGCTCCACTACGAGTGTGGCCGTGAAGAGGAACGCGACTGCCAGTACCCACGGCGTGTGGTGGGACAAGCAGTACGGGCAGTTGAGTAGCTCGGCGATGGGCCGAGGGATCAACAGCCACAACGAGAACGCGGTTTCGACACCGTCGTCCTCATCGTCCTCGGGGTCGGCGTCTGCCTTGGCCTCCATATACGCTCGACCGGTAGCGAAGATGCTACCGTTCCGCCACACGTCAACGACGGCGGCGTGGGCGAAAATGAGGGCCAGGAAGTCTACGAGTCCCATGGTCGTCACTCCGTTGCTTCTGCGGGGGTTTATACTCCGTCTTTTGGATAGTTCCCTGCTCCACCCGGTTGAACATGATCAACACGAAGTAGAGGCCAATGAACACGCCAAGTGCCATCCCGATGCCGAGACACCAGTCTCCGACAAGAAGGGCAGCCAACACGGCGGCCATGCACGGGAAAGCTATCTTCCCAAACAGTTGCGTACTCTGAAAATCTTCAGACAATTTCTTTTTCGCCCCATGGCCACGGCTCGGTGTCCGCACTGTCCGGGGGCTTATCGTCTTCCGTGTGTAGAACCCACGGCGGTGGTGCCGGTGGTTCCAATGGCAAATCGTGTGCCGCGTTCAGCCCCAGGTCATGCCACGGTCCCGGCGTCCTCCTTGTATTTCGGTGAGCGGGTTGGTGACGTTCCTGGTACAGCTTGGCACTCCTTGATAAGGTTGGTGTTGCCATAAGTTGGTACCTCATATACACTGAAAAGTTGCTGACTCCGTCTAGGATGTCAGCGTACCTGATTACCGCCGTCGTGAAAAGGCGGCTTTCATTTGCACACCGAAGGTTACGAAGACGGCCTTCAGCATGCCGAAGAATCCATGAACCATCCGCTCAAGCCACAGCAGCTCAGGTTCAGGACGATCCTCGGGGGAGTAGTTGGTCATGTCAACCTCCATGCCCTCTTCAGGGCTTAGTAATGCCTCCACGAAGGAGATCAAAAACATCCTCGACGGCATGGCCACCAAGAAGGAGGCAGGCCGTCGATTATCGCAGATGGACCACGTCGTCCAACTGCGGCGTTTATGCCAGGCAGGCGGGGTTCAGAATCTTGAAGCCATCCTGCCTCTTGTCTTTCAGCTCAACGGTGAGCCCTATCATCTGAAGGACCACTTCCCGTTCAGCCCATTGTTCGACACCACCATGTCGAGAGCGACTCTCTTCAAGACGGGTCGACAGCTCTCAAAATCTACTAGCCTTGCGTCACACGGCTGCATGCTATCCGCCTGCATCCCGGGGTTCAAGACCCTCTACGTGACGCCGTTATATGAACAGATTCGTCGTTTCAGTAACAACTATGTGCGGCCTTTCATTGAAAACTCTCCTATCAAGAACCTCTGGCTGACGACGAATACCGAGCGGTCAGTCCTCCAGCGATCCTTTCGCAACCAATCGATGATGCAGTTCAGCTTCGCGCTCCTCGATGCTGACCGTATCCGTGGTATCTCCAGTGACAAGGTTGCGATCGACGAGGTCCAGGACATGGATCCTGATCACCTCCCGATCATCAACGAGACGATGTCCCACTCGAAATGGAGCCTGAGCCAGTTCACGGGGACGCCGAAGTCGCTCGATAACCCAATAGAGGGCATCTGGAAGAAGAGCAGCCAGGCGGAATGGTTCATCCCGTGTTACACGCCAGGCTGTGGCGAGTGGAACATCCCGTCCCTGGAGTATCATGTCGAGAAGATGCTCGGTCCTGTCCACGACCACATCTCCGAGCGATACCCGGGCGTCGTGTGCCACAAGTGCCAGAAGCCGATCAACCCAAGACCGCCGAACGGTCGCTGGGTGCATCGGTATCCTGACCGCCGCGCACTGCTTGCCGGGTACCACGTTCCGCAGATCATCCTTCCCCTTCACTATGCACGCCGCGACAAATGGGCGGAGCTACTTGCGAAGAAGGAAGGCTGGGCCAACACGACGCTCAACGTCTTCTACAACGAAGTCTTGGGCGAGTCCGTCGACGTCGGGCAGAAGATCGTCACGGAGACCGAGCTGCGTCGCGCTTCCACGCTGCCGTGGAAGAACGACATCCGCAATCCGAACCCCGAGATGATCAAGCTGTTGAAGCACTATCGCATGAAGGTCATGGCCATCGACTGGGGTGGTGGCGGTGAGGAGGGCATCTCCTTCACCACGCTCGCACTGATGGGCCTGGCCCCGAACGGACAGATCCACGTCCTGTGGGGCAAGCGATTGCTGCACCCGAACGATCACATGCGGGAAGCCCGCGAGATCATCCACTGGGTTCGCCGGTTCGGCGTCGACCTGGTCGCCCACGACTACACCGGTGCTGGTACCGTCCGGGAGACGGTGCTCATCCAGGCTGGCTACGACATCAACCGCGTCATGGCCTTCCAGTACGTGCGGACGGGCACTCGAAGCCTCATCAGTACCATCCAACCGACGTCGTTGCACCAACGGCTCCACTACCGACTTGACAAGGCCAGGTCGCTGCTTTACACCGCCCAGGCAATCAAGCTGCAAATGCTTCGGTTCTTCGAGTGGGACAAGGTCGACGACGACGATACCGGGCTGATCGCGGACTTCCTGGCGCTGGTGGCCGAGTTGAATCCGAGTCGGTTCGCGGGCGACATCTTTACGATCACTCGCAACCCGCTGCTGTCGGATGACTTCGCCCAGTCGGTGAACATCGGCAGTGCCGCACTGTGGCACTCCAACGAGTGTTGGCCAGACTTTGCCAAAGAGGCCAGCATCGCCCGAGTCACGCCAGGCATGGTTCAGGCGGCTGGTAATGCCGACTATGGCTGGGATGAGGACAGGTCTATGGCTGGGTATCTGCATCAGCCATAAAAAAACCGCCGACGCCCGGTTCCCCCGGGTCGTACGGCGGGTTCGCCAGCCCCGCCCCGTTCCCCGGGGTCGGTTTGCTGACAGTAGCGTCGACGTTTGAAATATACCCGATGACGGGAATCGTGTCAACCCTCGTCGTCGCAGTCGTCTGCGTAATCCTCGTCGTCCCAATCGTCTTCGTAGTCCTCGTCCCAATCGTCGTCGAAGTCGTCCTCGTCGTAGTCGTCTTCGTCGTCGTCATCGTAATCGTAGTCGTTGTCGTTCTCCATCTCGTCGTCGAACTCGTCGTCGAGATCGGCACGCGGAATCAACGTAACACCGCCGCCTGTGGGATGTGTGTATGTTGGCATCACACTTCTCCTTTCGCCTTCACGGTCTCGAACTGCTTTTCAAGCCAGTCGCTCCGCAGTACCCAACCAAGGTGGCCTGCGTGCTTCCGCTCTTCCAGCAGTACGTCCGAATCCTCTAAGGTCTTGGTGATCAATAACGTATCCGGGCTAATCCCGGCGACTGCCTCGATACCATCAACGATCTGGCGTTGGGGCAGCCATGCTCTCTGGTTCTCACGGTCGAACAGGATACTCTTTGTATCGCGAGAGTCGAAGCCCTCCCACAAAGTCCCGAGGCGACCGCGAGTCACGAGCTCGTAGAGCAGCTCCACGAAATGCCGCCAGGCGGGATAGGTGCCTGGCAGCTCCATCAGGTCCAGGGCGGACAAGATCGTGTGACTGTTGCCCTGCCTGGCCCGGAGGAACCAGTTGGCCATGTCCCGCAGTATTGTCTCGATCCCGTTCTCGGCAAGATGCTCGTAGTAGAGCCGCCGGGAGCAGAGATCCTCGATATAAGCAGGGAGCACGCGACTGGCTAATCGGTTCAGTAGTTGCATCGATCCGAGCTTGCGACGGCACCGGATGATGTTCCAGTGCTGCCGGATCCCGAGGACGCGGCAGGCTGGTGAGCTGATCATCAACACTGCGTTGTTGCGAGTTGGCGACATCAGCCAGGCTTGGTGCTGTTGCAGCATGTAGTCGCTCATCTCGATGACGGTCGGCCAGTTGTGCTGCTGTTGCTCCATCAACCTGGGTGTCATCTTCGGCATCTCTGGGCAGCCGAGGTACGACGCGGCCATCTTGCCGATGGCTTGGGCGCCGTCGCCGTCGAGAAGCACCCCGCACGGCAACATGTTGATCGCCGGAGCCACGATGTTGAACGCTACTCCGGCGGCCAAGGCCCAGAAGATCCGCGACTCGTCGTTATCGTCGCCGAGGATCTCCACCTCGTCCTTGGTGAAGTTGGTCGGCGGCGGGAGGTTCTCGCCTGGCGTGACGGGGCCACGGAACAGGCAGACGTAGTCGGACAACAGCTCTCCGCTGCCACTGATTGCGAACTGCGGGAAGTTGAACTGCCGCCGCTCCTCGTCCCAGCCCACCGTGTCTACGCCCTTGACGATCTTGGGCGTGCAGAACAGCGTGGAGAGTTGGAACGCGTCCTTCTCCCAGCTCTTGGTGAAGTTGGGGATCCCGACGCCCGTGTCTCGGAGGTACTCGCGGCACCAGACCCAGAGGTTCCTGTCGAGTCGGTCAGTCCTCTCAAGGAACTCGACCTTCTTACCGTCGAACAGGACGACACCCTGGTAGTAGCTTCGACCGTTGCTGGCCCGCAGCGTCTTCTCGATCCGCACGATGGCATTGGCGATCTTCGACTGCTTGGCGTCGTCGACCCACCAGCACCCCTCGGACTCGCACACGATGTGCTTGCCGTAGTGGACCCGCCGCACGGTCGGGCGGGCCTCATAGATTTTGCGGATCTTCTCCTGGAGCTCTTCGGAGCACGACTCGATGAACTTGCGGCGGTCGGCATCGTTGAAGCCCATCTCGGTGAAGAGCTCCTCGATTCGGTTCGGCGGTAACCGCAACAGTTGCTGCCGCGTGGCGACCTCCCACAACTTCGACTTCTTCTTGATCGACGTCAGCCATTCAGTCACGGGTTTGTGGTTCAGGTTGTCGTCGATGCTCATCTCGGGCAGCTTGTACGTCGAGATGCTCGCGTTGGCTTCCCGGGCGTGAGCAAAAAGTCGATCGTGGATCCGTGGCGACCACGCGATGACGTCCTCGGCGGGCAGCCATTCCCAGACACGCTCCGTGTGGTAGTTGTCGTCGCTGTAGATGGCCACGATCGGCAGCGTCCGCATGTTCGTCCGTAGCGACCGGAGCTGCAACAGGGTTGCGAGGTGCGGGTTGTCCAGTGCGAACACCGTGCTGCCAAAGACCGGGTCGGCCTTGCCAATCGTCCCCGCCAGTGCGACGCCTGCCTCGCTCTTCCCCTGCTTCGGTGATGGGTAGGCGAACTCGGGAGCTGGGCGGAAGATGAAGTCCTCTGGGTACTCTCCCTTGCGTCCGATGAACTGGAACGCACAGATGCGGCCAGGCAGATCGTAGAAGGGGATCACGAGCACGTCATGCCACCCCTTGCCCGGGAAAACCCGGGAGAGCTGCTTTTCTGCCGTGCGGAGGCACGCCACGGTGTCCTTGGCCGACGCACTCCCCACAAATAGGGAGTCTGGACGTAACCAGGTCAGCTCTGAGACGTGGACACCCAGCAAATGCTGCAAAGACCGGACAGATCCGCTACCCGCGTCCAGGAAGTGCTCCTGGCACGCTTTCCAGTACGCTCGGACCCGTCGGCGCGGCTCGGTGGTCCGCCTGTGGTAGTCGGCGATTGCCTCGTCGGTTAGCAGCGTGACGGGCAGATCCAGCCCTGCTTCCTTGACCTTGTGAAGGGCCGTGGTCGTGTTGACCTTCCAAACCGAGCAGATAAGCTCTATCATATCTCCAGTGGCGTGACAGCCCCGGCAGTAGAACCACTGCCCGCCGCACGCCGAATCCTGGTAGACATCAAGAGCCCTTTTGCTGCATAATGGGCATTGTAACGTGGCGGGTAGCACGTTGCCCTTCACCGCCACTCCCAAGAGCGGGAGCACCCGATTCCATTCTAAGAAAAGGTTCACGGAGGTTGCCATGACCGTTGTCCTCGACCATACCCAAGACTTGTCTGGTAAGGAGACGCATCGCCTCACCAGCTTGTATGCTCCGCCGGAGTTTGTCAAGGAAGCCAGTCACGATCGGCTCCATGGCAACCCCGAAACGCTTCCAGCCCACGCCTACGGTGACGCGACGGAGCGGGTGTATCCTTGTCACAGTGCCCCGGCGACCTGGATGTCGGCTTTGTTCTTCTTCGATAAGAAGGCCGAGCTGAACCCGGTGCGGGCCGAGGCTGTGGAAGAGCGGATTATGAAGTCCGCCCAGTATTTCAATATCCTACCTCAGATCGAGGAACTCAAGACCAAAGTCTCGCACGACGCCAGGCACGACATGAATCGCTTGCCTGACTCGGACTTTGCCTTGGTCTGGGTCGACGAGGACGGGCACAAGGAACGGAACTATCCGATCCGCAACCCGAACGAGGTCAAGATGGCTGCCGACTGGTTCGGTCGGTACCGAGACGAGTTCACCTTCCCCGACCGCCAGCGGATCGCCGGGAAGATCATGGAGAAGGCGTCTCAGCACATGGTGCCCCTCGACAACGCCGAGGACATCAGCAAGTCGGCTGGGTTTGGTTACTGCTCCGCCCAGGACATCAAGCTGATGCTGGAGAAGCGAGCCAACCTCGTCGCCAGGAGCCACCCTGACTACGCCCAGGAGGTTCGCAGCCTGGCCGCTCTGGTCGAGCAGCGGGGCAGCGATGTCCGTGACCACGACTATCGTTGCAAGCTCGCGGCCACCATGGACATGTTCGATCGGCAGACCGGCCTGGCCCGCATGTACGATGAGGGTGGACTCGAACGACCCGAAGAGGTTCTCTTCCAGGTCACCGAGAAGGCCGCCAGCAACTTCATCGACGAACACCTCTCCATGACCTCTGGCACCATCTACGAGAAGCAGGCGCTGGAGGCAATGGACGCTGAGCACATCCGCAAGTGGATGGGCAGTGAGTTCGCCGACGAAGTCACGGTCGGCGGGCTGATGCCCGATGTCGAGAAGATGGCCATCATCGCGGCCACCCTACCCCGCAACGACGCGGAGATGTTCGATCGGATGGCTGCGGAAGCAGGCGTGCCGATCTACGCCCGTGATAAAGCTGCACAGGCACAGGGGCTCTCGACAGAGGAGCTGATCGGCCTGGCCCAGCAGTACGGCACGGAGCCAGGGCTCAACAGCTCGATATTGGAATAAACCCACCGTGGCTGGACGTGCCAGCCACGGCAGGCGGTTAGAGGCAATAGGTGCAGATCCCTTGGATCAGCACGAAGATGCCGTAAGTGACTGGGCCAAGGATGATGACCATCGCAGCGTCGTCCCAGTTGCGTGACCTCTTGCTACAAAGCGAGCAGAGACCAGCAACTGTTAGACCTGCGGTGACCAGACAAAGAAAGCCCAGCACAACCAATGTGACGTACCACATGGTCCCGCTCCTTTGCGCGTAGAAAATAGGCGTTACGCCCTATGACTTGCTGCTCTCACGCGAAGCAGCAGCTTCAGCTTCGGCCTGCTCTTCCTCCGTCAGGTGTTCCCACCGGCGGACGCGGACTGAGCGAGGCGCTGTGACACCCAAGCGACATTGCGATGATCCTCGGACGTTGACCACTTGGATCACGATGTCCTCGTCGCCTGCCTTCAGGTGAATCTTCTCCTCGGTCTTCCTTGCTAGCACGAGCATCCTAGTCTCCTAATTCTATCACTCGTTGACGCCCCTCGTCTTCCTCCAGTTCATCCTCTTCGGGGACTCTGGGCGGTTTGTACTCGTATTCGCTAATGATGTCGGCGAGCCATTCGGCCACACCGTCAACGGTCGTATGCTTGGCGGTCCTGCCCGGATTACCGTGCTCGGACACCTTGCACGCGTAGTACGGCTGGTTAGTAACGTGGGCCAGTGCTGCGTAGATGTAGATAACCGTGTGGTTGTTCAGGAACAGCCGGAAGTTCGACTTGGTCCTGATCTCATCGATTCTGGCAGGGATCTGGCCAGGTAAGCTGGAACCGTCAGACGGTCGCAGCTTGATCTTGGCAGCGACCAGCTCCTGGAAGATAGGGGTCAGCCTGTCGAGGTGCTGCCGCCTGATCCTCGCATAACGGGCTTCGTGCGCGGCAGCACGGTCCTCGTCCTGCTTCTTCTCCCGCCGCTTCTGGTTGAGCTTTTTCAAGAACTTGCTCATTAGTAGTCCTCGCTGCTCCTCTCGATCTCGATGATGCGAGTATCCCGCTTGCCGGGCTCAGGCTCCGGCGGTGCGGGTTCCAGTACGGTTGGAGGCGACTGCTCGAAGCGTATGATCAACTCCGCAAGCCACGCGGCCACCTCGGACAGCGTACTGGCGATGCGTGGTTCGTCATGCGTGTTGTTGGCCGCGACGCAGCATTTGTAGAACATGTCATCGCAAGTCGACTTACGCTCAGCCACGATCTTCGCATACGTGCGGTATCCGACACCGAAACTAAGTTCGGCACTGTAGAGCTTCTTTTCGCGAAGCTCTTGCGTCGTCGGCAGCTTATGGTCGCGGAACTTGATCGGGCCGCTTTCCAGCGCCTGATCAAACAAAGGGAAGACACGGCTGAGAAAATCCAGCCTTGCCAGGCGTTCCTTCTCTGCTGCCTCCTTCGCTTTCCGCTCCTCCAACTGCTTCTGATAGCGGCCCTCGTGCAGGAGTTTCTTTAGATCCGTCATAGACTTCGATCTCGATAACTCGTTTTTCGATTTCGTCTCCGGTCAGGGAGATGTTTGTAAGGCCCTTCTGGTACGCTTGAATAATCTTCTCGCGCACGTACGTGGGCAGATTCTCAAATAAGCCTCGCTTGAGATCGTCCCGCAGCTTGTCGGGATTCTTCAAGATGGCTTGCTCGATTTCATCGTATACGCCGCTCCGAATAGCAGCCTTCCAACCCGTGGACGGGTCGTCGAGCCAGTGCTGGATGGCGTACTCCACAAGGTCGTGTCGCATGAGCCAGTTGCCCATCTTGCGAGCCTTGCGTCGCTTGTCGCGTTCCTTTGCCTCCCGCCTGGCGGCACGCTCCCGCTCCCGGCGACGCCGTTGACCCAGCGTGTAGAGAGAAGGGACGGGAACCCACACGCCGCTGTCGCATTGTTGCGGGTTCTTCCGGCGGTCGGGTAGGAATCGCATGTGGCCGTACATCGGGTAGGCATCCTTGCCCTCGTCATCGCGGTTGGACGCATAGGTCTCCGAGATGAACCACTCGTTCTGGTAAGACCAGACGTAGTACGGCGAGAAGGCGTTGAGCCGTTCCCGCGTGGTCGGGGTCCACCAGCCATCAGTGCTGATGTCGACTTGGCCACTGCGATGGTAGGTACAGATGTCCGTGTAGTGATACCGCACGGCCACTGTATCCGGGTCGATGATGTGGACCCAGGTATTGTTGCAGAGCTTCCGCTTGTTGCCATTCCGCCCCCGTTCGGCGGCGAAGTACATCGCGGTGAACTCCTGCGTTGGCGAATCAAATCTAGCCATCTAAGTCTATCTGACGTAAGTCCCGCCCGAATTCGACCTCGGGAGGTACCAGTGGCCGGTCGAGGAAATCTTTCAGTTCCTCGGCCTGGCCGGAAGTTCGCGGATCTTTCCACGGTTTGTAACCATCCAGTGTCTGCTGCTCGTCAAGCACGTAGTCCTTCAGGTAGCGGAACACATCCGCAGGGAATGTGAGATCCCTGCGAATGGATTCCTTGACCAGTGCCCGGAAGAGCGGGCGACATCGGAGCCAGGTATACGCGACCAACCCCGCAGGCTGGTCGGCTGGTATATCCATGACTTGTTCACAGAGAGGGACAGCGTTCCTGATCACCCAGATCACGGTCTGCCAGAGGAATCCATCCGACATGACGTAATCCTCGCGGACCTCGTCCGATAGAGTATACATCGCATACTCTGCGTCGCTGATCATGTAAACGCTGCTCTCTGTGACCCAGTAGTCCGTCGTATCCCACTCGACCGTGAACGACTTCTCACCCGCCGCCTCCCGCTCGCGGCGGCGACGGATGGCAGCCTCACGTTGACGGCGCGTAGAGAGCGTACCGACGTTCTTACGCCGTCGCTTGTGCTCTTCCAGGGCTTCCTGGTAAGTCATCGTGCCGTCGTCGTTAGGCATCAGTCGTCCCAATCGATCTCGATGCCCCGCAGGGCCTTCCCGTCGACCTCGGGGATCTCCGCCGCCGCTTGCTGGGCGGACTGGATCCGAATGCTGTCGACCTTGCTCCGTTTCGTACAGGGCTCAGTACCCTCCATGTCCTTGGTGTGCATACACCCTCGGGGCTTGCCGGGCTTCTTCCGAGTCCAGCCAGGACAGTTGCAGGACGTGCGACGCATACCGGTGCCTGGATCGATCCATTCAACCGTTGTATACGTTGTGAGTCCATTGGAACTCTCCCAATGCTCTACTTGGTTCGGCCTCTGGGGCTGGCCCGCTACGTGCATGATCCCGCCCTGAAACGAGACTCCCGTTTCCACCGGCGTGAACCCTTGCACGTCTTGGACGTTTGTGGTTTGGCTTTTTGCCATTGAGAATTGCCTTACAGTTAGGGCAAGTGGCTAGCTGACGACAGTGCAGGAACGTCCAGTGATCGGCGTTCCGTTGCGTTTTCTGCTCAGCCTTGATTGTACTACATGAGATACCGCAGACGGTAGTCTCTTCCTCCGGTCTCACAATATGGATCCACATGGCGGTCTCCAAAAAGGTACCCGGCGGCGACCTGAAGCCGCCGCCAGGTAACCGCCTTGCTTATCCCAAATCGATTGCTCGGTGCTGCTTGCCGAACTCCTCGACCTCGCGGGCCTGGCGTTCCGCATTCTCGCACTCGGACACGATGGAGTCCATGGCAGCCGTGAAGCCGCTCTGCGCGGCCGTGATGCTGTCCAGGCTCCGAGGGTCGGTGTTGCCCAACCGACCGTTGACGAACTGCTGGATCTCCTCCATCAGGTTCTGGTCGATCTTGGCAACCCCAGAGAACATCGCGAGCTTGGCGTACGCCTCCTGGACCGGCTTGAACGACTTCGCAGTCACTCGACCGTCCCGGGAGATGACGTCCTTCAGGCCCGCCAGCTTCTGGGTGAACTCCTCCAACGGGCGTTCGAGGACGACGCGGATCGCCTCCTCGCTCGCGCGGTTGATGGCCGCCTCCATGACGGAGCTGTACTCGTCGAGGTCTGCCATCGTGACCTTGGTCTCGTCCGTCGAGCCGCACAACTCCACCGGGAGGATGTGCATGTAGAACTTGGCCCGCATCTTCTCCGGCGTTGCCGGGACGCGGTCCTTGACGGCGTCCCACGATGCTCGCGGAGTGATGTTGGCCTTGATCTGCTCGAAGATGTCGTCCAGGTTCAGGCAGAACTCATTGGCGAGGTGCCACCAACGATAGGCGATCGACTGCGTCTCCCGACTCTCGTCGTAGAGGGGCGTCTCGTCGCCGCACATCGGGTTCCGCTCCCGCTCCCGGTTGATCCGGGCACGGAGGTTCTGGGCGTCGATCGTGTTGCCCTGGTCCTCCTCCTCCAGCTTGCGGAGGTCCGCCCGCAGCTTGCCCATGGTCAGCCCGATGATCTCGTAGAAGAACTCGCGGGCACGACGCATGGGAACGATCCTGGCTCCCACGGTTTGGAAGGGCACGCTCAACCGCTGGAGGATCTTTTCCTTGTCCTTCAGGATGTTGTTGAATGCCTTCTTCCACGAGACGTCCTCGCCCACCTCCATGCGACGCATGGGCCACTTGTCAGTCAGCATGACAGTGTAGGGCGTGGTGACACCGGTGTTCTTCTTCGCAGTGTCGATCTCTTCCCCGTCGATCTGCATCTTGACCATCGTCTCGGGGATCTTGTATCGGCCTTCCCACTTGCCAGTGGTCGGGCTCAAGAAGAGCACGCGCTCTTCCAACACCTGACGGCGATGCCCCTCGTCGAGCGGCTGCACCACCTCTTCCGGCGGTGCGTCAGGTGCCTGGGCCTGTTGGTCCGTAGGTTCTGCCACAGTTGACATACCATTTCCTTTGGGTCCAAAAGAAAGATCCGCCAAGCTCGGCCTGGCGGATCTTGGGAAATTCGGTTTCTAATTACCGCCCTAGCGATCGTCGCTGGGGAATGGTAAGCCGTTCTTTTTGAGCCATTTGATCTCCTCGGAGAGTGCAATGTCTCGCACGTTGAACGGTCCAAGTACGGGGCCGCCGACCGGAGTCAGATCGGCCCACCAA